>Ga0116119_1000218_pt1 | contig 47126 bp, 35 predicted proteins | sample June2015DPH_11_1_2_FD_89791 | JGI IMG/M metagenome (GOLD analysis project Ga0116119, IMG submission 89791) | Peatland microbial communities from SPRUCE experiment site at the Marcell Experimental Forest, Minnesota, USA - June2015DPH_11_100 | ecosystem: Environmental > Terrestrial > Soil >...
ATTTTCCCGGGTCTAAATTGGTATAGGTCGCAGTGTGTTTTGTGCCGACATAATTCCAATCTTTTTCAAATCCTTCCATCTTATATGCATATTCATTTTTTGTCGAAGAAATGTAATTCAGAGTAGCAAAATCGAATGAAAATTCAGATTGTGCATAGGAAAGAATCAAATCTTCTTTTTTACCAATTTCACTTATATATCCTTTATCACCAATCGGCACAGGTTTATTAAAAATTTGGAAATCGGAGATTACGATTGGCGGAACATAGGTATTAATTGTTATTTTGTCGGGATTGAACATATTGAATCCGTTTGTGCCGCCAAAGTACAACATCCCGTCAGCACCTCTGTAGCATGATCGTCGGCCAAATCCGATACCCTGTAAACCATCTCCGTATGTATAATTCTTGAATTCCGGTTTTACAGGAAGATTAATTGCATTACTAAATTTCGACAAACCTTTATTTGTGCCTATCCAAAGATTTCCATGATCATCTTCAAGAATGCTGTTAATGGAATTATCCAGCAGCCCATTTTCTATCCGATAGCATGTAAACCTTTTAGTAGATTTATTAAACAGATTAAGGCCGGCATCTGTCCCCATCCAAAGATTTCCTTTACTATCTCCGAAAATTGATGCTACCTTATTGCTGCTCAAACTCGTACTATCATTCTCAGAATGCATAAAATTTTCGAATATTTTTGTTTTTATATCGAAACGACAGAACGAACTTCCATTTGCAAACCATAAATCACCATTTTTCGTTTCTATAATTACCTGTACGAAGTTGGTATATATATTCGAATTTGATTGGTTATACCTGATAAATGTTTTCTTTTTACGGTCGAACATATTCAACCCGCCACCCATAGTTCCGATCCAGAGATTTTCCCTGTTATCTTCAAAAATAGAGAACATATTGTTACTGCCAATACTATTGGTATCTTTTGGGTCATTATAATAATGTTCAAATGTTTCAGTTTTATAATCAAATCTATTAAGACCGCCGCCCCAAGTTCCTACCCATAAGTTTCCGCGTTTGTCTTTACAAATTGCCCAAACAGCATCGGAACCAATGCTTTTTTTATTTAAAGGATCATGAACATAATGTTTGAATGTATCGTCTCGTTTATTATATCGGTCTAAGCCTCCGCCTGTTCCAATCCAGAGAAAATCGTTTTCTTCTAAAAATGCATTTACCGAGTTATTACCCAATGAATTTTTTACACCGGGGATGACCATACAATGGATAAACTTTTCTGACTCGGGATTTATTAGATTTATTCCGTCGCCAAATGTCCCAACCCAAATCTCACCTTGATTATCCTGGAAAAGAGAATAAATAGAATTATTGCTTAAGCTGGATTCCTTGCTTGAATTGTTCTTATAATGAATAAAGTTATAGACCCCTGTTTTGTAGGCATTAAGATCAAGTAAATCTAATCCACCGTTTTCAATACCTATCCATAAATTATGTTTCTTATCCTCTAAGAGAGAGAGAACCGAACCTTGAGAAATACTTTTGTAATCATGAATAGTATTTTGATGATGTATGAATATACCGTTCTGTGGACGCTCATGAGCATTTGTAAATAAATCTAAACCCGCTAATGTACCTATCCACAACCTACCCGCCTTGTCCTCTAATATCGAGTGAATATTATCATTACATAAGCTGTTGGGATTTCCATCATCGTGATAATAATTGATAAAGGAATCCTTTTCTTTGTCATACAAGTGTAAACCATAACTGGAAGCTATCCATACATTATTTCTGCTGTCGATGAATATTGCCCTCTGCCCTCCAGAACCCAAGTTAGCTTTGTTGTGAGTGATAATATTTCCGGTATACACATACACACTATCATTTTTCAAATCGAGACGATAGAGATCTCTTGCTGTACCTATCCAAAGATTCCTTTCTCCATCTTCTCTAATTGATAATATTTCTTCCTTTGATAATTGAGGCTTTCGAATGAACCGTTCGTTTTTTCTTTCGTAAATATTGAGTCCTTGTCTCGTGCCAATCCACAAGTCTCCCCTGCTATCTTCAAACATTGCCATAACATTACTACTACTGATTGAATATTTATCTCGAAAGTTGTTTTTATATATACGGAAATTATATCCATCATAGCGATTTAATCCATCATCGGTTCCGATCCAAATGAAACCATACTTATCCTGACAAATGGAATGAACCCAGCTATGTGATAAGCCATCATTGACAGTTAGGTGCTTAAATCGGATGTTTTGCGTTTGTGCCTCTGCCACTTGAGGGAAGATATAAATGAGTACCCCAATAAATACAAGAAATCGGAGGGATAAGGAGGAGAGTTTTTTGAGAGATGCGTTTTTCATGGTTCAACTTCTCTTATGTGAATGTACGATAGATAACTATCGCATTATTTTTCATCGAAGACAATACGTTTTACTTATTTTCTTTTTGTAAAAAATCCAGGTACAGTTTCTTTATACAATCAGGGGGCAGACGCCGTTACTAAAGCGAGCCAGTAATCGCTCCTGTCTCAGGTTTAAAACAGGTTTAATCCTCTTTGCGTCGTTACTCATAATCTACCACCTTTATCGCGCCCTGCGCTGCTCCTGCGGCAGTGGCTCGATGACTCTTTGCATATATTCTGGAATGATCATGAATTGGACTTTCAGGTATGTGCTTCTCGCCCACATTCAAAGAGTCAACCCTTAGTTTTTCCTGTGACAAACCATCCGTGGTGTAAAAAGTTTGTCGGTGGGAGTATTGCTTGCGGCATAAAGAAAAAACTCTTGCGTTAAAACGAAAATCGGTGTATTCTATGACAGCAGCGGGTTCAGAAAAAACAGGTAATCGAAGGAAAGACTTCACTCGTTCCGTCTTTCTTTCGAGCGATACTTCACCCTGTCGTTTCTACTGAACCTATATACTTGTCATTCCTATTGAGCTTCTACAGGATTTATTAAGTGCTAACCCCATTCTCCTCTGCTGACTCTATTTACCTGTCCCACGTCACCTACGATTCTTCTTCCTGGAACGAATGGGTATAAAAAGAAAGGCAGTCGAGAATTTTCTCTATCACCTTGATTATTACCTATTTTCTCCGCTCATCAGAACGGTTAATCCTCTTCGGTTGTATTCGAAACGACTTCTTCAAGGGTGGTGCTTCCCTCTTTCATTCTCTCCATTCCCGATCGTCGCAATGACCACATTCCGTCCTTCATTGCTTGCTCACGGATAGCATTCTCGTCAACTTTGTCGCCTGCATTCAGAATAATATCCTTAATTGGCTTAGTAAAGTATAGAGCCTCATGAATTGCAGCGCGTCCTTTATATCCGCCGCTACATTTTTCGCATCCGACTGCTGTATAAAAAGTATGAGCAGCAACATCTTCTTCGGTAAGACCAAATTTCAAGAGATCTTTCTTTTCGCTGTTATCCATCGGTTTTTTGCATACAGTGCAAAGTGTACGAATAAGCCGTTGGGCGACAATGACATTGATAGCATATGCAAGCAGGAATGGTTCAATACCCATTTTGAACAAACGTGCTATTGCACTGGGGGCATCATTTGTATGCAATGTTGAAAAAACCAAGTGGCCTGTATTTGCCATCTTAATGGCCGTTTCTGCGGTTATCTTATCTCGCATTTCACCAACGAGCACGATGTCAGGATCGTGACGCAGGATTCCACGGATCGCCTCGTCAAATCCCATCTTAGGACCAATTTTCAACTGACGCGCCCCTTTGACGATATATTCTACCGGGTCTTCGATCGTTAAAACGTTCACACTGGGATCAATAACCTGATACAACGCCGCAATCAATGTAGTTGATTTCCCCGATCCAGTCGGACCTGTAAGAATGATAATTCCCTGAGGTTTGTTTATTGCTTTATAGAAGAACTGGCGTGCAGGTCCTTGTAACCCTAATTTTTCTAAATCGGTGATAACCTTGCGATCATCCAGTACGCGGATAACAACACTCTCAAACTTGTGTTTGAATTCCGTAGTTACGATTGGCATGATTGAAACACGGAACCGGAGTTGATGTCCGTCAATAACGCGTTGTATGAATCCATCTTGAGTCATTTCACGTTCAAACCGATCGACATTCTTCGTACGATCCTTGATCACCGCGAGCACCGCCTCGGGAACGGTGTTTTCTTGAATGTGCCAGACTTGCAGGTCGCCGTCCATGCGAAACAAAAAATTGGTTCGGTTACCTTCCGACGCGACGACGTGAATGTCACTTGCACTCCGTCGCACTGCTTCAACCAAACACCCCTCGAACAGATTGACCAAAGCGCTCTTGCTGATTTCTGCTTCGAGAGCCTGCTCATCAAGCTGCTCATCTCCTCCACCATCTTCAACTGTGATCTTATTATCATCAAGAAGCTTCAGAAACTCGTTCTGGGCGGGCGCCACTTTATCCATTAACGACTGGAGTTCTTTTAAGCGCACGTAACAAATTTCGTACTTCTTCACATTGAAACTGCGAGCTACGACAGGCAGATTGCGATCAGTAGGATCCGCTGCGATAATGATGAGTTTATCCGGCTGGCGTTCATCAAATTTGTACGGCAGCATCTTTGATTGGATCATCATCTCGCGCTGCTGGTCTGAAAGCTGGTCGACATATTTCTTTATAAAAGCGATCCGCGTATCATCAACTTTTTCGTCCCCTAAAAAGACTTCGCGGAAAGCATAAAGATTTGCCACTTCGCGGAATACTGCATCGTGATCTGCTCCAAATTCTGTTACAAGGATCTGCCCAAGATTTTTTCGGTTTTTCCTGTTTTCCTCGGAATCCTTCATCTTGAGAGACTTCTCGAGCGTCTCAAAGTCGATAATTCCCTTTTTGAGGAGCGTGTAACCGATTTTATCAGTTATATCTATTTCGGCCATGGTTCCATTCCTCGTTCCTTTATAACGCTCTCCGCATGTCTTACACTATATTCTAAGGAAGTAAAAAGTGCAATGGCAAGAGCATGTGCGATCCTGGGGTTTCTGGTTTTATTAATGCTGTTTCCGAAGAAACGAGAGTCAACGCTGTAAGGACAACCATCATGATCATCGACACAGACAATTGAATAACTTCGATGGCATTTTTCATACGATAGGATGTTTCTTTTTCGTAGTACTCTGCCAACTGAAGAGCAGTCGCTTTCACTGTGCCTGTCTCGGCGCCGGAACTAAACCTAGAAAGAGCAGTTCTGGTGAACACACCTGTTGCCTCAAACGCCTCCGTCAAACCTTTTCCGCGTTCGAGCATCATCGGTATTGCTATCGTTTTGATTTGATGTTCCATATATCTGTTACCGCATGCCTCTGCTGCCATTCGGATAATTTCGATGTTTTCACCTGATCCGCTGTAGAGCGCATAGAACACACGGCAGAATATCTCGATGGCGGTTTTGTGCAACATAGAACCAATCACCGGAATTTTAATTATGTACTTATCCAATAAAAACCTTCCCCGTTCTGTTCTGCCATAATAAAATAAGGCAATTAATGGAGCAGTAAAGAGAATGGTTAGAACAAGTACATTGTCCATCAACCAGTCACTGAACTTTAGTGTCGCCGCAGTCATAGGAGGCATTTTAATGTGAAATTTCTTAAACATTTCCGCTGTTTTTGGAAATATGTAGGCGACATAGAACAAACAGGCGAGGAACAATACGAATAGCGTAATCAATGGTGTGATGAGTGCGCTCTTGAGGTTCCTTTTGAATTCTGCATTACGTTCCATAAATTTTGCAGCGCTCTCATAGATCTCCACCATATTTCCACTCTTTGAGGCTAAGCCAAGCATTTGTGCGGTGAACTTGCCGATCACCGGTGCCTGTTTCATGAAAACTTTTTCGCTGTCTTTTCCTTGCTTCAATTCCGCATTAATTTCCTTAATTGATTCACGAAGAGTTGCATTGGGGATGTCGTTGATAAGCAATTGCATCACTTCATTGAATGGAAGTTTTTGCCTCATTAAATCTGTACTCACTCGTACAAACGTGATGACATCAACTGTGGGAGCTTTATGTTGTCTAGTACCAAATAATTTTTTTCGCACGTAAAGAACGCGAAACCCCATCTTCTCTAAAGCAACGCGGACTTCATCAGAAGTGAAGGCTTTCTGTTCACCATCAATCGCTTTATCGCTTCCCTTTTGGACGCGATAGATGAACGCAAGCCGTTCGTGAATTCCTGTCACTTTGAATCTCTTGTCGCGAGAGAGTTCTGCTGCTTTCGTTTTAGCAATGGTTCTAGTGTCAGCAGTGATTGACCCAGAAACTGTCTTCCCCGAAAGCGTCACACCATCGATACGATATTCAGGCATACGATTTTATGTTTTATTGGTGAGTAAATGATTTAAATAGAATAATCTCCATTTTTCATACTACGATAATACACTTTTTCGCTCTCTGTGTCAAGAACCCACGGTTCAACAATTCTCCTGCTACTACTGGAAATCGCCAAAACAGCACTTTTTCAAAATGAAGAAATTCACGCAAAATAACCGAACCCAATCTACATATCGTTTTTGCCCCCATCGGCTGCCGAATCTCGTCTGTTGGGTTGCGCAGTCCGCAATCTCTATCCCCTTTGCAGCATATCCCGTACCATTTCAGTAATGCGCCGGAAGTCGATCTTGCCGTTTCCCATCTTTGGAAGATCTTCAATCACCACGAAGTTCTTCGGCAATGCGATATTCGGTAATTCTTCGGACATTTTTTTCAGAATCATCTTTTCGTCAATTTTCTGTGTAATGGCTGCGACAATCTTTGCTCCACGCACAGAATCCGGCACTTCCACAACACAGCATGAAATTTCTTCCGGCAGAAGATGCTCCAGCACATTTTCCACTCGGATCAGTGACACCATTTCTCCGCCGATTTTCATAAACCGTTTTAACCGACCAACATGCCAGAGATATCCTTCTGCATCGTGGTACCCCATATCGCCGGTATCATACCACCCATGGCGGATACTGAGTGTTGTCGCTTCAAAATCATCGAAATATCCCTTCATGATATTTTCGCCCTTCACGAGTATCTTTCCGATTTCACCAACACCACATTCCTCACCAGTCTCGTAGTTCTCAACGCGCACATTTACATTGGGTAATGGCCGTCCCGCACTTCCAGCCCGATTGGCCGTAGGAGAATTCACACTAATCACAGGACTTGTCTCTGTACAACCGTATCCTTCCAGTAGAGTAATATTGTGTTTATGAAGAAATTCCTCCCGAAGTGAGTCGGGTGTCTTGTCCGCACCAGTCAGCATGATACGGCATGTGGCAAAATCTCCCGGCTCAGATTTTCTCAAATATCCCCACATGAATATCGGCGTGCCCACAACAAATGTAATTTTTTCCTCGCGGATGATATCGCAAATATTTTTGAAATCCAATGGATTAGCGTACGTCACAATTGTCATCCCATAATACAACGGAAGCCACAAGTTTGCCGTCAATCCAAACACATGGAAGAATGGAAGGTTGGCAAGAAATATATCTTCAGCACTAAGGTCAAACACAGCAGAAATACCGACAAGATTAGCAGAAATATTCCGATGTGTTAAGAGAACCGCTTTAGGATCTTTTTCGCTTCCGCTCGTAAAAAGAAGAACAACATTATCATCTTCCTCGCCGCCATGGATTTTTTTCAAAAGCCGTTCCACGGGAAGTTTTGCACGCAGTGCCGCTTTGATTTTATCGAGAATAGATACCTTCGCCAAAATGTCCTCAATAAAGATCATACCAGGAACCCGTGAACTATTGATCTTTTCAAGGAGCGCTCTCGATGTGATGATAGTTCTAAATGCGCATTTCTTCTGGGCATATTCGCAGTTTTGTGCAGCACCGGTGGAATAGTTGACCATCACTGGTGTTCGGCCGCTCATAAGCGTTCCAAGAATAGAAAGCGCACATCCGGAAGAAGTTGGTATCATAATACCGATAAAACCCTCTTCGAATTTCTTGAACTTATCCGCCAAGATGAGCGAAGCAATGAGCGCTTTTCCGTAGCTGATATTCTTACCTGTCGTGCGGTCTATAATTGCCGTTTTGTTTTCAAATTTTTTGGCGATGCGTACGAAGTGATGATGAAGAAGCATATCTCTTCCTTTTGAATGACAATCGAAATACAAAACATATTCCGTGCTATCAACTGAACGGCAATGTATTTTGATTCAAGATAGAAGAGTTTGCGAACAACGGCAAGAAAAAAAAATTGATCAATTATCCGGTGTAAGAATAATGAAAACTCAGAAGAGAGTACTAATGCAAGTCCCAAAATACTGTCATGAGATAGAAGATCGTGAAAATTGCTCCAACCGCCGAAACGCCAAATGTCATCGCCGGCGAAAATGCATACCACAACCATCCCGCCACACTACTGGCAATCAATGTACAGATACTTTGTATGCCGGTATAGAATCCGATGGCAGTTGCTACATCGCTCTTCGGAACGATATTGGATATCCACGCTTTGGATATTCCCTCGGTACCGGCGGCATACATTCCATAGAAGAAGAACAGTACAAGCAAAGCAGCCGTTGATGTTGCAAAAATTATTCCGCCATAGACAAATGCAAACAATGCCAACCCGAGAATGAGTGTCGTCTTCAATCCGATCTTATCTCCCAGCGCGCCCATCGGATACGACATCAACGCATAGATAAGATTATAAAAAATGTACACACCAATCACTTGGAGGTCAGTTGCTCCTTGATGCCGCATCATCAAGAGAAGCAGGATATCGGAACTATTCATTAATGCAAAAAAGAGAAGTCCGACAACAAGAAATCGGAATTGAAGCGGAGCTGTTTTCCAGTACTTCAGGAATGCAAAGAATCCGGGCATCTCCACCGGTGCTGATGGTTGGTGTTTTTCCTGCACACGAAATGTTAATGCAACTGCAAACACTCCTGGAATAAAAGCCAACAGAAACAGCGTTTTATACTGCCCTGGATAAAATATCAGAAACACCAACGCTGCTAGCGGACCGAGCGCTGCACCGAGTGTATCGAAGGCTCGATGAAATCCAAACACTCGTCCTTTAAACTCCGCTGCGGTTTCCGCCGATAGCATCGCATCGCGAGCACCTGTGCGAATTCCTTTCCCCAACCGATCGAGTGTGCGTACACCAAATATCCAGAGTGGAAATGACATGACCGCAATCATCGGCTTGGAAATTGCACTGAGGGAGTAGCCAAATTGGATAAATCTTTTTCGTTTTCCTATTATATCCGAAAGATGACCAAAATATCCTTTACTCAATCCGGCAGTCGCTTCCGCAATACCTTCCAAAAAGCCAATGAGTACGATTGAAAAACCGATGCTAGTAAGATACATCGGCATGACAGGATAGAGCATTTCACTGGCAATGTCGGTAAAAAGACTCACGAGCGAGAGCAACAAAACAGTGCGGGTAATAATTTTCTTCACATTCTTTCCAATGACAAAACATTCAAATATACTCACCAACTATCGATAGAGCAACACCGCAAAGTTCATTTCCGGATATTTCGATGGAATGAAACAAAAAGTTTCTTATATTTCCCGCAACATTTTTTTGACCATTCACTTTATAGGAGCGATATGGACTTCGTTTCGATTCTTCGGGGACTCTTTGGCCTCATTATTATTACAGCCCTTGCCTTTATTTTTTCCGACAACAAGAAAAAGATTAATTGGAGACTCGTCGGCACCGGTGTACTTCTACAATTTGCCTTTGCTTTTATCGTTGTGAAGACCAATATCGGCCGCGAGATCTTCAGCTATTGCAGCAAGTTCTTCGTCTGGCTCTTCAGCTTTGCAAGCGACGGTGCACAGTTTGTTTTCGGTGGGTTGGCTAAGAATGCCGGCACCGAAGGAAGTCTTGGATTCTTCTTCGCCTTTCAGGTGCTTCCGACCATCATTTTCTTCGCCTGCTTTATGAGCATTCTCTATTATTTAGGCATCATGCAGCGGATTGTGCAAGGCATTGCATGGGTCATGCTGAGGCTGCTGAGAACCAGCGGTGCGGAATCGCTCGATGTCGCCGCCAATACATTCATCGGTCAAACGGAAGCGCCGCTTGTTATTCGCCCGTATCTGGCAACGCTTACGAATTCGGAACTCTTCACCATTATGACCAGCGGTATGGCACATATTGCCGGCGGCGTGCTGGCAGCATACGTGCAGATGCTTGGACTTGCATACGCAAAAGCAACCGGGATACCTGTCGACACTTCTCAGGTTTACTTTGCCGGACATCTTCTTGCCGCAAGTATTATGGCTGCCCCGGCAACCATGGTCGTTACAAAAATGTTAATGCCGGAAACAAGCGAACCGCTCACTATGGGAACCGTGCGCATCAAAATCGAGCGAACTCATTCCAACGTCATCGAAGCAGCAGCCGGAGGAGCAAGCGACGGTGTGCGGCTGGCTATCAATGTGGCAGGTATGCTTATCGCGTTCATTGCTCTCATCGCGCTGATCAACGCGCTGCTCGGATATGTCGGTGATGTTTCCGGGTTAAATGTAGTTTGTCAAACGCAATTCCAGCAAAAGCTTTCACTCGAGCTCCTCTTCGGGTTCGTCTTCCAGTTCATTGCATTTACCATCGGTGTTCCGTGGCACGATGCGCTCAATGTCGGCAGTCTGATGGGAATAAAGCTGGTCGTCAATGAATTTGTCGCATATTTGCGCATGACCGATATGATCTCTGCCGGCATGCTTTCGCCGAAAGCCATCGTCATTGCAACATACGCGCTCTGTGGATTCGCAAACTTCTCTTCCATCGCCATTCAAATCGGCGGATTGAGTCCATTGGCAGAAAATCGCCGCAGCGACATCGCAAAGCTCGGTTTAAAATCAGTGCTCGGCGGAACCATCGCTACCTGGATGACGGCATCGATTGCCGGGCTTCTTGCGAATTGATTTCATTAGGTCACTTCAAGGATGACACTATGAACGATACTCAGAAACGATACAAATGGTGTGTGTTGGGAGATTGGAACGGTTTCTTCGGATTGATGTTTGACAATCTGACCGTTCTCTCCTTCCTTGCCGGTATTCTCATCTTCGTCTTCAAGTATCCGGCAGATATTATCTACACGCGCATGTTTCCCGGCACGGCTTTCGGTGTGTTATTCGGCGATCTCATTTATACATGGATGGCATTCCGGCTTGCCAAGAAAACCGGCAACACCAAAGTCACTGCCATGCCGCTCGGACTTGATACACCATCAACAATTGGTATCGCCCTTGTTGTGCTTGGCCCGGCATTCGTCGGATTGAAGGCAGAAGGAATTCCCGAACGCGATGCCGCAATGATGACGTGGTACATCGGTATGGCAACGATGATGTTTATGGGAGTGATAAAATTTATCTTCTCTTTCTTAGGGCGTTGGGTGCAGAAAATCGTTCCGCAGGCGGGATTGCTTGGTTCGCTCGCCGGTATCGGGTTGGGACTTATTGGGATGACTCCGTTGATCGACATTTTCGGCATGCCGCTCGTGGGTCTCCTTGCACTGGGCATGATTTTCTATACACTTGTTGCTGGAATCAAACTGCCGTTCAAAATTCCCGGTGTGTTTGCATCCGTTGCTGTAGGAACAGCACTTTACTATTTACTCGGTCCATCAGGAATTGTTGGCGGCACCTACGCAGGCCCTCCTCCTGTTGAACTCCATTTCGGATTGCCCCTGCCGACCTTGGATTTCATCAAAGGACTCGGCCCCGCGTTGAAGTATCTTCCCATCGCAATTCCATTCGGCATTCTGACCGTCGTCGGCGGCATCAACGTGACTGAAAGCGCCCGTGTTGCAGGTGACGATTACAATACGCGTGACATTCTTCTGACCGAAGCAGTTGCGACGCTCATCGCCGGAATTTGCGGCGGTGTCGCACAATCAACTCCGTACATCGGGCAGCCGGCATACAAACATATGGGTTCACGCGCAGGATATACATTGCTCACCGGTATTTTTATAGGCCTGGGTGGCATCTTTGGATACGTGTCATTTATTGTTGAACTCATTCCCCGCGCCGTTCTCGCACCCATTTTGATTTTTGTTGCGTTCGACATTATTGCGCAATCATTTCAGACATGTCCGGCCCGGCATGCGCCCGCTGTGGCATTTGCGTTTTTCCCCACCATTGCGCGCCTTCTTGCCATTAAGCTCGGCAACCCGGATGCAGTGCTTCCGGAGACATTCAACAAACTGATGACTGTTCCCGGAAAATCACTTCCCGAAATGCTTATCATTGTTGCACTGGGCAACGGCTTTATTGTCACCAGCATGCTTTGGGGAGCTTTTCTGGCAGAACTGATCGACCGTCGGTTGCGCGTATCATCGGCATACCTCATTGCACTTGCCGTGCTTGCGTTCTTCGGCATTATTCACTCGGCAATACTCGACGGTGTGATGTATCTTCCATGGAATCTTGTCGGCATGACAAGACAAATTCCGTATCAATTCGCCACTGCCTATCTTGTGCTTGCAGCGTTCTTTTTTGCAATGTCGTGGACGAAGGAGAGTAAAGAGCCGGTCACCGGAATTGGGTATTGATCTAACAAATTATTTCTCGAAATAAAATATGATACTATCACTCTATGTTTGGATTTCGTTCGGCATCATTCTTCTTATTTGGTTTTGCCTTGTAGGCATCAGCCGATTGTTCGACCGCGATCCGGTTCTCTATCGAACCGGATATGTTTTTCGAAAGATCGGCAATGCAATAACCTTCATCAATCCGGCATGGAAACTCCATATTTCCGGAGAGAAAATATCAAATCCGCGAAAGCCGTATGTCGTTGTCTGCAACCATCAATCAATGGCAGATATTCCGTTAATCAGCAATTTGCCATGGGAAATGAAATGGATGGCGAAAGAAGAGCTGTTCAAAATTCCTATCGTCGGTTGGATGATGCGGTGGAGCGGCGATATTTCCGTTGATCGAAAAAACCCTCGCAGTGGTGCGCTGGCGCTCATTAAAGCCCAACGAGTGCTTGAACAAAAATGTTCTGTGATGATTTTTCCTGAAGGCACTCGCACACTTGACGGGCGCGTGCGGCAATTCACCGAGGGGGCATTTCTCCTTGCCATCAGAGCTAAAGTACCAATCCTGCCGCTCGTCATCGAAGGCTCGCGCGATTGTATTCCGAAGAACAGCTGGAAATTTGGCAAGCCCTCGCACATTTTTTTGAAAGTCCTGCCTCCTGTCGACACTTCCTCGATGACCATACAAGATGTTTCTACCTTGCGCGATAACATACGCATGACAATCATGAAACAAATAGCAGAATTGCGCTCGGTACCTGTGGACTCTGTAGACGGAATGAATTTACTTTCTGCAACATAACTACCGCTCGTAGCCTGGCTGCTCGTACACTCTAGTACACGAAAAGTACCTTTCTGTTCCACGAAGCTATTGCTTCGCGATTACGCGCCTCTCGTAGTGCAGAAGACAAATTATTACCATCGCTGTAAGCCGGTAGAGGATCAGATTCCCCCTGGGATGTTCATGTACAACTTCTATAGATTCCATAACAAGTGCAAAATATCTTTGTAGTATCACGCTCCGCGTGATGCATTCTTCTAGACAAGCCGAGCTTGAGCGCCTGGTTAGCCAGCGATAACGCACTTAATTCTTTTTATTCTCCAATGTTATAAATTATCCCGATTTGTAACGCCAGAGAAGTTTTATCGTAATTATAGAAGTAAGCAAAATCATAGTCCCTCGTTCTTCGATAGTAAAGTCCAATCGGCAAAGATACGGTGTTTGAAATGTTAATTGGATAACCCAGACCAATTATATAATAAAAACCAAAGTACGTATGTGGTCCTGTTCCTGCAGTAGCATTGTTGCTAATGCCATGGAGATATTGAATGACGATATTATCCTGACGAGTATAATGAGCGCCCATTCCTACATAGAGGATTTGCCAAATGGATCCTAATTCATAGAGGGCAATATCATAACGCTTGTCTGACGAAACCCGTAAAGACATTGCATCGTTAGATTCAAATAAATAATTCGTCAACTCAAGAAAACCATAAATATGAAAAATACTGAATTGTTTGCCAACACCTAGTCGAAAATTGTAGACTGGCTCAAATGCACCAGTATATTCGTCAAAACGAGGAAAAATACCACCATCAAACCAAAGCTGATACGAACCGTGACATAAATTTGAATCTACAGTAGCTGTTTTTTGATTTTCTTGAGAATGCATAATACCCACGGCAATCATTCCAAGGATGAAAGAATATAAAAATCTTTTATTCATAATTTAGGAGGTTCTTTTCGCTGGCTAACGGTACGGCGCTAAGCTGCCGCGCTGATAACTTTCACGATACACTAAACGAAACGAGTTCATTATGAAAAAGAAATTATTAAGCACCAAGACCTCTAAGCGCAATGTTAATTTGCACCCAGCTCATACGGTCAGCTTGAGCGCCTGGTTAGGGCGCATTGAAAAAAGTATTGATCCAATATTTAAAATAAATACCAACAAGCACAAAATAGAAATATTTATGAATGGCAAGATAGAGGGATTCACAGAAAAGACGCTGCCGATACTTTACATGGAAAACAGAATCCGCTCATACTTTAGCGCACTTCGCGCCATACACTTTTGTCACCGGCAAGAAAACAAATTTCTCCGTCTTCAATTGGCGGCTCACATTCCACAAAAGAAGGATAAAGCATTATGAATGATTTAACGTGCTGCTCATTACTCGATATAGCGGAAAGGAGTATTGTGTCTCCGCCACCGCGAATGTCTCTATCGAACAATGCAAAACCTTTTGGGTTATTGGCATCGATAAAAGTCCTTAAAAATTCCATTTGGATGATCTTGTGCTTGTTGGCTACAATATCATCATTGGTCAATATGAGTTTATACCATTTCATAGAAATGCGCCCTAACTATGATTAGACTGCATACCGCAGCCTAATATGCATTTTTTGCGTGTTAGACTGCATATTGCAGCCTAACATGATGATTATTGTATGATAGGCTGCAAGGTTTGCAGCCAAGCTTAGCAATGATTAAACGGGTTCTGGCACTATAGTTGTTTGTATTTCCGATGGCTCCCAATAATTCCCCTCTTTCTTCAGATACTTACGTTGTATCTTTCTTATCCGCGCTGGTAATCTATCAATTGCATCGTTAAAACGCAAGTGTGAAATGTCAATTAAGATTCCCGCCAGAGTTTATCCCGCCTTAGCGGGACGGGAATGACATACTCTTCTTTTTTGATCTTTTCCTTCAGCCAGCGAAATCGACAGCGCTTATTTTTTCTTTTTACCGACCTCAGAAAAATATGGAAATAAAACAAGGTGAGCAAAGTGTCCGACCAGAAAATTGTCTGAGTTCACTTCAGTGAACGAGTTTTTTTCTGGTCAACGACGCGAGCCGCGGTTTTATCCATATTTTTCATCAGTCTTGACTTTTTCTGCCGCTCTCTTTTTTTTTAATTATTGTGAGCGGCATGGCGCCTGTCCCGATGGATATCGGGATGTCAAGACAAAAGAAAGAACGACATATTTTCTCCGACGCTCCCGCAACGCGATAGTCTCGTATTCTGAATTCCCGACAGCTGGAAGCCTGATAATGTATCACGCTTCGCGTGATTCAATTTTACGCCGTCGGCTGGGAATGACATATTCTATTATTAGGCATATAGAGAAGTTACGAAATCAGAGGATAGGTCAACGGTTTTGCTACAATCATGAGACGTATGGAAAATTATAGAGGACAGCTTACTCATACCGCAACGATTCGACCGGATCTACACTTGCTGCTTTACGCGCAGGGAAAACTCCTGCTGCAAGTCCAATAGCGGTCAGAATGCCGACAGTAATCAATACAAGAGAAAGCGAGAGAACGGGTCGTCCGACGAACTGCATCGCTCCTTCTTCTGCAGGAATCATCCACATGACAGAAATTACAGCATAACAAAAGAGAATTCCAATCGTACCGCCCGAGAGCGATAATAGTAATGATTCAAAAATAAACTGTACTAAAATGTAACTGCGCCGTGCACCCACAGCCAGCTTGATGCCAATTTCTTTCGTACGTTCTTTGACGACCACATACATCACGTTGGCAACTCCCACACCTGCAATGACAAGTGTAAGGAAACCGATAGAGAAAAGGAAAATGGAAACGCCAAGCCCGACTTTTTGACTTATTTTTTCGGCTTCAATAAAGTCCCAGATACCAATCGCACGCTCATCTTTCGGGTCGAATCGATACTTCCTTCCAAGAACTTCATAGATTGAACTTTTCACAAATTCTTGCTGACCTGGATCGATGGGTTGAACGACGATCGAATTAACGTTTTTATTTCCGTACGTCGTCCGAAACGTAGTATAAGGGATAATCGCGCGCCGAGTGTCTGGACCATTATTCATTGCCGTTTGAACCTTTTTTTGAATAAGGCCGACCATTGTATAAGGAACGCCGTCAAGAAGGATGACTTTCCCTATCGGATCTTCCTCCTTAAAAATATCTTTTGCAATGACTGTTCCAAGAACCAGTACTCTCCGCTGACGGTCAACATCAACATCATCGAGAAACCTGCCGCCTCCAGACGGGTACATTCGGCGCATTTCTTCGAAAGATGGATTCACGCCTTCGCATTCCGTTGTGATGGAAAATTTTCCATACGTGAGTGTAACATTATTCCGATACTGCGGAGAGATCATCCCGATTCCCCTCACTGTCTTATTGATAAGATCGACATCCTCTTCAATAAATCGAATTCTTCTTCCTTTCGGCAGCCCTTGGTATACAAGTCCCGTTTCACCGCCATAGACAATCATAATCCGGTTACCTGCATTCATCATCCCTTTGAGCATTTGGGTTCCCAGCCCCCTGCCAAATGACAGCAGAAGAACTACTGCGATCGTCCCCCATGTGATAGCGATCAGTGTTAAGGTCGCCCGGGTGCGGTGTGCACGAAGATCGGAAATAAAGTCTCTGAATAATTCGAACAACATACTTCACTCTTTGAATGTTTTTTTTAAATCCTCTATCTATGTCCTCAGACACTCGACAACATCGATATTGGATGCCCGGCGTGCAGGCATAAGTCCGGAAAGCAATCCCACAGTAATAAGAACAAAGATCGTTATTCCCACAACTTCGAAAGACAAATCGGGTGTCCCCACGTAATCTTTGATGGGAATCATGCTCAGGAGCGCAATGATTCCGTACGAGATCAGGAAACCGATCGCTGAACCTGTAAAGACAATAAAGAATGTTTCCGTGAAAAATTGAACCAAAATATTTGTTTTCGTTGCGCCAACGGCACGCTTCACTCCGATTTCTTTGATCCGTTCCTGCACAACGATGAACATGATATTTGCTACCCCAAGCCCGGCAACGCCAAGCGTGAAACTGCCTATCAGTCCTAAGAAAATATTGATCCCAAGAAACATATAGAATGAGAGGCGATCGAACATAGTTGTATCCCAGATCCAGACTGCATCTTCGTCTGTGGGATCGAATTTATACCGCTTGCTGAGCGCTGCCCTTACTTCTTTTACTGTTTGTTCTCCCAGCCGCGGATCTTTGATTTGATAAATGATATCACTGAGATGAATTGTACCATAAACCGATGCGAAAGTGGAAATCGGTATGAAGATACGATCCTGATCGCGGCTGTTATAGGAAGAAGGCTGGGTTTTCTTTTGCATAACACCAATGACTAAAAAAGGAACCTGACCGATAAAGACGGATTTCCCGATAGCATTCTGATCTCCAAAGAGAAATTCTTTCACCTTGTCTCCGATGACTGCAACGCGGCGTCGATCTTGAATGTCCAGAACATCGATAAACCTTCCTCCTGCTTCAGGAATGATATTCCGCATTTCACTATAGACAACGTTCACGCCTGAAATTGTTGGATTCAAAATATTCGCGCCAACCCGTGCAGTTGTCTGTCGAGAAAACTCAGGACTGATAGCAAAGATATTAGCTACTTGCGAGGCAATCAGTTTTGTATCTTCTTCGATGTACGAGATAGGTCTGCCAATCCCGTACCCAGCCCAAGGTTTTGTCGTTTTCCCGGGGAACATGATAGCGATTCCCTCGCCGATTCCGTGCATATTCGCCGCAGTTTGCTTCTTGAATCCGACACCAAATGCTACGAGCACAACGATGGCGACAGTTCCCCAGATGATTCCGAACATCGTCAGGAATGCCCGGAGCTTCTGCGCCTGGAGGTCAACAATGAATTCTGAAATGATTGTGCGAAATTTTTCCATCGTTTCTTTGAAGAATTCTTAGTCGATTTTTTTCACCGGCTTCTCCAATACTTCGTCGCCTTCTTTCAAGCCGGAGACAATTTCGATATTGATTGCATCGCTGAGTCCGGTTTTGATATATCGTTTCTCATCTTTTTGTGCACCGAGGGCGACTTTCACAGACGCAGAATCGTTACTGAATGTGACAACTCGCTCAGGAATCGTTAGTACATTTGCTTTCTTCTGAATGATAATGCTGGCATTCGCAGAATAGCCGGCACGAAGAACGGCATTCTTTGACGCGGGAACAATAATTTCGATGGGGAAGACCGTCGCATTATCTTTCTTTTCCGCTTTCAGCCATATCTTTCGGAGAATTCCTCGAACAGTATCGCTCGGCAACGCCCCGACTTTGATCTCCACATCCATTCCTTCTTTCATTTTACCGACATCGATCTCATCGACAGTACCCTTGAAGACAAGCCGTTCCATATTTGCCATTTTCATCAATACCGTTCCGTCCTGATATGGTGTCATTGGAGTGACGGGATCGCCGACCTCGATAGTCCGATTGAGCACATAGCCCGATATAGGAGCTTTCACAATAGACTCAATTTCGGTATCTCCAATCTTAATTCTTCCGCTTTCCATCAAAGCGAGTTTTTCAGTAGAGATTTTCAATCTGAGGTCGGATTCATCATACTGTTTCTGGAAATCTTCATATTCCTTTTCTGAAATCAACTTATTTGTATAGAGGCTCTTCTCGCGCACCTGTTCCTTCTTCAGGTTATCCAAGTCCACCTGACTGAGCTGCACCTGCCTTTTTGCATCGGCAAGATCGACCGGGGCCGGATCAGGCTTTACTTCTAAAATCGGCTGGCCGATCTTTACATATTCACCGACATCGACGAAAATATGACTAACGACTCCTGATACTTTCGATTTTACCGAAATTTCATTTTCCGGTTCGATCGTCCCGACAGCCAGCGCCTTATCTACGATGGTTCCTTTGGTTACTTTAACCTTCGGCAGATCGTTTTGGCTGGAAGACTTATTGCTGCCGAAGAAAAGAAAAGACGCGCCGCCTAGTACAACAACGGCGATCGAAGAGAGAACAATTTTCTTTTTCATAGTCATGATCGATAGTGTTTAGTAGAATTGATTGTGTCGTTTATTTTCAGAAAATCTTCTAAAGAGTGTACCTAAGATACGTTATTGTGAACTCTTAAGTTGCGGCATCCATATAATTTCCTTATTCATATGAAGCACGGTCGTTTCCATTATCTTTGACTTTTCAATGTTCAGAAAGGTTGTGGGAAAACGAGCAATACAATAGTTGATCGCCTTTGAGACAGAAGAGTACACCCGGCATTTCGAAAGACCAGACACAGGAGGATGAAAATGACTTTTTTCTTTATTTCTTCATTTGTTTTACTATTGCTTTTCTTTCAGCCGTAAAATGCCACCAGGGCAATGCCGGACCACCGTTCACAAAACTTATTGCGGACATAAATACATCGAGAACACATGGATCCTGTCTTTTTCCCGTAATGCCACAAAGTGTATTATAAAGAGCAAACGCATCTTTGCTGCGAAGGTCTTCCGGCCTGTGTATTCCGAGAAGCTTGAGGTCTGCCGTAATGGATTTCCCTATATTTGGCAAATCTCCAAGTTCTTTTACATTTTTGAATGTCTTTTTAGCCATATGCTTTCTTTGCTCGATCTATCATGCATATAAGTACAAATGACATACCATCACATTTGTTCTATTTGCCGGAGATGATGCTGCAAATGCCCCAAGTAATCGACGACAACATATCCGATTGTCAACGGTTCGCCGGAACCAATCGTGCATGAGATCTGTAAACATTCTGCCGGCATGCGGTCGAGAATGTGTGCGAGATGGAAATTGTACGACTTCCAGAGAACCAGCAATTCTTTCCACGAGCGCGAGCCGTACTGTTGTATGTTCACCCATTCTTTCTGTTCATACGAAGGAAGGTTTATGGTTTTCAAATACTGCGCGCGGACGAAACGCTGATGGTTGTTGGAAGTGGAATCTATGAGATGCCCTAGAATTTCTTTACGCGACCATTTGTCCGGCTGGGGTTTCTGAGATGCTTTTGCTTCATCTAAATTGTCAAAGCGTCCGGCAAAATCTTCAACAGTCTTTCTGATCCCATCGGCGATCTTTCCCGGAATCGAGGATTGATCTTCAAGAGAATTAATGTAACGTTCAACCGGATATTTTGTTTTCATAAAGCCTTTCGTAGTCACAATACTGGACAACAATTTTTAAAATCACCTTATTCCCTTGTTGTCAAGATACTGTGAATACTTCTTATCGATGACGAGGACGTGATCGTAATACCATTTTGCCAGGAATGCAACCATTTCTTTCTGCTTTTCCGGACCTTTCTCTTTTACTTCTTGTGTCATCATCGTTACTTTTTTGATGAAATCAAGATGCTTCCCGATGTGCGTTGGTAAATCCGGATACCGGTGTTTGATCATATACCGTTCTTCGGTTGCGAAATGTCTGTACGCGTGGTGGATGAGGGAATCAACGATGGAAGATGTTGCCTGCCATTCATTTTTCTTTTCAACGGATGTGACGATTTGGTTGAAGATGTCTAATAATGCTTCGTGCTGCTCATCGATTTCCTGCACATCGATTTTGAACTGTTCTTTCCATGGTATCGGTTGCATTCCAAACCCTCCTTGTCAAGTATTTTCCTGTAGTTTTGGAGTTGTACGACAATACTCTTGTTATAAGAAAGCTCTTCTCACAACATATCTTGTTCTATTTTCTCATCCTCCATCGTTCATCTTTTACTCTTTACTCTTCACTTTACAATCTTTATCAATTACCTTGGCCCAAGAATATAATAATTTTTGATTCAAATTCGGTGTACTGGGAAACACATGTTTAGCTACACTCAATCAATCTATACATACGTATAACGCATGAATGATAGACTCGCATAAATGCTTATTCATAAAAAACTTCACGTCACTGTGTCAGCAAAAATATTTGGCGAAGGACCAATGAAGAGCTGGTTTTCTGCGATGAATATATCAGTTTTATTTTGGGAAAGCAAGGAAAAGAGGCAGCGGGGAGCTGTTAACAATCAAGGGAAGCGCGCATACAGCTTCAAGGTTCCGCAGACGTGGAAAACTAACGAGCAGCAATATCTGTCATGCCGTCTCCCCCTATGATGGCACACTCAATATCAAATAGTTTTCAGGGAATGGTACAAATTCTCAAGTGAATTGACGAAATCAATGCTCATTTTGTGCAGACCTATCGAGCTTCGCGCAAAACGTGTTTATCCTCTCAAGCAACCATGCGGATTGTCTGAGTCTGTTCCGAATCTATCTCGATAATCTCAGGTGTCGGTTTGCTCGCCAGCAACACTCGAATCATATCTTCCATCTTTATCGGTTTTGTAATGTAATCATTCATACCGATAAACAGAAACTCTTCACGATCGCCAGTCTGTGCATTAGCAGTCATCGCTATAATATTAGGTTGTTGATCAGATGGGAAATCTTTGCGAATTAACATCGTTGCCTGCCGACCGTCCATTTCAGGCATTTCAGCGTCCATTAAAATCACATCATATGATCGGCGTTTGAGCGCGTCAATGACTTCAATCCCATTAAAAGCAACATCAGCGTGATACCCCAGTTTTCTCAAAAACCAGAGTACGATTTTGATATTGACAAGACTGTCTTCAGCAAGGAGTATTCTTAAGGGATGTTGTCGTGCCATTTGAATGTCAAAATGAGGAAGATTATGAGCGGCCGCCATCATTTGAGCACGTTCTGCTTGATGTGTATCTTCGGCTTGTGTTCGTTGGGTTTCAGATGCTTTTGGTTCATTGACTTGGCATTGCGCTTCAGCCGCAATACTCAGAGTTTCTGTGGTCATATTTTCTGTCTGTTCCATGAACTGCCTCCAATCTCTTATTTTGAACTCCAATATCTATGTTCTAAAGGGGACAATTATGATGCCAACAAAGTCCCAAGAAAGAGTCTCTATAGGAACTAACTGTTTTGCCCTTTTTATCCGATATTAATATCAATTTCACATACTGATCCTTAAGTAATTTGTAGAGTTTTCATTTTTGAACTCAGTTTTGCAGGGCTTCCAGAGGTGTTGGATCAATAGAATTTTCTTATCGAGATCGGTTTTACTAAGCTGCAGGAGAGAAGCGTTTTTTCTTAACTTGTCGCGGCAAAATGATATTCCTGTCTTCAGCCTGGTTTATACAAAAAGGAACTCCGAAAAAGAAGTAAGCTCGAAATCAAAAAGCGATAGTTGATGGAGTGTTTTTTAGAGGATCAGAAAATGCGTTGTAATGATAAAGTCAAAAGAATTTGGAAAATGCTCCCGCCGATGAAAGTGTTCACGCCCCATTTAACTCGAACTTCGCGCATAGTTCCGCTCGGCAAAGCGGGTAGTTCAAAGCTATTTTGTACACCGCAAGCGGCACATGCCTTTCGAGTTTTTATAACTGCTGAATCTTAAATCGAATCCGTAAGACACCATTTGCACAATCGCTGGAAATGATCCTAAATTCTCCGATCTCCCTCGTTGAGGAAGCATGCACCCCGCTGCATGGACAGGCATCGTATTCGCCGATGAAAATAATTCTCACTTTATCTCCGGCATCTTGAGGAAGTTTTGAAAGAGAGACAACTTTCCCCGCTTCTTCACGCGAGAGAATTTGTTCCCGGATCGGGAGATCAGACTGTATGATTTCATTCACTTTCATCTCTATCTGGAGGATTTCTTCTGGTGTGAGGTTTCGTTCAAAATGGTAATCACATTTCGATTTCTTCTTTTCGATGTGTGCACTGAAAGCGCGTCCACAATGAAACATCCGCACCATTGTCTGGTTCAGGATGTGTTCCGCCGAGTGCATTCGCGGATCGTGTTCTTTTCGATTAGGAACGACCTGATTCATATCTTGATTCCATGCTGTTGGTGTTTGCTTTCTGTATTCATATTGCAATATACAAGATTCTTCAGACATTTTTGAAAGATAAAAACACACACAATTCTCGAACGCAACTCTTGCAACTTTAGAAATTATTTCGGACTCTGATATCATACTATGTACAATTCTTTATAAGCAAGAACACATCTTGAATATTGGAGGATTTATCATGCGCCGTTCCATTTCTGTTATCGGCTGGTCTACAGTCCTTATCTCGATCATCATGATTCTCACGGAATTCATAAGTTTATTATCGAATCCAATGGAACAATTCAATGTTCTTATCAGCACATTTCCACAAGTACGAAATAGTATAGAATCCATGACACAAATGATTCAATATAACCGCATTTGGTCGATCTATACAATTTTGTATTTCATATTTATTTTCGTCGGTGCGATTCAGTTTATCCGTTGCCATTCAATCGGACGAACGATTCTCGAGGTCGCCTGTTGGTTCGGGATGATGAATGCGTGTATAAATTCTTTACTGAGCTACATCATCTGGAACAATATGCAATCAACTCTATCGCATGTCATGGGAACTATGGGAATGAGTTTAGGATACATCAATCCTTTAGGAATGATTACAATCATCCTGGGTTTCTTTCTTTGGATCATTCCTTCATTTGGAATGATTTTGTATTTGCGAAGTCCAAAAATAAAAGCAATAATGAAATAGCTTTATTATCCCCGTCGAAAAGATTGCCTGCATCCTACCTTTGAATCAAAACCCAAAAGGCCCATTCCATCAGTACTGTTTCGGAAAACTGAAACAGTCTCGTATCCACCTTCTTATAACCATTTTTATTCGGAACTCTCTCCCTTGTACTATTGTTTTATAAGGTGGTTGAAATAGAACGTGGTGTTTATGATGTATGATTCATTCAAAACTTGATTTTTAAATTAATAAAGGAGAAGAAAAAATGAAACTCGCCGTTCTTACGCTTATTCTTGTGAGTTCCGTTATAGTGCATGCTGAGATCATCGGCAAAGTGGTTGAATATACCGCCAACAATGTGGCATTAAAAGGATACATCGTATATGATAATACTCTCAAGGAAAAGCGGCCTGCCGTCATCGTCGTGCATGAATGGTGGGGTGTTACAGACTATCCAAAGAAACGAGCAGAAATGCTTGCTTCTTTAGGTTATGTAGCATTTGCGGTAGATATGTATGGCGATGGAAAGGTTGCAGATAATCCTGGTGACGCTCAAAAGTATGCCGGCGAATCTATGAAAGACTTGTCCCTGTTGAAAGCAAAGTTCGCGGCAGCAATAGAACTTCTTAAAAAGAATGAACATGTCGATCCGACACGTATTGCAGCAATCGGTTATTGTTATGGAGGTGGTGTTGTACTCAATATGGCACGTACCGGAGTCGATCTTAAAGGGGTTGTGAGTTTTCACGGCAGCCTGGCAACCACGACACCAGCCGAAAAAGGGAATGTGAAAGCTAAGATTCTTGTATGTAATGGGGGTGCGGATAAGTTCATATCAGAGAACGATATCAAGAATTTCAAGCAAGAGATGAAAGCGGCAGGTGCCGATTTCAAATTCATTTCGTACAAAGGAGCCTTGCATGCATTCACAAATCCTGCAGCAACAGAACTCGGCAAAAAATTTAATATGCCAATTGCATATAATGAAAGCGGGGATAAGGGATCTTGGAAAGAAATGAGAAAATTCCTTAAAACAATTTTCAATAATTAGATTTACTTTGGGGAAAAGCAATTAACCTACTTCCTTTAAATTCGAATAACTATGTCCATTTTTATTATCCTGCATATAAAAATGTAGATTTTTAAGCAATTTTTCCCGATCGTAGTACATCTAAAAATTAATTATGAATGGACTATGAATATAATAATACCAAAAGAAGCTCCATCCGAACTGCGTGTTTCAATGCTGCCACAAAATATCGAAAAACTCGTCAAAAAAGGTGCAAAGATTACTGTCGAGTCAGGTCTTGGCAGGACACTCGGTATTTCGGATAATGATTACAAGAAAGCCGGCGCTTCGATAGAGAAGAACAGAAAAAAACTCCTGGCTTCCGGGGATATTATCTTGCGGTTGCGCAAACCCGATTTAAAAGAAGTCACTTCACTGAAAAAAGGATCGATTCATGTAAGTTACCTCGATCCGTTCAATGAGCCCAAACTTCTCGAAACGCTCGCCAAACAGCGTGTCTCGGCAATCTCTATGGAGATGATTCCACGTTCAACTCGCGCACAAAAAATGGACGCGTTAAGCTCACAGGCAAGTCTGGCTGGGTACGCTGCGGTCGTTCTTGCCGCAGGCAATTTATATAAAATTTTCCCGATGATGATGACCCCGGCTGGCACACTTCAGCCGTCTAAAGTGTTTATCATCGGTGCAGGCGTTGCAGGTTTGCAGGCAATTGCTACAGCACGACGACTCGGAGCAAAGGTTGAAGCATTCGATACACGTCCTGTAGCTAAAAATGATGTCCTTTCGCTCGGCGCAAAATTTGTTGAAGTCGACCTCGGTGAAACCGGACAAACAGCACAGGGATACGCAAAAGCATTAACAGAGGAACAATTGAAGAAACAACGCGACGTTATGAAGCAATATTGTGCACAGGCGGATATTATCATCACAACGGCGCAAGTCTTCGGCCGCAAAGCTCCGGTTATTGTCACAAAAGAGATGGTCGCCGCGATGAAACCAGGTTCCGTTGTTGTTGACCTTGCCATTGAAACAGGCGGCAATGTCGAAGGTGCAGTCCTTGGTAAAACCATCGAGAAAAATGGTGTGAAGATTATCGGAATGGCGAACATGTCGTCGCGCGTCGCGCTTCACGCAAGCCAGATGTATTCCAACAATCTTACTAATTTGATTGACGAGTTCTGGAATAAAGAGAAGAAACACTTCGAACTGAAACTTGAGGATGATATCATCAAAAGCTGTCTCATGACACATGGCGGCGCTGTCGTCCATCCGACTTTTGCACCACCAAAAAAAGAAAAGAAATCTAACAAAGGATAATACTTTATGTTTTCTCTTATTGAATCATTTTACATACTCCTTCTTGCCGGATTCGTCGGGTTTGAAGTTATCAAACGCGTGACACCAACATTGCATACACCGCTTATGTCCGCAACCAATGCTATTTCCGGAATCTCACTTGTCGGTTCGCTCGTCGCAGCCGGAAGCAATCAGTTTGTCAGCCAAATGCTTGGATTCGTGGCGGTCACTGCCGCTACTATCAATGTCGTCGGTGGATTTTTGATTACCGAACGCATGTTGAAAATGTTCAAGCGAAAGGAACGAAAACAGCAATGACGAACTACCTGCTCGAAATTACATATATCATTTCGTCTGTCCTTTTTATTCTTGGATTGAAAGGACTCAGCCATCCGGAATCGGCACGCCGAGGGATGCATCTTGCTGAAATTGGAATGCTCTTGGCAGTGGTCGGCACACTGCTCGGTAAAGGTATTGTGACATGGGAATGGATACTCATCGGACTTGTGATCGGTTCAGCTATTGGTACTGCAATGTCTATCTTTATGCCGATGACTGCAATGCCGCAACGAATTGCGATCTCACACGCATTTGGTGCGCTTGCCGCAGTGCTGGTTGGTATAAATGAATTTATTATAAAGGGAAGTGAAATTACGAGCGGGCTCATGGGAGCACTGGGATTTGAAGTACTCTTCGGCTCGCTCACGGTTACCGGAAGTCTCATGGCGTTTGGCAAACTGCAAGGGATTGTCAAAAGCGCCCCGATGACATACAAAGGTCAAAACTTCGTCAACATTTCGCTCTTTTTTATTACGGTCGGAATGTTCATGTATCTTGTCTTCTTCCCGCAAAACACACTCGTCTTCGGTACTATGATTGCACTCTCGTTTCTCATCGGTATTTTTATTGTACTGCCGATCGGCGGAGCAGACATGCCGGTGGTTTTATCTCTGATGAACTCATACGCCGGACTTGCCGCCGCAGCAACAGGATTCGCAATCAACAATAAGGTTTTGATCATCGCCGGTTCACTCGATGGTTCATCCGGATTTATTCTATCCATCATTATGAGCAAAGCGATGAACCGTTCGTTCTCAAACATACTTTTTGGTGCAGTGGGTACTCCTCAAGTCGATACGTCCAGCCTTCATGAGGATAGACCGATTACACGATTTAACGTGGAAGACGCCAAATTTGCTCTTGAACAAGCGGAACGTGTCGTTATTGTACCAGGCTATGGAATGGCCGTTGCACAAGCACAATATGCAGTGCGTGAGTTGAGTGACGAACTGGAAAAACGCGGTATCAAAGTTGAGTTTGCCATCCATCCCGTTGCCGGTCGCATGCCTGGACATATGAACGTTCTGCTTGCCGAAGCAAATATATCGTACGATCAACTCCTTGAGATGGAAATAATCAATCCTACAATGGACACAGTGGATATGTGTATTGTCATCGGCGCAAACGATGTTGTTAATCCTGCGGCACGTACAGATAAAGGAAGCCCAATTTATGGAATGCCGATCATTGATGTGGACAAGGCAAAAACCGTCATAGTGATGAAACGTTCAATGGCAACTGGTTTTGCAGGCATTGAAAATCCGCTCTTCTATGAAGAAAATACCAAGATGTTATTTGGTGACGCAAAGAATGTCTTACAGCAATTAGTTGCGGAGTTTAAGAAGAACTAAAGCAGAACGAATTGGAGCCCGCATAAAAGTGAACTCCAGTTAATACATAAGAAATGACGCCCGATCTATTTCGATTGGGCATTTTATTAAGTGCTGTCAGTATTCTTCCCATTACCACTAAAGAATTTTCCGTATATTACCGGAGTCTTTTTCATAATCTGAAAGTATAAAATGCAAATAGGTGTTGTCGGTCTCCCATTTTCCGGAAAATCTACACTGTTCCAAACGATTACCAAAACACATTTTGACCCTTCAGCGCTTACAAAGGTAGAAACGCACCATGCCATTGTGAAAATCCCGGATGCTCGTCTTGACAAATGTGTTGAAATCTTCACTCCTCAGAACACCGTCCATGCTACTATCGAATTCGTCGATGTTGTTGGATTGAAAAAAGGCGAGTCTGGATCAACGCAGTTTACCACTAATTTTTTATCCAACGTGAAATCAAACGATGCACTGGTGCAGGTTGTCCGATTATTCACCAACGAGACTGTTCCCCATCCAGACGGTTCTATCAATGCACTACGAGATATCGATTCGTTCGAAACAGAGTTTATTCTTTCTGATCTCGCTCTTGTCGAAACACGTATCGAACGCATTAAGAAACAACTTATGAAAATGCAGGATGAACTTGCAAAGCGGGAATTACCGGTGTTAGAGAAATGCAAGCAGATACTCGATAGTGAAAAACCGCTGCGTGAAACAGAATTTTCAAAAGATGAACTGCATCTCTTAAAAACATATCAGCTACTCTCCATCAAACCTATGCTGATTGCACTCAATTTCGACGAATCACAGCGAAGTGAGACAGAAAAGCATATAAAACTCATATCTGAAAAGAAAGAAGGAAAGAATACGAAGATCGTTTCCTTTTTTGGCAAAATCGAAATGGAAGTGTCAGAACTACCTGATGACGAGGCAAAGGTCTTTATGGAAGAATACGGTATCAAGGAGTCGGCGCTCAGTACACTGATTCGTGAGGCATACGCCCTGCTTGGACTTCATTCCTTCTTCACTGTTGGCGAGGATGAATGCAGAGCATGGACCATCAAGAACGGGATGACGGCACAAGAAGCAGCTGGCGTGATCCATTCTGATTTTTTTGCCAAGTTTATCCGCGCAGAAGTAGTTCCTTATGACCACTTCATCACAGCGGGTGGATCATTCGCCAAGACGAAAGAGGTAGGACAGTGGCGGCTTGAAGGAAAAGAATATATTGTGAAGGATGGCGATATTATTTCCATCAGACACAGCTAAAGTCTGTTTATTCAATTTACATTTGATAATTTATTAAGATCATAACGTAGAGGAGATACATCATGAAAAGCCTACGAGGCACGCAAACAGAAAAGAATCTATTAGCAGCGTTCGCCGGAGAATCACAGGCAAGAAATCGCTACACCTTTTTCGCTTCCAAAGCAAAGAAAGAGGGGTACGAACACATTGCAGCAATTTTTTTAGAGACTGCCGATAATGAGAAAGAACATGCCAAGCGTTTTTTTAAATTTCTTGAAGGCGGAGAAGTTGAAATCACTGCATCATTTCCGGCGGGCGTTATTGGCACAACAAAAGATAATTTGAAAGCAGCGGCAGATGGCGAACAGGAAGAGCACACAAAGTTATATCCGCACTTTGCTGAGGTTGCCAAACAGGAAGGTTTTGCCGAAATAGCTATAGCTTTCCGCACTATCGCACTTGTGGAAAAACACCATGAAGCACGGTACCGCAAATTGTACAAACAGGTTGAAGAAGGAACTGTATTTAAAAAAGAAAAGGTCGTTCGCTGGAAGTGTCGGAACTGCGGGTATATTCATGAAGGGAAAACACCGCCTGCAAAATGTCCTGCATGCGAACATCCGGAATCATACTTCGAGGTGATAGAAGAAACCGAATAAATTATTTCTCATCGTTTTGCTAGAACAAGAACGCTAGATTTTGTGCAAGATCTGGCGTTCATTTTATCGACAGTTTACTATGTTACTTTAATATTGGTTCACCGCGTTCAATACATTGGATAGGCACGCCCCATGGATTCCGTAGCATGAGAATCTGATCGCCACTGCCGATCACTTTGACATCTTCCACTAACGTTGCGCCCGCCGCAATGAGTCCGTTGCGAATTGCTCGAATATCATCCACCAGAAAGGCGATATGTATGGAAAGATGGTTCATCTTCCACATGTCGAGCACAGGATATTCGCTGTTGTTGAAGACTTCCATCATCATATTGGTGCCGGCATCTGCAAGAAAGTTTGTATACGTTGGTGGAGTGCCTTTGCGCATTACCTTCATTCCAAGATTTTCGAAATACCAGTTCGTCATACTTTGCGGATCCGTAACATTGAGCGCAAAGTGTTCCGGGCGTATGCCGGCGGGAGTGAGCATCGGTGCCATACGTTTTACAAATTGAATAGCAAGTCCCCACGGATCGCGCATCATCAATACTTGGTCGCCAGCTGGTGTGGTAACAACATCTTCCACTAAAGTCGCACCTGCGGCAAGAAGCGAATCGCGCATGGATTTTACATCATCCACCATGAATGCTAAATGTAATGCAAGATGGCTTAGCTTTCTATACTCTGGAACTGGAACGCTTGGATTGTTGTATAATTCGAACGTCATATTGCCTGCGGTATCACCTATGAAATGTGTGTTTGCCGGCAGCAGACTCTTGCGCACGATTTTCATTCCCAAATGATCACAGTACCATTGAGCAATGGCTGCCGGATCTATTACATTAAAGGCAATATATTCCAGGCGCGGTTTCTGTTTCAATAGAACAATTCGGTCTTTTGATTTCTGATCTGTTGAATTTACCATAAACACGCTTTCGTTTAGATTTATTCGATTATTCATCAGTGTTATTTCGTTCAATTTTTTTTCCGGGTCAATCTGGATGCTGCATTTTTGCAGATCGGTTGTTGGCGGTACCGTGAGAAGCACTTCAGCATACTTCGGCAAAAGATCTGCCGGAGCTTGAATTGCAGGTATTTGAACAGTTGAAATGGGCTTATCGTTTTGCATTACTGCCAACATTACTGCCGGAGCATCAACCGAGCCAAGATTATGCACTTTCACTCTGATGGTGTTTCCTTGAACGGTGATGTCTTCTTTTCCGATACCTAAATCCGGACGCTGCCAGTACGGGACTGATTTTGATTGAAGTTTTAACATGATAATCGTTGTCTTATGCGGTGCAAATGTTAATTGTATATTCTTGCTCCGTTCTAGATCGACAACTTGAGTTGAAAAAATCGTGTCGGCTTTTTCGTCGCCGTTTATGTCAAAACCCTGGGTCACTTCCCATTTCCCCGGTTCAACATCCCAAGCCGTCATAGTTGCTTCCACCGGTTTATTTTCTATTGCATATGCTACAATCTTGATTGCAGATGGTGTTGATTCGGGAATTAGAATTGCAGCGCTTTCTTCAGTCGCCGGAGCATTGAATTTCCAGCTTACGACTTGACCAGGATATATCATACCACGCACTAATGCAATACCACCCAACCGCGAGCGCTGGAGTTCACGATTCGCAGCGAAAACACGATCGGTCCAAACCGATCCTTCTGTGTTTATATATTCCCGCAGAACCGACGATTCAATTTGATCGGCATAATAATTCTCCAAATACTTTTTATCACCCGTCATCTGCCAAGCGATATGCCTGAAAAAATCATTTCCATTTGTCGGCGTGGTCTTTGCCAGTATTTTTTTGCCGAATGTATTCCGCACATTGAGAATATCGAGAGCATTATTGCTGATTGTTCCAAGGATGTCTTCTCCGAAACCCAACAATGGCTGAATATATTTCTGATCACCCGTCAACCGATAGACAGCCCACAGTAATTGCAATCCGGCAGAAGACGTGCTGAATGTAGCGCCGTTCCCCATGCTTGCGGCAAGCATTCCTTTTGATCCAAGCGGTGATGGACGCGCGGAATCGCTTGAGAAATTAATTTCCGTATTAAAAACAATCTTCCCTTTTTCATCTTTCCGCGCATGTGCCAGTACTCCATCAGCCATGTCTATTGCTAATTGGCGTGCACGAAGATTACCATTGTATGTTGCCAGTGTTAGCACCGGTTCTAGAAGCAGAAATTGTTGCGGTTGCAGTGCCCATTCCCATACACTCTCGTCTGCAATCTTTGTCCCGCTAAAATAACTGGAGCGGAAATGGCGATGCCCGGCTTTGTTCTTCAGCATTATTCGTTCATCCAAAGCACGAACTGTCTCCATGATGCGTTCGAGTTGTTTGGGACTTCCATAATCCACTAACATTGCTTGCGTCTGAGCTTCAATGCCATCTTCATGAGCATGCAAGCCGTCAGTCTGAATAGTTGCAAGTCCGTTTGTGAACATGCCCTGCTCATATATAGCATCCAGCATGCGAAGAATTGCATCGCCAATCTTTTTGGGTTCACAACCCATCATGGCTGCACCGGGCCAACAATTTGTTTGATCGTCATCGTCCGAAAGCCCGCCGCCTAACTCCCCGTTTGAAATCTGGCGATTATCTATCCACCACAAAACAAATCGCTTAAAGTAACGTAAGTCTTCAATTTGCCGAAATGCCCAGAGTGGAACACCTTCCGGACATAGAGGTTGGACAAATGGCGGCTTTGTAGAATCAATGCCGTACTCGTAAGAATAATTCTGCCCGGGATAGTGCTTTGGATCTATTCGCAACAGATCTGTAATGTCTGCCACCAAACGGTTATAGAGATTCAGCCTTGTGTCATTCGGGTGTTCTTCAATTATATTCGCAAAATTGTCACGCACTTGTGTAAAACGATCTTGCACATGCTCGCGATACGCCTCTTTCCACGGTTTGAAAATCAAACGAATACTCGCACCTTCCAAAGTTTTTACACTAAAATCGTTTTCCGCACTGGCGATTGTCAAGTACAAACTTTTACCGCTAGGTAAAAGACGATCTCGTGTATCCAACCAAAGTGTGCGTGGTTCATTCGGTTTCACCGAGAACGAGAAATCCAGCATATTGCGCATTGGCCAGATTGGATCTTTGATTTGTATGTTGATGGGAATTAAGTTTCCATTCGCTGGTTTCAATTTTAGAGCCGGCAGATCGATTGCAATACCGTCTAAGCCGCCGTTGATTTTATCCCAAGTGTAAGCAGAATCAAGATCGCTCGCAGCACCAAATTCACTCCGAGCATCGTATGGAATAAGTACATGTACTAACGGTAACGACGTGATGAATCCATTTCCCTTTGTTGATTGAGAAATACCATTCGGCATCGCGACCATTACCGATCTCTCATCCTGCATGTAACGTCCGTTAATAAATTTTAGTAAAGGCTGGAATTGCACATCTCCAGTACCTGCATGGCTTGTGAGAGAATAGTTCAGCGCGCAAATACCTGAAGGTTCTTTACCGGCTTCAACATTGTAGGCGGACAGTTCGCCTATTGGCATCTCCTGTTCAACATTATCAAACCGAATTTCCTGTCCGCGTATTGGTTCCAGATTATGAAAAGTCTTTTCTTGTCCCTTGGGACGTTGGAACAGTTCTTTTTCATGCAGTATATTTCCATTTTTATCTGTTGTCACCAGAGACATCTTTCCATACGCCGCACTGGAAATTTCTAGATGATTCCAAGTTTCATCCGGCATGAAAAACGTCACGGACTTCCCTGATAGAGAATAACAATCCCAATCAGGCAACTGGAAATAATCGTTGCGTCCAGGCAGTCGAGATCGGTTATACACTCCGGGCCAAGTTGTTTCCCTAATTCCATCTGTACTCTTCCACCACCAACGCTTCAGGTCATACACATCTTCTATTTCCACTTTTCTTACGCATGTTTCCGGATTTTCTAAATAAACCGGAACATCGCCCTTACGGTTCCATCCATAACGCAAACGCCATTCTGCTTGCCACTTTGAATTATGAAGAGTGCGCACAAGTTTTGGAATGTCGCCTGCCGATTCACCTTTTGCCAAGCGAGCTATGTTTCCATTGGAAAGCATACGATCGTAAATTCGAATCTCATCAATATCACCGCCGCGTTGAAAATTATACGCACTCTGCACATGCACCGGACTAATAATGCGGGAATGCGGCCCAAACTGATCAAGGGCTGTATAAAGAACCACAACGCTGTCTTTCTTTGCAACTAATTTTCCATTGACGTAAAAACGGATTCCGCTTGTTTCATCCCATGACAATGCAAGGTGTATCCATTGATTCGGTTTCGGGAACGGAGACAATGTATAGGAGACCCTTACTCGCGCCAGATTCGCATCTGTAACGAATGCATCAAAACCCTTTCCATTGTAATCAATGCGAAGCCAAACCATATCCCAGCTGGAATGATCGGCAAAACCCACGCGGAAGATTGGAAATTCTGTTTTGCCGACCGGTTCTCGTGATCGCCAAAAAAAACTCAGCGTGCCTCGCTCTGCATAAATATTACCCGGCGCCCAGTAAGACATCAACTGTTCATCACCACATTCAAATCCCTGTCCTTTTGCGCCATCGGGAATAAGTTTCACGTTTGCCAAATAATTCGGTTCCGGCATTCCATTTGCAGCAAAGTCGGCTTTGAACCCTTGGTCTCCAGAAAGATAGAATAGAAGTCCGGGCTCTTGCTTCTTAGATGCAGGTGAAGCCGAAAGCAAAGAACAGATACAGAAATGAAGCGAGAAAGCAATCAAAATGATTTTCGAGGATCTATTATGCAAACTAAAACAATTCATGGGGTTATCCAATCTTCAGAATTCGAACAAAATTATGCGCACCTGTAACAGCAATAATCATTGGGCAGAGAATTTATCAACGGCTGCTTTTGCCACAACTCCGTCTTGATCGGAAGAGCCGCCACTTATTCCAATCGCTCCAATATACTGTCCATCAACCACGATTGGTAATCCTCCTTCGATCGCTATTGCATTCGGTAAGCTTAGAATGGCAGTTCTCCCTTCTTTTATAACCTTGTCCTCAAAAACTTTTGTTGGCCGTTTAAACAAAATTGCCGTCTTCGCCTTTTGAATTGCAACTTCGATGCTGCCAATTTGGGTGTTATCAATTTTTTCTAGATACATCAAATTGCCGCCATCATCTGCAATGGCTATGACCATCGTCCATTTATTCTTCAGTGCTTCAGCTTCCGCCGCCGAGGCAAGTTTCTTTGCCGCGTCGAGAGTCATCACTTTCTTTGTAGCAAGCTGTGCACTGGCAGGTATAGAAAAAAAAGATATGCAGACAAGCGCCATCAAGACGGCTGCTATCATTAATTGTTTCATACGACCTCCAATTGAATTGAGTTTAGATTATCCGTTGCCTTGATTCCAATGGATTCCTTCCGAGAGTTACTTCCAAATGCACATCCTACCCTCTGTCAGGACAAAGTCCTTACTGCCTATTTTTCGTCATGAGAAAATCTAATCAAAAGGAACTTCATACACAAAAGAAAATGCCCAATCAGATGCTTACTGATCAGGCTGAGGAACAATCAATATTTTTAAGAATATGTCACTCCTTCCAGTACAAAAATTTTTCCACGCCTGCAATTTGTGTTGGGTCGGCGACACGGCGTACGCTCTCCTCGGACTTCATTCCTTCTTCACCGTTGGCGAGTACGAATGCAGAGCATGGACGATCAAGAACGGGGTGACGGCACACGAAGCAGCCGGCGTGATCCATTCTGATTTTTTTTTGCCAAGTTTATCTGCGCAGAAGTAGTTCATTACGACCACTTCATCACAACGGGTGGATCATTCGCCAAAACGAAAGAGTCCGGACAATGGAGACTTGAAGGAAAAGAATATATTGTGAAGGATGGCAATATCATATCCATGGGGTACAGTTCATTCAATGCATCTTTCAATAATGGGCACCTGCAAGAACACTTTTTTAGATTGGAAAATAATTCACCTTATATCTGTTTTAAAGTTCGATCTTCGGTATTAAGATTTTTATCTGAAAGTATTGGTTCTGTACAGCTTTTTTTAAGACACTTTCTTCCATCTATGCTATTTGATTCGTATCTTATTTTAATGAAAGTCTATTCCATTCAGCCAATCTGAGATGAAAGTATGGGCAGAATATATGAAACACGAAAGTATGTGATGTTTGCGCGCTTTGCGCGGATGTCAAAAGCATTTAACAGAATCGGACGCGATATTTATGTCGCCGTGAAATTAGGCGGACCAGATCCAAAAGCCAATTCACGCCTTCGCATCGCAATACAGAATGCAAAAAGTGTTAATATGCCGAAAGATCGCGTTGAAGCCGCTATCAAACGCGCCTCGCAAAAAGATACTACGGGTTACGAGGAAATTATATATGAAGGTTATGCACCGCATGGTATCGCTGTCGTTGTTGAGTGTGCGACCGACAACCCGACACGCACTGTCGCAAACATCAGGCATTACTTTTCGAAAGGTGGCGGATCGCTCAGTTCATCTGGTTCTCTCATGTTTATGTTTGAACGCAAAGGACTCATTCGGATTGGCGCTTCAAAAATATCAGATATTGATGCGTTCGAACTTGAATTGATTGATCATGGATTAGACGATCTTGTTCACCATGAACAAGAATTACTGATCTATACTTCTTTCCAGGATTACGGCAAAATGTTGAAATATCTTGATGAAAAAGGAATTGAGGTTATCAGCTCTGAGCTTCAATATCTTCCCTCGACAACTAAAGAATTGTCCGAAGACCAAGCGAAGGAAGTGAAGGAACTGCTGGATAAAATCGAAGAAGACGACGATGTGCAGTCGGTCTTTCATAATATGGTGTAAATGTTTTTGCTTTTGTAGGGACGTGATTCATTACGTCCTCCTGCACAGAGATTTGATGAATCAAATCCCTACGTGGATTTCCCCTTCCACAATCTTTATCTCCTCTTCATTTTTCCCTTATCATTTCGATACTGCCGCTTTTTGCCAGGGAAAGCAAGTATCCTACTTTATCCAAAGCAAGATTCCCGTTTACACGGGAATGACGATCCAACTTATTTTCAAAACATTTTTTGGCTTCAAGAGCCTTTGTTTTTGATGAAAAAAGGGGTATTTATTCTCCTAAAAATTCTCTACGGTATTTACCGTATTTTATAATTACGGTCTTTACACGATTCCTGAATATTGATGAAATTGTACATTACTGAAGGATTTGGCAGCATCGGATTCAACACATAGAGAAATAATAATCGTATGAGTCGAATATTTCGGTTCATCATTGTCGCTGGAGGAATGGTCCTTTTCTGCAGCTCCATCCTTTTTTCTCAAACTGCATGGAGAGGTACGACAAGCACGGCATGGAATACTGCAACTAACTGGACGGCCGGTGTTCCGACTGCAACGTCAACCGTGACAATGGGAGATGCCGCGGCGACACGCCAACCAACTATTTCGAGTGCTGTAACAGTTGCTGCTATTAATTTTAATTCGACTGCAGCTATTACCCTTACTATGGGAGCAGGCGGATCATTGAATGTAACAGGTAATGTGACTGGAACATGGACAGCCAACCGGACACATACTCTTGCTATCGGAGCACAATCTGTTTCGATTGGCGGCAACTTCACCGCTGCATCGGCAGCTAATCGCAGAATCAATGTCACCATCTCTACCGGCAGTCTAACAATTGCTGGAAATTATATCGGCAGCACAAATAATACTTGTGTTTTTTCCGGTGCGGGATTTTTAACAATCGGCGGCAATTTTACCGGCACCGGCACCTTTACACCAAGCACGGGCACGGTTACCTATAACGGAACGGGTGCACAAACTGTACGGGCAACAACATATTACAATTTGGTTATTAATAAAACGGCAGGCACGGCAACACTGGCAGGTAACACGACATCAAGCGGAACACTGACGGTAAGTCAAGGAACACTCAGCATCGGAACATATACTCTAACAGCATCAGGCAATCTTGTTGTCAACGGTACAATTTCCGGTACCGGCCCAATTGCATTTTCCGGAACAAATAAAACTCTCGATGGAACCGGATCAATTACGAGCACCGGAACATTTACTATGAGCGGCGGTGCAAAAACTATTCTCGCAACGGCGAATTTAACGATCGCAGGAAGAATTACAATTGGATCAGCGACTGTATCAATAACCGTTACGAATAACGGGACCATTACCTCAACTTCTGCCACAGGCATTACTGCTGCTTTAGCAGCCTCAACATGGGTGAACGCTACCAATTCGACTTTGAATGTTGCAGGGCCTCTTCTAACCACCGGTACATTGACCGCGACTGCAAGTCCCAATACCATTAATTACAACAGTACAACAATTGCACAGACAGTCAAAGCAACAACATATTATAACCTGACAATTACAAAAGGAGCGACGACAGCTACACTCGCGGCAAACACAGTACTTAATGGAAGCCTGACAATTGCATCCGGAACGCTCAGTGCTTCGACCTTCACATTGTCGGTAAATGGAAACGTGTCCAATGCGGGAACACTGACTGCAGGACCGACAGTCACACTTACCGGTACAGGTGCCACAGTAAGCGGCGCGGGTACGTATACACTCACCGATTTGGTCGTGACAGGTGCAGGAGTAACAATAGATGCGGCGACAAGCCTTGGCATTTCTGGAAATCTTTCAACAACCGGCTCAGGCACTTTGACTCATACGACAGGCGGCGCTGGTGCCATCACAATGAGCGGAACAACAAAAACAATCAGCGGAACAGGAATTAAACTTGACGATATTGTCATCAGCGGCTCTGTAACAATGAACAACTCCATTGAATTAACCGGCGGATTGAATGTTACCGGTACATTCACCGGCGCTGCCGGAACAACACTGACGATGAGCGGTACGGGAAAAACGATCAGCGGCGCAGGTACTATCACTCTGAACACCCTCTCAGTAACGAATAGTGTGACTGCGACTTCAAATGTCCTCATCAATGGAAATCTTTCAGGTGGAATACTCACGGCAACCAGCGGTACATTTACATTTAATGGCTCACCGTCAACATTGTCCGGTACAGCCAACCTCTATAACGTCACGGTCAACGGTGGAACGACTCTGCAATTAACCTCAGGATCTACACTGGGAATTGCAAACATCTTTACACTGACCGGTTCACTTGATGTTTCCGCCGGAAATAACACTGTCAACTACAATAGTACGGGTGCACAAAATGTTGTAGCAACAACATATTACAATCTGATACTATCGAATGGGAGTACGAAAACTGCTGCTGGTGCGATCACATGTAATGGTGATATTACTATCGGTCCAACGACAACATTTGCTGCAGGTGTAAACACTCATATCGTTCAGGGTAACTGGACAAACAACGGCACATTCACTGCAAGTACCAGCACGGTGCAATTAACCGGCAGTAATGATGCTGCAATCGGCGGTTCCAGTGTTACGACATTCAGCACATTGACCATCAATAAAAGTGCTTCAACAAATACTATCACTGGAAGTACCAACATAAATGTCGGAACATTGAATGTTACAAGCGGTAATCTGTCGATGGGAAGCAATACTGTAACCATCACAACAACACGCACCGGCAACGGCATTATTACCGGCACGATTACTCATACGCATGCATTCTCTGCTGCAACAGCATATTCATTTGAGGGACCGGACAATACTGTAACTTTTTCTACTGTTGGGACAGTCTCTTCTGTGTCCATCACAGTCACGATTGGCGCTGTAGGTGATTTTCCGTTTAGCGGTTCCATCAATCGGCAATATACAATTGCCGTGACTGGTGCAGGATATACTGCAGCACTTCGTTTACATTATTTAGACGGTGAACTGAATGGAAACATAGAGTCATCGATGCAGCTCTGGCGGTATAACGGGACAATATGGAGTGTTTCCGGAAAGACGGCAAACGATGCAACAAATAATTGGGTTGAACAAAGTGGTTTAACCGATATCACCAATCGATGGACAATTTCCGACGATCAAAACGCTATCCGTTGGAATGGAAGCACAAGCACCGCATGGAATACTGCGTCGAACTGGACTGCAATACAAGGGTCACCGGCATTACCGCCATCGGCAAATGATATTGTACAAATCGGTACTGCGGCGTTTACCAATCAACCCACCATTTCTTCCAGTGTCACAGTTAAGAATATAATCTTCGGCAGCACTCAAGCCGCCACTCTTACTATCGGATCGGGCGGATCACTGACCTTAAGCGGCATAAATGGACAGTGGAGCGCAAACGCAACTCATACTGTCGATGTCAGCACGCAATCTTTGACAGTCAACGGCAATATCGCATTAAGTGACGGAACAGCGGGAGATGCAATTAATTTAAGTGTCGGCAGTGGAACTATCAATATCATAGGATCGCTCACTGAATCCGGCGGAGCAAATATTACTTTAGGTTCAGGAAATGTAAACATTAGTGGTGATTTTAATTACTCAAGCGGAACATTCACCGGCGGGACAAGCACATTTACCTATAACGGCTCAACAGATCAGATCGTTGGTGCGGTGACATATAATAATCTCGTCGTCAACAAATCTGCCGGCACAGCGAATGTGAACAGCGTTACGACGGTTAATGGTAATCTTTCACTTTCAACGGGCGGCAGTCTTTCTGCAAATGCAGATCTCACTGTCGGCGGAAGTATCTCCATCGGTGGTTCAACAACACTTGCAGGAAATAGCTCAACAATCGGTGTTGGAGGAAATTGGAATCGTACCGGAACATTCACGCCAAACAGTTCAACTGTTGTTTTTAACGGATCAGGCAATCAAACAATCGATGGTACGACATTTAATAACGTTACCATCAACAAATCCGGCGGGACAGCATCGCTCAATGCAGCGATCACGGTCAATGGTAATTTAACTCAATCTCAGGGTACGTTTGACATAGCCGCTCTTACAACCGATCGAAGTTCTCTTGGTGGAACATTTCAAATGGGAACCAATACGGTTCTCCGATTGTCGGGCACCAATAATTTCCCGTCAAATTATTCCACGTACACTCTCAATTCGACAAGCACAGTTGAATATTACGGCTCACTTGCACAGACAGTGCGCGGATCGATTACGTATGGTAATCTTACGATTAATAACAGCGGAAGCACGGCAACACTCGGTGGAGCTATCACTACTGGCGGAAATGTTCTCATTCAATCAGGTAGTTCATTGAGTGGAAGTTCTTACACGCTGATTGATCAAGGAAATTGGACAAACAACGGCACATTCACTGCAGCAACAGGTACTGTTCAACTCTCAGGAACGAGCAAAACATTAAACGGTAGTTTTTCCACGACATTTAACAATCTGACGGTATCGGGCAGCTATACATCATCAAAAGATATTACTATAAACAGTACATTGAACATTACGGGTACGGGAAATTATGCGGCGGGCGGTACCACAGTAACATTAAGCGGAGATGTTACCAACTCCGGTACGTTTACTTCGAGCGGCATCGTTACGTTCAGCGGCGCACAAGTGCAAAACATTGCATTGAATTCCGGATTCTCAAGTACAGGAACTGTAAACTTCAATGGAACCGTAGCACCTACGTTTACGGGTTCGAGCCCACCGCAATTTGCAACTCTCAACATCAACAACACAGGCGGTGTATTACCGACAACCGGATGGACAGTCAACGGAGTATTTACTGTTGCCTCAGGTGCGACATTCAACGGTGGAGCTGCTACACAAACATTTAATAGTACGTTCACAAACAACGGCACCATCACAAGCAGCGGCACATTGCTGTTCAATCCATCGGTATCGACAACCATCACACTTACCGGTACATCCTTTTCCAGCACGGGAACTGTTGAATTCGGCGGTACCGGCTTGTCGGCAATCACTGGCGCTCCAACAATAATGACAACGCTTACAATTTCAAATACGAATGCCTCAGGAGTTACACTCCCTGCCGGATGGACAATTGGCGGCGATTTGAATATTGCGGCAGGTGCTCTTCTCAACGGAAGCAGTTATAATTATTCTCTTAACGGCTCATTCAATAACATCGGTACATTCAATGGACAATCTTCAACTATAACAATGACCGGAACAGGAGAATCAATCTCAGGAGCAGGAACAACATTCAACAATCTCGTCATCGCACCAGCCGCTTCCATTACGGCAAATTCAGGATTTAACATTGCTGGTAATTTAACTGCAAACGGAACACTTGATGCAACGGGTCAGGAAATTACTTTCACAGGCAGCGGTCCTTCAACAATCAGCGGTGCATTAAACCCGATGACACTCGATATTATTACCATCGCTAAGTCCTCAGCAACAACCACGCTTGCTCAAAATATCGATGGAATCAGTTTATTGGACGTGTCGAGCGGTACGCTTGATATCTCCACCTTCACGATCGCTGAAGATGCGGGACTGGGAACACTCCAGATTAATGCCAATGCCACGATGAGGATCGGCGGAACAAACTCGCTGCCGACATTTACCACATACGATTTTGATCCTACAAGCATAGTGGAATATTACGGCACACAGACGATAGCTCCAATTTCAGGCTACGGATGCTTGCTGCTTTCCGTTTCCGGAACGAAGACGATCAATTCGTCTTTCTCAATCGACGGCAATCTGACAATTTCAAACAGTACTCTCATGATTTCCGGAGTAGATACTTTGGGAGTCGGCGGAAACTGGCAGGACAATGGAACCTTTACTGCCGGTACTGGCACTGTTCAACTAAACGGTACTGCCAAATCGATTTCAGGGGCAACAGTTTTTAACAATCTTGCTGTTTCAGGATCCTACACAAATTCCGGAACCATCACCATTAGCAGTTCGCTCAGCGGTTCCGGAAGTCTTACACAAGGCACGAATTCAAGTTTGACAATCAATGGAAGCCCAGTTTCACTTTCATCCCTCGATGCATCTGCCGCAGGTAATGCAGTACTATATGCCGGAACAATCGCTCAATCAGTCTTATCGACAACATATAATGATCTTACATTAAATAATTCTGGAATCAAGACTGCATCATCGGGTTTTTTGATCAATGGAGACCTTACCATAAGCTTCGGATCGAATTTCACGATCAATTCCGGCGTTGTTATTCAGGTGCTGGGAAAAGTTACAACAGCAGGGTTGCTCAACAACAACGGCCACCTCTTGGTTTCGGATTAACTCATTCATCTCGGGAGTTTGGAATTCTGGATGCCCGCTTAAGATAAGCGGGCATGACAAGAGTATCTTGGCAAGCCACCATTTTTGAGATAGGTTCTCGTAAGGTATCCGAAATATCCTTGCTCTGTATCAAGAAGCAGACATCATGGATAGAGTTGTAGACGATTCAACCATTAGATCCAACAATTCAACTCATAAACAGGCACTTCTATTGGCACATAGCTTGTCTTCATTTCTGGCAAGAGAAAGCTTATTATAATGAAGTGTATCATGAAACGAATACTTTTTCTTCTCTTTGTTCTTAATGTCGGCAGCATACTAGATCAAAAATCTTTGGCAGCGCCAAATCCGAATCCTTCTGATTTTGGAATGCAGTTTGGTTTTTTCTCTTCTACCCTCTCCCCTCACGGCGAGTGGATTGAAGTAGAGTCAGGGTCCCGGGTCTGGCGTCCATTCCATATTCCTCATCAATGGCGGCCGTATCTTCTGGGCCAATGGGTTTGGACGGATCACGGGTGGTACTGGATGTCGAATGAACCGTTTGGTTGGATCACGTATCACTATGGCCGTTGGTATAATGATGACTACTATGGCTGGGTATGGATACCGGGTGATGTCTGGGGACATGCATGGGTCGAATGGCGATATGATAACGACTATATTGGCTGGGCACCTTTGCCGCCATATGCGACATTCAATGTTTCATTCGGAATGAGATTTACAACACATTGGGCAGCTCCCGTGCATTACTGGAACTTCGTCCGGTATCATCGTTTTGGAGCTGTCATTCGTTATAGAGATATTGCATCGGTGGAACATACAAGACGTCTCATTCGCACAACACAAACCAGTTCGCAGTATGAAGTAAATCATGACCGCATCATCAATCGTGGCGTTGACCGAGCGATCATCGAGCGGCGCGGCAACCTGCAAATTTCAAGAACAGAAGTACGGGATGTGCATGAACAAACCGGAGAACGGATGATACGATCCGATGGCAATCGCCGTACGGAACGTATTGAAATCTATCGTCCCACGAGAAATGAAATGCAGCGCGGCATAGAACGCATCGAAGCGCGACGTGGTGACCGTGCTCTTTCAATTGATATGAACAAGATTGAATTGCCGCGTGTCGAGTCTCGCGCACTTTCCGACGAACGTTCCCGCCTTGATCCGGCAAGGACAGAGGAACAACGACCTGAGCGCAGCATTCAACGCGAAGCCCAACAACAAGAACAGCTACGTGAACATGAGGCACAGCGTGAAAAACGACCGCGTGAGTACACCCCGCGAGTGCAAAAGCAGAATCCGCAACAAGACAGAAAAGAAATGCGACATGAGCTTATTCAACGATATAAGCGTAAACAGAATCTTTCGCCGCCCACGAGACATGAAGCGCCACAAAAAAGAATAGAACATCACCGAGAGAGTTCTCCGAGAGCACATCCTAACAGATCTACGCTTGAGAAGCGCTTAAGTCGTAGCGGTGATAGACGGTAGAATTAAGATTTCGGGTTAGTCTCGATATCTTTTTCAACAACAGTTATCAAATTATCCGTAGTTTTTGCCAAACGCTCAGCAAGATTGATTATAATTTGCTTTGTCATTTTCGGATAATGCTCGATGATATTATCAAGAGACGTCTTGAAATGTATAACTTGCGTCGGTTCAAGTGCAATCAATGTAGCGGTACGGGGAGTGTTGAGAATGCCGCTCAGTTCACCAAAGACAACTCCACGCTGGCTAAACTCTGCCACATTTCTATCATGTTTGAAAACACCAACCCTCCCTTTCAACAAAACGTACCACCCAACTTCTTTATCCCCTTCGCTGGCAATAACCTGTTTTTCTGCGTACTCCTGAATATTGCTGGAGTTCAGCAGTTCATTATCCTCGATAATATTCTTCATCACATTTCCCTCTATGAACATCAGACATCAGTAATATGCATTAAATACTTCTTATCACGTTTTCATTCCTCCATCGACTGCCTTTATTGAACCAACAACATCGTCGATTTGAATCTCATTCATACAACGAAAGTGTCCCTCAGGACAATTGCTGCGACCAATATGGGAACACGGTCTGCAATACAGTCCTTTTCGCTCTATGACAATATTTTCTGTGCCAACCGGAAAGAAACCGAACTCACGCACCGTTGAACCAAAGATCGCTACGAGCTTCTTTTTCATCGCAGCGGCAATATGCATCAATCCTGAGTCATTCGTCACTATGACATCACAAAACTGCATTGCGGCGGCTGTTTCTAACAGAGAGAATTGACCACTGTATTCAATTGCACATTCTCCTTCGGATTTTTTATTTATTCCATTTGCAATTGTTGTACACAATACGGTATCGCTCTTTCCTCCGAACAAAATTATTTTCGCTTTCAGTTCACGTACTAATCGAATGCCGGCTTCGATAAAACGTTCTTCCGGCCAGCGTTTTGTCGCATGTTTTGCCGATGGACAAAATCCAACAACATTTTCGCGCTTGTGGAGCTTAAGGGACGATATTTTTCCCGAAACTTTATGCATTGTTTCATCGGGAATAAAGATCTCCAACCCTTGAGCATCGTTTTCTATTCCATAGATTCTCACCGGTTCAATATATCGGTCGGCGACAGATACAATATCCAGGTAAAAATTTTTCTTCAATCTCACCAACATCGTCCGTGCAAATATTCGCTTGTTGATCACAACAATTTCTTTTGCTCCGCTGATAGAACGAATGTATCTACTCCGCAGATTATTTTGAATATCGATAATTAGATCGTACTTCTTACGTCGTAGTGTACTTGCCAACCGATGGAGTTCCTGAAATCCACCGTGAGCATCAAATGCAAAGGTATGGTTGAGATTTGGATTATAACGAATGAGTTCGCTATATTCCTTCCGAACCACGAAATCAATTTGGGAGGATGGAAACCGTGTATGCAAAACTCGTAGGAGCGGAGAAGCGAGAACGACATCTCCGATGGAACTAAATCGGATTACGAGTGTTTTATTTGGTATAATCATATGATGAGCAAAGTACGTGGAATTTTATGCAGGTGCAATTATCACAATAAACGAAGTAATTTTATGTCAGGGAAACTATGAAATACGCAAAAACCATAGCAGAGTTGAAATCATCCGGATATAAGGTGGTTCCGGTGAAGGACGAAATACGAAACAACCTCATCCACAAGCTTCAGCAGAAGGAGGAGTTGTTCACGGGAATTATCGGTTATGAAAAGACCGTGATTCCCTCCATCGTCAATGCAATCCTTGCAAAGCATGACATTCTTTTATTGGGATTACGGGGTCAGGCAAAATCACGATTGGTACGAGCCTTGCCTTCGCTGTTAGATGAATTCGTTCCTGTTATCAAGGGATGTGAAATCAATGATAACCCGTTTCAACCCGTATGCAAACACTGCAGAGATATTGTCCAACAGAATGGAGATAATGTCGAAATCGAATGGATGGGAAGAGATCTCCGTTTTTCTGAAAAACTTGCCACGCCCGACGTTACGATTGCCGATTTGATCGGCGATATCGATCCTATCAAAGCAGCGACACAGCGGCTTCACTACGCGCACGAAGAAGCGATTCACTATGGGATCATTCCTCGTACCAATCGCGGCATTTTTGCAATTAACGAACTTCCCGATCTCCAGCCCCGAATCCAGGTTGGACTTTTCAACATTATGGAAGAGAAAGATATCCAGATTCGCGGTTTCAATATTCGAATTCCTTTGGACCTATTGATCGTCTTTACAGCCAATCCTGAAGACTACACGAATCGCGGAAATCTAATTACTCCATTAAAGGATAGGATTGATTCACAGATCATCACACACTACCCTAAGAGTCTTGAAGATGCTGTTGCAATTACGAAACAGGAGGCATGGATTCATCGCAATGGCCGAGATATAAAGATGCCTCTCTACTTCAACGAAATTATAGAGCAGATTGGCTTCGAAGCACGGATGAGCGAGTTTGTAGATCAAAAGTCCGGTGTTAGCGCCCGCCTGACAATTTCTGCGATAGAGAATTTTATAAGCAATGCTGAACGGCGAGCGATTCTTTTAAAAGAATC
>Ga0116119_1000222_pt1 | contig 46817 bp, 48 predicted proteins | sample June2015DPH_11_1_2_FD_89791 | JGI IMG/M metagenome (GOLD analysis project Ga0116119, IMG submission 89791) | Peatland microbial communities from SPRUCE experiment site at the Marcell Experimental Forest, Minnesota, USA - June2015DPH_11_100 | ecosystem: Environmental > Terrestrial > Soil >...
CTTGATTTGCTTAACACTTTTGCTTCACCTTAGCCAGTTTGTTCAAGACAAGGGATATGACCGTAATTTAAACCTTAGTGACTTTGCAGGTAACCTGCATGAGGATGTTGTAGCTGTAGCTATGAGCCTGATAGAAAGACGGCTTAAATAAGTTGAAGAAGCAATAAGGAAACTACTCAAATAGCAGCCTCTATTATTTACTGGTATTCCTTACCAGTTCATCCAATGCTTTGGCAATACCATCTAATGCCTTGGCAATATGTGGTAGTAGACGATCTGGATGATCTTCTGTTACCAACATCTTGCTTGATAGCCAGTCATCGGTAAGTTGCTGCACTTTTATGGAATCTTGCAGTAAATAAGACTGCCCGAGTACAGATTTATAGGTAAAATTTGCATTAACTTCAATAATCTTGGATTTTATCGTATCAAGTCTGAACCGATCCTGAGTTGCTGTACCCGCTGGCATTGGAAAGCCAAATTCCTCATATTTACCAGATGCTAATAGTGAATAGCTCCATGGTACGCTAGCTATTCCATCATTTAGGATTGATTCGATTGTTCCTTTTATGTTTGATGCTGCGCCATTACCTACATTCTGAATTCTTAGTTTTACTATTCTTGGAGCCCATGAAATAAGTTGAAAAGTCAAGACAGGGCGATTTCTCTCTGCACGTTCCCGATATGCCTCATATGCATACCAACCAGTCAATATAGTGAGTATAAATGTGACTCCGACAAGAGCCCACGTTGCCTCATTCATCTTTTTCTACTATTACGATTGTATTTAGGTTAATTATTGCACTGTCTCCTAGTAAACACAAAATAATCCTGTAAAAATATTGGCCTTATCTTGTTTAGATAAGATTGTCGTATGCTGTATGATAGAGAAGAATTTCTACTTACTGCAAAAGCAGCATCTTTAAGATACGAGCTGAATGCATTTTTGTGCAAAAAGGCTACAACGAGATCAATCGAAGCTGATTTTGAACGTGACGCTAGTAGTTATGAACCACGTACCTTCCAGATCCCTAACCATTTTTATGGATCAACTTATCGAGTTCCGCCTCAATGAAGTTGCGTGCTTCGTTGCGCTGTAGATTGAGAAAGTCTGCTTGTGATCTATCCCTAGGGTCAAAACTATCAACACCCTTACCAAGTTTGGAATGGATGAAGTCAAGAGCCTGCTTATTGTGTGTCAATTTGGCGTGTCTTACAAAATGACGAGTCCATCTGATTTCATTTGCTTTTTGAGGCCACTCCAAATCTCCAAATAAATCTTCACATATCATGTAGTAGTTCCCAATCGCATGTACTGCATTATCGGAACTGGCCGCATCATTGGCAAGTCTAATCCAAATCGGCAACCGATCTTTTAACAAGGCAAAGACAGTCTCATTTGGTAAAACAATCAGTTTTGCTAGGACAAAGGAAGCACTAACTCCAAAAGATATTTGTCCTATGAGAGGCATATTCTCAATAGGTTCCATCTTTTGGGCGGTGGAACTAATAGATGGAAGGGGGATGCCACGCAAATACTGTAGCAGTTCCAAGAAGAATGCAATTTGTTTCTTAGATTCGTCGATTGCTTGTGAGGCGTTATACGTAGTATTTGTTGCGAGCCTATGTTTAATCTCTTTCAATTTGTGATCTTCGTAGCGAATGGAGATGTTCTCGGATGGGTAGGATGGAACTGTTTCCTTAACATCGATGCCAGTACTGAGCGTGTGGTTTATTTCCCAGATAACTTGATTGGACATAATACACCTCACTTCGAATCTATTTGGTTCCAATTAACACGTGATTCCCAAGCATACCATTTCCACTCCCTACAAAGAAAGATTAGATGGCAAGGTAATATCCTGAAATTGCGCTGTAAATTTGGGCCCATTTTGGATTTCCGAATTTTCCAGCCAGCATTGAAATCGACATATTGCCTTTCCCAAGACAATCACCAAACCCCAGACAGAAGCAATTTAAGGCAAGCTCCCTTACACACTTATTATAGCTACGAGTAGCATCATTCCAAATATTATTCTTCCCTATTCACTTCGGTTGTGCATAGGCGTATAATACGATCGTCTGGTTGCTGGACTTGAAGAAGTACATACAGTAGGCGAGGAGGTTGACATGCAGCAATGGTATAACTGCCAACAGTGTGGTCAACTCGTCCAATACGGACAATCCAACTGTTTGAGCTGCGGAACTCAACTGACTTGGCCTGCTCAACAAGTGCCCCCAGCAGTAACAGTACATGAAGCCAGTCCTGGCATTTCATGGACGGAAAGATGTCCTGTGTGCCAAGCAGGGAAATTGTATGAAACAGCACATAAAAAACTGCTAGGTCTATATACCCAAACAAATCTCATATGCAATAACTGTGGAGCAGCTTTTGTTCCTGATGGGCAATCATTCAAGTTAATAAACATTGCGAATAAACTTCTGCCAATTTGGCTAGATTACGCAAATCACAGCCTCAGACCCGATGAGTGGAAACGCATTAGTTATGGGGGCATTTCTGACGAAAAACAACATGATCGTGATTTGGAAGGTTGGATGACCGCGCTGAAAGATGGAAACGTCACGCTCAGAATAGAAGGGGGAAATTCGTCGATTATCTTAAAAGAGAACGAAGATATTCGACTAATACTTCCCAGCATCTCCCTGTGGGAACCGCGCAGCGTTAGGAATAGCTCTGGTGTATACGGAGGACCAAGCTTTAGAATAGCAAAAGGGGTCTACTGGCGCGTAGGGGCTTTCCAGGCACAAAGTCAATCTCATGATGAACTAAAGGAATTGGATAGGGGCACAATCACACTGACAAATAGAAGATTAGTATTTTCGGGACAAATACGGAATAGCGAGATAAATCTCATTAAAATTATTTCGATAGAGCCATATAGTGATGGAATAGCAGTCAGGACAAGTGGAAAATCAAAGCCACAATACTTTGTTGGCTTAGACCTCAAACGGATATCCACTATTGTCACTTACAATGGGCGCAGTTACCAGGAGCCTTTTACGGGATTGATGATGAAGTACATTATCGAAGGCATTATTAAACGACCCAATGTAGCAGGAGAAAGCAAATAGCGACCTCAGGGCTGTATTCTGTATCAGGATAATGGCGACTTATAGAACTTCATACTATCCTGAAAGCTGAATGACCTCGTATATCTCTGCACCATTTCCAAGCTTTCCCAACGTCCCAATTCTTTGATGGTCATGGTATCTATACCGGCTTTTCGCAATAAACAAGCAAAGGTTCGGCGGAAGGTGTGAGGGTTACAGGTTAAGTCTGTCTCGACACCTAGCTGTTCAAGCATCGCCTTGATGCCCCAAAAGCCTATATCCCATATATGTTGATTCGGTTGCGGATTGTATTCGGTCAGCCAGAACTTTAAATACTGTTCTGCAATGAGTCCGAATGGCGCATAACCCTCTTTGTTTCCCTTGCCAAGAACTCTGATTGTTCTGGATTCCCATCTTATATCAGCTAGCTTAATATTGAGCAGCTCTGATTCTGGGCGTTTGCCATTTCTGACCTGGCTGATATATGCTTTACTGCAATTGCTTAACTCCGCAATCGTGGAAGTAGGCAATTTGTTAAGCAGATTGATCGTATTACAGGGATTCGGATTCCCTTGGAGGCACCACTTTAACCTACGATTGCGTTGATTTCCTAATTTTCCAGCCAGCATTGAAATCGACATATTACCTTTTCCAAGGTAATCAAAAAACCCCAGACAGAAGCCTTTAAGCTCGGTAGCCTTTTGTCGTTATAGATTATTTATATAAGCCCATTGTACTTGTTAGACAGATGCGATAGAATTGCAGGCAATAAGGTGAAGCTATGAAAATGCAACAAACATTTCAATGTTTTAAGTGCGGGCCTGAGATGAGCACCAGAAGGAATCACTGGCTTATCGGCATCTTAGCAGCAGTACTTATTATTGTTGGCGGTGGAATCAGTTGTGCTTCTGATAATGCAACACATCCATCTAATCCTAAAGTTGCATCTACACCCACTCCTAAACCGACTACTACTATACCTACTGCTACGGCTACTCCCACTACTACTCCTAAACCGACTACTACAGCTACTCCTACTCCTACTCCTAAACCGACTACTACTTCTACTACACCACCTCCTCCTTCTACTACACCACCTCCTCCTACTACTTCTACTACACCTACTACTTCTACTGCTCCAACTTTTCCTACTTCTACAAGTTCTATCCCTACTTCTATCCCTTATCCTATACCTACTCTTACGCAACTAAATCCACCGCCCACCATCAACGAGATTATTTTTAATAATGGAACACCTGTAACGATTACACCTAACACAACAGCTCCAGCACTTGAATGCCCTACTTGGATGGTGTGTGAAGTAACGTGTCAAGCCAGTGACCCTGATAATGACAATTTGAATTACACCTGGTCAACAAGTGGTGGCGTTATACTAGGAAACGGCAATAAAATCAGTTGGATTGCGCCAGGTATAGCTGGCATTTATACAATTACAGTTACTGTAACTGATGGGAAAGGTGGGCGTGCCAATTTCAGTATTATGGTAAGAGTCACTTAAAGAGGAAAATAAACTAAAATAATTACATACAAGACAACGGTGACTTATAAAACCTCATACTATCCTGAAAGCTCAAAGACCTAGTATATCTCTATACCATCTCCAAACTTTCCCTGGGGGCACCAAACTATTCCATGCGTCCCCCGGTTTTCAATGCTATAATAAATTAATCTATATATGAAATTACTTTTTCGAAAGCCCGCAAGACCCCAGGTTACACTGTTCCTTTCTATCATCCTGATTTTGACGCTGGCTGCAATTGTTGGATGCTCACCCCCGGCCGCCGAGCCGGCGCCCGTTGCTCAAAGCACCGAGGATACAACGCCGGTATTATCCGTGGACCCTCCGACTATAACGGAGACATTCACAGAGGGAGATTCCACTACGGTTAATGAGATCATCAACGTTCATAACGACGGCGGAGGGGTAATGATGTGGGCTGCAACAGCAGCTTCGCCAGCCGCATGGATGTGGCTGGAAAACGCCAATGGCACGTTAGAACATCTCACTATGTCTACCGTTAAAGTGTACATTTCGTCATCTTCTTTAAAGGCGGGCACCTACACCGGTGATATAAACATAGAGGGCGCCGGGGCCCAGGGATCCCCACAGACTGTAAAGGTCACCGTGACAATAAAGCCGGCCCCTGTGCCTGTAACCGATGTGAACGGCGGCCCTCCTAAAAAGGCAGTGCCTCCTCCTCCCTGGGACTACACCGAGTATAAAAATGACACCTATAAATTTGTGCTTAAGTACCCCACGAGCTACCAAATCAAGAAATTACCGGTCAACGGCGCCGACTTTGTCGCGGTTTCGTCTACGGGCAACACTAAATTCGATATCCTCATGGTCGCAGTCGCAGGTTCATATGGCATAGAGCAATCAGATGTCGTGGCAGAAATTGCTAAAAACGCCATACGGGTAGCCGGCGGACGGCCGAATCCCAAGCTGGTATCTTCTGATAACACCACCACACTGGCGGATGGGGTAACCCCGGCCTTTGAATACGTTTATGATTCTCAATCGGCTGCCTCTCCCTCGTATGAATTTTATGCTTTCGGATTTCAGAAGGGCAGCCGCTATATATTCTTCGGGGCCGTCAGTACCCTGGATAATGCTGCTACCCTCATGCCAACCTGGAAACAGATAGGCCAGACAATGGAATTAACTAACTGATGCTGGGACTCCCGGACCGGCAGGGAGCAGGTTGTGAACTTCAAATATTTAAAATATGAGGCTGCCGACGGGGTTCTTGTTCTTACCCTCAACCGTCCCGAACATTTGAATGCCCAAACTGCGGAATCCTGCGCCGAGCTTATCGCGGCGTTTGACTATGCCGATCAAGATGATGAGGTAAAGGCGTTGATCGTCACGGGCGCCGGCAAGGCTTTTTGTGCAGGCGCTGATTTATCTGCAGCAGCCGATGCCGGGTCATTTTTAGACAGGTTCACGGGAAAGGCAGGGAAGGTAGACCACAGGGACGAAGGCGGCATGGTGGCCCTGCGAATCTACGATATGAAGAAGCCCGTCATTGCCGCCATTAACGGTGCAGCCGTGGGGTTTGGCGCAACGCTGACGCTACCCATGGATATCCGAATCGCTTCCAGCAAGGCAAAAATGGGATTCGTATTTGCCCGAAGGGGAATAGGCCTCGATGCCTGTGCTACCTGGTTCCTGCCGCGCCTGGTAGGTATGGGCGTTGCCTCCGAATGGGTCTACAGCGGCAGGGTTTTCAGCTCGCAGGAGGCATACGAAAAAGGGCTTGTTACCTGGCTGGTGGAACCGGAGGACCTGATCACACGCGCAAAACAGATCGCCCTTGAGATTACCGATAACGCTTCCTCCATTGCGGTTGCGCTCTGCAGGCAGATGATGTGGAAAATGCTGGGTGCCGACCATCCTATGGAGGCTCACATACTGGAATCGAAGTACCTGAATTGGCTGTACGGCCAGCCCGATGCGCATGAAGGGGTGATGTCGTTCCTGGAAAAAAGGCCGCCCAAATTCCCTATGAATGTTAGCCGGGATATGCCTTCGTTCTATCCCTGGTGGAATCCGAGGAAGTACCGCCAATAGCCGGGGATGGGGTCAGGCGGTCTCCTTTATTTTCTGTTTATGCTCTTCCAGGGCCTTTTCATACTGGGAATCCAGCTCGCTGTGTATCTGCCGCCATTCCTCCTGCAATTGAATCTGCAGCTTCTGCTCCATCGACATCTGGTCTCCCTTCTGCGCGCGTATGGCGCCCGCTGACTGCTGAATCATGGCCTCGGCTTTTTTCTTGAATTCGGCATAGGTTTGCTGCAGGGCCATGTTGTATTGGTTGACCAGGTTATTGATCAGGCCGAAGGCCGATTCCAGCTGTTTTTTATTGTCCTTTATGACACGCAGGCCGTCCATAGACCTTTTGGTCCTGCGCGTATCCTCATCGTTATGCGGAAGGGTTATATTGCGCAGCAATATCTCTTCGATGCCTTTCCTGACAAATTTGGCTGCGTCCTCGGTAGGAAATTTGGCCAGCTCCGCAGCCAGGTCGCTTTTAGCATCCGTGAGATACTGCGAGGCTATTTTATTGCCTTCCGGCACGTATTTTATACTGTTTAACTCGTCAGGGCTGACCTTGCCCAATTTGTCAGCCTTTTCCATGGCGATCTGCCAGGCACTTTTCATTTCTCCCATGTTCATTCCTCCGTCGGTTAAATCAGGTCCCGGTATAGCAATAGTTCCAGCGCTCATGGTGCGCCTGGGAAAGTTGCTGTAGCCTCAGTTTGTATTCAGGCGATGTAAGGTCGCCCGTAGTCATTATAAGCGCGTCCTCCCCATTATCGGAATAATATTTCTTCCGTGTGCCCGCTTTGCTAAGTCCGTATTTTTCATAGAGCTTCTGTGCGATCGTATTGGATACCCTGACTTCCAGAGTTACAACCCTGGCGTTCAGCCGCATAGCCAGTTCAATGACGGAAATCAGCAGCCATTCTCCCAGCCCCTGATTTTTGTGTAATCTTTTCACAGCTATGGTAACTATGTGCGCCTCGTCAACCATCATCCAGATGCCAGCCATGCCGGCCAGATACTCCCTCGGTTGGGAGGGCCTTCCCAGCCCGAAAAACCGCCCATGATTTACCAGTCCCCTGATAAATGATAGCACTCGTGGAGAATCTTTTGCCGGCGGTTTTTCCTCTGCCGGCTGCTGCGGGTCATTATCCCTGCAAATTACTATATAGTGCGCCAGCTTGTTGCGCAGCTCGTGGTGATAGGATGTAAAAGTAGGATGCGGCCACTGTGTGGGAAAAGCATCCAGGTCGATATCCAGCACCTGGCTGATATCCTCATCCCTCATATCGCGGATATAGTAAATTTTACGGTCTTCCATGTGTATAATTGAAAAAGAATTCGGTTAAAATTTTATCACATTTAGCATGGGTGCGTGTCTGCAGCATACCTGTAAATTATCCCTCCACTCGTATATACTATAAGCAATAAATAATATGCGCGGGATGAAAGAGCGAATAGTCGTTGCCGAGATATCGGTGGTTCCCATCGGGACCGGCAGCCCCGGCGTAAGCGAATTCGTAGCGGCCTGTATAGATGTTCTCGAAAAGAGGAAAAAGGTAAGCTACCGTCTCACGCCCATGGGAACGATATTGCAGGGCCCGCTATCGGAGATACTGGCGGCGGCCCGCGAGATGCACGACGTACCCTTCCTCAAGGGGGCCCAGCGCGTGGTCACCACTCTGAAGATCGACGACCGCCTTGATAAACGCCTGACCATGGAAGGTAAAATAAAGTCCGTAGTCAAAAGGAAGCCGGAAACGAGGATATGACCAATAATATCGATCTCAGCGTGCAGATAGCTCCCGGCCTGAAGCTTATCAATCCTGTTATGACGGCGTCCGGCACCTTTGGGTATGGCAATGAATATTGCGACCTGGTGGATATTCAGAAGCTGGGCGCCATCATTTGCAAGGGCACCACGCTGGAGCCGCGTGACGGCAATGCGCAGCCCAGGATAATCGAAGTTACAGCCGGTATCTTAAACTCGGTGGGGCTGCAGAACATAGGGGTCGAAGCGCTGGTCAAAGAGCAGGCGCCTGTGTGGGCCGGCTGGAGGGTGCCCGTAATAGTCAATATCGCCGGGGATACCGTCGAAGATTATGCCAAAGTAGCCTCGAAGCTGGAAGGGGTAAAAGGGATAAGCGGCATCGAGGTCAACATAAGTTGCCCCAATGTGAAGTGCGGCGGGATGCAGTTCGGCACCGATCCCGCCATGGCCGCTGAGGTTACGAAAGCTGTTAAGGGGGCCACGTCGCTACCCGTGATCGTAAAGTTGAGCCCCAATGTCACGGATATAACCGTTATTGCCGTGGCCGTGGAGAAGGCAGGCGCCGATGCGATATCGCTGATAAACACGCTCGGCGGCATGGCCATCGATATCGACAGGCGGGAGCCGATGATCGGCAACATAATGGGAGGACTCTCCGGGCCGGCCATCAGGCCTGTGGCCCTTTACATGGTCTACAGGGTGGCAGGCTGTGTAAGCATACCCGTGATCGGATGCGGCGGCATTGACAGCGGCCGCCACGCATTGGAATTTATCATGGCCGGGGCGAGAGCGGTTCAGGTGGGCACAGCTACTTTTACCGACCCGCAGTCGGCCCTCAACATCATCGAAGATATCAGCCGGTTCATGGCTGAACAAGGTATTAGCAAACTCAGCGGCCTCTGCGGCGCGGCCAGGAAGTAGCCCGGGCTATTTAATCTACTGGCTTATCAGCGCCCTGGCAATGGTCATGCGCTGCATCTCAGAAGTCCCTTCGTAAATTTCGGTTATCTTGGCGTCTCGCAGGTAGCGTTCCACGGGATAGTCACGGCAATAACCGTAGCCGCCGTGTATTTGCAGGGCCTTATTGGTCACGAAGGAAGAGACCTCGCCGGCGAAGAGCTTGGCCATGGCGGCTTCCTTCACGAAATGCACCCCTTTGTCCTTAAGCCAGGCTGCACGGTATACCATCATGCGGGCTGCATCTATTTGAGTGGCCATATCGGCCAGCATCCACTGGATTGCCTGGTGCTGGCAGAGCGGCTTGCCGAACTGGATGCGGGTCTGGGAGTAGGCCAGTGCATCGTCAAAGGCGGCCTGGGCAATGCCCAATGCCTGCGCAGCTACGGTAACACGGCTGGAATCTATGGATTCCAGGGCATACCTTATTCCTTTGCCCGTTTCACCAAGCAGGTTGGACGCAGGTATTTTGCAGTTTTCAAAGACCAGCTCGGCTGTCGAGGAGCCGTGTATGCCCATTTTATGCTCCAGCTTGCCCACCGAATAGCCGGGCGTTCCTTTTTCAACTATAAAGGCCGAAATGCCCTTGTGGCCCTTGGTCTTATCTTCGGTGGCAAAAACCACTGTGACGCCGGCTTCGTCACCATTGGTTATAAAAATCTTATTGCCGTTGAGGATAAAATGGCCGCCGTCACGGGTTGCAGTGGTCTGCAACGCAGCGGCGTCGCTGCCGGCCCCCGGCTCGGTTAGTGCGAAGCAGCAGAGCTTCTCACCTTTGGCTACCGGCGTCACGAACTTCTTTTTCTGCTCTTCATTGCCGAACTTATAGATCGGGTAGCAGGCCAGTGAGAGATCCGCCAGGAAAATGGTACCCATGGCAGCCGATGCGCGGGAAAGCTCCTCGCAACAAACTGTCATGGAAAGATAATCTCCGCCGCTGCCGCCGTATTTCTCGTCGATGGTGATGCCGAAAATACCCAGTTCAGCAGCTTTTTTGAATATCTCCGTGGGGAATTTCCCTTCCTCATCGATTTTGTTAGCTTCCGGCTTGATGACGTTGTTGGCGAAATCGCGCACCATGGCCTGGAACATCTTTTGTTCTTCACTTAAATAAAAATCCATTAGGTCCCTCCTTCAGGACTACATTTAGCTTACTATTCGCTGCCCCAGGGCGAATGCTTCCCTGAGGGCGGAATGGTTTTTATCAATATCATTGAAATGGTCAATCCCCTTCACAAGCACCTCGCCCGCGTATTCGGCGTCGAGAGCGTGATACCAGCTTTTTACCGTGGCGATGGAACCCTCAAACATCTTGTCGTGGCTGCGCCCGCCCACTGAAATGAATGCACCTTTGCGGGCTACATCCTTTTTCAGCCCGACAGGCAGCTTGAAAATATATTTGATCACCCACAGCGCCTGGCAGCGGTCTATCATGGCCTTGGCCTGTGCGGTAACTCCCATGAAGAAAACAGGTGAGGCCAGTATAAAACGGTCGAACTCCCTCAGGTCGGCCAGCAGCCACTGCATGTCGTCAGCTATAGCGCAGATGCCGCCCGTCTGAATGCATCCGTCGCAGTGCTGACAGGGGGCGATTTCCAGGTCGTTGAGGGTAATGTGCTTGACCATGGCGCCTTTGGAGGCCGCTCCGGCCACAGCTTCATTGAGCAGCCGGTCGGTATTGCCGCCGCGGCGTGGGCTTCCTGCAATGCAGAGCAGCGAAAGCTTTTGAGCGTTATCCGCAACCATTGATTGACCCCCTAATCAAAACAAATAATGATATAATGTAATGCTGATATTTTGCAATCAAAATATAGATTGGCTAAAATGTAGCAAATTTCCAAGCAATCTAACACTTACGATACCACCATATACAAGGAGAAGCGAGATGTCAAAAGCTGAAATTATTGAAACGGCCCGGCGTGAGAAAAGGACGCTGCTGACCGAGATCGAATCCAAGCAAGTGTTAAAGGCAGCTAAGATCCCCGTGGTCGAGACCAGGCTGGCGACATCTAAAAAAGAGGCCGTAGAAATCGCCGCTAAAATGGGTTTCCCTGTGGTGATGAAGATAGTTTCACCCGACATCAGCCACAAGAGCGACGTGGGTGGGGTCAAGCTGGGGATACAGAACGCTACCCAGGCAGGCAAGGCTTATAGTGAGATCCTGGCCAGCGTGAAAAAGCACGATCGCAAGGCTAAGGTAGTGGGCGTTTCGGTTCAAAAGATGGCACGGCAGGGCCTGGAAATCATCATTGGCATGACCAAAGATGCGCAGTTCGGGCCGGTCATCATGTTCGGCCTTGGCGGCATACTGGTGGAGGTATTGAAGGATGTGTCCTTCCGCATCGTGCCGCTGGAAAAGCGTGATGCAGCCGAGATGATAACCGAGATTAAAGGGTTCCCCGTCCTCAAAGGCTACAGGGGGCAGGAGCCGGCCAATATTCCCTTCCTAGAGGATATGATCGTAAAAGTGTCGGACTTTGTAGAGAAGAACCCCGACATTAAGGAACTTGATCTCAACCCCGTATTTGCCTATAAGGATGGGGCGATGGCAGTCGATGCCAGGATCATTCTGGAAACTGCCTGACCTCCTGTAGATGGCTAAAAGCGGCCCTGGATTTTTACAATGCCGTTTTTTTGCTATATACTTGAAACTGGTGGTTGAAGTTTTAAGGTTATCGGGTATTAAGTTAAAATATTCGTTATTTTCTCAAACGCTGGATGACCGTAGCTTAGACCAACTAACTAATAGGAGGTTATCCGGTGAGTTTCGAGGATAAAGACATCAAATGCTCCGAATGCGGAAATAGCTTTACGTTCACTGCTAAAGAACAAGAGTTTTTCGCGACCAAGGGTTACACCAATGAGCCTAAACGCTGCCCTACCTGCCGTCAGGCCAGGCGTATGGATGGCGGTGACAGGCGGGGACCCCGCAAAATGACCCCGGCCATCTGCGCTGAGTGCGGTCAGGCCACTGAAGTCCCCTTTGAGCCCCGCGATGACAGGCCCGTATATTGCGCGACCTGTTATGCCAAAACCCGACCTAATAAATCAAGCTAGATTTTTCGTCTTATTCGATATGGGCTCCGTGCCCGTATCGAAAAGATGGCATACCGGCAAACGGTATTTGTTTGTCTCATAACATATTGGAGGTATGCAAATGAATATTTTTGTAGGCAATTTGGCCCGAGATGTGACGGAAGAAGACCTGAAAGCGGAATTCTCCCCTTTCGGCGAAGTGTCTTCTGTGGCACTTATAAAGGATAAATTCAGCGGTCAGCCCAGGGGCTTTGCTTTTGTGGAAATGCCCAATAAGGAAGAAGGGGATGCGGCTTTGACCGGCTTAAAAGGAAAAATGCTTAAAGAGCGGACTATGGATATAAGCGAGGCCAGGCCCCGCACTGATAGCAAGGGCGGCGGCAATGGAAGGTTCATAGGCAAACGCAAGCCGCAGCGCAGGCGCTGAAGCTGCTTAATTGGAATTTAAGAAGATTAATTGCCCGCCGTTTCATCGTATGGCTTGTAGTGCCGGCGATGAAAACGGCGGGCTTTGTTTTTATCGCAGAAATCTTGACACTATCCAGAGGCCTTTGTTAGTATAAAAACCTTTCCGGGGATATAGCTCAATTGGGAGAGCGCTGCGTTCGCATCGCAGAGGTCGGGGGTTCGAATCCCCCTATCTCCACCAGATCCCTTATAATGCCTAGCCAGGCAAAAAAGCGGGCGTCAGTTTTTCTTAATAGATAGAACTGAAAGTCTCAGGCAAAGTATTTGGTCATATCTACTATTTCAAAACGGGCCCTCATATTATGATTTCTGTTATTGCAACAAATATCCGATATCGCAATCGTTTATAAATGGAGGTTAATATGACCAGGGTTGTTGAAGAGAGCCCTCATTGAACTAAACGGCAAGGTGATCATGGGCGGGGGATGCGGATCCGGATACAGTACCGGACTTATACTAGATGGATTTCATCCATCACGCATTGTAGCTTTCGATTTCATGCCGGAACAGCATTCTGAGGGAAATAAAACCTGTTACTGCGTTAAAAGGTAAAAATATATAAGGCTATTTATTCGATTTTATTAAAAATATCCTGCAAGCTCATAAAATTTATCCTGAATTCCATCGGGAAATCACAGCTATGCAGCTATTAGATCCGGACATACGGAAAATAATTGCTCAGCAGGAAAAAAACAGTTGAATTATGCATACAGGTATATTTAAGCAGCAAAGAAAATATACGAAAATCAAATTAAAATTGAAAATCTAAGGGCCGGCTCGTTTATCATTTTTAATACCATAGAAAGTGCCATACATGCGATTATGTTTAGTGACAGCAGAATGACGGAAAACAGTATGGTCCAGGAATTGGTTAACATGATATTTAAATACATACAATGCGATTTGCCCGATAATGCTTGCTATTTGACATTATCGGTGACCTTCCAATCTTACGGCCCACCATCAAACTATAAAATAGCAATGAACCTCTACCCGTGCGGAATATAATTACAACAATTGAATGTGAGATTGCGCTTGTAAAAAACAACTTGTCCAATCGGCGATCGTATCCTTAAGTCGGGAGAATCGCTTTCAAGCTCGGGGCACTGCGCTCTGGTAAAATTGAATTTCACAAGATAGGAAAGCCAGTAGAGAATGCCGGCACAGAGAGCTTCAACGGAAAGCTGTGGGATAAGTGCATAAGCCAGAATTAGTTCGTTCCGTTGGCGAACGGCCAGTTGAGAGGGCTTGGAGTGTGCATTGACGGACGCGTGGCAAGGGGATATTATCATAACAAGTAGCAAGGCCAATAACAATCACTCAGCGGCAAATTACAATGAGCCATCCCCGGTGATAGAGCAAAAAGCTTTAAAATATTTGAGGTGGTAATTGAATTTCGAAGCCGTTCAGACAGCCCGTGAGAAAAGGGCAGCTATGATTGCTGCCTGCGGCGGACTCATCAGCGCGGTCAGCCAGGGCAGGATACCTTCAAAGCTTGATATTACGGTTTCGGAAGCGCTTGTCCTGGGACTGCTCAAGCAGAACATCCGAACCTTCTTCGCTGTATTCGGGCATGGAAGTACGGACCTGGCCGAAGTGCTCCGTGTCTACCAGCAGCACGGCCTGGTAAAGGTTCTGAACACCCGCAGCGAGATCGAGGCATCCCACGCCGCAACTGCCCTGCGCTGGGTCACCGATCAGAAATCAGCCGTTGTCACATCCATAGGCCCGGGTGCCCTGCAGGCGCTGGCAGCCTCCCTGGTGCCGGCATCCGACGGCCTGGGCATCTGGTATATACTTGGGGATGAGACCACCGATGACGAGGGGCCAAACATGCAGCAGATCCCTCGCAATGAACAGGACCTGTTCCTGCGCCTTTTTTCTACCATGGGGCAGGCCTACTCCCTGCATACACCCGGGGCCATTTCGACAGCGCTGCGGCGGGGACAATCCGCCGTGGACCATCCCTTCCGGGCCGGTCCATTTTTTTTACTCCTACCCATGAATATCCAGCCTGTTTTGATCGAGAGGTTCAACCTGCGCGAGCTTACTGCATCATTTTCTGTTAAACCAGCAGCCGCGGAGGCCGATTATGCCGCTGCCGCCGACTGGCTGCTATCGGCAAAAAAAGTAGCTTTACGGGTCGGGGGCGGAGGGCGCAATGCGGGCCCCGAAATCGCCGAATTGCTCGACCTGGTGGATGGAGTGGCGGTAATCTCGCCGCTGGCCTCCGGAGTCTTACCTTACAGCAATCCCCGCAATATGACGGTGGGAGGCTCCAAGGGTACCCTCTGCGGAAACTATGCTATGGAGCACGCAGACCTATTACTGGTAATAGGCTCACGCTTCGTCTGCCAGTCCGACTGTTCACGCACTGCCTACCTAAAAGTTCAGCGTGTAATTAATATAAACACTGAGCCTGAAGCGGCACTGCATTACAGTGATACGCTGCCACTGGTCGGGGATGCCCGGCTTACGCTGCAGCGGCTGCTGAAAGAGCTAAAAAAGAAGCAGGCAAAGAATAACAATCAGCCTTCGGCCTGGTTCAAGGCCTGCAGCCGTCAGCGTCAGGCGTGGGAAAAATTCAAGCAGCAACGTTATAAGCACCCCACCCTTTTTGACGAGAAATGGAAACGGGAAGTGCTCACTCAGCCAGCCGCTATCAAGGCTGCCAGCGATTGGGCCAGCACCAAAGGCGTGGTTAAGTTTTTCGATGCTGGCGATGTACAGGCCAACGGTTTTCAGATCGTGGAAGACGAAATGCCGGGATTCACCTTCACGGAAACCGGCGCCAGCTATATGGGATTTGCCGCGTCGGCCCTGCTCTCTACCGCTGCCTCCGAGAAGAAATTTTTCGGCCTGGCCTTCACGGGAGATGGCTCCTTCACCATGAACCCGCAGATCTTGATTGATGGGATCCAGCATGGCGCCAGGGGTTGTATACTGCTGCTGGATAACCGACGCATGAGCGCCATCACAGGACTGCAGAAAGCCCAGTACAATCACGAGTTTGCTACCGACGACTCGGTTGTAGTGGACTATGTGGCCTGGGCCAATGCGGTAAAAGGCGTGCAGGCCATGACCGGCGGATTTTCCAGGAGCTCGTTATTAAAAGCTTTGGACAAAGCTTATGGATATGACGGGCTTTCATTGATACATGTGCCGGTATATTCAGGAGATAATGAATTGGGCGGGATGGGTGTCTACGGGCGCTGGAACGTGGGAAACTGGTGCGAAAGCACTCAGGCTTTGCGTCACGAAATCGGGCTATGAGAAATAGTGTTTTATGACGATAGAATATAGCGATCAACAGATAAGAGAGCTTGAGCAGATTGCAGCCGCTTTGAGGCGAGATAGCCTGAGGATGATTTATCAACGTCAGGCAGGACATCCGGGGGGCTCGCTCTCGGCCGCCGATATCATGGCTGCGCTCTATTTCCATGTTATGCGGATTGATCCTCAAAATCCGGACTGGCCGGACCGTGATCGTTTCATCCTGAGCAAGGGACATGCTTCAGCGTTGCTATATTCAGCTCTTGCGCGACGCGGGTTTTTCCCAGCCGCTGACCTCGATCACTGGGGCGAGCTGACCTGTCACCTGCAAGGACACCCGGACCGGCTGAAAACCCCGGGGGTCGACATGACCAGCGGTATATTAGGCCACGGCATCGCTGTGGGAGCGGGATTGGCATTGGCAGCGCAACTGCAGGGCAGGAGCTACCACGTCTACGTTCTGCTGGGAGACGGCGAGTGCCAGGGAGGTATCGTCTGGGAAGGAGCCAACGCCTGCGCCAAATTCGGCCTGGCCAACCTTACGGCAATCTTGGACTATAACAAAGTTCAGCTCGACGGGCCAGTGCAAGAGATAATGCCAATGGAGCCTTTTGCCGATAAATGGCGTTCCTTCCGCTGGAACGTGATCGAAATCGACGGGCACAACATAGGACAGATACTGTCTTCCCTGGATCAAGCACATAGTGTAAAAGGAAAGCCCAGCGTCATCATTGCCCACACAATCAAAGGGAAGGGCGTCTCCTTCATGGAAAACAAAGCCCAGTGGCACGGCATAGCGCCAAATAAAGAGCAATTCGAGGCCGCCCTGGCTGAGTTGGGTGGAGGAAGTAAATAACATGAGCAACCCGGCCATGCGCGAAGCCTATGGCAAGGCCCTGGCGGACTACGGTGCAGTCAATCCTGCGGTGGTGGCGCTGGATGCCGACACGTCGTCCTCCACCCTCTCCAGCTATTTCGCATCACGTTTCCCCACGCGTTTTTTCAATGTCGGCATTGCGGAGCCATGCATGGTAGATATGAGCGCAGGGCTGGCGTTGGGGGGTATGCTGCCCTTTGTTAACGCCTTCGCCGCTCTGGTTGCCCTGCGGGCGCTCGAGCAGATACGCACATGCATATGTTATAACAGGGCCAACGTCAAAATTGCGGCCAGCTATGCCGGCGTCTCGGATTTCAAGGACGGGCCGACGCATCATGCCATCACGGATATCGCCATCATGCGTTCTTTGCCCGAGATGACCGTTATCGTTCCCGCCGATGCCGGCGAGGCTGCAGCATTCGTTAAATTGATTGCCGAATATGATGGACCCGTCTATTTACGGCTTAACCGCTCAGCTACACAAGCAGTTTCACAACCCGATGATAACTTGCAGATAGGCAGGGGTATCGTGCGCAGACCGGGAAGTGATGTTACCATAATTGCCTGCGGATCCATGGCCGGACGCAGCCTGCAGGCCGCAGACATATTGGCCGGTCGGGGAGTCGATGCCTGCGTGCTGGATATGCACACGGTCAAGCCGCTCGATAATGAATTAATCCTAAAGATGGCCGGAGAAACCGGTGGAGTGGTCACCGCAGAGGAACATACTGTGATAGGCGGACTGGGATCGGCGGTAGCCGAACTTCTGGCGCAGGAAATGCCTGTGCCTCAGGCCTGCGTGGGCATCAAGGACACCTTCGCCTGCACCGGGCCCGACCCGGAGACCATCATGGATGCCTACGGCCTGGGCGTCAGGGACATTGCCGATGCGGCTTTGAAAGTTATGGAAAAGAAGATAAAATAAGCCGGACGTAAGATGCGTATAGCTGTTATCAGCGAGACCAGTGCCGTAGATAAAAATGTCGATATCATAACAGCCCTGGACGGATTTGGACACGAGGTTGTCAACGTCGGCATGAAAAAAAGCGGCGAGCAGCCTGAGCTATCTTATATCCATACCGGCTTGATGGCAGCAATATTACTTAATGCAGGGACTGTTGATTTTGTAGTAGGTGGCTGCGGCACAGGGCAAGGTTTCCTCAATTCGGTCATGCAATACCCGGGCGTCTCCTGCGGCCTGATACGGTCGCCTCTGGATGCCTGGCTTTTCATGCAGATTAATGGGGGAAACTGCATCTCGCTGGGGCTTAATCAGGGCTATGGTTGGGCAGGAGACGTGGACCTGAAGTTCATCTTCGAAAAACTGTTCAGTGTGGAAAAAGGATTTGGTTATCCGCCTCAGCGGCGTGAACCACAAAGACAATCGCGATTGCTTCTGGAAAAACTCAACAACCTCACGCATAAAAATATGCTGGAAATTATCCCACTGCTTCCGGAAGATATCATAGGCACCGTCGTTAATTATCCCGGTTTTTTACCTCTGATAGAATCAAGTCCAAAAGCCGGTCAGCCGATCTTATCTGCATTGCTAAAAAGAGCGCAACGCAGTTAAATTGGGTGAATAGACCACAATGAATAGGAGGTTGAAAAAGTGAGCACGAAACCAGTAAGTGTCGCTATCGTCGGCTGCGGCCGTATCTCTGACCTGCATGAACTAGGGTATCGCGGACGGGAAGACGCTAAGATCACGGCCGTATGCGATACGAATAAAGGCCTCGCCAATGCCAAAGCTAAAGCATGGGGAGTGGAAAAGGTTTTCTACGACTATAACAGGTTGCTGGATGACAGGGACATAGACCTGGTTGAGCTGCTATTGCCCCATCACCTTCATGCTGAAATGACCATAGCTGCCTGCAGGGCAGGCAAGCATGTAAGCGTGCAAAAACCTATGGCCACCTGCGTCGCAGATGCAGACCGCATGATAGAAGCGGCGCATAAGGCCGGCGTATTGTTGCGGATCTATGAAACGTTCGTGTTCTATCCCCCTGCCGTACAGGCCAAAAAAATGATCGAAGCTGGAGAGATAGGGGAACCGCAAATGTTGCGTATGCATATAAATACGGGCAAGACCGAGTGTGGTTGGGAAGTGCCGTTCGAAGCCTGGGTATGGCGTTTTAATGAAAAGGAATGTGGCGGCGGTCCACTTGTTTTCGATCACGGCTATCATCTTTTTTCCCTGGCTTACTACCTCATGGGCCCGGTGGAAAAGGTGTATGCATGGATTGATAAATCAACTATTCTGCCGGAAGTTAATATCGATGCCCCAGCGGTTATCATGTTTAAGTTTAGAGGAGACAGGCGGTACGGAGTATTTGATGTGGAGCATACGCCCAATATGCATATACCATCCGATTACTATGTGGATGACGACCGCATTGAGATAATCGGCGATAAGGGGATACTTCTCATCAACCGTTATACAACACGAACTATTGATTTGCCCGAACTATTACTGTACAAGGACGGTAAGACTATCCCCGTGCCTGTCGACCGGGTGGATTGGTCAGAGGGTTTTATTGATTGCACACGGCATTTGATTGACACGCTAAAGAGTGGGGGGCAACCTGTCCTGGACGGCCAAACAGGAAAAGCTGTGCTCCAGTTTACGCTCGCCGCTCTTGAATCGGCAAAAACGGGGCGTGAGATAAGACCGGACGATTTGAAATAAGCTAATGAGCAATCCGGGGGGTTCTATCTGTGGGTAATACTCTCGAAATCCTGAACTATATTGGGGGAAAGTGGCAGCCTTCCAGCGGTGCTGATTACCAGGATGTGGTCAATCCGGCCACGGCCGAGGTACTGGGACGCGTGCCACTCTCACCGGCGGTTGACATAGACCTGGCCGCTCAAGCGGCTTCCAATGCTTTCACACAGTGGAGACAAACACCTGCTGTTGACCGTGTACAGTTTCTCTTCAAACTGAAGAATCTATTGGAGGAGAATTTCCAAGAGCTTGCACGCACGATCACAATGGAATGCGGGAAGACGATCGAAGAATCCAGGGGCGAGACGCGCCGCCTGATCGAAAACGTGGAGGTAGCCTGCGGTATACCCTTATTGATGCAGGGCTACAATTCAGAGGATATCGCACCCGGTATAGACGAGTTTATGATCCGCCAACCTGTTGGCGTCTGCGCTGTGATCGCTCCCTTCAATTTTCCCGCGATGGTGCCTTTCTGGTTCCTGCCATATGCCATAGCATGTGGAAATACGTACATTGTGAAACCTTCGGAGAGAGTTCCCCTGACCATGCAGAAGATATTCCGTCTGGTGGAGAAAACGGGTTTGCCGGCAGGGGTGCTTAACCTGGTGAATGGTTCTAAAGTTGCGGTTGATGCAATCCTCGACCATCCGGCCATACGGGCCGTCAGCTTTGTAGGCTCAACGCCTGTAGCCAGGTACATCTACAGCCGGGCCACGGCCAACGGCAAACGCGCACAGTGCCAGGGCGGGGCTAAAAATCCGGTGGTGGTTCTGCCTGACGCCGACATGGATACCGCAACGCGTATTATCGCTGACAGCCTTTTCGGCTGCGCCGGTCAGCGCTGCCTGGCCGCTTCACTGGCAATAACGGTAGGCGAAGCGCGTAGCGTTTTTACCGAGGCCATTACTGAGGTCGCCAGCAGAAGGGTGGTTGGCTATGGCCTCGACGAGAAAGTGCAGATGGGGCCGGTGATCACACCGCAGAGCAAAGAGCGCATCGAAGCACTAATTGGAAAGGGGCAGCAGGAGGGGGCGAAGATCCTGGTGGACGGGCGCAATACCAACATCCCCGGCTATGCGCACGGCAACTTCATACGCCCGACTGTTCTACAGGATGTGCCCCCTGACGGAGAGATCGTCAGAACGGAGATATTCGGCCCGGTGCTGGGGATGATGCACGCAGATAACCTGGACCAGGCTATAGCCATGATCAATAGCGGCAAATATGGAAATATGGCCTGCCTCTTCACCAGCAGCGGGCCCGCAGCACGCAAGTTCCGCTACGAAGTTATTGCCGGTAATATAGGAATCAATCTCGGCATTGCCGCACCCATGGCCTTTTTCCCTTTCACGGGATGGAAAGAGAGCTTCTTTGGCGACTTACACGGGCAGGGCATGGATGCCGTGGAATTCTTTACACAGAAGAAAGTAGTCATTGAGCGCTGGCCCAAAGAGTGGAAACGTAAGTTTTAATAGTACATTAGATTAGTTTACGGATGTGAGGAAAACTGCCTGATCTTTATATTGATAATCTTACATTGAAAGGAGGCAAGCGGTTACCGCCTTTTATCCTGGCTTAATAGGGTTCAGATGGTCACTGGAATCCGGCACGAGGTTGAACAATGATCTCGACCTATGCAAGAATTGAGGATATCTAAGGTCTACCAGATTGGATTTCAAACCGGCTATGTGCCTTCGGCTCAAGGACAGGCCGGGCGAAATAATTTACTACGGCTAACGACGAGGAGTTTATGATGGAAGAAAAGAAGCTTTCGGTGGGATTGAAGCTCGGCTACGGAGTCTGCGACTTTGGCGGGAACCTGTTTTTCACAGCCACGGCCTTTGTGCTGATGAACTACCTTACTGATTCGGTGGGCCTTTCAGCTGCCCTGGCAGGCATAGCTTTGATGGTGGGCAGGCTGTGGGATGCCTTCTATGACCCCGTCATAGGCTTTCTTTCCGACAAAACGGCGACAAAAATGGGCAGGCGCAGGCCGTTCATGCTGGGCGGCACTATCCCCCTTTTCATCGCCATGGTGATCATGTTTACCAATCCGGCCCTAATCGCCGGCGCCGGTATAAGCCAGACGACGCTTTTTATCTACGTTATGATAGTTTACATTGTACTGTGCACAGCATACTCGACGGTGAACATCCCCTATTCTTCCATGGCACCTGAACTCACCCCCGACTACAACGAGAGATCGTCTCTCAACGGTTACCGTTTCGGCTTCGCCGCCATAGGTACGCTGCTGGGCGCCGGCCTGGCCCTGCCAATAGTGGGCCTGGCGCCGGACAAGAACCTGGGTTTTGTGCTGATGGGCATCGTCTTCGGTACGGTGATGCTGGTCTCCGCACTGGTTACCATATTTACGGTAAAAGAACCGGCGCACTTGAAACCGGCCAAGACCACGGGCTTCGTCAAGACTTACACCGAAGTCTTTAAGAATCGACCTTACCTGCTGATACTGCTTACATACGTATTACATATCCTGGCCATCACCATAGTCAGCGCCATCGCCATCTATTACTTCAAGTACATACTGGCCGCGGAAGGCATGACTACCCCTGCCATGGTGATACTGATCGTTACGGCCATGATCTTTATCCCCGTCAGCGTCGTACTGAGTAAGAAGGTAGGCAAGAAACTCGTGTACGGAGCAGGCTTTGTCATCATGGCAGCCATGCTCCTCATCATCTTCTTCCTGGGCCACATCCTGGGTGTAACCTTCATGCTTATAATGATGTTTTTCACCGGCATAGGCTTTGGTTTCACCTATGCCATGCCGTATTCCATCGTGGCCGACGCCATAGAATATGACTACCTGAGGACGGGGGAGCGTAGGGAAGGGGCATTTTTCGGCGTGTGGACGTGGGGACTGAAGATCGGCCAGGCGCTGGCCATCTTCGTCATGGGCATGACATTGGAGGCCATGGGTTACGTGGCCAATGTCATGCCACAGTTGCCCACCGCCCAGTTAGGCATAAGGCTTTTCCTGGGGCCAATCTCCGCGGCTATATTCATCGCCGCCGCCGTCGTGCTGTATTTCTATCCGATAACCGAAAAGCGCTACAAGGAGATCTGCAGGGAAATCGCTGAGATGGAGTCGAAAAAAAATGAAAAATAGAGCAATTGCCTTGACAAATCCATAGATAGTTGATCAGCTTTGCGAGGCCATCATCTCAAAGCTGAAGTCAAGTGATTACCTTGTAAGAAGCGGGGCATAGGTTCGAATCCCCTATCTCCACCAACGTGAACGATAGACAGAATCCTTAGATTTTTCCTTTGCCGGTCCTATTCCTGTAGAATCCTGCCCATGTGTACTATCTCGTCTATCCTATTTGCCGGGGGTTAAAGGTCTGTTCAGAAATAGCCAGGATTTATTTACCGGGTATTGAATGTGCCGCCAGGAAATCCAGCACGGTGCGGGCCAGCGGGGGTATATTTTCAGGTGTAATTAAGTTATGCCCCACGCTATCCATGGTTATCCATGTGGAACCCGGTATGGCCAGGTGAAGCTCTGCAGCCAGATTGCTAGGGGTGAAAACATCTTCCCTTCCGGAGAGAATCAGCACGGGCGCCGATATATGCGAGACCCTGTCATGCACATCGAATGCCAGGCAGCCATCGACGGCGCGAATTAAAGCGGCGGGTGAGTTTATCCCGACGGTATACTTCTTCGAATCGGCGATGGCAGCGGCATTAGTAGCTATGAAATCGGGCGTGACAACCAGTTTGACCGCCTCGTCGAAGAACGCTGGTAGGCCGTCTGCCACGAGGCTGTTTCGAAGGCGCAGCAGGTTTTCCCGCAGGTGCGGATCGATATGATCGAAGGCGGATAGCAGAATGACGGAAGCGGCCTTGTCCGGATGGTCCAGGGCGAACTGCTGAACCACGGCTGCGCCCATGGAAAGTCCCAGCAGGTGCGCACGTGAGATGCTCATCTGATCAAGGAACTCGAAAAGGTCTTCCGAGAATTGATGAATGGAATAAAGTATATCCGGCTTGCCTGAATGGCCATGCCCCCTCATATCTATGGCGATAGTGCGGTAGTGGGTGGAAAATTGGGGAAGCAGCGATGTCCAGAGATTGAGGTCGTCGGACAAGCCATGAAGCAGGACCAGCGGGAAACCCTCCCCTTTTTCCTCATAGTTGATCTGGATGCTGGCTGCAATCTCCGGCATTTACCCCTCCGGCGGTATAGTCTATCAGAATTACCCCCTGCGCCCAAGAGGGCTGATCACGGGGCATATGCTATAATAGCGAGTTCAATCGCAATTGGAAGACAGACATGGCTAAAATCAATTCAGTGCTCGGCCCCATCTCGCCCGACGACCTTGGACTTACACTGGCGCACGAGCATATCATCGCCGGCTATGCCGGCTGGGAATGCGATGCTCTCTCCAGGCCATATAACCGGCAAAAGATCGTAAATATCTGCCTGAAGGCGCTATCGCCCATTAAGGAGTTTGGGGTCAGGTCCATTGTCGATGCCACGCCCATCGACCTGGGCCGCGATGTCGAGGTGATGAAAGAGGTTTCGGAAAAACTGCAGGTTAACATAATCTGTGCGACCGGCATGTATACAGAGGAACTGGGCAAGTGGGCGTATTTAAAGCAGCGCAGGCGCAGCAAAATAGGAGATATGGCGACTGAGCTGTATGACACCTATTTGCACGAGCTGACTCAAGGCATCGGCAACTCGGGCGCAAAAGCCGGGGTAATCAAGGTGGCCACCGGGTTGGATAAAATAAGCGACTGCGAAATGGCTTCCTTGAAGGCGGCGGCCCGGGCGCAAAAAGAAACGGGCGTGCCCATCATCACACATACCGAGGGCGGCACCATGGGACCCGAGCAGACGGACGTATTGCTCTCCGAAGGGGCAGATCCTAACAAGATACAATGCGGCCATATGTGCGGCAATCCTTCCCTCGAATATCAGCTGTCGGTCTTGAAAAAAGGCGTCAACATCGCTTTCGACCGGTTCGGAATCGAGTATTTCCTTCCGGACTCCGTGAGGACGGCCAATCTCATCAGCCTTTTGCAGCAGGGTTATGCAGACAGAATTTTGCTATCGCAGGACTACATCTCCTGCGGGTTCGGCCGTGGAGGGATCCTGCCTCCTGAAGAAGCTAAATTATTCATCAACTGGTCGTTTATCAACATTTTCCGCAATATAATACCGGCCTTGAAAAAGGCGGGTATTAACGCCAATCAAATCAATACCATGACGGTCGATAACCCGAGGCGGCTATTCTCTTAAGGCCTTAAACTGTTATTTTGCTTTTGACCTGACATATAATTATCTGTGTTGCGCACTGTAACTTAAGGATGAATAGAATGAAAGAGGTAAAGAGCAGCGTATTTGATGCCATAGGCAATACCCCGCTGGTGGAGCTGACCAAGCTGGACGGGTTAAATCCCCGTGTGAAGATTTACGGCAAGCTTGAGGGCTGCAACCCGGGCGGCTCGATAAAGGACAGGCCAGCCTATTATATGATCGTTAAGGCTGAAGAGTCCGGCGAGCTCACCAAAGACAAGACCATTGTAGAACCGACCTCCGGCAATACGGGCATCGCCCTGGCTATGATCGGCTCGGCCAAGGGATACAAGGTGAAGCTGTTTATGCCTGAGTGCGTGAGCACCGAACGGCAGATTTGCCTGCAGGCCTACGGCGCGGAAGTGGTGCTTACTCCGGCCAAGGAGGCCACCGATGGCGCAATCCGCAGGGCCTGGCAGTTCCTCGAAAAAGAGCCGGGAAATTACTTCATGCCCAATCAGTTCGACAACCCCAACAATGTGCTGTCGCATTATGAGACAACCGGCCCCGAGATCTACCGCCAGACGGACGGCGAAGTCGACGTATTCGTCGCAGGCCTTGGCACATCCGGGACGCTGATAGGCACGGGCAGGTACCTGAAGGAAAAGAAACCCAAGGTCAAAGTGGTGGCGGTCGAGCCTACCGAGGGTCATACCATCCAGGGCCTCAAGAACATGAAGGAATCGATAAACCCCAAGATATATAATCCCAGGGAGTTCGACGAGAAAATCACGGTTGAAGATGGGGAGGCCTTCGAGACCACCCGGCTGCTGGCTACCAGAGAGGGTGTGTTCGTCGGCATGTCCAGCGGTGCCGCTGTAGCCGGGGCCTTGAATATTGCCCGGCAGATGGACCGGGGCACTATCGTTGTGATTTTGCCCGACCGCGGCGACCGCTACCTGAGCACTACGTTGTTCAGATCGGTCTGCGCCAAATGCCCGCCTTAATAAGAGCTCCTTTCCCGCACTTTACTGTCGTTGGAAGAAAGGTAATAGGCCGGAGGTATATCCAGAAAGCCGTCCAATGGTTGCATCATATCTATTCCCTCCCGCCCTGACATTAAGTATACTTATATTATATGGTGACGCGTGGGGTATTGCCGGGTAATCCTTTTCCCCTTGGAGCTACATGGAATGGCAGAGGGGTTAACTTTGCCGTCTATTCCGAAAAAGCCGAGAAAATGGAGCTCTGCCTGTTTGACGAGGGCTCCGTTTTCGAAAGCGAGTGTATTGCCTTTAGGGAAGTGAGGGGACAGATTTGGAATATGTATGTGCCGGGGCTTAGGCCGGGGCAACTCTATATGTACCGGGCTTCCGGCCCTTACCAGCCGGAAAACGGCCTGCGCTTCAACCGGAGCAAGCTTCTCCTGGACCCCTATGCCAGGGCCATCTCCGGCAAGATCGACTGGCAGGCCCCCCTGTTTGCTTACGATACAGCTAAGGCCGATGACCTGGTTATGGACGGCAGGGATGATAGCGCAGGTACGCCCAGATGTGTGGTGACCGATCCGTCTTTCGACTGGGAAAATGACCGCCCTCCCTCTATACCCTGGCCGAAAAGCATCATCTATGAGACCCATGTCAGGGGCTGTACCATGCTCCATCCTGAGATCGAAGCACGCCATCGCGGCAGTTACAGTGCGCTGACTTCGGAGGTTATGCTGGACTATTTCAAGCGGCTGGGCATCACCGCTCTGGAACTGATGCCGGTGCATGAATTCACCGATGATAGGGGACTGGTTAATAGAGGCCTGACTGATTATTGGGGTTACTACAGCATCAACTATTTTTCCCCCACCTCGCGCTATTCCTCCTCGGGAGACATGGGAGCACAGGTAGTGGAGTTCAAACGCATGGTAAAGGCGTTACACCGGGCGGGCATCGAAGTGATCTTGGATGTTGTCTATAACCACACAGCCGAAGGCAATCAGTTTGGTCCCACCCTTAGCTATCGGGGAATAGATAACGAAACGTACTACCTCCTCGAGCCGGACCGCAGGCGTTACTATGTGGACTACACCGGTACGGGAAACAGCTTGAACGTACAGCATCCGCAGGTATTGAAGCTAATTATGGACAGCCTGCGCTATTGGGTGACGGAGATGCACGTGGACGGTTTCAGATTCGACCTGGCCTCAGCCCTGGCCAGGAATTTGCATGAAGTGGACAGGTTATCGGCATTTTTCGATATCATCCAGGAGGATCCGGTTATATCGCAGGTCAAGCTGATAGCTGAACCTTGGGACGTGGGGCAAGGAGGTTACCAGGTGGGCAATTTCCCCATCCTGTGGACAGAATGGAATGCTAGGTACCGGGATACGCTAAGGCGCTTCTGGAGGGGCGATGAGGGGCAAATCGGCGACCTGGCTTACCGCCTGACCGGCAGCAGCGACCTCTATCAGGATGACGGCCGGCGGCCTTACGCCAGCATCAACTATATAACTGCACATGATGGCTTTACCCTACAGGACCTTGTCAGCTATAACCAGAAGCACAACGAAGCCAATGGCGTCTTCATTTGGGACGGCACGGACGAGAATTTATCATGGAATAGTGGCGCTGAGGGGGCAACCAGCGATACATCCATCCTCGATTTCCGTGAACAGCAGAAACGCAATTTTATGGCTGCACTGATGTTGTCGCAGGGTGTTCCCATGATCTGCGGCGGCGACGAGCTGAGCCGTACACAGGGTGGCAACAATAATGCTTATTGCCAGGATAACCGGATAAGCTGGTATAACTGGGACTTGGACGTTGGTAAACAGGATTTTCAAAATTTTGTGAAAGACCTGTGCCGTTTACGCCGCGACCATCCCGTATTCCGCCGGCGTCAGTTTTTCCAGGGGCGGCCTATACGCGGACAGGAGGTCAGGGACATTGTCTGGCTGCGGCCGGACGGACTGGAGATGGAGGAGCCCGATTGGGCAACCTCATGGGTGCACTGCGTCGGAGCGCTACTGGATGGCGAGGCCCTGGACGAATACGATGATGAGGGCAATTCCATCACGGACGATACATTTTTGATCGTGCTGAATTCCTACAAAGGTAAAATACCCTTTAAAATGCCTGCATGGGGGAGGCCGGGCAAATGGCAGGTCGTTCTTGATACCTCGAAGGCCACCCTGCCGGCCAAAAAAACAACGGTTGAGTCAGAAAAGACGGTCGATATTCCGCCCAATTGCCTGATGCTTTTAATGAGAGTCAAAAAATAATCTAGCCTGGATACAATGTCATTGTTTTGTAATAAATAAAATGTAAATTTTATTATTATTTAACTCCAAGGTTTATATACTAGGGTTTATTTATCTAAATAATTGAGAGGATTTCGTAATGAGTATGTCAAACAATACATCATGTTCAGACCCCAAGGTACTGGTCAAGGACCTGGGCAGCAAGGACGGAAGGGCCAGGGTCAGGGCCAGGAAGAACCTTGTTAAAATCGGGCATCCTGCGGTGAAATACCTGATAGAGGCGCTCAAAGATAAGGACCAGGTGGTAAGGTGGGAAGCCGCCAAATCGCTGGGGGAGATCGAGGACCCCGCGGCCGTAGATGCGCTGGTTAAGGCTTTGAGAGATAAATTGTTCGATGTGCGCTGGCTGGCCGCACAGGCCCTCATCCAGATAGGCCCCAAGTCGATAAAACCCATACTACATGCCTTGATCGAATATCCCGAGGACGATGACATGAGGGTAGGCGCCCATCACGTATTCCACGATCTGCGTACCCGTGATTACGATGACGTTTTGAGGCCCTTAATGGCTTCCCTGGAGGATAGCACGCTCAAACTTGGCATAGACCTCGAGGCTAAGAAGGCACTCAATCAGCTGCAAAAATGAAAAAGGCTACAGGTAAGAGGTAAGGATGAAACCGATCGGCCCGTTAATGGTTGAGCACCGGTTAATCGAACGCATGATTGCCCTGTTGAAGAAAGAGGCCGCGCAGGCCCGCAAGAACAACATCGTTGATGTAGAGTTCCTTCAAACAGCGGTTGATTTTATCAGGACTTATGCTGACAGGACCCATCACGGCAAGGAAGAGGATATCCTGTTTCGGGACCTGGCCTTGAAACAATTGGCGCCGGATCACAAAAGGATAATGGGAGAATTAATAGGGGAACACATAAGTGCTCGTAAGATGGTCGCCGCGCTGGTTGAGGCCAGGCAGGGCTATATGCATGGTAATTCGGCAGTTTTGAAAGACGTGATTGATCTCCTGGAAGAGCTGGTCGATTTCTACCCGGCGCATATCGAAAAGGAAGACAAACATTTCTTTTATCCTATCCTCGATTACTTCAGCAAGGAAGAACAGGATAAGATGCTGCTGGAGTTCTTGGAGTTCGACAGGAAGCTGATTCACGAAAAGTACCAGAAAATGGTGGAAGGGCTGGAAAAGAAAAACCCGTAAATACCCCAGGAGCCCGGATCAACAATTCGAAGGGACAATATAGCGATGTGCGAAACTCCCCGAACGATGAAAACTGACTTATTCTACGATATTCTCATCTTCAAGAGCTTTCAACCGTTTCAGCTCACTTACGGTAAGGCCTGCATATTTAGCTTTCTACTTGTGGAAGCTGGCATTGCTTATGTTGTACTTTCGGCATAGGTCTGCTGCCCTGGCTCCGGCTTCCGCTTCCTTCAGGATACCAATGATCTGTTCTTCCGTATACATCTTGCGACGAGTCATGTTGAGTCCTCTTGCTTATTAACCGTAAGGCCCTAGTTGTACAATGGACTAATTTACGGGGGAGAGGTCAAAAAAGCATTAGCAGGTTTTTTAGCACTGGCAAAGTCTCTTAAAGAATCGGCAAATCCTGCTATATTTTTAAAAGTTGGTGGGCCAGAGTGCACAGTAGGTAGAACTTTTTAGTGCATATAATGATCAGCGGCGAGCTTAAAGCTCGCCGCTGATTTGATTTCATACGAAATATTTAGTTAGGGTGCCGCAGGGGGCGGCCCTGCCGCAGTGACAAATACCCACGCGGCTGACCAGGCTGAGGTGCTGCCCGAAGTGTTTGTGGCATTGGCCCTCCAATAGTAGAGGGTGTTCCAGCTAAGTCCGCTGGCGACAGTATACTGGGTAGCGTTGAGGCCACTTTGATTCAATACAGTAGGAGCAAAAGTAGCGCTGGTTGATAATTGCACTCCATAGCTAGTAGCACCGCTAGAAGCATTCCAGGCCAGCGTGGGAGTGAGGGTACTGATTACTGAACCTACGGCTGGCGCAACCAGGACTGGCACTGGTGGTGGAGGTGGCAAGGTAGTAGCCCAAGCCTCGTTGGTATAGCCGGAATTGCCGTTGGCATTATAGGCTCTTACCCGGTAGTAATATAGAGTACTGGCACTGAGCGTGGTGCTATTATAACTGGTGACATTGGCGCCTACTGTGGCTATCTGGGCATAGGTGCCACCGGCTCCCGTCTTCCTCTCTATCGCAAAGCCTGTCTCATTATTAGAGTTATCCTGCCAGGATAGATTAATCTGGCTCGAGGAAACGACAGTGGCGGTTAGATTAGAGGGTGCCGCAGGGGGCGGCCCTGCCGCAGTGACAAATACCCACGCGGCTGACCAGGCTGAGGTGCTGCCCGAAGTGTTTGTGGCATTGGCCCTCCAGTAGTACAGGGTGTTCCAGCTAAGTCCGCTGGCGATAGCATACTGGGTAGAGCTGAGGCCGCTTTGATTCACTGCAGTAGTAGCAAAAGTAGGGCTGGTTGATAATTGCACTCCATAGCTAGCAGCGCCGCTAGAAGCATTCCAGGCCAGCGTGGGAGTGAGGCTTTGGCCAGTAGCTCCGTTGGCAGGTGATACCAGAACCGGCACTGGTGGCGGAGGTGGCAAGGTAGTAGCCCAGGCCTCGTTGGTATAGCCGGAATTGCCGTTGGCATTATAGGCTCTTACCCGGTAGTAATATAGAGTACTGGCACTGAGCAGGGTGCTGTTATAACCGGTGACATTGGCGCCTACTGTGGCTATCTGGGCATAGGTGCCACCACTTCCCGTCTTCCTCTCTATCTTAAAGCCTGTCTCATTGCTAGAGTTATCCTGCCAGGATAGATTAATCTGGCTCGAGGAAACGGCAGTAGCGGTTAGATTAGAGGGGTCCGCAGGAGGTGGACCTGCTGTAGTGCGGAATTGCCACACGGCCGACCAGGCTGAGGTGCCCGCCGCATTGGCGGCATTGGCCCTCCAATAGTAGAGGGTGTTCCAGCTAAGTCCGCTGGTGACAGCATACTGGGTAACGGTGAGGCCACTTTGATTCAATACAGTAGGAGCAAAAGTAGTAGCGCTGGTTGATAATTGCACTCCATAGCTAGTAGCACCGCTAGAAGCATTCCAGGCCAGCGTGGGAGTGAGGCTTTGGACAGTAGCTCCGTTGGCAGGTGATACCAGAACCGGCGCAACTGGCAAAGTCGGCGCCAATGCCGTGAAGGTGACCGGTATCGTCCACCATTCGGTATTATAGCCGCCGCTGGAGTCGGCGCAACTGAAGGTGTTATGCATGGGTATTTCGAAAAGCCCATTGGGCCTGCCGCTTGTCGTTCCCCAGCTATTGAGCATGATCCAGTACTGCTGGTTGGGATCAGAGCTGTCATCGTTGTAGCCCACGCAGGTCACAGCATGGCCATCCCATTGAGAAGACGATTTCCCGCAGGAGAAACCGTTTGACCAGATGGCAGATTCGCTGCTGGAATTCCACCAATTGGTAAATGCCGGCCAGTCCGAAGACGTCAGGTAAAAGCAGAAAACCACGGCCTGTCCCTGGTTGAGGATATTCTTGATGTTGGCCACTGCCGTTGCATCGGTAACCCCATAGGTCTGAATCTGCTGATAGCTGATGGAGTTTATGGCATAGCTGGGCGACGTGACTATGGATGAGGCAGGCATGGTGGCGCCACTGCTGCAGGACCTGCTACTATCTACAAAAGCGGCATTGGTATTCGACCAGGGAACCGCCTTTTTCAAGGTTGATGCGTAATAATTGACGAAGCCCGGCACTGTGCCGCCACAGCAGGCAAAGCTGCCGGCCGCCCCATTATTATAGTTTGATTCAAAATACTGGATGGACAGCCTATCCTTGATGCCAAGTTGGGCATCTAGCGCCGCCTCCAGCACACCCGTTCCCGCCCAAACCCAGCAGTCGCCACAGCTCCCCTGGTTGCGCTGGGAGGGATTATTATATTGAATATTCGGCAGTACGCTGATGGAAGTCCCCACCGTGCGCCCGGCCAGCCTCTTATCAACCTGTGCATCACGGCCGGCGAATGGCGCCCTTCTATGAAGCTCCGACCACTGTGCCTTTATATCGGGCGTGATCTGCATGGCAGGATGCGCCGAGGGCTGGTCATCCTGAAGCAGCGTGGTGGCTGAGGGATTCCATCCTTCACTGAAGGCATAAGCGCCCGTGTCCGGCGGAACGGCAAGGAAAAATATCGCAAGCAGCAGTACGAATAACATTAAGTGGCTGCGGACGCTCTTAAAAAATCCGGCTTTCATATCGTTTGGCCTGTAAAAAATAATATTGAATTCTCTTTAAAAGGCATGCGCAGTTCAGCCCGTTTTTGTATAGCTCGCTTCGGTTACCTGCCCGTTTTTCTCTGTTCCCGTCCAGGTTATTTTGCCATTGCCGTAGTCGGCCGTTATCTCATTCACATAGTCTGGCACAACCGCATGGCCGACGGTGACGGTCCAGCCCCCTCCAGAATAGGTGACCGAGCTGTAGCCCAGCATTCCCTTGCCGCTGGAACTAGTTTGAGTATAGGCGGCATCAGCTTTAATGAAGGGCGCAGCTTCTGCATGGTGTTGCCCGATAAAAGACATTATGCTGTGCAGTAAGTCCATCTCTGGAGGCTCCTTATCCGGCGGCGCAGCCGCCCCAGTATTACATGCCGCACTTGCCAGAGCCGCGGAAAGCATTACCACCGCCGCCAGGACGGGCAGGACACGTATAAATATACCGCGCCGCATGTTAAATAACTCTAGCTCGTACCCTTGAGCCTGTCAATTTAAAAAAGCTTTTTTTAAATCCGTTGGGGTCATAGTGACCCCTTCGCTCGCTCACCTTATAACACACCTTCAATACCTCAACCTGTTCTCGCATCTGAGCAGGCTTCAGGGCTTTTTTCGCAGCACATCCTGAAGCATTTGTTTATCCAGACTTAAATCTGCCACAAGCTGCTTGAGTTTTCTGTTTTTCTGTTCCAGTATATTCAGCCTTCTTACCTCTGGAACTCCCATGCCGATATATTTCTTTTTCCAGCGGAAAAGCTCTGTTCACAGATGCCCATCTTTCTGCATACCTCGGGGACAGGTGTCACCGTTTCAGCTTGTCTCAAAGCGAAGGCAATTTGCTTTGCCGTGTACCTGGACTTCTTCATGGGACGATCCTCCTTAAAACATATTAATCATCCCACAAAACTCGCATTTCGTCTGGACCAGTTTACGGGGAGACGGTCATGGAATAACTTAATTTTTATCGTTCAGTGCCTTTCGCATATCCATAGAAATATTATATCTGTTGACATATAATACCCGCGGGACTATTATTCTTTTATAGCTCGTAAGTGATATTGTAAACTATGAAGAAATTAAGTGTACTGGTAGTGGATGATGAAGAGCGCATTATCAATTTTCTCAGGTCCAAGCTAAGGGTTTCAGGGTACGAGGTTTTAACTGCAAGCAACGGCAAAGAGGCTTTCGAACGCTTCCATAATTACGGTCCCGACATAATCGTCCTGGACCTCGTAATGCCCGAGATGGATGGTTTCGAGTTTCTCAAGGAGCTACGGACGTTCTCTCAAGTTCCGGTTATAATACTGAGCGCCAGGAGCGAGGATGTCGATAAAATTCAGGGGCTCAACCTGGGCGCCGATGATTATCTCCCCAAGCCTTTTAACCCCAACGAGCTGATCGCCCGCATCGAAGCCATCAGCCGCCGCATTGTGCAGGATCAAAAAAACAAGCCTGTCGACACGTTTGTATTAAAAGATGTTCATGTCGACTTCAAGGCCCACAGCCTTTTGGTGAGAGGCACAGAGGAACATTTAACCCGTATCGAATGGCTACTGTTGGCGGAACTGGTTCAAAATACGGGCCGGGTTATTGCCTATGAGGACCTGCTCAGCAGGATCTGGGGGCCGGAATACCGCAATGACATTCAAATTCTGAGGACCTGGATCAGCAGGCTGAGAAACAAGATCGAGAATAACCCGGAGCAGCCCGAATATATCATGACTGTGCCCAAACTTGGCTATATGTTCAAACAACAGCCCACATAACCCCCCCCTCTATCATCTTCAACCAACGCCTGCAGTTTCCACTTCACATAAGTCCCGCTAAATGACATGATTATTTAATACTTTTGTGGGGCATTTTATGCTTTTTTAATCAGGTGGAGATTACTATTATTTGCATCAGTTGGGTCAAGGAGAAACACAAAATATTCTGAACTTGGGGTGAAGGGGCCAGGTAACTCAAAATATATTCTTCAAGAATAGGAGGAAGCTATGGTAATACAAAGAATGACTGCAACGGGCGCAATGCCCGACCTTGCCGGACGTGGAGAGAAGCCGGGTAAGTATCCCGTCACGGCTACAAGGTTACCGGTATGCTGGAGGACTCCTAATGATAGCCTCCTGTGGTCACCCATCATCGAAATGTACTCGGATAAGGATAAGATAACCCTGCGTGTAGAGGTCCCGGGCATAAAAAAAGAGGATATAAATATCGACATCGTCGGCAATAACCTGGTGATCAAGGGCGAGAGGAAATCCGAGTCTTGCTCAAAAGCCAGGGATTATATTCAATGTGAGATGTCCTATGGCAATTTCTATCGTTCGCTGCCGCTGCCGTCGGAGGTCCGCAAATCAGGGATCAAAGCCAACTATTGCGACGGTATCCTGCAGATTGACCTTCCCAAGGACCACAGCAAGAAGTCGAAGCCGGTAGGCGTCAAGATTTCCGCCGGCCGTCCCAAAGCTAAAAAATAATATTTGCTTAACGGTATAAATTAATGATAAAAATAACGAAAATATTTAGGGAGGAAGCATATGAAAGCATTTACTGAGCTATTTAAAACCGGAGATTGGAAAGCGGAGAAACACGTACCTGTAATCGAATGCGCCGATAAAATCAAGGCCGGCGATATGTTGTCCATCAAGGTCTCGGTAGGCAAAGAGGTTGCCCATCCCAATACCACCGAGCACCATATCCGCTGGATCTCCGTATATTTCCTGGCCGAAGGTGAGAACTTTGCCTATCAACTGGGGAATTTTGAGTTCACGGCGCACGGCGAATCCACACAGGGTCCCAATATGGGATCTGTGTACACCCAGGCTGAAGCGGCCTTCTCTATAAAGCTCAGCAAGCCGGGAACAATTTACGCTTCCTCGCTCTGCAATATTCATGGCCTGTGGCAGTCCGAGAAACAGATTGCGGTCAGCTAAACTATTTGAAGATTGTCCAGCCCGGACGGATGTAAAACATCCGATATATAGGAGATAACCGCATGTATAAAAATATTCTGGTTACACTCGATGGTTCTGAGCTGGCTGAGACTTCTGTGCAGCATGCGGAGACCATTGCCGCAGGCTGTCAGTCCCCGCAGGTCATATTAATGCGGGTGATCGAACCCGTGTGGATACCCTACGGGGACACCGTGCCCGGCCTGTCGTTAATGCAGATATCCCAGTTGGAAAAAGACGAAAGGGCAGCGGCGGAAAAGTCGCTCAATAAGACAGCCGCCCGGCTGACCGTCGCCGGAATTAAAACCTCGGTGAAGATTATGAACGGCCTGGCCGCTGAAACCATTGTCGACTATGTCAATCAAAATAATATTGACCTTGTAATAATGGCCACACATGGACGATCCGGCTTCAGCCGCTGGATCTGGGGCAGTGTGGCCGACAGGATTTTGCATGGCGTCTGCGTGCCGGTTTTGATGGTGAGGGTAACCGGCTGCGGGAACCTTTATAAAAAATGATTCTCTGTTTAATAAGCGAAGCGATGTTAATAATGCATGTGGGGCACGATTATCTATGAAATTGATCATTTTCGACCTGGACCAGACACTGGTTGATTTTATCTCCCTGCACGAAGAAACGGTCCGACGTCTCTTCCAGGAGGAATTCAATGTAGATGCACGGTTGACGGCCATAGATTTTTCGGGCCGAAGCCTGACGGACAATGTCGCAGAACTTGCTAGGGCTAACGGCATTGACGGCGGCAGAGTGCTTGGCCGTATGGATGATATATTGGCCTCATACGAACGGATATTTTCTTCCCTGATGCCGCCCGATCCGTCCCTGTATGTTTTGCCGGGAGTCCGGCAGTTGCTGCAGCGTTTGACGGAGGCCGGGCATTTGATTGTGCTGTATACCGGTGACTCACGCGCAATCGCCGATAGAGTGCTTTCGGCAACCGGGCTGGGCAGATATTTTAAGTTTGCGGTTTATGGGACCGAATCCAAAACCCGTTTGGAAATGGCCCGGCTGGCCGTCCGCAAAGCCGGGGAACTTGCCGGAACGAAGTTTTCAGGAAAAGATATTGTGATAATCGGCGACTCCCTCAGGGATATCGAATGCGCCAGGCAGCTACCTGCCCTGTCCATCGGGGTTGCTACTGGCGTTCATTCAGCGGACAACCTTAAAAATGCGGGGGCCGACTATGTATTTAAGGACCTAATAGATACGGAAAAAGTGATGTTGGCTATAGAGAGCTTTCAACACGATAGTATCCCTTTAATAAAAGGTTAATAAATCTGATATGAAGCAAGAACCGAGAAAGCAATCGAAGAGCAAGGCCGACACCGGCCCAGCCCGTGAGCCGGGGAAAAAACCGGTAATTAGAACCGGTTTAAGAAAGGATGGACATGGGCCAAAGGCAGCCGAGGGGCGTGCGGATCTGGAGATTGACCTCCTTACTCAAATTAAGGATGTGGTTATCTGCCTGGATCCTGACGAGACAATTTTTTGCTGGAACCATGCAGCCGAGAAGCTATACGGTGTTAAGGACGAGCAGGCAATGGGCCGCAACTACCGGGAGTTTTTCAGGACCGAGTGGATAGAGCCGATCGATGAAAGCGACGCCCTGCAGTCATTAGAGAAGTCAGGCTACTGGCAGGGGGATAATATACAAATCCTGAAAAATGGCGACAGCATTTTCGTGGAATCGTCGCTGTCCGTGTTAAAGGGAAAGCGCCATAGGGTGGTAGGCGTCCTGGTGGTGATCCGTGATATAACCGCCCGTAAGCAGGCCGAGCTGGCAAGGGTGAAGCTGCATCAACAGATCGTAAAACAGCAGCAGAGGATAGAGGAATCGTTATGGACGATCGAAAAGGAGAGGAAACGCTACCGGATCATAGTTGAGAACGCCTTCGAAGGTATATTAATGGCTGATCCGGAAGGCCTGATTACCTTCGTCAACCCCCGCATGGCTGCTATGCTTGGCTATAAAATGGATGAATTGATCGGCAGGCAGTTCCTCGATCTCGTCAGCAGCGAAGAAGTACCGTTGATAAAGGTCAGACAGCAGCAGCGGCGTGAGGGCATTGTTGAGCAATATGACCTTAAAATGGTGAAAATGGACGGCTCTATTATCTGGACCATGAACAATTCTGTTCCCCTTTTCGACGGGGAGAAAAAATTTATCGGCTACCTGGCCATATTTGCCGATATCTCGCAACGCAAGCAGTTGGAGCTGGAAAGGGAAACCATCCTGCGCACGGCCATGGATGGTTTCTGGCTGGTGGACTTACAGGGGCGTTTCCTTGATGTCAACGATGCTTATTGCGAACTGATCGGTTACAGCCGGGAAGAGCTGCTGAATATGAAAATACGGGACGTAGAGGCCAGGGATACCGAAACGGATATAGTCCGGCGTATTGAGAGATTAATAAATACGGGCGCAGAGCGGTTCGAGACCAGGCACAGGTGCAAGGATAGCGGGACTATAGATATAGAAGTCAGCGCCAACTATATCGATATTCATGGCGGGCGCATCTTCGTGTTCCTGCGCGATATCAGCCTGCGTAAGGCCATGCAGACCGAGCTTGTCCACCTGGCTTCATTCCCTGAGAGCAATCCCCTGCCTGTAATCGAGATGAGCATGGACGGCCATGTGATTTACATGAACGGTGCAGCGCGCCGCGCATTTCCGGATATGTCTGCCCTGGGAAGCCGGCATCCCTTCCTCGAAGGTGCAGAAGAGATGGCGAGTGAAATGGAAGATGAAAGTAACGTTCTCACACGGGAAGTCCAGGTCGGCGAGTCATGGTACGAAGAAACCATATGTTACGATAGTGTAAACGGCACGGTCCGGTTTTATGGCCGTGATATAACCGGGCGCAAGAAAGTCGACCAGTTGAAGGATGATTTCATCGGCATGGTTTCACACGAGATGCGCACGCCGCTGACAGTTATTGTGGGTGCGTTGGACACGCTGGCACAGGACGGCGACAGGTTGCCGAAGGCCGATCGCAAGCAGTTGCTGGAGGATGCCGCCGTTGAATCGGAACAGCTCTCGCACATCCTCGATAACCTGTTGGAGCTGTCTCGCTCGCAGGCCGACCGCCTTAAAATATCCCATCAGACCGTGGTGATCTCCGACCTTTTGAAAAGGGTGGTAGGCAAGTTCGGTGGAGAGTCCGATCACCGCTTCATTCTGAAAGTGAATGACAGCATACCTGTTGTGGAGGGGGACGCCTTACGGATTGAGAGGGTCATTTTCAACCTGGTGCAAAATGCGCTTAAGTACTCTCCCGCCGGCAGGCCGATAGAATTATCCGCCGACAGGCAGGACGGATTCGTGAGGGTGGGCATAAAAGACTCCGGCATAGGCATATCCAGAGATGACCAGGCACGGCTGTTTAATCCCTTCCAGCGCGTTGGCAGGGAAAAGAACGACACATCGAGGGGAATCGGGTTAGGACTGGTGGTATGTAAACGGCTGGTCGAGGCGCACGGAGGACGAATCTGGCTGGAATCTGAAGAAGGTAAGGGGACTACCGTATTTTTTACGCTGCCGATCAGTCTGGCAGGGTCATAGAATTCGTCTTAAAATTAAAACCCGGTGCAAATGAACCATCCCTAAAAATATCCCGCATAAATTGACCTATTTTTACTTTACAACCACATAACCACCTTTTATCATATGCCCCGGTGAAAATATAGTATCAGGGCGGATATTTAATTTTCATAATTTTGCGGCCTAAATATTTAATGTTTATAACATTTCAGGTATGCGATAGGACGGCCACCAGCCCGTCCATCCTGGCCCGCGGTTGGCCAATTGTAAATAAGTGGCTTTCAATTATCCCCGATGTTTAGCCGACATTGGAAAACAGCTTATAAGAAGTATCCACAGGCGGCATCTTTGGTTCTACTGCTTCTTCTGCATCGATAAGCTGGCCGTAAACCGGGTCCGACTGCCAGCCGTCGATGTGCAGTTCCCTCTTGGCGGCGGCCTTATACCTGTTCCAGTCTGCACTGAGATAAAGGAATATCTGCTGTGCCGCCCTTGAGCCTTCGCCGTGTATATGGTCGATCTGGTAATAATTGTGGGTCATATCCTTGATCATGCGGATGACCTTGATCCTGTCGGCAGTCGGTATGCCGGCCTTGCCACCCAGGTATTTCTCAATATAGTCATGGATCTCCGGGTTTTTCCAGTCGCGATAGCTTGGCACAGTGGTGGCTACGCCTCCGCATATGTCCTGAGCCAGCTTGCACATCTCGTGGAAATTATCGGCAAATGTGAATTTGGCCGAGTTTGTGAGCATAAGGTCGGGAACCATCATGCCTGATGCCTCATCTTTAAAGCCCTTGATGCATGACATTTCGCCCAGGGAGGCAACAGTTTGTGTAATCATGGCCATCCATGCCAGCTTGTTCTTTATGTGTTCGTATTTCTCGAGGCCGTTATATTCGGTTATCAGCCTTACGGCGCCGCTGAGCTTCTCCAGTTCGCCCACCATCTTGCAGGTGCCGAAGAGGCGGTGGAAGCTGGCAAAGCCGTAGGTGATATCCCGGGAGAACTGCCATTCACCGCACATAAAGACCCTCTCCCATGGTACAAAAACGTCATCGAAAATGATCAGGCACTCGGTGGGCTGGAGTTTGGCAGCGTGCGGATAGTCCCAGGCTGCCTCCTCGCCGTAGCTGCGTGTGACAGGCTCAACGGCCAGCAGTTTGATGCCTTTTGTTCCCAGTGGGATTGCAAATGAGAGCGCGTAGTCCTTATCGTCTTCGCCATGAGTGCGGCAGGGCAGCACAATGGCCTCGTTGGCGCACGGGGTGGCGCTGATATGAATCTTAGCACCCCTGACAATAATGCCGTCCTTCTGCTTATCGACCACGCGGAGATAGAAATCCTTGTGTTGGACCTGCTTGGATGGATGCAGGCTCCTATCGCCCTTTACGTCGGTCATGGCACCTGTCAGGCCGATGTCATTCTTCTGAAGATATTTACGGTAGTTTTCAACGCGTTCTACGTAATGGGTCTTCAGCGCCCGGTCCATTTTGTTGGCTGCCAGGGTGGCTGCTGCCAGGGCGTCCACTCCCATGCAGTGCACCAGGAAGCCGCCGCCTGAGCGTATGCCCTGGATAAAGCATTCTCGCCGCCTGAGCAGTTCTTCTGAGGTACGGGGCGCGGTAAGCAAAAAATTGATATCTTCGCCATCCTCGTCCCTGGTTACGAAAAGATCGCGGAATCGTGGATCGTGCGGTATGCTGTAATCCATAGCTGCCGACCGTACCACGGTGCGAAGCATGGGATGAGTCCTCACATCTTTCACGCGTTCTCCCAGACAATAGACAACCCTTCCATCGTCAAGGCTTTCCAGATATTGTTCTACTGTTCTTATCATGCCGGGACCTCCTTATACTTATGTTCATATGTTAAAATTAAGATGCCTTTTGCAGGTAAAGACATATTTCCAATATTAGCCTTTAGCTATTTTACAGTCAAAGCTGCCTCAAATTAATAAGTTAGCAAACCGGAGCTGACCGCAAGATGGACCATACTAAGATTTTCCTTACCGACAGCGAGTTTGAGGAGCTGTTCGGATCGCAGATCTCGCGTATCGTAAGGATACTCAATGAGACTGCCTCTAGTGTCTGCCCGCCCTGTGACGGCTACTGCTGCAAGAATATACATTGCAGTCTTTATTCAGAGAAGTTCAGCACCTGCCCGATTTATGAGATCAGGCCCAGGGAATGCCGCTATCATTTCTGCAACGATGTCTTCACACGTGCGCCGCTCAGCAAAGAGGAAAAGGACATGATGGTGCAGCCGGTGGAGGAGCTTATCTGCGGAAACAGGGGAGATATTGCGCGCCTGTTCTTCTTGTTCCCCGAGTTTCCGCTGGACGATAAAGGACTGGCCGCCAGGGGCATCAAAGAGTCGGTGGACCGCATAAAGAAAGACTTCGAAGAGGGCAGGCTGGACCAGCCTTCGGCCTTTTCCCGCTTGAAAGATCTCTGCAAAGGCTAGCCTTTTTAACACAGCCTTGCATCGATTTAAAGAATCAAGGCCATTTTGGCGATATTAAGATATTGAACGAGGGAGGTTTAATTATGAAAAAAATTGTTGCCGAATTCAAGGAATTTATCATGCGGGGCAATGTGGTGGACATGGCCATCGGCATTATTATCGGTGTTGCCTTCGGCAATATCGTTACATCCCTGGTGAACGATGTAATAATGCCGCCCATCGGGCTTCTTTTAGGGAAGGTAAGCTTTCAGGACCTGTATATAAACCTGTCCGGTAAAAGCTACCCATCGCTAAGTGCCGCCAAAGCGGCTGCCGCACCCACCATAAATTACGGGCTGTTCCTCAATACTTTACTGAATTTCCTCATCGTTGCTTTCGTGATATTCCTGATAATCAGGCTCTTTGAGCATGCCAAGAACCGGGTGGTAAAGCCGTCCGATGTGGCCGAGCCTCAGACCAGGGACTGCCCCTACTGCCTCAGTACTATACCCTTGAAGGCGTTGAGGTGCCCGCATTGCACCTCGAATCTGACCTAGCAACAGGAATTGCTAAATATCCAGGCCGCCGGATATGGCGATGCCGCCGCCTGCGATATAGGATGCCTTATCCGATGCCAGGAAGATAACCAGCTCGGCTATTTCCTCCGGCCGTGCCATCCTGCGCAGTGGGACTGTGGCTTCGGTTTTCTTCATCAATTCCGGGTTTGAGGTGAATTCCCACAACATGGGCGTTTTGGTCCAACCCGGGCACACGGCCACGATGCGAATATTGTAAGGAGCGTATTCCTTGGCGGCCGAGTTGGTCAGGCCGACTACGGCGTGCTTGCTGGCGCTGTAGCTGTTTAGCTTGCGAAGCGCCCTCAGGCCGGTGATGGAGGCATTATTTACAATCACCCCGCCGCCCTGCTTGAGCATCACGGGTATCTCATTTTTCATGCATAGCCAGATGCCCTTCAGGTTGGTATCAATTTGTGCGTAGAATATCTCCTCGCTTTCGTCGGTCAGCTTCTGGAAGACACCGGCCAGGCCGGCATTGTTGAAGGCGATATCCAACCTGCCGTAAGTGGCAACCGTCTTCTTGACCATGTTTTCCACCTGGGCGGCGATCCTTACATCCGTTTGAACAAACATGCCTTCGCCGCCGGCGTCCTTAATCATCTGCACGGTCTCTTCGCCTTCCTTGATGCGCCGGTTGGCGACCACCACCTTTCCGCCCTCTTTGCCGAACAAAATAGCAGCGGCGCGGCCGATCCCGGAACTGCCGCCGGTAACGATTATAACCTTATCTGTGAATGTGCCCAAAGTGAACCTCCTGAAGATACTATTTCAATTGAAAAAGCCGTTTTATCGACTGGACGCTAGACCTAAAATTGGCGTCAATATATTAGCATTCTGCAGACGGATAAGTAAAGAGGCTCGAAGCTGATATGGCGTGACTCCGGCAGGCACTGTCTAGGACGGCAAAAGGCGGGCGATGGATATTATTTCTTGATCAGCACCTGGTTGAACATATAGGCTTTGATGCGTTTGGTGTAGGCCCGGTAGTTGAAGGACGTGTTGTCCAGTATGTACTGCTGTTCGAAGCCCAGCAATATCGAGATGAAAACGGTGGACAGGTAATGCTCGTCCACGTCCTTGAATTTCTTCTTATGCTTGCCTTCCTTGAGGATGGATTCCAGCGTCTCGCGGTAGCCGCGATAAAGCTTGCTGAGGATGCGCTGCATGCGTTCATTGAACTTGATCTGCGTCATAAAATCGTAGGTCACGTAGACATATTCCCTTTCCTTGATCACCAGGTCAAAGGCCTGGTCCATGAAGATGTCCAGCTTTTTAGTGGGGTCCGGCACGTTCTCGATGGTTTTTTCCAGCGAAGTGCGGATATCCTGCTGCATCTCCCTGAGCAGAGTTACCAGCATGTTCTCCTTATCTTTAAAGTAGTGGTGTATCAGGCCGGATGAAACGCCGGCCCGCCTGGCTATATCCATCATGGTGAAGTTGTAATATCCCTTTTCAGCAATGACCTCGTAAGCGGCGCCGGTTATCTGCTTCTTCCTGATAGCCGCGATCTGCTTGCCCTTTTGCGTACGGTTAAGCCTGGCGCCCCTGCCCGACGGCCTTTGCACGGCTGTTTTCATTTTTTTTACTGTCATTGCAAAATCCTCTTAATACGGTTATATTTTGTTAGGCCGATGGTATAGTCCGGCAGGTTATAACAGCGGAAAAGGGGATGGTTGTTATTGCATAACCGGTCAATCAATACTAGATATAATATATCAAATCTGCAAATATGTGAAGATGTTGCGATAATTCGCAAGGGAATAACACTAAGCGATGGGAGGCGAAGATGTTGAAGAATGTAGTGGGTCTGGCCCTGGCCGGCCTGATAATGCTCTCCGGCTGTGCAGTCAATAATCCGGCGCCCAAACTTCGTATCATCACTGAGGACAATCCGCCCTTTAATTTCACCGATGAGAAGGGTGCCGTAACCGGGCAGTCCACCGAGATCGTCAACCAGATATTGAAGGCTACCGGCAGCAATGCATCCATCGAGCTCATGCCCTGGGCGCAGGGTTATGAGCTGGCGCTTCAGTCGCCTGACGCCGTGCTCTATTCCACCTCACGTTTGCCCTCCCGCGAGAACCTCTTCAAATGGGTCGGGCCGATCGGCTTCGACGATAACTACTTTTACACCAGGCGCGATTCCAACCTGGTGATCAACTCGCTGGAAGATACCAGAAAACTGAAATCTATCGCCGTCTACCAGGACGACTCAAACCAGGTATATTTATCCTCCCAGGGCTTTACCAACCTGGATGTGAGCGAAAATGACACGCAGTGCATCCAGAAGCTGGTGAACGGCCAGGTCGACGCCTGGCTGGGGCCTGCGCTGGGGATGCCCTTCGTGGCCTACCGGGCCGGCGTCAATCCTGCCGATATCATCTCCGATAAATACGCGGTCAGGTCCGACTACTACATTGCCTTTAACAAAGCCATTCCGGACAACACGGTGCAAGCGTGGCAGAAAGCGCTCGACGATCTAAAGAAGGAGGACAGCTCCGGGGGCATGAGCGTTTACGAGAAAATCATCACCAGCTATGCCCTGCCGCAATATGCCGACAGCAGCGTTTCGCGTGATACGGTCACAGACCTGGTCAATAAGACCGCCGCCGACATGACAGCCGATGCGCCGGTAACCATCGCCAAGATAAATGCCCAGCAGCCCCCCTATCTTGATCAGCAGAACCCAGCGCTTTACGTCTATGTCTTCGACAACCAGGTGGTCGAGGTGGCGAATGCCGATAACCCGGCTGTGGTCGGCCGCGATTTCAAAGGCGTGCCGGATATGGCGGGCAAGCTATTCAGGGACAACATTGTCGCGGGTGCGCTGGCCAACGGCACGGGTTGGGAGGACTATGTCTTCACCATGCCGGGCCAGATAGGCCTTTTTTACAAATCGGCCTACTATAAGCTGGTAACCGGCTCGGACGGCAAGCAATACGTGGTTTGCTCGGGCTGCTACGTTGCTAAAAACGAATAGTTCCGGCCCGTCACAGGGCTAAAATGCCGGCGTCCAAGTCCAAAATCACCCCCTGTTGACTTGTAGTCAATCTGCCTGTAAAATAACCTTTGCATTGCGCTTTTTTTGTATTAGATTGAAGGTGAGATGAATTGTTGATATCTGAGAGCCGCAAAACAAACTACATCGTCATTGAGAAAGACAAATGCAAAGCCTGCCTGTACTGCGTTTCGGTATGTCCCAGGGAAATAATCGGGATATCTAAAGAAATTAACCGCTTCGGGGTCAATTACGCCGAGTTGATTGCGGAAAAAGCGTTCATTTGCACAGGGTGCAAGGCCTGTGCCATCATGTGTCCCGACCTTGCCATCACCATATATCACCGCAGCAGCCCGGACGACGATACAACATCCTGACCGGTTTAATCATCGAGGAGCCGTTTATTGCCTGAGAGAACCCTCATGGGAGGTAACATTGCCATAGCTGAAGGCGCCATTCTTGCCGGATGCGGCGCTTATTTCGGCTATCCCATCACACCGCAGAACGACCTGCTCGAGCATATGGCCAAACGTATGCCCGAGGAAGACAGGATTTTCCTTCAAACCGAGAGCGAGCTGGCGGCCATCAACATGGTTTACGGCGCGGCCGCCGCAGGCTTCCGCTCCATGACCTCCACCTCCAGCCCCGGTTTCAGCCTGCAGCAGGAAGGTATTTCCTATATGGCCGGTTCTGAGATACCGGCGGTGATCGCCAATATCATGCGCGCCGGTCCGGGACTGGGCAACATAGGTGGGGCTCAGGGCGACTACATGCAGTGCACGCGGGGTGGCGGGCACGGCGATTATTACCTGATAACGCTGGCGCCGTCATCGGTGCAGGATATGATGGACTTCACCATGCTGGCCTTCGAGTTGGCCGATAAGTACCGCAATCCGGTGCTGGTTATGGCCGATGGTTTCCTGGGACAGGTGGTCGAGTCGGTAGTGATCAGGGACCGTGTCAAGAAACTACCCGAGAAGAGATGGGCCATCACCGGCGCCGCCGGAAGGCCCAAGAATATAATCAACTCCTTCGAGATGAACCCCATGGATCATCCTGCCAGGATCAAGCTGATCCTGCAGAAATTCGAGAGGATGCAGCGCAACGAGGTCCGATACGAAGGCCTCAACCTGGAGGACGCTGATATCGTGCTGGTGGCCTACGGCAGCGTGGCCCGCTCGGCCATGACCGCCATGCAGGAAGCGCGGCTGCATAAAATAAAGGTCGGCCTGCTGCGGCCGATAACGGTTCTGCCTTTCCCCTACCAGCCGCTTTCGGACCTGGCGGGGCGGGGCTGTAAATTCGTGGCGGCCGAGATGAGCGGAGGGCAGATGGTAGAGGATGTCCGCATCGCGGTGGGCAACCGCAATGAGGTCAAGCTGGTCAACTCCTGGGGCGGCGTGCCGCTCACAGCCGACGAGATATTTGAAGCTATTGATTTGCTGGCATAGAAGAAGAAAGATATGAGAAAAGCAAGCATGGACGGATTTGAAGATATGATCTTCGGCAGGCCGGAGGTCATGGAAGACCGGCCGACGCATTTTTGCCCCGGCTGCGGACACGGCATCACTCAGCGCCTCATCGGCGAGGTCATCGACGAGTTGGGCATACAGGAGCGTGCGGTCTGCGTGGCCTCTATCGGCTGCACGGTCACAGCCTATGCCTACTTCAAGGTAGACGGGCTGGAATCGGCCCACGGCCGCGCCCCGGC
>Ga0116119_1000231_pt1 | contig 45263 bp, 35 predicted proteins | sample June2015DPH_11_1_2_FD_89791 | JGI IMG/M metagenome (GOLD analysis project Ga0116119, IMG submission 89791) | Peatland microbial communities from SPRUCE experiment site at the Marcell Experimental Forest, Minnesota, USA - June2015DPH_11_100 | ecosystem: Environmental > Terrestrial > Soil >...
CGGGTACCGGCCGCAGTTTTATTTTCGGACGACGGACGTGACCGGGGACGTGAAGCTGCCGGCGGGAGTGGAGATGGTGATGCCGGGAGACAATATTTCGGCGGAGATCAGCTTGATCACGCCGGTGGCGCTGGAGAAGGGGCTGCGGTTCGCCATCCGCGAGGGTGGCCACACCGTCGGCGCCGGCGCCGTCACCGACATCATCGAGTAAGCGCGGGAAACGAGCGATGCGCGAAATCATTACTTTGCAGTGCGGCGAATGTAAAAACCGCAACTACACCACGACCAAGAACCGGAAGAAACATCCGGACCGGGCCGAAACTCGCAAGTTCTGCAACACGTGCCGCAAGCACACGGCGCACAAAGAGGTGAAGTGACGACCCGGAGACGGTCGTCATCCCGAAGCCGCGCAGGCAGCCGAAGGATCTCAGGCGGCCAGCGAAACGGCATTTCGGAGGGAGTCGCGGGGCGGTTTTGGATTTAGGGGAGTAGGTTTAACGGCTTGCCTTGAGAGCCGCGCAGCGGCTCGAAGGGTAGAGCGGCCGGGGCAAGGAAATGGACGGCAGGCCTTGGTCTTGTTACATGGTTCGTTGTTCCGAGGGTCCGCTCTATATCGGGATTGCGTTCAATGTGACAGATCGGGTGAGGCGGCACAACTGGGGAGTTGGGCCCAAGTTTACGGCGCAACGGAGGCCAGTTGAACTGATTTGGAGTGAGTGCTGTGGAACGGCGGTCGAAGCACGGCAGCGGGAGAGGGAAATCAAAGGTTGGAGCCGGGAGAAAAAATTGAAGCTGGTCGAAGAAGTCAAGATGGCGCAGCTCAGGGTTGACCCTTCGCTGGCGCCTTCAGCGCCAGCTCAGGGTAAAGGGGAGTAGGTTTAACGGTAGACCGCCGGTCTCCAAAACCGGATGTGGGGGTTCGAATCCCTCCTCCCCTGCCAGGTTTTGCGGGAGCGAGGCGGCGGAGAACGGCAGTCGGCCGAGGAGCAATGACCAGACAATGAATACGCAGGCGGTCAAGGCAAAGGATAACGAGGAACGCGGCGGCGGAATACCGGGATCAGGCGCCCTGGAAAAGGTCGGCGAGACCGTGCGGGACTCCAAGGAGTTTCTGCACGATGTCCGCGTGGAGTTGAAACAGGTCACCTGGCCGACGCGCAACGACGTGATCTCAACCACCTGGGTTGTGCTCGTGACCGTGGCCTTTTTTGGCGTGTTCCTCTGGGTTGTGGACATGGGTGTGCAGCGCGCGGTCACCTACATCATGAAACTATTCGGCGCGGGGTCCTGAGAGAGAGCGCGGGGAGCATGGCGATGCAGTGGTACATCATCCATACGTACTCGGGCTTCGAGAAGAAGGTCAAGGAGAGCCTCGAGAGCCGTGTGGCTGCGTTCAGCATGCAGGACAAGATCGGTCGCCTGGTGATTCCGGTCGAGGACGTGGTCGAGGTGCGTGGCGGCAAGAAGATCGTTTCCGAGCGGATGTCCTATCCAGGCTACGTACTCGTGGAGATGGATCTGGATGACCACACTTGGCACGTGGTGCGCTCGACGCCCCGGGTCACCGGCTTCGTCGGCTCCGGCACCACGCCGTCTCCGCTGAGCGACCACGAAGTGGAAGCCATCATCAACCGCACCCACGTGCCCACCGACCGCCCGAAGCCCAAGGTCGTCTTCGAGCGGAACGAGCAGGTGCGCATCGTGGACGGCCCGTTTGCGAATTTCAACGGCGTGGTCGAAGACATTGATCCAGACCACAGCCGCCTGAAGGTTTCGGTCACGATCTTTGGCCGCTCGACGCCCGTCGAACTCGATTTCGCAAGCGTCGAAAAGCTCAGCTAACGGCCGCGGAGGGATTGGGGTTTCGTCATGGCAAAGAAGGTTCAGACAACGGTGAAGCTGCAGTTGCCGGCCACCAAGGCCACGCCGGCGCCTCCTGTGGGCACCGCGCTCGGTCCGCACGGCGTCAACATCATGGATTTCTGCAAGCAATTCAACTCCAAGACGGCCAAGGAGCCCGACGGGATGATCATTCCCGTGCTCGTGACCATCTACACCGACCGCACCTTCACCTTCATCACCAAGACGCCGCCTGCTTCCGAGCTTCTCAAGCGCGCCGCGGGCATCGTCAAAGGTTCGGCCGAGCCCAACCGCAACAAGGTGGCCAAGGTCACCCGCAAACAGGTGGAAGAGATCGCCAAGGCCAAGCTGGTGGACTTGAACACCACCGATATCCAGGCCGCCGTCCGCACCGTCATGGGCACGGCGCGGAACATGGGTATCGAGGTTGTCGAAGCGTAAAAGGAGCAGCGAAGAGATGCCCCGGAAATTCGGCAAGAACGTGGAAAAGTCGCGCAAGCAGGTGGAAGCGCGGCCCTACAAGCTCAACGAAGCGGCGGAAGTGCTGAAAAAGGCGCACTTCGCCAAGTTCAACGAGACCGTTGAGCTGATCATAAATCTTGGTGTGGACCCGAAACACTCCGATCAAGTTGTGCGCGGCACGGTCGTGCTGCCGAATGGTCTCGGCAAGTCCAAGCGCGTCCTGGTCATTGCCGGGGGCGAAAAAGTCCGCGAGGCGCAGGAAGCCGGGGCGGATTTCGTTGGCGGCGATGACATGGTGCAGAAGATTCAGGAGGGTTGGGTGGACTACGAAGCCGTGATCGCCACCCCGGACATGATGAAGTCCGCTGGCCGGCTCGGAAAGGTCCTGGGCCCGCGCGGGCTCATGCCCAACCCGAAAACCGGCACGGTGACCTTTGACGTGGCTCGCGCCGTGAAGGAAATCAAGGCCGGCAAGGTCGAATTCCGCGTGGACAAGGCGGGAATCATCCACTCGCCCATCGGCAAGATCGAATTTGATGCCGCCAAGCTCGCCGGGAACGCCCAGGCGTTGCTCGCGGCCATCGTAAAGGCCAAGCCCGCCGCGGCGAAGGGCAAGTACATCAAGAGGGTCACGCTGACCTCCACGATGGGCCCCGGCATCCTGATTGACTTGGCGGAGGCTGATGCGGCCATGGCGGCGGCCGCGTAGCGGAGCGGAATTATGAAGAAGCGCAGCGAAAAGCAGGAACAACTCGATCAGCTCAAGAATGACCTGGGAAGGGTCTCGACCGTGATCCTCACGACCTTCCAGGGCATCACGGTTGCCGACGATACCCGCCTCCGCCGCGCCGTCCAGGCGGCCGGAGGAAGCTATCGCGTAGTGAAGAACACGATTGTCGAGCGCGCCGGCGCGGGCACCCCGGCCGAACCGCTGCTCAAGAATCTCACGGGCACGAATTCGATCGCCTACACCCGGACCGATCCGGTGGCGCTGGCCAAGGCGCTCACCAAGATCGCCAAGGATGTTCCGGCGTTCCGGTTCAAAGCCGGCGTCGTCGAAGGCCGCGTCCTTTCCATCGCGGAGATCCAACAGCTCGCGAATCTGCCGTCGAAGGAGGAGCTCATCAGCAAACTGATGTTCTTGCTGAATGCCCCGGCGCAGCGGATCGCCTCGACGCTCGCGGCCCTGCCGCGCAATCTGGCGGTCGTCGTCAGCGAGGCGGATAAGGCCGGCAAATTCGGCTCCGGAGGCGCGAGCCCCGATTCGGTCGGGGCGAGCCCCGAAGCCGCCAAAGTTTGATTTGTATTTCAAAGAGGAGAAGCAATAGCCATGTCGAAAGTGGATACGATCCTGGAAGAGATCAAGGGCCTGACGCTACTCGAGGCCTCTGAGTTGGTGAAGAAGATGGAAGAGGCCTTCGGCGTTTCCGCGGCAGCGGCGGCGCCGGTGGCGGTGGCGGGCGGTGTGGCGGGCGGCCCGGCGCCGGTGGAAGAGCAGACCGAGTTCACGGTCGTTCTCACCGAGGTCGGCGCGAACAAGATCAACGTCATCAAAGCCGTCCGCGAGGTCACGAGCCTGGGCTTGAAAGAAGCCAAGGACCTCGTTGACGGCGCGCCGAAACCCATCAAGGAGGGCGTCAACAAGGATGAGGCTGCCTCGATCAAGAAGAAGTTCGAGGATGCCGGCGCCAAGATCCAGGTCAAGTAGATCACGGTCTTTCTGGCTGGCGCTGCTTCTCGGGCGGGGGGCGCGCCGAAGGGACTCGCGTACGCATATTGCAGGACGGGCACTTCCAACAGTCCAAACGTTCCGCTGGGACTCCCGGCGGCCGTGTTGTGCTGCGTCGATTTCGGGATCGATGCAGGCAGCCGCGGCCGTATCGAATTCTGCGCCCACATTTGGCCCGAAGGGGATGAGGTAAATCAGCATGCAGAACGGCAATCATCATGTCCGGGAACGCGAGCGGCTGGATTTTTCAAAGATCCAGAGCTCGATCCAGATTCCCAACCTGATCGAGGTGCAGAAGAAGTCCTATCAGCGCTTCCTGCAGATGGACTTGCTGCCCTCGGAGCGTGAAGATACGGGCCTCCAATCCGTCTTCACCTCCGTGTTCCCGATCAAGGACTTCCGCGAGATGTCCCAGCTCGAATTCGTGGATTATTCGATCGGCAACTGGGAGTGCAAATGCGGCAACCTGAAGGGCCTGCATCACCTGCGCGCCACCTGCCGGAACTGCGGCGCTTCGGTGGTCACCAATCCCTATCAGACCGGTGACGTCCTCTGCTCGAAGTGCGGCACCTTCAACAAGAACACGCCCACGTTCTGCAATAAGTGCGGCGATCCCGTCGCCATGCAGCTCAAATACGACATGAACGAGTGCCAGGAGCGCGGCATGACCTATTCCGCCCCGCTCAAGGTCACCATCCGGCTCACCATCTACGATAAGGATCCCGACACCGGCGCCAAGAGCATCCGCGACATCAAGGAACAAGAGGTTTTCTACGGCGACATCCCGCTGATGACCGATAACGGCACGTTCATCATCAACGGGACCGAGCGCGTCATCGTCAGCCAGTTGCACCGCTCCCCGGGCGTCTTCTACGAGAGCGCCAACAACCGCACCTATTTCCTCGGGAAGATCATCCCGTACCGCGGCTCTTGGGTCGAATTCGAGTACGACACCAAGAACATCCTTTACGTGCGCATCGACCGAAAGCGCAAGTTCCTCGGCTCGATCTTTCTTCGCGCGCTGGGCATGAAGTCGGATGAAGAGGTCTTGCGCACCTTCTACGAGGTGGAGCGCGTCTCCCTGCGCGACGGGGATCTGCACTGGAACGTGTCGGCAGGGCTCATCGACCGCAAGCTTTCCCACGAGATCCGCCACCCGCGCACCGACGAAGTCCTTGTTGGCGCGCACAAGCGCATCACCGAGACCCTGTACAAGGAGTTGCAGAAGGCCAAGATCGCCCAGGCACGCGTCTCGGTCGCTGACCTGGAGGGAGCCTACAGCGTCGCCGATGTGGTCAACCGCCAGACCGGAGAAGTGTTGCTTGAAGCCAACCGGCCGCTTACCGCTGAGCTCTGGCAGGCCTTCGCCGCCGCTGGTATCACCGAAGTCGACGTCTTCTTCCCCGAGCGCGACGATATCGGCCTGGTCCTCTCGCGCACCCTCGAAAAGGACACCATTCGCAGCTCCAAGGAAGCCCTCATCGAGATCTATCGCAAACTGCGCCCCGGCGATCCTCCGACGCTCGAGACCGCGACCGCCCTCTTCCATGGCATGTTCTTCGACCCGCGCAAGTACGACTTCAGCAAGGTCGGCCGTCTGAAGTTCAACATCAAGCTCGACCTGAACACCCCGCTTGAAAACCGCACCCTGGACGGCACCGACTTCGTCGCCAGCATCAAGTATCTCTTCAAGCTGCGCAAGAACATCGGATTGGTGGACGACATCGATCATCTCGGCAACCGCCGCGTCCGTGCCGTCGGCGAGCTGCTCGAGAATCAGTTCCGCATCGGGCTGGTCCGCATGGAGCGCGCCATCAAGGAACGCATGTCGGTTTACCAGGAAATGTCCACCGCCATGCCGCACGACCTGGTCAACGCCAAGCCGGTCATGGCCGCGATCCGCGAGTTCTTCGGAAGCTCGCAGCTCAGCCAGTTCATGGACCAGACCAACCCCTTGAGCGAAATCACCCACAAGCGGCGCCTGTCGGCGCTCGGTCCCGGAGGCCTTTCGCGCGAGCGCGCTGGATTCGAGGTCCGCGACGTTCACCCGACCCATTACGGCCGCATTTGTCCCATCGAGACCCCGGAAGGCCCAAACATTGGCCTCATCAGCTCGCTTTCCTGTTTCGCGCGTATCAACGACTATGGCTTCATCGAGTCGCCCTACCGCAAGGTCAAGAGCGGCCGCGTTGTTGACTACGTCCTGATCGTCAATTCCGGTGATAGCGAGTTCAAGGCCGGTGAGGTTGTTGAGAAGGACAAGGTCGACGACCTCAATGACGAGCTCAAGCGCCGCAAGGTGACCTCTGAACCCTACTGCTTCTACCTTTCCGCCTGGGAAGAGGACAAGTACGTCGTAGCCCAGGCCAACATCTCTGTGGATGAGCGCGGCCGCATCACCACCGAGCTCGTCAACTGCCGCCAAGCCGGCAACTTCGTCCTGAAGGGACGCGACGAAGTGGACTACGTGGACGTCTCGCCGAAGCAGCTCGTCTCCGTAGCCGCCAGCCTGATCCCGTTCCTCGAGAATGACGACGCCAACCGCGCCCTGATGGGCTCCAACATGCAGCGCCAAGCTGTGCCGCTCATCCGCGGCGAATCGCCATTGATCGGCACGGGCATGGAGCGCGTCACCGCGCGGGATTCCGGCGCCGTGGTCCTCTGCAAGCGCGAAGGCATCGTGGACCAGGTCGACTCCGAGCGCATCATCGTGCGCGTCGAGTCCGACCACTCCGGCGTCTTGAGCCGCGAGGTCGGTGCCGACATCTACCAGCTCACCAAGTTCAAGCGTTCCAACCAGAATACCTGCATCAATCAGAAGCCGCTGGTCCGCGTGGGCGACCGGGTGGGCCAAGCTCAGGTGCTGGCCGACGGTCCGTGCACCGATCGGGGCGAGCTGGCCCTCGGACGCAACGTCCTGGTGGCCTTCCTCCCCTGGCGCGGCTATAACTTCGAAGACGCCATCCTCGTCAGCGAAAAACTGGTCAAGGACGACTACTACACCTCGATTCACATCGAGGAGTACGAAATCGAAGCGCGCGACACCAAGCTCGGTCCGGAAGAGATCACGCGCGATATTCCCAACATCAGCGAGACCTTCCTCCGGAACCTCGACGAGAGCGGCGTGATCCGCATCGGCGCGGTCGTGCGCCCCGGCGACATCCTCGTCGGCAAAGTCACCCCCAAGGGTGAAACCACGCTGACTCCTGAGGAGAAGCTCCTTCGCGCGATCTTCGGCGAAAAGGCCGGCGATGTCCGCGATGCCTCCCTCTACTGCCCGCCGGGCATCGAGGGCACCGTCGTGGACGTCAAGATTTTCTGCCGCAAGGGAGCCGAGAAGGACGAGCGCCATAAGGCCATCGAGGCCACTCAGGTCTTCAAACTGGAAAAGAACCTTGCCGATGAAATCCGCATCCTCACCGACGAGCGTCTGAAGCGCTTGAGCGATATCCTCGGCGGCCGCACACTCCTCGCCGACCTGCACGACGAGAAAACCAACAAGCGCTTGCTCACCAAGGGCACCGAGCTGACCCGCGAGATCATCGAGAAGATTTCCACGCGCAACCTCAAGCGTCTGCGCTTGAACGAAAAGGACCCGCTCCTCATCGAGAAGATTGACGAGATCGAGGAGATGACCTCGCGCCAGATCGATGTCCTGCGCAAGATCACCGAGGAGCGCAAGGACAAGCTCAAGAAGGGCGACGAGCTGCCTCCGGGCGTCATCAAGCTCGTGAAGTGCTACATCGCGATGAAGCGCAAGCTCTCGGTCGGCGACAAGATGGCCGGCCGTCACGGCAACAAAGGCGTCATCGCCAGAATCGTGCCCGAAGAAGACATGCCCTATCTGCCCGACGGCACACCCGTCGAGATTGTGCTCAATCCTCTGGGCGTGCCTTCGCGCATGAACGTCGGCCAGATTCTCGAAACGCACCTTGGCTGGGCCTCTAAGGAGCTTGGCCGAAGCATCGCCCGTCTGTTCGACCGGGAAGTGCGCGCCGAAGCCGTCCGCCGGTGGTTCCGCGAAGTTTTCACCGACACGGCCGTCTGGCGCTCACTGTCGAAGCTCGAAGACGACGAGCTCATCGAACTGGCCCGGAGCTTCCGTGAAGGCATTCCGTTCTCCACGCCCGTTTTCGATGGCGCGCGCGAAGCCGAAATCCGCCACCTGCTCGAAGTCGCGGGCTTGCCGCATGCCGGCAAGATCCCGCTCTATGACGGCATGACCGGCGACGGCTTCGATCAGCTCGTCACCGTCGGATTCATCTATATGCTCAAGCTGTCGCACTTGGTTGACGACAAGATCCACGCCCGCTCGATCGGGCCCTACTCGCTCATCACCCAGCAGCCGCTGGGCGGCAAGGCGCAGTTCGGCGGCCAGCGCTTCGGCGAAATGGAAGTCTGGGCGCTCGAAGCGTATGGCGCCGCGCACATCTTGCAGGAACTGCTCACGGCCAAATCCGATGATGTCTATGGCCGCGCCAAGATTTACGAGGCCATCGTGAAGGGAGAGCCCGGCATCGAGCCCGGCGTGCCCGAATCATTCAACGTGCTCGTGCGCGAGCTGCAGTCGCTGTGCCTCGACGTCGAGCTCATGAAGCGCCAGAAACCGGCGGTGGAGAAAGCCGCGGAATAACTCCGCGCCGCCGGCCTGGCCGGAACGTTTTTGAGCTTCAGCCGTCCCGGTTCCGCAGGGACCAGGACGCGCCCCGTATCCGCCGAAGGCGGGTTCGGGGAGAGAGGAAAAAACCTTGTATCGCAGCAGCCCGTATGACCGTGCAAGCCTGATCGCCGATTTCGATTCGATCCGCATCAGCCTGGCCAGCCCGGAAAAGATCCGTTCGTGGTCTCACGGCGAGGTCACCAAGCCCGAGACCATCAACTACCGCACCTTCAAGCCGGAACGCGACGGCTTGTTTTGCGCCAAGATCTTCGGCCCGGTAACCGACTGGGAATGCCTCTGCGGCAAGTACAAGCGCATGAAGCATCGCGGTGTGATCTGCGATAAATGCGGCGTTGAAGTTACCCTCAGCAAAGTCCGCCGCGAGCGCTTGGGCCACATCGAGCTCGCCTCTCCCTGCTCGCACGTCTGGTTCTTCAAGGGCCTGCCGAGCCGCATCGGCTATCTTCTGGACATCAGCATGCGCGACCTCGAGCGCATTCTTTATTTCGAGGCCTTCGTCGTCGTCGATCCCGGCGAGGCCCCCGGCCTGCGCGATCGCGAGGTCCTTCCCGAAGAGAAGTACCGCGAACTCCAGAAGGAATTCCCCGGCCAGTTCAGCGCCAAGATGGGCGCCGAAGCCATCAAGGAACTTCTCCGGGGCGTCGATGTGGACAAGCTGGCCGACGAACTGCGCGAAAAAATGCGCAGCGACCCTTCGCTCCAGAAGCGTATCAAGTACGCCAAGCGCCTCAAGGTGCTGGATTCCTTCCGCAAGAGCGGCAACAAGCCCGAGTGGATGATTCTGGACGTGATTCCGGTCCTGCCGCCCGAACTGCGGCCCCTGGTGCCGCTCGATGGAGGCCGCTTCGCCACTTCCGACTTGAACGACCTTTATCGGCGCGTCATCAACCGCAACAACCGCCTCAAAAAGCTCATGGAACTCCACGCGCCGGACGTCATCGTGCGCAACGAAAAGCGCATGCTCCAGGAAGCCGTGGACGCCTTGTTCGATAACGGTCGCCGCGGCCGCGTCCTGCGCGGCACCAATAACCGGCCCCTCAAATCCCTCTCCGACACCTTGAAGGGCAAGCAGGGCCGCTTCCGCCAGAACCTCCTCGGCAAGCGTGTGGACTATTCCGGCCGTTCCGTCATCGTGGTCGGTCCCGAGCTCAAACTCCACCAGTGCGGCTTGCCCAAGAAGATGGCCCTCGAGCTCTTCAAGCCCTTCATCTATCACAAGCTCGAGGCCCAGGGGCACTGCACCACCATCAAGCAAGCCAAGGAAATGGTCGAGCAGCAGGATTCCATCGTTTGGGACATTCTCGAAGACGTCATCCGCGAGCACCCGGTGCTGCTGAACCGCGCGCCGACCCTGCACCGTCTTGGCATCCAGGCCTTCGAGCCCACGCTCGTCGAGGGCAAGGCCATTCGCATCCATCCGCTCGTTTGCACCGCGTTCAACGCCGATTTCGACGGCGACCAGATGGCCGTGCACATCCCGCTTTCGCCCGAATCGCAGGTGGAAGCCGCGGTCCTGATGCTCAGTTCGCGCAACATCCTTTCCCCTGCCCACGGCCTCCCCCTGGCCGTCCCCACGCAGGACATGGTGCTCGGCCTTTATTACCTGACCAAGTCCAAGCCCGGCGCCAAGGGCGAGGGCCGCGCCTTTGGTGCGCCCGAAGAAGTCTTTCTCGCCCTGGAATCCGGCGAAATCGAACTGCTCACGCCGCTCCGGCTGCGCTACACCGGCGAGCTCATCGATCTCACCACTGCGTATGACGATCAGGACGTCACCCACATCGAGCCCGTCAAGCTCGAGCGCCAATTCATCCAGACCACCGCTGGCCGCGTCATCTTCAATAGCCATCTGTCCAGGCAGATGCCCTACATCAACGGCCTGCTCAAGAAGAAGGGCGTGCAGCAGCTCGTCTATTACGCCTATCTGCGCTTCGGCCTCGAAGGCACCGTCCAGCTCCTCGATCGCTTGAAGGACCTCGGCTTCCTCTACGCCACTAAGGCAGGCATGTCCATCGGCATCGACGACATGCTCATCCCCGGCGACAAGGCCAAGCTCGTCGAAAACGCCGAGAAAGAAGTCGTCAAGGTCCAGCAGCAGTACCTCGACGGCGCCATTACCAATGGCGAGCGCTACAACAAGATCGTCGCCATTTGGGGTGATGTCACCGAGCGCGTGGCTGATGAAATGTTCAAGGCCATGGAGAAGCAGGATAAGGAAGGCGTCATCAACCCCGTCTATGTCATGGCTGACTCTGGCGCTCGCGGCTCGAAACAGCAGATCCGCCAGCTCTCCGGCATGCGCGGCTTGATGGCCAAACCCTCGGGCGAAGTCATGGAGACGCCCATCACTTCCAATTTCCGCGAAGGCCTCACCGTGCTGCAGTATTTCATCTCCACGCACGGCGCGCGCAAGGGCCTTGCGGACACCGCTCTCAAAACGGCCGACTCGGGCTACCTTACGCGGCGTTTGGTGGACGTGGCCCAGGATGTCATCATCAACGAATTCGACTGCGGCACGACCGACGGGATTTACGTCGAGCCCATCGTCGAAGCCGGCATTGAAGTCGAGCCCCTTCGTGACCGCATCGTTGGCCGTGTTTCCCTCGAGAAGATCCGCGATTTCGAGGGTAACGTCATCATCGAGGTCAACCAGGAGATTAACGAGGAGCTGGCCAACGCCATCCAAGCTGCCGGCATCGAGCGCGTGCGCATCCGCTCCGTGCTCACCTGCGAGTCCCGGCGCGGCGTCTGCGCCCTGTGCTACGGCCGCAACCTGGCCTCGGGACGCATGGTCGAGCTCGGCGAGGCCGTGGGCGTCATCGCCGCGCAGTCCATCGGCGAGCCTGGCACGCAGCTCACCATGCGCACCTTCCACATCGGCGGCACCGCCACCCGCGTCTCCGAGCGCTCTACTCTCGAAGCGCGCAACACCGGCATCGTCAAGTTCGTGGATATGAAGTACGTTGAAGGCCGCGGCGGCGCTCTGATCGCCATGAATCGCTCGGGCCTCATCGCGATCCTCGACGAAAAGGGCCGCGAGAAGGAGCGCTACCACGTCGTCTACGGCGCGCGCCTCCGCGTCGCTGAAGGAGAAAGCGTCACCCACGGCCAGATCCTCGCCGAATGGGATCCGTTCACTTTCTCCATCCTCACCGAGGCTGCCGGTACCGTGAAGTTCGAGGACCTGCGCCCGGGCATCACCATCGAGGAGCAAGTGGACGAAGTCACCGGCCTCTCACAGGACGTGGTCACCCTGCCCCCGGGTGATGAAAAGCACCAACCCGCCATCCATGTCCGCGATTCTGCGGGCCACAGCCGCCGGAAGTATCTGATGCCGTCGCGTGCCCACTTGATGGTGAAGGATGGAGACGAGGTCCAAGCCGGCGACGTGCTCGCCAAGATCCCGCGCGAAACCACGAAGACCAAGGACATCACCGGAGGACTCCCCCGTGTCGTCGAGCTCTTCGAGACCCGCAAGCCCAGGGACCCCGCCGTCATCAGCGAAATCGATGGCGTCGTGCGCTATGGGGAGATTGCCAAGGGTTTGCGCAAGATCTATGTGGATAGCGATGAAGGGAAAGCGGGCAGCAAGATGGTCAAGGAGTACGCCATCACCCGCGGCGTGCACATCAACGTCCAGGAAGGCGAGCATGTGAAGGCCGGCGAGCCTCTCATCGACGGCCCGCTGAACCCGCATGACCTCTTGGCCGTCCTCGGCGAGAAGTTCACCCAGGCTTATCTGGTGAACGCCATCCAGGAGGTTTATCGCCTCCAGGGCGTCAACATCAACGACAAGCACATCGAAACCATCGTCCGCCAGATGATGCGTTGGGTGAAGGTCGAAGACGTCGGCGATACGGTTTTCCTCCTCGAAGAGCAGGTGGACAAGTTCCGTTTCCGCGAGGAAAACGACCAGATCATCAAGAATGGCGGTCGGCCCGCCACCGGCCGTCCGCTGCTTCTCGGCATCACCAAAGCCTCGCTCTCGACCGATTCCTTCATCTCGGCCGCGAGCTTCCAGGAGACCACGCGCGTCCTCACCGAAGCCGCTGTCGCCGGGAAAGTGGACTACCTGCGCGGCCTCAAGGAAAACGTCATCATGGGCCGTCTCATTCCGGCGGGGACCGGCTTCGAGTTCTATCGCAACATCAACCTGCTGACCGAGGTTCCCACGCCGCCTCCGACCGAGATTCTGCCGGAGACCGCTGATCTCTCAGCCGAAGAGGCTGCCGCGCTCGACTTCTTGCGGAAGGATGCCGAGGCCGCTGCCGAGAACTGATCGAGAGCCGTCGGGGGCCGGGACAAAATCGGGGAGCCGGAGCACCCTCGTCTCGCGGGAATGGGGGTTCTGGGCCGGGTAGCCACGGGGCGGATTGTTCCCTGGTATTTCTGAGATGACCTGCCGTCCCGTTCGGCCTCCTCTCCCGGGGCCGTGCCACGTTGGAACATCACTGTCGCGTTCTCATTGCCGTCTGACCGGCAAGCTTCCTAGAATGATCTCCAGAAGTCTGACGCGCGTGCCTTTCACAAGTCAGGGCGAGTAGCCCACATGGTCAAGGCGTCATCCGAACACTCCTCCAGCGCCCTCGAGCGGCAGGGCAAGCCGCCGGCTGACTCCCCTGCCGGTACAAACGCCTCCTCGCACTTCGATCGATTTGAACGCCGCCATTTCGAGCTTTGGGGCATCACCTTCTTCCTCCTTTTCGTTCTGACTATCGTTTTTGCATGGGTTTCCTGGGGCACCATCCGCTCTCTCCCGAGCCGTTACGAAGCGCTGCCTATCGGGTTGGTGGTCCTGGTTGGCCTCTTCGGCGCCTACGCCTGGAGGCGCGCACAGGAACTCTCTGAACTGCGCGGCCTGATCCGCGGGCTCGAGCAGCGCGAGGCCCGGCCGCCGAGCGATCAGCAACTCGATCAGTTATTTGGGATGATTCAGCGTTCGCAGCAGGGCTATCGCGACCTGATTGATGCCTTCGACGATATCCTCTTTGCCATCGACCTGCAGGGCCAGATTCGCGCCGCAAACCGCAGCTTCGCAGACTTGCTTGGCGCGCCCTTTCAGCAGGTCATCGGCGCTCACCTCGACGATTTCATCGAGGATTCTGGCGGCGAAGGGCGCCGGAGGGTTGAAGCTGCGCTCCCACAGGTGATTGAGCGCCGCCGCTGGGCGGGCACCGTCCAGATCCACTTCAAAGGCCAATCCTCGGTGCGCTATTTTGATTGCGTGCTTCACGCCATGGTGCGTGGCGACCGGGTCCAAGGCTTCACCGTCCTCGGCCGCGACGTCACCCAGCAGCGCGAAAACGAGGCGCGCTTCACCCAGCTCTTCGAAAGCCTCCAGGAAGGCATCTACATCACTTCGCCCGAAGGACAGATCCTCGATGCGAACCCCGCCCTGGTTCGTCTGCTCGGTTTTTCGAGCAAGCAAGAACTCCTGGCATCCAACATGTCCGATTTCTTTCTCGATCCTGGACAGATCGCTCGTGGCTGTCAGACAAGCCTCGACCAACCCCTCACCGTGCGCGAAGTGATCCTGCGCCGCAAGGACGGCGCCCCGGTCCATTGCCTGGACACGGGCATTGTGGTTCGCGACGCCTACGGCAAGACCATCCGTTATCAGGGAGCGTTGCTGGACGTCACCGAACAGCGCGAGGTCGAGCGGCGCCTCCATCAGCAGCAAGAGTTTGCCCGTCGCCTGGTGGGTTGCTTCCCCGACATGATTCTCGCCCTGGATTCCTCGGGCCGGTTTACCTTCGTGAGCCCGAGTGTCACCCAGAACCTCGGCTACGAGGCCGGCGAGCATTTCAGCAGCGATGTTGCCGCGGCCATCCACGAAGAAGACTTCAAGCAGTTGAAGGAAGCGTTCCTGGGTATGGTCCAGGGCCGCCAGAATTTCGCCGCCCTGGAACTCCGCATTCGTCACCGGAACGGCGAATGGCGGGTCGTTCGCGCGCACATGAGTCCGCTTGAGGACGAACGGGGAGCGATTGAAGGCGTGGTCGCCTCGGGACGCGACGTCACCGATCTCAAGCGTCTCGAAACGCAACTCATCCAGTCCGAGAAACTCGCCGCGATGGGCCAGATGCTGGCCGGAGTCGCCCACGAATTGAACAACCCTCTCACCGCCATTCTCGGCGTCAGCGAACTCCTGCGCGACCGCGAGGGTCTCGACGACGCGACGCACCGCCAGTTGGACCTGGCCTACCGTCAGGCCCGCCGCGCCGCCCGCATCGTTCAAAACCTTCTCGACTTCTCACGTCCGGCAACCACACAAAAGAAGCTCCTGGATGTGTCCAGCATCGTCGAGCGGGCCCTGCAGCTTCACGAGCACTCCCTCCTCCGCCGCAACATCACCGTTGAGTTCCACCCGGAACCCGGACTCCCCGCCATCCTGGGTGACGCCAACCAGCTCGTTCAGGTGTTCCTCAATCTCATCGTGAACGCCGAGCAGGCCATTCGCGAAGTGCGCGAGTCGGGGCGGATCCAGGTTCGCCTCTCTGTGTCTTCCGGCCGTGTTGTGGCCGTCGTGCAGGACGATGGTGCCGGCATCCGGACCGATGACCTGCCGAAGATCTTTGACCCCTTCTTCACCACGAAGCGTCCCGGCGGCGGAACTGGTCTGGGGCTCAGCATCAGCGCGTCGATCGTGCGCGAACTGGGCGGCTCCATCGAGGTCGAATCGCTTCCTGCGGGTGGGTCCGCCTTCACGGTTTCGCTTCCCGTTGCCGCTGGTGACAACTCTTCCGCATCGCCGCTGGAGACCGGGGTCCACCGCATCGGCGCGCTCCAGCGCATCGCGGAGACGCTCAAAGGCCGCTCGGTCCTCGTCGTGGACGATGAAGAGGGCATTCGGCTTCTCCTGCAGGAGGGGCTCGCTGCCCAGGGCGTGCTCGTCGATTCCGTTTCGAGCGCTTCCGAGGCCCTAGCTCTCGCGCGCCACAAGACTTACGACGTTGTCCTGTGCGACCTGCATCTTTCTGCTGGTTCCCAGGGTCCCTCGGGCGATGCGCTCGCTAAGACCATCCGCGAATCGGCCCACAGCCGCCCTCCATTCGTCATCTTAATGACCGGCGATCTGCCCGACTCTGCCGGGCAGGCTGCCTCCAGCCCCAGCATCCGCCGCATTCAGAAGCCCTTCCATATCTCGGAAGTCCTCTCCCTGATGGTCGATTGCTTCGCTGCCTCGGCGGAATCGCCCCGTAGCTGACACCTGTCTCAGAGGTAGCCGGAGGTGCATCTCGGCGGGCCATGTGTGGGGCGTGCAACCCGATGGGTTCTTCTGCTTCGTCAGGATGAAGGCAAAGCTTTCAAACAGACCCCATGTTTTCGCGGTGGATTTCTTGGCCGGAAACGCTCTCTCTCAATGCTTGTCTTTTGAGGTCTGGTCCGCCGGCGGATTCTTCTCCGGTGCGGTCCTGTCTGAGTCCACGCCGAAGTCCCAAACGTACAAGTTAATCCCTTCCGGCAGCAGCTCCGCCAGCGCGTACTCCCCCGGCTTGAGCTGCTCGCCGATCGTGTACCGATAGACGTTGGCCGCGACCGGCCAGCATTCAATCGATACGCTGTTCCGCTTCGAAGATTCCAGTCCCGCGGCGTTCGTGCTGATCCATTCGATTTGCCGGCTTCCCCCCTTGACTTTGGCCTGAATCAGTTCGACCTCTGGTCCGGACTCTCCCGGCCGGCTGCTTTTCCGGATCGGCGACCTCCGGTCTGGGTCAGGAGGCGCCTCGCGAAGGTAGAACTCCGGCTGAGTCGTCTTGATTCGCAGCTTCGCATGGGCCCCGGGCACCTGCACCCGCTGCTTCGACGGAATTATCTTGACCGGTGAGATCACCTGCTCAAATATGCGGCCCTTGTCACTTTTCACCTCTGTTCCCACCTGCTCGAGCAGCTTCACTGATTTTCCTTCCAGCACGTACATTCCTTCCCCTGGCGGGAGGAAGACCCCCTGCGCGACTTCGAGGCTGGCGTCCACATCCGTCAAGGCAACCACGTTCGCCGCCTCCCGCCTGTGGGCAGCCTCGACGAGCTGCTTTGCCTGCTCGTTATCCTCGACCTCGGCTTTGGCCGTGGCCTCCCAATCCACCATCGACGCCGGTAGCTCCTCCCATGCGCCACGCTCGGCGCTGAAATAGCGTACCCGGTCGCCATTCCGCTGGTATTCCCGCGCAATCTGGAACGTGCCGTCCTTCAGGATGAGCCTTTTCCCCCGAGTGAGCGCCGCCGACGAAGCCGCTCCCTCCGCGCCCTTTCCTTGTTCCTGGTTTTGCTTCCGGTCTGGGACGGCGCCACCCTGCTGTGCGGAGGCTGCAGCCGGTGTGCTTACTCGTCCGGTCCCGGCAGCCAGAATCAGCAGCAACCCCGCAGAAATGAGCCTTCCAGCTTTCGAAGCGTAAATCCACGCTGCGGTACCGCGGCCCGGCTCTGCGAATGCTTCCTTCTTTTCTACCCGGTTCATGTGGAGCCTCTGCACACTCGGATGCCGGTCGCCCCGCCCGGTTTTGCCTCGCCCCGGAGCATAGCGCCGCCTGCTGGCCCCCGCAACGGCATCGACCCTCTTGTTCCGCTGCTCCCGGCAACCCTGAGAAAGTTTCGACGTGAAAGGGAAGCACGGCCTCTGATCCCCGCCGGGCCCGGGCTGGCTGCGTAGGCCTAACTCAAAAAAGAACGGGCTCCCCGAATAGTCGGGGAGCCCGCCAACTCTCTTTGTTTGCGCAGTCGCTCAGTGCTGGCAGCGCGGGAACAGGGTCACCAGCACGAGCAGATCGGACAGTGTAAACAGCCACTGATCTGCCTGCTTACCCGCCGCCTCCGCCGCACGTGTGATGAAACCCAAGTGCCGGCTCTTCGCCAGCGAGCGCAGGTGTTCCAGGCAGATCCCCGTCAGGCTGGCGATCTCCGCCTCCGTAAATATCTTCTGACTTGACTTTACTCTGACCACGCCTGTTTCCTCGGCCATCGCGCTCGCCTTTCTACCTACCAATTTCATTCGATGCTGCGAGCAGCGTACGAGATGCATGATTTCCCCTGCAATAGCAATTCCGTTTGTAGTTTCCAAACTCTCAACCTAGTACGTCTCTCCCAATATCCACACATGCAGATAGTTAGCCCGAATTGTTCATCCGCGAATAAGGAATCGTCGCCGCCGGGTGAATATTTCCATGCGGCAGTTGTGTCCCATTTTGTGTCATTACTACACTTTCCTGGATTTGCTCCGCGCTAAACGCAGCTACTTCTGCGCAAGGTGTGACTACTCGAAGAACTTCATAAGGAGAGGAGAGAAGAGATTTGGTCGCCGATTGCTGACACCGGGTTCCTGTACCTTGTCGCTCGGCGCCGGCACGCTCCGGCTGACTTCAGGGGCGCTATTTCAAGCACTCGCGCTCCCGGCCTCTTCGAACGCATGCGCGAGCTGCAGCACACGGCCCTCGCCGAACGTCGGCCCAAAGATCTGCAACCCGACTGGCAAGCCCTCCGCCGTCTTTCCGCACGGAATCGAAATCCCTGGCGCTCCCGCGAGCGATCCTGTAACCGTATAAATATCAGCCAGATACATTTGGAGCGGATCGTCTGCTTTCTCCCCCAGCCGGAACGCCGGGAAAGGCGACGTCGGAGTCAGTATCGCGTCCACCTTCGTGAACGCATCCCGGAAGTCACGCGCGATGAGCGACCGCACCTTTTGTCCCTTTAGGTAGTATGCGTCGTAGTAGCCTGCCGACAGGACGTATGTGCCCAGGATGATGCGCCGCTTCACCTCGGCGCCGAAGCCCGCCCCGCGTGTCCGGCGGTACATCGAGAGCAACGTATCGCCATCCTCGCGCAACCCGTACCGCACGCCGTCGTACCGCGCCAGGTTCGAACTGGCCTCGGCTGTCGCGATGATGTAGTAGGTCGCGATGGCGTAATCGGTGTGCGGCATGCGGATCTCGAGGACCTCGCAGCCAAGCTTCCGGAACAGTTCGATCCCTGCGTCAATCCTCGTCCGTACCTCCGCGTCCATCCCCGCCCCGAAGTACTCCTTGGGGATTCCCAACCGCAAGCCCTTCACCGGTTCCTGGATTCCCGCCATGTAGTCGGGCACTGGCGCCCCCGCCGAAGTCGAATCTCGAGGGTCACGCCCTGCGATCACCTGCAGCACCTCTGCCAAGTCGCGCACCTTCGTGCCGAACGGCCCAATCCGGTCGAGCGAAGACGCGAACGCAATCAGCCCGTATCGCGACACCCTGCCGTAGCTCGGCATCATGGCTGGAATCCCGCAGAACGATCCCGGTTGCCGGATCGACCCGCCCGTGTCCGTCCCCAGCGATACCACTGCCAGCCCTGCAGCCACCGCCGCTGCCGAGCCTCCGCTCGATCCTCCCGGCACTCGGTCGGGCGCCACCGGATTCCGGACCGGCCCGTACGCCGAGTTCTCGTTCGAGCTGCCCATGGCGAACTCGTCGCAATTGGTCTTGCCCAGCACCACCGCCCCGGCCGCCTCCAGCCGCTCGACCGCGGTCGCGTCATACGGCGGCACATAATTCTCCAGGATTTTCGACCCGCAGGTCGTGCGCACCCCGCGCGTGCTGATCACGTCCTTCACCGCGATCGGCACGCCCGCCAGCGCCGGCAACGGCTTTCGCGACGCGCGCAACGCATCGATCCGGTCGGCCTGCGCGTAGGCCCGTTCGGGACAGAGCGTCAAGTAGGCGTTTAGGTCGCGGTTGCGCGCCTCAATCCGCCCATAGAACTCCGTGGCCAGCTCACGCGCCGAAACTTTCTTCGCGGCCAGCGCCTCCCGCACTCCCCCAATTGTCCAAGTCGTTGCCATTCTCTATCCGCTTGTCAGCCTTTTCTGTTCTTGTCTGCCTGATTCTCTGCGTCCTCCGTGTCTCCGCAGCCAATCTGATTCCTATTTTTCAATCACCTTCGGTACCCGAAAATACGGCGCTTCCGGGTCGGGAGCCTGCGACAGCACCGCGGCCGCGACGTCGCTCCGCACCACCTCATCTTCGCGCACGGCCCCATCCGGCGGGTCGGTTCCCAGGACCTGCGACATCGGCTCGACCGCGGCCGTATCGAGCTCGTTCAGTTTGCCCACGTACTCCAGGATCGAGTCCAGTTGCTTACGGTAGGTCTCCAGCTCCTTTTCCGAAAGGTCGAGGTAGCCGAGTTCCGCCACGCGCAGCACGTCTTCCCGACTGATTTTCATGTGATTCCTCGGCGCGAACTGCGCCGCAACGGCATCCTCGCGCCCCGATTCCTCCAGGCGGCGCGAGCCGAAATTCTAACACATCACGCCCACCCGGCTCTGCTCGCGAAGATTGTTGGGAATAAGGTCAGATTGACGATGCGTCTGGGCCGTTTTGCCCGGCACGCTTTCTTGCGTTGCGCTCTCTGAAGCGCCACAGAGCAAGCACGATTCCCAGGAATACGATCGGCCCTTCGGAGATCGGACCCCCACCCGATACTCTGGGGTGATGAGGCGCGGGAGGAAAAACCGGCACGACGGGAACAACCGGCCCCACGGGAACAACCGGCACGACCTCTACGGGTGTCGTTGGCTCCCGTCGAACGCCAGGTTCGAACTGCACAGACCCAGGCTCGAACGGCGGCGGAATCAATTCTCCTGGAATCTCCATCTCTTCCGGCTCAGGTCCACGCGCCAGCACGGGGATTCGCGGGACCATGGAGATACGGTTTCCGCAGCGGCCCCGTGCCATGTGGGTCTCATCGGTGACCAGCGCCTCGCCCCGCCTCAAGTGCGCGCGTTTCGTAGTCCAGTAGATTCCTTCCGGCAGGCGATAAGAGACATACGCCCACATGTCCTGCCTCAGCGTGACGAATCGCACCCGCTGCAGGTCGAACTCGCTGTAGTGTGCGGCCAAGCCCGGATCTCTTGCGACCGCTCCACGGAGTTCGCTCGGCGTGCGCACTCCTCCGGCGATCACTGAGTATGGGAAGTTGAGCCGCCGCGACATGCGGGCCGGCGCTTGTCCTTCCATCTCGCGCAGGGCTCGCTGCTGTGCGGAAGGTCCCTTCTTGAGCGTGGCTGGATCAAGCTCCGCATGCTGCGTCAACAAAATGTGCGCCGCCGTGAGCCCGACCACCAGTATCATGAGTACTAGAGCTACGGTAACTCTCTTAGCGCTCCTTCGGCGGCGCGTTGGCCTCTGAGAGGAAAAATCCCAAATTGGAACGTCCCTGCTTTGCATCGTATCTTACTGCATCCAACTAGATTAAAGTGCAAAAGGACTGCCAATTCAGATTACCCTGCACCCTTATAGAGAAACGTCTTACGCACACTGCTGCGCCAATAATCCCCCCGGCGACACACGTTATTCCCGCCAAAGGAAAACTCTTCTTCTCATTAAACGGTGGAGCGCGAGCGATCGCTGGGCGCATTCTCTTGGGATACATCCCCGATTGCAAGTTGATCGAAGTACCAGTAGTCCCACCGAAGGCTCGCAACGTGCGGCGTGTGGATGGCTCTTGCAGAAACGTGCCGCAGCACAGTTGGCATGGTCTCAGTCACAACGGAGTGGTGCCACGCCTCGGGAAGAGCGCCCTTCTTGCGCTTGCGGGAGCACGGTAGCCCCCGTATGATTCCCACGCAGCCCGATTGGGAGCACCCAAGAAGACCCGATGCGCGACCAGCGTCCTCCGAAATGGCTTCACTGCCAGAGACTATTTCTTCTTCTCCTGAGCGTTTTCGGAGCGGCCGCGCCGCTCTCCGCGCAAGTTGTTTCCGCGGATCCTGCGTTTAGCGAAGTCCCGTTCGAGAAGTGGCTCGCCGAAGGTCCTCACGAAGATTTTCCTTGGAAGGTGCATGTTTCCTCGGCGGGATTGTCCAACTATCAGCGGTTGTTGGCGCGCATCGAAATTGAGGTGCCCGGCAAAGAGCTCGCGAAGCGGATCAGTCAGACTCGTCCCATCGTCTTGGCGCAGTTCACCGATCGCCAGGGGCGCTCCTACCAGAAGCACTGGGCGCTTGAGTGGCTGGAGGGAGAAGCGGCCGTAAACCAGTGGAGTGCGATTTCCTCGGGCAATGCGCTCGTACTCCCCGGAGAGTACGACGTCGCCGTAGCGCTCTACGACAAGGCCAGCGGCGAACACAACCTCGCCCGGCGCACTCTGCTGGTTCCCCTCTCGGGGAAAGAACCTCTGCCCGGCGCTTGGCGCGACCTCCCGGGCGTGGAGTTCTTCGAAGCGGCCAAAGGGCTCGACCGATTCTTCCACCCCGAGATTCAGGGACGATTGCACTTGCCGCTCGTAACCCGGCGTCCCGTGCAGATCGAGTTGCTTTTGAACCCGGCCATTTCGGAGCGCCTCGGCGGCTCTCGCAAGGTTTATCAGCAGAATCTCGCCGCCCTGCTTCCCACGCTCGGGGTTTTCACGCAGATCGACTTGAGCAACGGGAGCTTGGGTCTGACGGTGCTCGATCTCTCTCGGCGCCGCATCGGCTTCGAACAAAAGGACGCCAGGAAGCTGGACTGGCAGGCCTTGAAGGCGGCGCTCACGGCCGCCGATCCGGGCGTTGTCGACGCCGCGTCCTTGCGCGATCGCAAGGAGAATGCCGCCTTCTTGCGCGACGAACTGGCCCGCCGCGTCGAGGCGGACTGCGGTGCGCCGCCTGAACGGGCCGACCGCCCTCTGCACGTCTATGTCGTGCTCGGCAGCCCGATGACTTTCGATTCGCTCGGCCACCCCAGCCCCATTCCGCGGCCGAAGGAAGGCAACTGCGTCGCGTATTACGTGCGCTACGAAGGCATGGGCACGCTATTCACTGTGGAGGAACCAATCTCCGGGCGGCCGTCCTTTCAGTCTTCTCCGCCCGAAACCGTTGACCATATCGAAGGCATCCTGAAGCCGCTGAATCCCCACGTCTTCAACGTGCACTCCCCCGAAGGCGTCCGCAACGCCCTCGCCTTCATCGTCGATAAGACCTCCCAGATGTAGCCCTCGTTCCCTCGCCGAAAGTGCCTAGCGGCGCCTCCAGCCCAATCAACTACGTGCGCTCACCTCAGGCCTGGCGACCAACGACTTCGGGAGTCTCGCGCGTTCACTCCTCCCCCGATTCGTAAGCAGCGACGACTCGCCCGGTTTTGTCGATGTAGACCTGCCTGCCCCATTGGCCCACCACCGCGAGTCCGTCTCTAAATGGCCACGCACTGCATACGCCCTTTATGACCGGAGCACCGGAATGATCGATGTAAGCGCACCCATTTTCAGACACAGCAGCCAACCCATCTGAAAAGTCGTCTGCGCTATCAAACCTAGGAGGGAATACTGCTTTCCCATCCTTATCGATGTATCCCATTCTGTAATTGCCCATGCTATCGGTCACCTGCACGCGCGCAAGTCCCTCAGAGAAACTGCCCGCAAAATGGTATTTTGCCGGAATCGCGAGCCGACCAGTTTTGTCAACGAAACCCCAGGCAATATCAACCATTAGGTTCCCTACCTGGCGGGCACTAATTTCAACCAATGCCAGCCCTTCAGAAAACGCCTTCGCTTGGTTGAAGCGCGGCGCGATCGGAAGAGCGCCGGTTTGGTCGATGTATCCATACTTGCTGTCCGGGCTCTCTTCGACTCGAACAGCCGATAGCCCGTCCGAGAAATCCTGGGCGGCGAAGAAACGGGGTTTAATCGTGAACGCACCCGTCTTGTCGATAAAGCCGAACCGCCCCCCTTTTGGAAAACAACCCGGCAGTTCCACGCGATTCCAGTCCGGCATTAGGAAAGCTTCTTCGGGTGCATCCTCTTTTGTGTATTCCCCTGAACTACACACGACCTTGTCCCAGACGTACACTCTCGCCACACCTTCGTGGAACTCCATTGCCTCCTGAAAATGCGGCTCAACAATCATCCGCCCCGTGGTATCGATGTACCCCCATCTTCTTCCAACCCGCACGGGCGCCAGGTCTCCGAGGAAGTCACCCACGGTGTCAAATTTCGGGGGAATGACCATCCGCCCCTTCTCATCGACAAACCCCCACTTCCCGCCGATCTGGACTCCGGCCAGCCCGTGAAAGAAATCATGTTCGTCATCGAACCGGGGTTGGACGATGATCCCTCCGTTGCGATCCATGTATCCCCATTTCTTCTCACGCCGGATCTGGAACAACGGCCCGGCTCCCTTCCTCTTCGAGGGAACACGCACAGTCTCGCCAAGAGCCTGGAGAGCCAGAAGTGCTACGGACGCGACAACGAGGATGCGGAGTACGCGCATGTCTGCCGCGATTATAGACTGCTCGGAAACCGATTGAGAAGATCCGGTTTCAATCCACCTGCGGCCCTGTTACTTGTCACCCGTTCTTCGCGGCGATGCAACCGCCTGTTTTCTTTCACCTCCCATGGAAACATTATTTCATCGGAGACGTGGCGTTTACTATAAATCCATGCTAGTATCGCGACACTCTCGAGGTTCCGTCATGAAATCTCCCGTATGCTGGACGGCCTTCTCCGTTTTGGGGATGGTCCTGGTTTCACCACGGTTCACCGCCGCGCAGGACAAGACCGATACCACCTCTGCCGCCTCGAATTTCACGGCAGACTATCCCACGAATCGCCCCGGAGTGTTGATTCAGGCTTCGGATTGGACACTAATCGCCGCCGCAATGCCCTCCAAGACTCGGGTCAAGCGCGGCTTGGCGGCTTCCTTATCTTACGGCGCCGTTCCGGCGGCCATCGTAGCCGACTACGAAGGACTACACGCGCAGGCTCAGGTCGAGCCTGGTCGGCCCGTCATCTGCATTTGCCGCCTGATTTCGCTTCCCGGTGCTCCAGCGATCGTCAGGTTGCATCCCAAGAAAGACCACCGCGAACTCGATGGCGGCAGAATGACTGTACTGCCTATAGTGGGTGGCAGCAAAACTGCCGATGCTAATCAAAGCGACTTGATTCCCGTGGACGTTTCTCAACCTGAAGAAATGGTGTGGCTTGTCCGCCCTCAGCAACCGCTCCCAGCCGGCGAATATGCGCTTATGCTTGGAACTCGGAACATAAGCATCTTTCCGTTCACGGTTGCTCCGGCCTCCGTTGATTCCACCGCTCCCTCTCCTGGCAAGCATTGATCCCGTCGTGCTCAGCATCGCCGAAGGCGCAACAGGCGCCAGACCTCCGCCTCACAACCGTCTTGTTTTCTTCGGCTTTCCGCAAATCCATTCGAATACTCATAAGTAACTCTTGACTTTCTATTGCTTCTGCGGTAAAATGCTTCGTGACTCGTCGCCTCGCACTCGCCAACTCCCCTAGAATCAGCAGTGGCTGCTCCCTCGCTTCAAAAACCAAGTCTGTTCTTTTGCGCCTTTCTGCCCATGCGGCTGCGCCTGCCCTCCGTAGCCTTGGCGCAGGAGGGTCTCCTGTAGCTAACCCTTTTAGAATGCGCAGTTCCATAAAATGCGACTGTAAGTCCTTTATCATCCGCAGTTCTGAAACACTAGACTTAAAACCCTTTAGAATCCGCAGTTACAGAAAAAGGTGGGGGGTAGGGGGTGTTTTTCCACAGGCGCGCTCATGTAGCCGCCCTCTTCAGAGGGCGGGCCTTCACTTACGCGGAGGCTTGGACCGCCTTGCGGGGATACTTCGTGGAAATGTAGTTGTCCACCAGCGCCTGGAACGCTGCGGCCAGGTCGTCGTACGTGCCTTCGAGCGTGGTGAATTTCTGTCCGTCGATGTACACCGGACAGCGCGGTGCCTCGCCCGTGCCCGGCAAGCTGATGCCGATATTCGCGGCCTTCGATTCGCCCGGACCGTTCACGATGCAGCCCATCACCGCGAGCGTCATCTCCTCGACGCCCTCGTATTGCGTCTTCCACACCGGCATCATTTCGCGGATGTAGCTCTGTACGCTTTCGGCCAATTCCTGGAACGTGGTGCTCGTGGTGCGCCCGCAGCCGGGACACGCGGTCACGCTCGGCGAGAACGACCGCAGCCCCAGCGCCTGCAACAGTTCGCACGCGATGTACACCTCTTCGCGCCGGTCGCCGCCCGGCCGCGGAGTCAGCGAAACGCGAATCGTGTCGCCGATGCCGTCGTAGAGCAGCACACCGATGGATGCCGCCGACCACACCGTGCCCTTCATCCCCATGCCCGCTTCGGTCAGTCCGAGGTGCAGCGGCTGCTCGGTCCTGGCCGCGAGCGCGCGATAGACGGTGATGAGGTCGCGCGGCCGCGAGGTCTTGCAGGAAATAATGATCTGATCGTGCCGCAGGCCGCACTCGAGCGCCAACGCGGTCGATTCCAGCGCGGAAAGCACCATGCATTCGTTGATGATCTCTTCGGAAGAGAGTCCCAGGTCCTTGTCCGTGTTCTCCTGCATCTTGCGCATGACGAGTTCCTGGTTGAGCGATCCGGCATTCACGCCGATGCGCACCGGCTTGCCGTTGTCCCGCGCGACCTTGCAGATGGTGGAGAATTGCTCGTCGCGCCGCTGGCCCGCGCCCACGTTGCCGGGATTGATGCGGTACTTGTCGAGCGCACGGGCGCACTCGGGATACTTCGTCAGCAGCACGTGCCCGTTGTAATGGAAGTCGCCGATCACCGGCGCCCGGCATCCCGCGTCCAGCAGACGCTTCTTGATCTCCGGCACCGCCGCGGCCGCTTCCGGCACGTTCACCGTCACGCGCAGAAGCTCCGACCCGGCCTGCGCCAGTTCGAGGCATTGCTGCGTGGTCCCCGTGACGTCGGCGGTATCCGTGTTGGTCATGGACTGCACGACCACCAGTGCGCCGCCGCCCACGAGCACGTGGCCGACCTTCACGCCGTACGTCTTGCGCCGCGGGTGCCGCCCCGCGGCCGCGTCGAAGCCCTCAATCTGTGCGAACATTACCCTTCAATTCTAGCCCGACTTGGCTCTCCCGCGAAATCTAAGAGCACGGTCCTTTCCCCGCCCACACCCGCGCCATGCCTCGCTCGCGGCTTGAAACCCGTTGCCAACCTGCCTATTCTGATCCTGCCGCCATTCGTGGCCGGCACAGGAGTTGCACTCTCATGAACCGGCACACAGTTCGCAATCTGGCGCGCTGGACACTCTTCCTTTTCGCCGTGCTGCTATTCCTCTTGTTTGGCCCGTGCGCGAGGCTGGCCTCCGCCCGACTCGAACGCGGGCCCGCTCCACCTGCCGCTCCGGCAGCCAATCAAGCTGCACCTGCCATCGATAAATCCGCCACCGTTCCCGCGCGCCCCCGTTATCCGGAAATCGGCATCACCGGCGACCAGCACTGGGTTGACACCGGCATCGACCTCAAACCCGGCTCGCGCGTCTCCCTAACTGCCACGGGCACGCTCACGTTTGCGGGCTCCACAGAGTTCGGTCCCGAGGGATTGCCCCGCGGGTTCAAGGATCTCCTGCGAATGCTTCCGGACAATCAGGCCGGCCACGGCGCACTCATCGGCCGCATCGGCGACGCCGACGTGGCGCAACCCTTCGTCGTCGGCGCGAAGTACGACGCTGCCATCCGCGCAGGCGGGCGCCTCTGGCTGGGAATCAATCAGATGTCCAAAGAATCCGCGGACGGAGCCTATACGGTTACGATCGAGGTCTTCGCTCCCTCCGGTTCATCCGCGCCAGCGCCCATCGCGACCACGATCCCCGGAGTCAACGCCGATCTCCTGCAAAATATTCCCCGCCGCGTCTCCGACAAGTCCGGCAATCCGGGCGATTTGACCAACTTTCTCCTCATCGGCAGCGAGGAGCAGGTTCAACAGATCTTCATGGATGCCGGTTGGGTGAAAGTGGATAAGGACGTCAAAGGCGCCTTCTTGAGTGGCTTGATTGAAAGTCTCTCGAAAGAATCCTACGTGCAAATGCCCATGAGCGTGCTCTATCTCTTCGGCCGTCCGCAGGACTACGGCTTCGCTCATGCCGAGCCGATCACCGTCGCCGCCACGCGGCACCACCTGCGTCTCTGGAAGTCATCCCTGACCCTCGGCGGCCAGCCCGTCTGGGTGGGCGCCGCCACTCACGACATCGGCTTCGAGCGTGACAAGCGCAACAACGGCATCACTCACAAGATCGACCCCGACGTGGACACCGAGCGTGAATTCGTTGGCAAATCGCTCGCCGAAACCGGAGAACTCTCCGCGCTCTTCCATATCGCCCCGCGGGACGCCGTCAAGGACGCACGCACCGCCACCGGCGGCAGCATCAATTCCAATGGCGAGGTTCTCGTCATGCGCCTCGCGGAAACAACCGCCGAAAGAAAGTGATGCTCTTGAGAAGAAGGAGCGGAGGTGAAGGAGAGAAATGCCGACGAGAGAGGAAGCCTGGAAGCTGTTGTGCGAGTACACGCAATCGGAGAACTTGCGCAAACATGCGCTGGGGGTGGAGGCCTGCGTGCGCGCGTACGCGCGAAGAGCGGGAGCGAACGAGGAGCTTTGGGGAGTCACGGCGCTCCTGCACGATTTCGACTACGAACGTTGGCCGAACGCGGAGCATGCGCCGGACAAGGAGCATCCAGCGCAGGGCTCCCTCATTCTGCGTGAGCACGGCTACTCGGAAGAGACCATACGAGCGATTCTCTCGCACGCAGATTACTGCGGCGTCCCGCGGCAGACCCCCTTGGAGCACACGCTCTTCGCCTGCGACGAACTGGCGGGCTTCCTGGTGGCGTGCTCGCTGGTGCGGCCGTCGAAGAGCATCCTGGACCTGGAAGCGGGTTCGGTGAAGAAACGGATGAAGGACAAGGCGTTCGCGCGAGGCGTGAGTCGCGAGGATGTGCGCAAGGGAGCGGAGGAGCTGGGCGTGCCGCTTGAGGAGCACATCGCGGCGTGCATCGCGGCAATGCGGGACATCGCGGACGAGTTGGGACTTCGCGGAAACGTTCAAACGCCGTCGGCGAAGCCGTAATCCTCCCTGTCCTAAGGGACAGGCGAATGTGCAGCGTAAAAGTCTTGTCCTAGGATGCAACATCTTTTGAGCATTCTCAAAATTTCTCTTGACAAAAATTGTCGCCCAGAGGATATTGCCGGTCGCGCCAGTCTTCTGCCTTCCCCAAAAGGACGCGACGTTTCTCCTTTTCCGGTCGCCGGACGAGTCAGCGAGGAGCTCCGGTGTCGGAACACAACGACAGTCTGAATACTGATTTAGACCGGGAAGTCATTCGCTGCAAGATGTGCGGTCTCGTGCAATACCGGACCCGCACTGGGAACTGCCGGAGGTGCGTCCGGGCGCTGCCGCCGCGGCTGGAGTTCTTGATACCGTCGCCGCCACCGCCGGACGTGCCTGGAGCCGAGCAGCCCGCGGATAAGTGGGCCAATCGCGAAACGGTGGAGAATATTGGCCAGCGCATCCGCCAGTTGCGCGAATCTCGCGGCATGACGCAGAGCCAACTCCAGGCACGCTCGAAGGTTTCGCGCTCGTATCTCTCGCGGATCGAGAGCGGCCAAATGACGCCCAGCCTCGGAACCTTGGAGAAAATCTCCGAGGCGCTGAATGTGGGTCTCAACCGCTTCTTCATCCCCGAATCGGATGGAGAAGCTCTGCTCGAGGACGGCTTCATTCAGGGACTGCGGCCGTTCCTGCGGCAACTCGACTGGGAACAGTGGCAGTCCATACTGAAGCGCTTGCAGGCCATCAGCGACAACGTTTCGGCCACCCCCGTGAACCTGCGGCCCATCGGGAATCCCGCTCGGCTCGCGCAAACGCATGGGCATACGCAGATCCCGGCGCACGTTCACGCGCAGCCATTTCTCCGGCGTCCGCCGGGAGCGGTCGTCTACAGCCACACGCGCTAGACCCGGGCCACGAAAGATCAGAACGGCGGGAAACGCGAGAGCATTCCCGCCGTTTTCATTTCCGATATCGGAATATCCAGCGGAGAGAATGCAAGCGGATCAAATCTGAGCGTAGACGGCACGAAGCGGGAAGCGCCTGTTTAGCGCGAGATTACACGAGCGCGGATTCCATTTCTCAGGGCCTCCGGACAAACACGTCACCGAGGCCTTTCTCTTCGCCGAGGGCGATGAGTTTGTTTCTCAAGGCCTCTCGGCCGACCCACTCCGGCAGCTCGAAACGTATCGGATCGACGACGGTGAAATTGAAAAGCGAGCGATCCAAGAGTTTCTTTTCGAGGCAGCAAATCGCCGTGTCGAAATATGCCCTGTTGAACTCAAAGGAGAGCAGAGAAGGTTGGCGCGAAAGCCCATCGAGGACGTTCTCTTCATATCCTTCGACGTCTATCTTGATGTAGTGAGGCATGCCATATTTCTCGATCAACGCATCCAGGGTCACCACGGGGACCGTGATCTCTCTCGTCCAAATCCCTTCATGAACCTTAGACTGCTTGCGCATGGCCTCGCACCATTCTTCGGAGAGAGAGGACATTTTGTCCCTTCGGTCCGCGACGTGGAGGATGGCGGTTCCGGCCTTCCCGCCTGCGGCAGCTTGGATCACTTCGACCGCGGCTCTTTCCGTAACGAGTTGAATGTGCCGAGCGCAATCAGGATTCGGTTCGACAGCAATCACTTTCGCGCCGAGGGAGGCAAATACTTCGGTCAAAGTTCCGACGTTTGCTCCCACATCGAACACCAGGGCGCCGGGAGGAAGAAGCGGCGCGAAGAACTGCCGCATCAATCGCCGGTCCCGCAGCGCGCGGGGTCCCCTCAAAACGCGGCGAAGGGAGCGAGCCGCTCTAGAGAGCCCCAGAACCCACAGGAGCTCTTCGAGTTTTCGCTGTGAGGTTTTCACACTGCCTCCTCCCGGTGACCGGGAAGCGGGTCGCCGCCCAGCCGAGTCTTCATTCCGGGCGCCCCAGGGAAACCGAAGTATATGTCAGGAGGAGCTGCGCGCGGATGTCGCGGAGTTCATCGAGTTCCACAAGCAGAGTTAAGCCGGAGCGCGCCTCGCTCCCACTAGCGCTGAAGACGAACAGCGCTGGAGGGTGTGCCAAAGTGGACAGACGGAGGCCGAGGAATAAGCTCTAATCCAGCGACGGATCAAGAGAATAGAGCGAATCATCGGGAGACGGAGATGTCATTGGATGAATCAGCGGCCGGCAATCTGAGCGGTCAGCGGCAGATCCTGGGTGTTTGCTGGCTCGTATATGGGATTCTCCGCCTCATCATGGGAATCTGCCTCATTCTGTTTAGCGGAACGGCCACAGTCATGTTTGGCGCGCTGCTGACTCGCGTGCCTAATCCGTTTGCGTTGATGCATGATTTTCACATCGTTTATACTGGCATCGTGGTCTTGTCAATTCTAAGCGGTATTTTCGGGGTTTTGGCTGGTCTGGCTATCTTAGCAAATCAACGGGCAGCACGCATGCTGGCTCTGATTGCAGCTTTCTTGTCGGTCTCTGAAATTCCGTTTGGGACCACTCTGGGAATTTATACTCTTATCGTTTTGCTTCCCTTGCGCGGTGTTTCTCCGCCAAACCATTCTTAAAAAGCGCTCTGTAAAAGCTTTGGTCAGACGACTCTTGAAGGCTCGTTAGTTGTTTCTCACGTTCTTTTCAGACTTTCGCTGCCCAACCGATTCTTCCTGCCGACCCATCACGGTATGCAACGTGTCGAGTTCTTTTCCTCCACTTGGTTAGGTCCGCGCTTTGGAAGGTGGTTTTGGTACGGACTGCAGGCCAGTGAATACCCAAAATGGAATTTTTGGTTTTGCACCGTTCTTTCTTGCGAAACGTACACTATCGCACAGTATTGAGGCTCACAACGCCTGATCCTGGGGTCTCGAAGTTTTTAGGAGGAGACACATGTTCAAGATATCAGGTATCACCCTGGCAGTCGTAATGACGCTTGGCGTATCGGCGCAAGCGCAGGCCCAGACGCAAGTGCCGGCAGACTCCGGCAATCCAACACCGACGTACCGGATCAACGTGGTGAGCCGCACGACCCGGGCAGTGAACTATAGACACCGCAGTGGGGCCACAAAGATCAATTTTCAAGGTACGGATTTGATGCCTGCTGCGGCGGGCGAGGCCAAAGTCGAGAGCAAGCGCGGGGCACTGGAAATCGAAGTCGAATTTTCCAGACTGGACAAGCCGACAAGCTTTGGCAACGAGTATCTGACCTATGTGTTGTGGGCGATTTCGCCAGAAGGCCGGCCAGTGAACATCGGTGAAGTATTGGTGGGCGATAACCACCGGAGCAAGCTGGACGTGACCACGGACCTTCAGGCTTTCGCGCTGATCGTGACAGCGGAACCTTATTACGCCGTGCGTCGTCCCAGCAACGTCGTGGTCCTCGAGAACGCGATTCGCCCGGACACCGTCGGCGCTACCGAAGCCGTGGACGCCAAGTATGAATTGATCGATCGCGGTGGGTACATCCCCACGGGCTATAAGTTCGACCGTGTGGTCCTGAACGCCAAATTGCCGCTCGAATTTTTTGAAGCGCGCAATGCCTTGCGCATAGCGCAATCTGCCGGCGCCGAAAGATACGCCGCGACAAGCTACGAAAAGGCCGTTCGCCAGATGAACGAGGCGGACGCGCTCGCCACCCGGAAGCATGAAAACAAGAAATCGCTTATTGCCTTGTCGCGCGAAGTCGTGCAGACGGCGGAAGACGCACGTGAAATCGCCATGAAGCATATCGACGAAGAACGCGCCGAGGCCGAACGCCGCGCGGGAGCCGGCCGTGAAGCCTCCGCAAGGGCTCGTGCCAATGAGGAATCGCAGCGCCGAGTCAACGCCGAAGCCGTTACCGCTGACGCCGTTCGCGAACGCAATGAGGCGGACCGCAAGAACCTCGAAGCGCAGGCCGCCGCCCAACAGGCTGCTGGCGCCCAAGCCGATGCCGAAAGAGCCCGCAACAACGCTCAGCAACAGCAGCAGGCCGCCGAAGCTGTTACCGCCGATGCCGTTCGCCAGCGCAATGAGGCCCAGCAACAGCAACAGGCCGCGCAAGCGGATTCGGACCGGAATCGCGCCGCCGCAGCCGCATCCGATCTGCAGCTTCAGCAGACCGTGCGTGAGCGCGAAGAACTTCGTGCCCGTCTCCTCCAACAGTTCAACTTAATCCTGGAAACTCGCGACACCGCACGCGGCCTTGTCGTCAATATGTCGGATGTGCTCTTCGACTTCGGCAAGTTCACGCTCCGTCCGCTGGCACGCGAGAAGTTGGCCAAGATATCCGGCATCGTGCTTGCCTATCCGTCGCTCAAGCTGGCTGTCGAAGGCCACACCGATAGCGTCGGCACCGAAGCTTTCAATCAGGAGCTCTCAGAGAAGCGCGCGGAAGCTGTCCGGAACTATCTAACCCAGCAAGGCGTCCCGGAATCTTCGACCACCGCGACGGGCTTCGGCAAGACTCGACCCATCGCGTCAAACGATACCTCGGAAGGCCGTCAGCAAAACCGCCGCGTCGAGTTGATCGTCTCGGGCGAAGTGATCGGCACCAAGATCGTTGCCCCTTAGCCTGCAGCCCGTCGCTGCAGTGACATCGCCTCAGTAATCGAACCACAACAAGAGAGCCGGCTCCCCTCGAGAGCCGGCCCTCTTTTTCTTTGCTCATCTGTGTTCTCCTCTGGTCTCAAGGGCAAGCAGAAGCCGTCTCATCAATGGCTGTCGGGATTCACAGCGTTCTTTTGCTGAACTGCCGGCCGAGTTCATCGATCACCACTGCAGACAGCTTGCCTCAGCGGCTTCCTGCGGACTCGGTGGCGCTTGTGTCGCAGGGGAGTCTTGGCGCGAGTGAGACCTGCGTGGGAAGTGCTGGAAATCCGAGCTATTCGCGGAGGACGGAGACTTTGGCGGCGGGGACCTCGAGGCGCATGAGACGGTGCGCGGGGTCGAGATGAACCATCACTTCCAAATCGGCGGTGGCCACCCGTAGGCCTTCGTAGGTTTTTCCATCCACGGTTTGCGAGCCGGTGGCCTCGGCGGTGATGGTTCCGGGGGTCATGTCCTGCGGGATCAGCACCGGAAAGGTTTGCGGGCCTTTCTTCCCCCAGTCGTAGAGGTGCGCGAGGACTTCGTAGTGGTGATAGAGATTGTTGTCTAGAACCACCACGAGCGGCGTCCCGAACATCACTTCTTGCTGGAACGGTCTGGCGCCTTCCATTTCCAGCACGATTTTCGCGTTGCCGCCGCCGTCGAAGACGACGTGCGCCGAGTTTTTCTTGTCGCTTTGCGAAGTCCACACGTAGCTCTTGGGCGCGCCGTCTGCGCGGAGCTCGAGGGTGGCGTTCACGCGGTTGCGGCCGGCGCCGGGCACGTGCAGGTCGGTCGCGCCCTTGGCGGTCCAGCCATCCGCCGAGGAACCGATCTCGAATTCCTCGGTGCCCACCGGCTGGCCGTCCAGGAGAATCTGCAGCTTTCCCTTGTCGGGGGCAAGTACGCCAGCGTCTGCGCCCTTGCCTTGTTTCTGCCCGGCGGCGGGCGCGACTGCGAGCGCGGCAGCGATGGCGAGAAGGCACAGCGCCATCCGAGGTAGTGTTCTCTCCGGCCAGCGACCCTGTTCCGGCGTCATTTTTTTCATTTCAGCGTGTCCTTGCTCCGATCCGCCGCGAAAATCTCCAACGCGAGAATGCGCTCGACGACGGCCCGCGGGTTCCCCACGGCCTCCACGCGATAGTCGGCCTGCTGATAATACGGCAAGCGCTGTTCGTAAAGGGCGCGAAAACTAGCTTCGTCGCGAAAGAGTGGCCGGGTGGTGACCAAGGCGCAGCGGGCAATCAGCCGCTCGAGCGGGCAATCGAGCCAGACCACAGCCGCGCCCGCAGCGCGCAGCAGCTCCAAGTTACCCGTCTGAGCGATAGTGCCGCCGCCGAGGGCCAGCACGGTGGGCTGGGCGAACTCGGCCGCGCGCCCGAGCGCCGCAAGGAGCTGTTCCCGCTCAACCTCGCGGAAGGCGGCCTCGCCGTGGCGCTCGAAAATTTCGGTGATGGCGTGGCCGGCGGCCCGCTCGATGAGCGTATCCAGATCGGCGAAACGCCAGCCCAGTTGCCTGGCCAGGAGACTGCCGATGGTGGTTTTGCCCGAGCCCATGAATCCGGCCAGGGCCACGAGTCTGCGGCGCGGCGCGCCGCCCGAGCCGGGCAGGGAAGTCATCACGTTCGCAGGGAAGTTGAGACTGCTAGTCGCGCTTCCGGATGCGGATTGTACCACTGAATGAGGAGAGTTCCACGTGAGCGAGCCCGGCATTCACGGAGCCGAGGATGCCCTTGGCCCACCGGGGCATGTAGTGCAGGCCGTGCGCGTCCGGTTTCAGGAAAGCTCGCGCCTGATTGTCCACGGTGCCGTGGTCCGTCGTGGCGCGCAAATCGAACGAATCGGTGTCGGAGAAGCGCACCTCGAGCCAGCCGGTGCCGGTCTTCATCCGGTAGATGCCGTGGGTCAGGAATTGACCGTCGTAGAGGATGTTGCCTGAGGTCGTCGATACGCTCAGATTGCTGAGCTGGGGCTGGAGGACTTGAATATTTCCACTGATCGAAGTGAAATTCAGTTTGCCGGCACATTGCAGGCAGAGCACCGAACCGCCCACGGTCTTGACAATCACGTAACCGGAAGTTTCCTTCAAGTGAACGTCGCCACTCACGGTCTCGAAGGTCATATCGCCGTAGACATGCTCGACGTAGATGGTGCCGGCCTCGGTGCGCATTTGCAGTTCGGTTTCTTCGGGCACGGTAATGTCGAAGTTGGTTTCAAGTTCGGACTGCGTGGCGGACTTGTCCACGACATTCGTGAGAATTTCGATACGATTCTCGGCTTGCTCCGAGTCGATCTCGACCTTCTTCGAGGTGTGATTACCGATGACCACGACCTCGGGGTTTTTCCACGATTTCACTTCGATGCGGCCGCTGGCCATGGCGTTGACGGTCACGATGGGCCGGCCTTGAACGGTGAAGTGCTTTTCCAGGCGGTGGGCCGAGACGGGTACGGGCGCGGCCAGCAGCAGGGCCAGCCCGCAGGAAAGTCCGAAAATCTTCATACTAAGGTCTTGGTGACTCATCTCAGTTGCCGCCTCCGGAGCGGTCCATCATGGTCGCGAGCAGTTCAGCTTTCTGCTGGTAGGCGGTGGAAAGGTACTCTTTGGCCAGATCGTTGTCGGGTTCTTCCTGCACGCGCTTCTCGCAGGCAGCGATGAAATCGTCCACAATGGCCAGGTTCTGCCGCAGGGAATGGTCGACCTTCGAATCGGTGAGCGTGAAATTCGCAGTGACGCCGCGCTCTTCCGCTTCCAGGGTGTCACCGGCCGCGGTCAACACCGGACGCGAATCGAAACGGGCTTGGTCAGGAACCGGAGTTCTTGGTCCGGTCCGCCAGACGACCAGCGCCCCAGCCAAGATCAGCAGTCCCACTGCGCCGAACGCCAGCGCCGGTCTCGCAAAGAACGCTCGGAACGACTCGCGCCAGCCAGCCGCCTGCGGCTTCTCCCGGATGATGCCTTCAGCCACCAACTGCGCACGCAACGAAGTCCAGATGCGCTGCGGCGGCTCAATTTCCCGCGGCAACTCCCGCGCCACCGCGGCAATACTCTCGAGGTCAGCGAAGAGATTCCGGCAGGCCGGGCAGTTTTCCAAATGCGCAACCGCTCCGGTCGGCAGCGTTTCGTCGCCGCTCTTCTCGAGAAGCTGTTCCAGCTCCTGACATTGCATGGCCTTCATTCCTTACCTTTCGGGCCCCACCCGGAACCCTTCATTCGCCGTATCCACCACCACGCCCACGGAAGGCAGGAAATCGCCTTCGATTCTAGCTCAACTTTCGGACGCCGAATGCGACTTTGCGGACTGCCTGTCCTCCCGCGCCTGGCTCCGCTGCGCCTCGTGCAGCAGCTCGCGAAGCCTCATGCGGGCCTTGTGCAGTTGCGATTTCGAATTGCCGATCGAGCATCCCATGATCCTGGCAATCTCGTTGTGCTCGAATCCTTGCACGTCGTGAAGCTCAAAGACGGTCCGATAACCGTACGGCAACTGCTCCACGCACCGATTCAGGTTCACTCGATCAATCGATCCTTCCAACCGCAGATCCGGTCCTCCGAAGTCCCTCCTTGGCCCGCCGGCTTCTTCGTCCGGATCGGTCGCCTCTTCCAGAGAAGAGGCCGGCAGCGTCTTCTTCCGCAGCCGCATGAGCACCACATTGACCGTCATCCGGTGCAGCCAGGTCGAGAAAGCCGACTCGCCCCGGAACGTTCCGATCTTCCGGAACAACTGCAGGAAAGCCTCTTGAGCCAAATCCTCGGCGTCAGACGGGCTTCCCACCATCCGAAGACAGAGCGCATAGACGCGGCGGCTGTGCAACCGATACAAGAACTCAAACGCCGTCGCATCGCCCTGTTGCGCAAAGCGGATGGCGTCTGCTTCGTTCATCTCGCTCGGCTCAGTTGGTCGGTTCGGGGCCAACGGTCGAATCGAGGCGCATCCTGGTGATGGGATGCAGTCCTCTACCTCCTGAGTTGCATTGTCGCACCTTAACTCATGGGGGACATAGCGGCAAACGACACGGCGCTGCTCCCAGCCGTATCCCTCGGGGTGGCCTTACCTTCTGGCGACTGGGATGGCTCGCGCTTCCCGTACCGGCGCTCTTGGCGCCCGTGGCACGGTCTCTCTCGGCTGGGCCGGCGCCTCCAAAGCTTTCCGGAAGGCCCCCAACTCGTCTTCAGGGAGGACCCGCAGGAAGGACTTCATGATGACCAGCGTTTCCCTTAGGCAGGTATTCAGATCATAGTGATAAGAGTCCACTGCTTCCCAGAGCTCGACCGGGTTTGTGGACGTGCCGTCAGCCAACTCCGCAGCAGCCTTGCAGAAATCGGACGCCAGGCAATCCACCAACTCCTTCAGGGCATGCAGCTTATGAAAGAATTGCGAACGCTCCGAAAACAGCACCCGGCACAGCATCGCCTGCATCCATGCCGTCCTCTGGCTGCGAGGAAATCGGAAATAGGCGGGGTTCAGGGGCGCGGTATTGGGAAGGGTGCCGTAATAGCGGGCGTGCGCTTCGAGAGCCTGAATCGTGGCCGCTAGCGGCGCTGCAAAACGCTCCACGAGCTGGGCGCAGAATCCGACTTCGAGCTGAGCTTTCCTGAGCTCGCCGTCCTGACGGACAGCAATCGCATCGTTGAGAGTAACGCTGAGCATTGCGTAGCTGGCATCGAGCTCGCCAGCCGCCCACCGAAATACACGGTCGTGTGCTGCAGGCAACCATGCTCGCCAATCTTCCGAGACCGATCCAGAGCGCGAGGGAAGGGTTCTCAAGCGCACGGTACACCACCCCTAAGGACATCCCAAATAGTGTGAGGCGGAGTATAGCAAAGACCCACGCCACAAGCGATAGCCCGTTCGGTTGCGCATCGGAGGAGCCGCCGTTATACTGCGGCCCGATCCTTGCGAGGGAAAAGCCTTGGAATTCGAGCCGCTTGACCAGTACCGCCAGCGCCGGAAGAAGCTCGAGCAGATCCGGTCACTTGGCTTCGACCCCTACCCCCACGAGTTTCGCTGGAAGAACACCGCGGCCGAACTGGTGGCCCGCTATTCCGCAGCTTCCCGGGAGGAACTCGAAGCCAAGCCCATCGAGGTGTCTCTGGCGGGGCGGGTCGTGGCGTTGCGCCTCCACGGCAAGGCTGGCTTTGCGCATCTGCAGGGCGGCGGCGCGCGCATTCAGGTGTACCTCAAGCTCGATGTGGTCGGCGAGCGCGTGTTCCAACTGCTGCAATTGCTGGACTTGGGTGATTTGATTGGCGTCGAGGGCCACCTCTTCCGCACCCGGACGGATGAACTCACCATCTGGGTCGAGAGGATGACATTTCTCTGCAAGGCGCTGCTGCCGCTTCCCGAGAAGTGGCATGGCCTCGCCGATGTCGAGATTCGTTATCGGCAGCGCGATCTCGACCTCATCGCGGGGGAGAAGTCACGCGAGGTCTTCATCAAGCGCGCACGCATCGTCCAGGAGCTTCGCCGCTTTTTCGACGCGCGGGGCTATGTCGAAGTGGAAACTCCGATGATGCAGCCGATCGCGGGGGGCGCCACGGCGCGGCCGTTCCGGACCCACCACAACACCCTGAACATGGACCTGTATCTTCGAATCGCGCCCGAACTTTACCTAAAGCGTCTGGTCGTCGGCGGGCTCGAGCGCGTCTATGAAATCAACCGGAACTTCCGCAACGAGGGCATCTCGACGCAGCACAATCCCGAATTCACCATGCTCGAGTTCTACGAGGCCTATAGCAACTATCGCGATCTGATGGACCTCACGGAACAGCTCTTCGCGGCGCTGGCCGAGAAGGTTTGCGGGTCATCTGCGATTCAATACGGAGAACATAGAATCGACTTGGCCCGATGGGAGCGGCTCTCCATGCGCGAGGCCATCACGAAGTACTGGCCCACCGGCGCCGGCTCCGCGCCTACCGCGGCCGAACTCGGCCTCCTCGGCGGCCCCCGCGCAACCGCCGAGCGCTACAACGCCTGGGCGCGCGGCTGCGGTGCGCCGGCTGTCGAAACCAAAGGTTCGCCGAGCGATGGCGAGTGGACCGGGCTGCTCTTCGAGGCAGTTGCAGAGGAGAAACTGATCCAGCCGACCATCCTCTATGACTTTCCGACCGACATTTCTCCGCTCTCCAAGCAGAAGCCCGAGGATCCCTCGCTCGTCGAGCGGTTCGAAGTCTTCATCGCCGGCATGGAGCTTGGCAATGCCTTCTCCGAGCTCAACGATCCTGCCGAGCAGGAGCGGCGCTTCCTCGAGCAAATCGCTCAAGGCGGCGACGAAGTGCCGAAGGAGCTCGATGTGGATTACATCCGCGCTCTGTGCCACGGTCTGCCGCCCACGGCCGGCATGGGCATCGGCATTGACCGCGTCACCATGCTCCTGACCGACACACATTCCATCCGCGACGTGATCCTTTTTCCGCTACTGCGCCGCCGAGCGCATCATGAGGAGCAGGGAGGCAACGCGGGTGAGGCGGGTGGGTAGTTAGCACAGCGTATGCGTCCCATGCGATTTGAATGGCTCGTCGCGCGGCGGTACTTGCGATCACCGTACCGGCCCGCGGTTCTGCGGCTGGTGACCATCCTCTCGGTGGCGGGAATTGCCGCCGGAGTGGCGACCCTGGTGATCGCCCTGGCGATGGACACCGGCTTTCGCGAAACCATTCAGGATCGTCTCCTGGGGGTCACCGCTCACGTTTCGCTCACGCGCCCCGGCGCCGACGGTATCCGCGATTACGATTCCCTGGCCGCGCGCATGGCTTCCGCAGCCGACGTGCGCGCCGTTTCTCCCGCCGTCTATCAGACAGTCTTACTTTCTTTCGCGGGCGCCGCGCGCGGCGCAGTGGCCAAGGGCATCGACCCGCAGCGCGAGATGCGCTACGACGACGCGCTCAAGCACATCGTTGCAGGGCACCTGGACTTTTCACCCGACTCCGATGGGATCGAATCCGTCCTCGTGGGCCGCCTCATGGCCAGCGACTTGAAGCTCGCTCCGGGCGACTACATTACGCTGACGAGTCCCGAGGGCCGCCTGACGCCGTACGGGCTCATCCCGCGCACGAGGCGTTTCCACGTTGCCGGAGTCTTCGATTCCGGTTTTTACGACTACGATGAGAACTGGTGCTTCATGACACTGGCTGCCGCCCAGCGGCTCGCCGGGGTCGGCGACGTGGCAAACGTCCTGGAATTTCGTTTATTTCATCCCGATCGCGCCGAAGAAGTGGCGCGCGCAATCTCCAGCGCGGCCGGGCCCGAGTTTTCCGCCACGACGTGGATGGAAGAGAATCGAGCGCTGTTTCGGGCCATGCGCATGGAGAAACTTGTCACGGCTATTTTCATCGGCCTGATCATCTTCGTCGCCGGCCTGAATGTGCTCGTGGTCCTGGCCATGACAGTAACCGACAAGGCCCGCGACATTGCCGTGCTCATGGCCATGGGCGCGCGCCGCGAACAGGTGCGCCGCATTTTTCTCGGAGAGGGGATCGCGCTGGGCGCCGCCGGCACGGTCATTGGACTTGTCATTGGCTACACGGCGGCCTGGATCGCCGGCACCTACCGTCTTATTCCGCTCGATCCGCAGGTGTACGCGGTGCCTTACGTTCCGTTTCGTCCGAGCGCCGTGGACGGAATATGGATTGCGGCGGCGGCCATGCTGATTGCGGTCGGCGCGACCCTCCTTCCGGCGCGTTCGGCGGCGCGTGTTTTTCCGGTGGACATTCTGCGCTACGAGTAGATCCCCAGCGTCATTTAGGGCTCTTGCCGGACCCCAATTTGGCGAGGCGCGTGCTTTACTCTATTGTGCGGGAGACAGTTCTTCGACAAGAAATTGTCATCCTGCGGGGTCATTACTCCGGTGATGCTACAATATATTGAAGGTGAAAGCCTTATTTGCCGACGCGAAGGGGAAGGCGGATGCCCACGGCGGGGCATGGCATCATTAAGCCCAAATTGTGAAAGGAAAAGGAGTGGGTTGCGGCAGAGCAGGTTGGCGAGGGGCGCTTGGGTACTTCAGCAGCGGGATTGGCATCTAAGTAGTGCAGTGGATTCGCGCTTTAGAGCCCCAAGACAGCGGGGCGTGGAAACACTTGGGACAATGCACGAGACAGCGACAGCAATGCATGGCTGGGCCAGTAGCGCGGGGGAGAGAATTGCTGCGCCGCGCGTGGTTCTGGAAGCCCGCCACCTGCGCAAGGTCTATCGGTCGCGCGCCGGTGAACTCGTCATCCTCGCGGATGTGAATCTCACTCTCGCTGAAGGAGAGATTGCGGCGATCGTGGCGCCTTCGGGCGCGGGCAAGAGCACTCTTCTGCATTTGCTGGCCGCTCTGGACACGCCAACAAACGGTACAGTATACTTCGACGCGAAACCTCTTGAAGTGAATGATGACGCGGCGCTCGCATCCTATCGCAATTGCGCCGTAGGTTTTGTCTGGCAGCGGCACCATCTGTTGCCGGATTTTTCAGCAGCGGAGAATGTGGCGTTGCCATTATTGATTCGGGGTGAGCGCCTGGATGCGGCGCTCCGCCGGTCGCACGAGTGGCTGGCGCAGGTGGGGCTTGTCGAGCGTGCCCACCATCGAGCCGGAGAGCTTTCCGGAGGGGAACAGCAGCGCGTGGCGATTGCCCGGGCGCTCGTCACCGGGCCGTCGTTGCTGCTGGCCGATGAACCGACCGGAGACCTGGACGAGCAAAATGCAGTGGCCGTGTTTGAGTTGATCGAACGGCTGCACCGCGCGCACCGGCTGACGTCGCTCATCGCGACGCACAACCATGCGCTGGCGGGGCGCTGCGATCGGGTGATAGGACTTGAGCACGGCGTCCTCAGGCCGACCGGCGGGCGTGTGGGCGCCGGGCCCGGGGCGAATCCTGGGGGAGAAGCGAGCTAAGCCGTGTTTGAACGCTATACCGAGAAAGCCCGGCGCGTCATTTTCTTTGCACGGTACGAGGCCAGCCAGTACGGAAGCCCGTATATTGAGACCGAGCACCTGCTTCTCGGGTTGATTCGAGAGGACAAGGCGCTGGCCAATCGCTTCCTCCGCCAGCAAGGCTCGATCGAATCGATCCGCAAGGAGATTGAAGCGCGCATCACGATTCGCGAGCGCATTTCCACGTCTGTCGAAGTCCCGCTGAGCGCCGAGTGCAAACGCATTCTCAATATGGCTGCGGAAGAGGCGGAGCGCCTTGGCGTCAAGCACGTGGGCACCGAGCATCTGCTCTTGGGCATCCTTCGCGAAGAGAAGTGCTTCGGCTCGGAGATTCTGCTGGAGCGCGGCCTGCGCCTCTCCACTCTCCGCGAGGAACTTTCGCGGACGTCGGGCGAGAAGACCGCCACGGCTCGCCCGAAAGAGACCTCGCTGCTCGCCGAGTTCAGCCGGGACCTCACCCAGTCAGCCATGGACGGCCAACTGGACCCGCTCGTTGGGCGGGAGCGGGAGCTTGAGCGCGTGGTGCAAATTCTATGCCGGCGCACGAAGAATAATCCGGTGTTGATCGGCGAGCCCGGGGTGGGCAAGACCGCCATCGTCGAAGGACTCGCCCAGCGGATCGCAGACGGCGACGTGCCGCCATTCCTCTCCGACAAGCGTATCCTCTCGCTGGACCTGTCGCTCATCGTTGCGGGCACGAAGTACCGCGGCCAGTTCGAGGAGCGCCTGAAGACCATCATGAAGGAATTGATGGAAAACCAGAACTCCATCATCTTCATCGACGAGCTACACACGCTGGTTGGCGCGGGCTCCGCCGAAGGCTCCCTCGACGCCGCCAACATTCTGAAGCCCGCGCTGTCTCGCGGCGAAATCCAGTGCATCGGGGCCACCACGCCCGGGGAATATCGCAAGTCGGTGGAAAAGGACCGCTCGCTCGAGCGCCGTTTCCAGGCCGTCAAGGTCATCGCACCGAACGAGGACGAGGCCATCCAAGTTCTTCAGGGCGTTCGTGAGCGCTACGAGAAATTCCACGCGGTTTCCTACACCGACGAGGCTCTGCGGTACGCCGTCTATCTCTCGAACCGCTATATTCCCGACCGGTTCCTGCCGGACAAAGCCATCGACCTCATCGACGAGGCCGGCGCACGCGTGAAGCTCCGCCAAGCCATGGTTCCCGAAGATGTCGCTGAGGTTCAGAAGCGGGTGAAGTTCATCACGCACCGGATGGAATCGGCCATCGCCAACCACGAATTCGAGAAAGCACGCTTCTATTCCGAGGAGGAACGGAAGGAAAAGGAAAACTTGCGGGGCCTGCGCGAGCGCTACAAGCTCGAGGAGGGCACCACAGGCATCGTCTCCCGCGACGATATCGAAGAAGTGGTGGCGCGCTGGACCGGTGTCACGGTCACCTCCATCAAGGAAGACGAGCAGCAGAAACTGCTGCGCATCGAGCAGGAACTCCACAAGCGCGTCATCAGCCAGGACAAGGCCATCGGCGCGCTGGCCCGCGCCATACGCCGCAGCCGCGCCGGGCTGAAGGCTCCCGGCCGGCCGGTGGGCTGCTTCTTCTTTCTGGGTCCGACCGGCGTGGGCAAGACCGAAGTCGCGCGGCGGCTCGCCGAGTTCCTCTTCGGCACGGAAAAATCCCTGGTCCGATTCGACATGTCCGAGTACATGGAAAAGCACTCGGTCTCAAAGTTGATCGGCGCGCCTCCGGGCTACATCGGTTATGAAGAGGGCGGCCAACTCACCGAACGCGTCCGGCGCACGCCCTATTCCGTCATTCTTCTCGACGAAATCGAAAAGGCGCACCCAGATGTCTACAATATTCTGCTACAGGTGTTTGAAGACGGCCAGCTGACCGATGGCCTCGGCAATACGGTAGATTTTCGCAACACCATCATTATAATGACTTCGAACCTGGGCGCCCGGCATTTGCAGAAACGCACTTCGATCGGCTTCCAGTCGGGTTCCGAGGATGCCGGCCAGAGAAGCATGGACGAACTCGTCATGGCCGAGGTCAAGCGAGTGTTCAATCCCGAGTTTCTGAACCGGCTGGATGAAGTCATCTTGTTCAGCCCGCTCGGGGACGACGACCTGCTGCGCATCATTGACTTGCTTGTTGGTCAGATCAATGACACGCTCATTCATCGTCAGGTTCAGATCGTGGTGACACCGGAGGCGCGCCAGTGGATCCTGCAAAAGACTTGCACGGATCGCAGTTACGGCGCCCGTCCGCTCCGCCGGGCATTGCAGAAGTACGTCGAGGATCCGCTGTCGGAGGCGCTCATCCAGGGGGGCGTGCAACGGCCAGCGACCCTCGAGGTGTATGTGTCAGGAGAGGGCCTGGGATTTCGTCCGGTGGTTGAGGCAACCCCGGTGGTCCACTAGCGAATCACAAACGCACAGCCGGCCCGGTCCGTGGTCCGGCGGGAGAAGAGACATCTTGGGTTTGGGGGAGCGGCCTTGACCGCCATGGCGGCCGCGCACAAGATATTCTGCCTGCCGCGGTTTCTTTCGCGGCTCAACGCGAGGTCTCGCGGCATTTTGGCCGCGAGCGTGCTTTTTTGTCCCTTGGCAGTCGCGGCGCAGGAGCACGCTCCGGTGCAGATCGCTTCGGCGGGTGTGGCGCCTGCCGGGCAGGAATCGGCGGCCGGGCAGCCCGGCGAAAACCAGTTCATCATCGATCGCATCGAGTTCATCGGCAATCGCCGGGTCCGCAGCGACACCTTAAAAGCCCGCATTTTCAGCCGCGTTGGCGATCCCTACAACGAAGAAGCGTTGCGGCGCGATTTTCAGGCCCTGTGGAACACCCAATTCTTCGAGGACGTCCAGTTGCGCGTCGAGGACAGTCCCGAGAAACCGCGGGGCAAAATCATCATTTTCGACGTCAAGGAGCGGCCGGTGATCCGCCGCATCCGCTACGACGGGATCAAGTCCGTCAGTGAGTCCGACATTCTCGAGCGCTACAAGGATCGCAAGGTGGGGCTCACCGTGGAGAGCCAGTTCGATCCCACGCGGATCAAGAAGGCTCAAGTTGTACTGCAAGAGTTGCTCGGGGAGCACGGGCGTCAATTCGCCAAAGTCACGCCCGAATACGAGCGCATTGCGGCGAGCAACGCCGTCGTGCTCATCTTTAAGGTGGATGAAGGACCGAAAGTCAAAGTCGGGCGGATCAAGTTCACCGGGAACCACGCCTTTTCCGACCGCAAGCTGATCCGCGCGATGAAGCACTCACGCCCCTACTCCATCCCGATGTACC
>Ga0116119_1000271_pt1 | contig 39831 bp, 36 predicted proteins | sample June2015DPH_11_1_2_FD_89791 | JGI IMG/M metagenome (GOLD analysis project Ga0116119, IMG submission 89791) | Peatland microbial communities from SPRUCE experiment site at the Marcell Experimental Forest, Minnesota, USA - June2015DPH_11_100 | ecosystem: Environmental > Terrestrial > Soil >...
AAATCTCAAGTAGGTTTGGATGTGGTCGAGGACAAGCGCGTTCGTCGGCGAGAGCGGCCAGACAAACTTGCCCTGGTGCAAGACGAGTCCGTCAATTTGCAAGCGACGATGCAGCAGCGCGCGATAATTCAACCGCAATTGAATTTGTTGAAGCGAAAACACCGGGCTGTTGGTCATCCGAGCACGCCCGATGTGAACATTGTCCGCCACCAATCCCCGGGTAAAACTCAAACGCAAACGGGCATATTCCAGTTCAACTCCGCGCGTGCGGAGCGTTTCAACGAGCGGTCGCTTCAGAAAATCCGGCAGGCCGATTTTGTCAAGCCATAGGACGGCGCAGGCCAAAACGAGCGCCGCAAAAATCATCGCGCGGCGAAGCTGGCGGAACAGCGTCCGGCATTTCCGCCAGAAGCCAGTTTGATCGCGCATATCAGGGAACGTTGGCCGGAATGGTGAGATAACTCAAGACGAACTGATAAAGCACCGGCGGAAACACGAAGGCCCACCGCTCGCCGTCGAGTGTCATGGCGGCCAATGCGGTTTGGGCAGTGGGAATCTCCGTGCCAAAATCCACTGTGTTCTTTGTGCCGTTTTTAAGCTCGACCGTGATTTGTAAATTATCCGGCTTGAAACCGTATGACGCGGCGTTAGTTGCGTCTGGAGCGATCCAGCCGGCAGCGGTGAGTTCGCCCAGCCTGTGCATGGTTTCCTCGATGGCCGGCGGGTTGATGATGCCCTGGGAGCCGGGCGCAAGCGACCATTTGTTCGGCCCGTTGTGGACGAACTGCCGCGTCTTGCCGTTTTGATGCAACGTAATCTGTGCCACGTCGTTTTCCGTGAAATTCCAAATGCGACGCTCGCGGAATTCCCAGCCCGCTTCAGGCAGGCGATTGAAATCTTCCAAGGTCACGTCGTAAACAAAATCCTCGTCCGCGCGCCGCACAAAAACCTCCTTATCTTGCGTCGCGCCGAACAATAATTGCGCGATGACGGCGTTGGTATCGCCAGCCGTCGAAAGCAAGGTAATTTGAAACGTGTTCGTCGCCAGTCCATAGGCCGGCAAATCCGGCGCGGTCACAACGTCCTTGACGAATTCCGCGACGCGCAGGCCGGCGAGGGTTTTGATGAATTGTTGCACGCTCCCGGTGTCCGCCGGGAATTTTTCTCCAACCACGCGCCAGTCATTCGTGCCTTGCCGCTGCAAGGTGAAATTATTCCGGCCTCGCATTTCAATTTCGGCGATGGGAGCGGACAATTCGAGCAAATAGGGATCGCGAAAATCATTCACCGTGCCACGCCACGGCGACAAAGGTTCTTTGGCGGTCGTCGCAATGGCGTTCCAACCTTCACGTTTGGCATAGACTTGTGATGCGTCGTTTGTGGGACTTTTGCCGATATGAATGGCGGTCGTAAAGTTCGTGCCGCAACCCAGCCACAAATCAATGTCGGCGGGTTGCAGTCCGAGTGCGCTGAAATCCGCCTTCGTGTCGTCACTGATGAATTGCGAAAGGCCGGCGGTTTGCAAGCGTTGGAGCGCCTCAATGATCCGGCTATTGTCGGCGCGCGCCAGAAGCGGTCGGGTCATGCGCCAGAGATGATTCGTGGCATCACAGTGGAGTTCGATGACCTTCGTGCCGTTGGTCAGGACAATCCAATCGGGCGTGCTGCCGTTGAAATTTACCAGCGCTGTGTCACGCCAATCATTGGCCGAGTGCGGAATGAATTTGAGCCAATCCGCGTCTGCCACGAACGCGCCGTCAATGCCGACAACGCGCAGAAAAACCTGGTCGCCGGGTGAAGTTTTATTGCCGACCTGAAGATGCCAGCGTTGGCCGCCGGCTTGTTCGACCACGAGGGAAATTTGTGGCGGCTCGAAACCGTATTCCGCATCAGCATTACGTTGTTTGCGAAGCTCGCCGGCGCTGATGCGGGTGGCGGGTGCAAGTTTTTGGAGCGTGTCGAGCAGAGCTTCGACGGCGGCGGACTGCGCGGGGTATGAAATGGGTTTGGTCAGCAGCCACGCGCCGTTCGTGCGGTCGGCGCGAATCTCAAGCGCGTTGGCGGGAATGACCTGGACGCTGGTGACGGCATTCGGGCGCAGACCCGGCAGGATGCAGGACGATTCCGCAATGGGTGGCCGCAGGAAATGTTGAAAAACAAAAATGAACGCGAACAATGCCGCGGCGATGACAAACCAAATCCAGGTGTTTTTCGAGTTCATTATTTTCTCCGCCGCAGCCAGACCAACCCGCCGAGCACCAGCACACCGCCGGGCAACGCGCCCAGCAACAGCCAGCGGACATTGCGCTGTTGCACCCGAGTTATCATGAGCCGGAATTCGACAACGGGACGCGGCCCGATGCCTTCGAGCAAGGTTGGGCGATCGAGCAACCAATTGACCGCGTAGCCGACGAAATCGCGATTTGCGCCGGATTCAATTTGACGGTTGTCTAGGAACAACGAATCACCCGCAACAACGATGCGCATGCTGCCGCGTGGGTTGGCGACGCCCTTGACCGGATTTTGTTCCACCGCCGCCATCAAGGGGTAACGGTTCGGTGGCAGGCCTCGTTCGCCCACGAGCACGGAATTAGGGCCGGAGAAGGCAAGCTCTTCCACCTTCAGCACATCGGCGGATGGATTTTGCCGGCTTATGCGGCTGACGGGCCGCGGCAAAATCAATTGCAACGCGAGTTGTGTGAGCGGATTGACAACGGGATGCTGGCTGAAGTTTAGGACGACCACGTCCTGGCCGGAAATCGTGTGTTCCGGGTCTCGCACCACGTCGGCGCCGACGTTTACATCCCATTGCTTGAGGATGTCTTCAATGCCGGTCGGTTCTCGAATGGAAGAATAGTCCAGCAGCACCAGCAGCCGTCCGCCTTGCGAGAGATAGTGGTCCATTTTTTGCAGTTCGAGATTTGAAAATATCATTCTTGGCCCCGCGATGATGAGCAGGTTGCAATCCGCCGGCACGGGATTGTCGCCAAACAATTCAAGCGGCTGCGCTTGAATGTAGTTTTGTTCCAAAATGGCGGCGAATTTCAGGTAGCCGGTTTCGCCGTTGTCGGTGAGCGACGGTTCGCCATGGCCTTGCAGAAAATATGCATTGAACGGCTTGGGATTTGTGACGGCAAGCAGCATGGAGGTGAACATCATCTCGCCGCGAAACGCGACGGGTTTGCGCTGGAATTCGAGCTGCCTCTGATCGTGATTTTTGGCCGGCATCTGTTCGAGCGTGAATTGCGTCAGCGCGTCGCCGTTGGCAACTTTGACGTGCTTGTCGCCGGCATCGAAGATGATCAGGTTTTTGTCTGTAGGCGCGTTGAGCTTGTATTGTTCCTTGATTTTTTGCGCTTCGCCGGCGTCACGCACGTAATCCACGGTCCTCACGGAAATGTTCGGGTTGACCGAGCGATACTCGTTCAACAACGCGACAATGGTTGGGTAGAAATCATCCTGCCTGTCGTAGTACAATGTCACGGTGATGTGGTTTGTCAGCGAATGAAGAACATTGACAGTGCGCGGGGATAATTCGACGCGCGTCTGCGAACTGAGATAAAATCGTCTGGGGAAAAGTCCGCCGAGATAATTCACCATCACCATGACGGCCAGCACCAGGACGATTCGCACAACCACGTCGAAGCCGATTTTCCATCGGCGGCCTGGCAAAAAACTGGGTTGGGGCTTTGGATGGGTCGCCATTTTATTTCCAGCGCCGGCTTTCCACCACGCGCAAGGTTAGGAACAAAAAGAAAAACGTCAGGCTGACGTAGAAAATCACCGTGCGCATGTCCACCACACCGCGCGTGAAGTCGTCCATTTGTTTGAACAAATTAAAATAGAGCAGCAGTTGCGCTGGCCACTGTTCCGTTGCCGGAATCACTTGTGCCAGATACGCCACGATCAGCAAAAACACTCCGGCGGCCAGACTGATCATCGCCGCCACCACCTGACTGCGTGTCAGCGAAGACGTGAAACAGCCTATCGCAAGAAACAGGCAGCCGCTCAAAAAAATTCCCAGATACATTCCACCCACCATGCCCGCGTCCAGGGCATTCGTTTGATTTGTGAAATGTGCCACGATGAAAAGGCACGCGAGCGTTGGCAGCCACATAACCATGTAAAAAATCAATGCCGCCGTGAATTTCGCCGCGACCACCTGCAAATCGCGCACGGGTGTGGTCATCAGCGTTTCGTAAGTGCCGGAGGCTTTTTCCAAGGCGAACAGCCTCATCGTGATCACCGGCGTCACGAGAATTACAACGACCCAAAACAACATGCTGTTGAAAAATAATTCCGTGACCGGCATTGAAAACGGATTGCTGCCAAGGTTTCTGATCAACATCACAAAACTTGAGCCGATCAAAAATGTGACCGCCGCGATGACAACGTAACCGGTGATGGAAAGGAAAAACGCCGCCAATTCCCGGCGCATGAGCGTCCAGAAAATTTTCATTCGCCTTCCTCCCCTGTCGCGCCGTAGCGAAGCGAAGGCGGATCGAATTTGAGAAACGGGTTCATTCGCCTTCCTCCTCCTCGTTCGGCTTCGTGACCTGCACGTAAATGTCTTCCAGCGAATGGCGGTTGCGTGTCAATTCGCGCAATACCCAGCCGTGTTGCAACGCCAGTGTGAAAATGATCGGACGCAAATCCAATCCATCACGCGGCGTCAGGGTGCAGTGTTGAAATTCATCTTCGCCCGCCGATATGGTGAAATGTTCGATCTCCGGCACTTGCGACAAACATTCGCGCAGCGCGTCGGGCGGTGCGGCAAGCTCAACGATGGTTTGACCGCTCCCCGCCATGAGCCGTTGCAAATTTTCCGGTGTGTCGGCGGCGAGAATTTTACCGTTGTGCATGATGAGCATCCGGTTGCACATCATTTCCGCTTCGGGAAGAATGTGTGTTGAAATCAGCACCGTGTGCGCCTGGGCGAGATTCTTGATCAATTGCCGCACCGTGCGAATCTGATGCGGGTCGAGGCCGATGGTCGGTTCATCAAGGATGAGCAATTCCGGATCGTGCACCAGCACGTCCGCCATTCCCACGCGCTGCCGATAACCTTTCGACAATTGCCCGATGATGCGTCGGCCCATATCCGCCAATCCGCATTGTTCCATCACCGTGTTGACGCGCTCGCGCAAACGCCGCTGGCCAAGGCCCTTGAGCCTCGCGCGAAATTTCAAGTATTCGCGCACGCGCATTTCGGGATAAAGCGGATTGTTCTCGGGCATGTAACCAATTCGCCGCCGCACCTCCGCCGATTCGTGGAACACGTCGAAGCCCGCGACGCGCACCGTGCCGGATGTCGCCGGCATGTAACACGCAAGAATCCGCATCGTCGTGCTCTTGCCCGCGCCGTTTGGGCCAAGCAGACCGGCGATTTCGCCGCGAGCGACCGTGAACGAAATGTCCGCAACCGCCGGGCGACCCGCATAGCGTTTCGTCAAGTTCGTCACTTCAATCATCACGTTATCGTTCATCGAAGCCTCACGGAGTTTAGCCTGAAAATCATGATTTCGGCCAACAAAAACTCCACCCCGAAGCAACTGCGTGTTTCTATAAACAGGCAAATCCGGCATAAGATGCGTTCAAAATTTCATATGCCGGCTTGACTTTGCCCCCTTGTCCGCGCAAAAGCAATTTCAAGGTGCCTCCGCCATTTGAAAATTTTTATGCCGTTTGGCGAATGCCTCCCGGTGCGGCAGCTCTTTTGCGCGATGCAAACGATATGCCACCCGAGCGTTTACTCCAATCCATTTGGCGGCATCAATGCTTGCGCCGCGACCAGCTCAAAACTGCGGATGGAAAAACCGTTCGCGTTTTGCATCCCGGTTTTGCCAGCGTCGAAGGCGGGCCGGATTTTCGGGGCGCAGTCGTTCAAATTGGCGACGGTGCGCCGCGTTCCGGCGACGTGGAAATTGACCTTCGCGCCAGCGGCTGGCGCGCGCACGGTCACGACCGTAACCTGAATTTCCAGAACGTCCTGCTTCACGTCGTTTGGGAGGACGCGCGGCAACCCGCGAGCGCTCCTGCAGTCCTGTCACTTAAAAATTCGCTCGATGCGCCCCTGGACGAACTCAGCTTGTGGCTGGGAAACGAGTCGCCGCGCGCGCTGCCCGAAAATTTGCGCGGCCAATGTTGCGCGCCGTTGTGTGAATTGAGCGAATCACAACTGACCGAATTGTTGCGCGAAGCCGCACGCGTTCGCCTTCAAGCCAAGGCCGCGCAATTCTCCGCACGCGCGCGGCATGTTGGTTGGGAACAATCGCTTTGGGAAGGACTGTTTCGCGCGCTCGGCTACAAACACAACGTCTGGCCGATGCAAAGTCTGGCTGAATCCCGTTTGCGTTGGGCAAACGGAGCGAATTCAGTGTTTATGATGCAGGCGCGTTTGCTCGGCATGAGTGGCTTGCTGCCGGCGGAATTGACTCGCGCGGGGAAAAGCGCCGACGGCTACGTGCGGCAGCTTTGGGATTGCTGGTGGCGCGAACGCGAGGGATTCAGCGACTGCATTTTGCCGCGCTCGGTCTGGAAATTTCACGGACTGCGCCCGGCGAATCATCCCCAACGCCGGCTCGCTCTTGTTGCACATTGGATCGCATCCGGTGATCTCGTTCAAAAACTGGAACGCTGGTGTGCCGCCGGAGTGCCAGACAAATCCCTGCTGGTTTCGCTGCGCGGGATTTTTGAAGTGGAGCGTGACGAATTTTGGTCGTGGCACTGGACATTCCGGTCGGCCCGTTTGAAGAAGCCGCAGCCGCTGCTGGGTGATGCGCGCGTGACGGATTTGGCGGTCAACGTGATTTTACCGTGGCTTTGGACGCGGGCGGTCGAAGGTAAAAACGGAAAATTTCAGCGCCTCATCGAACATCGTTATTTTACGTGGCCGCCCGCCGGGGACAATTCGGTTTTGCGTCTGGCGCGACAGCGTTTGCTCGGAGTCGGGAAACACTGCGCGTTGCAAAGCGCCGCCGCGCAGCAGGGCTTGATGCAAATCGTGCGCGATTTCTGCGGGTGTTCGAACGCCGTGTGCGAGAATTGCCGTTTCCCGGAATTGGTGCGCGGCTGGCACGGACGGATGGCTACTTGATTTCGAGTTTTGCGAACGGATCGTTCACGAAACCGCCGGATTTTTGTCCGGGCAATTCTTGTGCTGGAGCCGGGTGATTATTTACCGGTATTGTCGCGTGACCACCTTCAATTAGCCGTGGATTTTTGGCGCGTTTGTTGCGTGGGAGAGGGCTGACCATCACGTTGATGCCGCGGCCCATGCGTTTCGGCTCAAAATCGGGATGGCCGTAAGCCGCAATGTCGGCGAGAAATTTGTTGACGACTTGAAATCCGAATTCCGTGTGCGCCATTTCGCGTCCGCGGAATTTCAGGACGACTTTCACCTTCATGTCCTCGCACAGGAAATCAATCGCGTGGCCGACTTTCACGCCAAGATCGTGCGGGTCAATGCGCGGGCTGAGTTGGATTTCTTTGACAGTCGAGGCGTGCTGATGCTTCTTGGTTTCCTTTTCCTTCTTGGCCTGTTCGTAACGGAATTTGCCAAAGTCCACCAGCCGGCAAACCGGCGGCGTGGCTGTGGCGGCGATTTCAACAAGATCCACGCCATGCTGCCGCGCCATGGTGAGCGCCTCGTTGAGTGGAATGACGCCGAGTTGTTTGCCGTCCACTCCAATGACCCGGACTTCGCGGGCGCGAATTTTGCCGTTGACCCGGACAAACGAAACGGGGGAAAAACTGCGTGGAGAAAAAGGGCGGCTCAAGACACCCTCATCGGTTGTGGCATAACTGTAAATTTTCGCATCAAGCAGACTGGCACGGCCAGTTCAAATCCTGCGCACTTTTAAGCGTTTCCGGCCGCGTATGCAAGCAAATAATTGGTGACAGATTCAAAAAATCACGGTCCGATTTCAACGGCTTTAAGCGCGGCTTCATGGATTTGCTTCACTGGAACTTTTGCCCGCGCCGCCCGTTTTTTGCATGATTCAAATTCCGGCGCGGTTTGAACCACTTTTCCGTTGAGCCGGCCAATTTTCACGGCGACAGTGCCAAACGGCGTTTTGACTTTTATGAATTCGCGCCGCAGTTTGCGCCGTTCCGCCACTGTCCGCCGCACGCCAAACGCGCTTGTCTCGCGTAAAATCATTTCACTGAATTTGTCCGCGTCGGCCTCTGCGCACAGGACTGCGAGCAACACGCCGGGCCGGTTTTTTTTCATTTGAATCGGCGTGTGGAAAACATCCAGCGCGCCGGCGGCAAAGGCCTGCTCCATGAAATGGCCGAGGATTTCCGCGTTGATGTCGTCAAGATTTGTTTCAAGCACCGTGATGCGGTCCGTTTCCCAGTCCAACGCGCCGGTGACTTTGGGCTTTGGGCTTTGGACTTTGGTCTCGGTGCCGAGCACCGCTCGCAACACATTCGGCCTGGTTTTGTTGTCGCGCGAACCGAGGCCAAAGCCGATTTTTTTCGCAACCAAATTCTGCATCGGCCCAAAGCTCTCAGCAAATTCGGCAAGCAACGCCGCGCCGGTGGGCGTGACCAATTCATGCGGTTCGTCACACTGCGTCACGCCGATGCCGCGCGTGCCGAGAATCGCCAATGTCGCCGGTGCGGGAACAGGAAAGCGTCCATGCTCACAATCAATCCAGCCGGTACCTTCAATGACCGGCGAGGCAAGCACACGCGGTCTGCCGAGCATTTCAAGCGCGATGCAAGCGCCGACGATGTCCAGAATCGAATCCACTGCGCCGACTTCATGGAAATGCACGTATTCCGGCGGCAAGCCATGAATTTTCCCTTCGGCACCGGCGATGCGTTGGAAGACGGCAATGGACTTTTTCTTCACCCACGGCGACAATTTACTTTTGGTAATGAGCTTCTTGATTTCGGCAAACGTCCGGTTCCCGCCGTAATGATGTTCGTGTCCATGCCCGCGCACTTCGCACTTCGCACTTCGCACTTCTTCGAGATGCACGTCAAATTTAATCCCTTCGATGCCGGTTTTTTGTTTGCGCGCGATGTGCAAGTGATGGCCGCCGAGCCTCAATTTTTTCAACTCGCGCTCCAATTTTCGCGCGTCCACGCCCAAATCAATCAGCGCGCCGATGAACATGTCGCCGCTGATGCCGCTGAAAATGTCAAGATAAAGCGTTTTCATGTTTGCGATGCCAATGCATTGATTTGACTTGCGGCATATCCGGCACCGAAGCCGTTGTCAATATTCACAACCGTCACACCGCTGCCGCAACTGTTCAACATGGCAAGCAGCGCGGCCAGTCCGCCGAAACTTGCGCCGTAACCGACACTCGTCGGCACGGCAATCACCGGCTTGGAAACCAAACCCGCGACAACACTTGGCAGCGCCCCTTCCATTCCGGCAACAACAACCAACACGTTCGCGCTTTGAATCGCTTCGAGATGCGGGAACAGCCGATGCAAACCGGAAACGCCGATATCGCGGATACGCTCGACTCGATTGCCCATGATTTCCGCCGTCACCGCCGCCTCCTCGGCCACCGGCAAATCGCTCGTGCCGGCGCAAATGACGGCGATGAAGCCGGCATTTTTTGGCAAAGGCTTTTTCCCGATGGTCACGCAACGCGCAAGCCGGTGATGAACGGCGTGTTTGAATTTTTTACGGAGCGCGCGGGCATGTTCGGGTGTGACACGGGTCACGAGCACGCGCTGTTCGCGTTCCAAAAGTCTGGACGCAATTTTGACAACCTGCCCCGGCGTTTTGCCGGAACCGAAAATCACTTCAGGAAAACCCTTGCGCAATGCGCGGTGCATGTCCACCTGCGCAAAGCCCAGGTTCACGACCGGCGCGGATTGAAATGCGCGCATGACTTTTTCGCGCGGGATTTCCCCGGCGCGGAACGCCTCCAAAAGTTTTATGGCTTCACCGGTTGTCACAAGGGCAGCATGGCTTTTCCGCACAAAATTGGAAACGGGATATTTTAATGAAATCAGTGGTGATGCCTAAAGAGCCGTTGCCGGTTTTCGAACAGGTACCAAACAATGACCACGTTGATGATGAGCACGACCAAAAGTCCGATAGGAAATTGATGGTGCGGTGTCTCCGGCCGGCGAACCAATTCAAAAATTTCAATCGGGATGAAAAACGCCGATTCGCCAATCGCCAGCCAAATCGCCCACTTGGCGCGAAACGCCAGTCCCAAGCCCAGGACGAGCAGAAATAATCCGCAGAGAAAGGTGCCTGATGCCAGCATGCGCAGGTTGGTCGGTGTGATGGTGCCCAGCCAGTCGCCGATGTTGCCAAAAAACCTGTTTTCAGGGTCGAGATGCATCCACCGCAGGAATTGGTCGAACAAGTCCTCCAAATCCTTTCCCGCCAGCGCAAAAATTCCCAGCGCGGCGAGCAACAAAACTAGGCCCTTGAAAATTTTGATGCCGCTGATGAGGTAAAGCATCGGTGCGCGCTTTTTTGGCGCCGTGGGAGTTTTTGCGTTTTGAGCCATTAGCAGATTTTTGTCAGCAGCCAATCGAGCAATTCACCGATGGCAATGCGCTCCTGCCTGCCGTCATCGCGGTAACGAACCGTCACGGTGTCCTTCTGGCCGACCAGCCGACCTTCCTTTGCGCCTTCCAACGTCTCGAAATCCACCGTGACACAGAACGGTGTGCCCGCTTCGTCCTGACGGCGGTAACGGCGGCCAATCGCGCCCGCGTCATCGTAAAACACGTTCATGTGCGGGCGCAACAGGTCGCGAATCTCAAGCGCCTTCTTCACGAGATCAGGTTTGTTCTTGAGCAACGGCAGCACGGCGACCTTGATGGGCGCGATGCGCGGATGAAATTTCAACACCACGCGCGTCTCCAACTTTCCTTTCTCATCCGGCATCCGGTCTTCGTGGTAGGCATTGCAAATCAGCGCGAGAATTAGACGATCCACGCCCGCGGACGGTTCAATCACATGCGGAATGTATTGGCCTCTGGCCAGACCGTCAGCGTCTTCACGCGCCGATTTTTCAATTTGCTCCGGCGTTTCATCCGGCTTCACCGTCTTCGTGAGATATTTTTTCCGGTTCTCGTGGTAGCGACGCCAGAGTTCGTCCTGTTTCTCTTTTGGCAATTTGCCCCACGCCGCGCGGAGTTCCTCGTCGAACACGCCCATCGGTTTGCCGGAGAAACGTTCGTGCTGGCTCAAATCGAAGTCGCTGCGCGCGGAAACGCCTTCGAGTTCCTCTCCCATCAATTCACCCTGCGCGTCGCGTTTGCTGAATGGGAATTTGTAGAGAATGTCAACGGTCGCACGCGCGTAGTGCGCCAGTTCCTCCGGCTTCTGCCAATACTCCACAAGCGACTCACGCGGCAGACCGACGGATTCATAGAACTGGACCCGCTCCTCGACCCAGTATTTAAGCCACGCTTCCCAACCCCAATTCGATTGCGGATTGCGGATTGCAGATTGCGGATTAACGTCGCTGACCTTGGCCATACTGCCACTGATAGCCTCGATGACTTCATCGGGTTTGATGAAAAATTCCAGTTCCATCTGCTCGAACTCGCGCGAGCGGAATGTGAAGTTGCGCGGCGTGACTTCATTGCGGAACGCCTTGCCGATTTGCGCGATGCCGAACGGCACCTTCTGGCGCGACGTTTCCAGAACGTTTTTGAACTGCGCGAAAATCGCCTGCGCGGTTTCGGGCCGAAGGTAGGCAATCGCCGATTCATCCTGCACTGGGCCAACATAGGTTTGGAACATCAGGTTGAACGGACGAGGTTCGGTCTTCTCACCGTGACATTCAGAAACCATCTTGCTGGGCTTTTGCGGGCAGGGGATTTCATTGGTCTGATCGGCGCGGAAACGGCCTTTGCATGTTTTGCAATCAATCATCGGGTCGCTGAACGTGTCCACGTGGCCGCTGGCCTTCCAGATTTCCGGATGCATGATGATGGTGGCTTCGAGGCCGACGACGTCGTCGCGCCGGCGGGTCATGGTGTTCCACCAGAGTTCCTTGACGTTGCGCTTGAGTTCGGCGCCGAGCGGGCCGTAATCCCAAAAGCCGTTGATGCCGCCGTAAATCTCGGAAGATTGGTAAATGAAGCCGCGCCGCTTGCACAGCGACACAATTTTTTCCATCAGCCCCGCGCCGGAGGCGGGGGGGGTCCAGTTTTCTTTTGGTTCAGCCATTGAGGTTGGCAGTGTTTGCGATGCCTGCGGTGGTGTCAATGCCGCTCCACACCCGGTCGTGGTATAGTTTGCAATTCTGGCGGGGCAAGCGTCCCCGTCCCGCATTGCGGGATCAGCAGCTTTGCTCCACCAAAACTATGCCGCTACCCCGCGCTCCCGAACGGCGTGAGATTCACGCAAGACGCGTGAAAATTTTACGCAAAATGGCACATGGGTTTGCCGGAATTCGATTTTTCCACGGGTTTTGGGTAGGATTTTGTCTGGCATCAGTGATGCTGAAATTCTTTCGTTGACAGCGTGTGTGATTCCAGTAGAATCCGCGCGCAGTCACGTGAACTTAAAAACCTTTGAATGTATGAAAAGAATTCTGAAAGACAAAAAAGCTTTTACACTGATCGAGTTGCTGGTTGTGATCGCCATCATAGCCATTCTTGCAGCCATGTTGTTGCCGGCGCTTGCCGCCGCCAAGCGCAGGGCTCAACGCATCAGTTGCGTTAGCAACCTTAAGCAATTCGGCATTGCCTTCCAACTTTATGCGAATGACCACAGCTACAATCCTTTCCCAGGTTCTCTCTATGTTTATGGTACTCAATTCGCTACTCCAGGCACGTTTGCTCCGCAGATGCCATTAGCGACGATGACGAATGTATTAACCACCCCAAAGTTGGTATTTTGCCCGTCGGATAGTACTCGCAGCGCGACCACAAATTGGTCGGTACTTGTTAATACCAACACCGGAGCTCCATATGACACAGTTACCAATTATCAGAGCTATTTTATCGGTGGCGATGGGCTTGTTAGCGAGCCTAAATCGATTTTTGCTGGCGATCGCAACATCGTGGATGGCACGGCGGCTTCTCCAGCCGACGGCACCCTAGCATCTGATGATAATGGCCACGGCGGCGGCAATTTAGCAAGTGTTCCTTTTAAAAATTGGATATGGAATATTTCTGATATGCATCAGGGAGTTGGAAACCTCTTGTTCGGCGATGGCAGTGTCCTGCAGGCGACAACACGACAGTTGGATACGACCATGCTTGACTCCATCAACAGCACTGCATTGAATGGTAATTATCCTTATTATAATTTCCCGACTGGTTTGACTTGGTAATTCCCCGACTGGTATGAGCGGCTATGTGAACGCGCCCTGGCGTGTTTGAGTTTAATTATCGCGTCGCGAGGCATCTGCTTAAAGGGTGCCTCGTTTTTATTTTATAAGCTTTGGCAAAAAGGGCGTTGCGGCGCGACCACGCTTCACGCGGGCCGCTTTCAAGCATTTTCAGGGACAGTGGCCGCCATTCTTTCTTTCCGGTTTTTCTGAAACTCCTTGTTCCGCGAAAAAGTTTTTCGACAGGGCGCAACATTCCGTCTCCTGCACGCCGCCGGTGATTTGGCAGCATGGTTTGACGTTGGAGATTGCACAACAAATTCAACGCGCCGCTTGCACAGCGACACGATTTTTTCATCAGCCCCGTGCCGGAGGCCGGGGTGCGGCGTTTTCTTTTGGTTCAGCCATTGAGTGGGGTTGGCAGTGTTTGTAATGCCTGCGGTGGTGTCAATGCTGCTCCACACCCGATTGTGTCTTAAGCCAAGTTCGTAATCTTAATCAATGGGAAAGAGGATCATGATTAAGAGAAAGATTAAGACTGGAACATTGCCCCCACGCTCCCGAACGGCGTGAGATTCACGCAAGACGCGTGAAAATTTTACGCAAAATGGCGCATGGGTTTGCCGGAATTCGATTTTTCCACGGGTTTTGGGCAGGATTTTGTCTGGCATCAGTGATGCTGAAATTCTTTCGCAAAATATGTTGACAGCATGTGTGATTCCAGTAAAATCCGCGCGCAGTCACGTGAACTAAAAAAAACTTGAATGTATGAAAAGAATTCTGAAAGACAAAAAAGCTTTTACACTGATCGAGTTGCTGGTTGTGATCTCCATCATAGCCATTCTTGCAGCCATGTTGTTGCCGGCGCTTGCCGCCGCCAAGCGCAAGGCTCAACGCATTAGCTGCGTCAACAACCTCAGGCAAATCGGTGTCTCCCTCCGACTTTGGTCGAATGATAACAGCGACAGTTATCCCATGGCTGTCCTTGCGGCCCAAGGCGGTGCCAAGGACTATATCTATAACAATGGCAATGGAGGCGCCACTCCGGCGCCGTCATATGCTCCGCAGATGCCCTTCGTTGTTATGTCGAATATATTATCCAACCCAAAGTTGGTGTTTTGCCCGTCGGATAGTCTTCGCAGCGCGGCCACGAATTTTCTGGAACTTTACAGCGCCACCGCCGGCGCTGCTGTACCAGACAACAGTTGGAACCAGTTTCAGAGCTATGTTGTCGGTGGCGATGCGACTGATGTTCAGTCTAAATCGCTGCCGGCTTTTGATCGCAACATCATAGATACTACCGCTACTACTCCAGCTGATCTCACTGGCGCAGGTAATGGTGCTCTCGGAGGCGGAGGCGGTAGCGCCACTGCCCCTGTATTAAAGGGTGTGTCTTTTATTAAGTTGGGTTGGAATCAATCTGACCTGCACCAAAATAACGGGAACGTTTTAATGGGCGATGGCAGTGTTCAGCAGGCGACAACTATGCAAGTGCAGCAGTACGTGCTCGACTCCACCAATAGTGTTCCGCTTGTTCAATCTCCTTATTATAATACCCCGAACGGACCATAATAGTATTATTTGAGTTTGATTGTCATCACGAGGCATCCGCTTAAGGATGCCTCGTTTTTATTTTATAAGCTTTGGCAAAAAGGACGTTGTGGCGCGACCACGCTTCATGCGGGCCGCTTTCAAGCATTTTCAGGGACAGTGGCCGCCATTCTTTCTTTCCGGTTTTTCTGAAACTCTTTGCTCCGCGAAAAAGTTTTTCAACAGGGCGCAACATTCCGTCTCCCGCACGCCGCTGGTGATTTGGCAGCGGTGGTTTGACGTCGGGGATTGCAACAGATTCAATGCGCCGCCCGCCGCGCCGGCTTTGGGATCGCTCGCGCCAAAAACCACACGCGCCAGCCGCGTGTGCGCCATTGCGCCGGCACACATCGGACATGGCTCCTTGGTCACGTAAAGCGTGCAATCGGTCAACCGCCAGTCGCCCGCCACTTCCTCGGCCTGCGTGATGGCCAGCATTTCCGCGTGCGCCGTGGCGTCCTTGAGCAGTTCCACCTGATTGAATGCGCGGGCGATGATTCGGCCCTCGCGGACGATGATCGCGCCCACCGGCACCTCGCCGGCTTCATAAGCCATGGCCGCCTGGCGTAGCGCCTCGCCCATGAAAAAATCGTCGTTGTGCAGATCAATGACCGGTTCATCCATAATCGGAAAATGAAGAAGGAAAAATACAGAATGGAGAAGCAAAATTTAAACTCACCATTGCCGGTAAAATGGTTTCTTTATTCTTCATTCTGCATTCTGCCTTTGTTGAATTCTTCCAGCGTCCAATCGTTTTTGCCGTCAGGATGGCAATGACAATGCGCCGCGAAAAAGCCGCCGCGATGCCGCCAGAACCACGGCCAGATTTGTTCGGCGTCCGTTTTCGGAATTTTCAACGATGACAGCATTTCACGCTGGAAAAATTGGAACCGCCCTTCGGCATGCGCCGGCGGCAGCGTTTTTAACCTCACTTTCATTTCAAACAAAAACATCAGCCAATGAGTCTGGCCTTGATAACCGTGTTCGCTGACGAGACCGGTCAAATGCAAATCCGCCGCGCGAATTTCAACGCCGAGTTCCTCCCCGGCCTCGCGGCAGGCGCAGGCGTAAGGCGATTCGCCGATGTCCATTTTCAATTTGCCGCCGCAGGGGCTCCAGAACCCGCGATTCGGTTCCTGCGCGCGTTCGAGCAGCAGCACTTCATCACGCTCGTTGAAACAGTAAAGCAGCGTGGCGACTTTGTAAGGCAATGGCATCGCGCAGGATTTTGGATTTCGATTGGCGAATGTCGAGCGTGTAAAATTCCATTGCCACACCGGTCAAAGCCGTTAGCATGGCGACCCTTGTTTCGATTGCAGGCGAAGGAAAATCACGCATGAAAACTTACGACATCGCGGTTATCGGCGGCGATGGCACCGGCCCGGAAGTGATCCGCGAAGCCGTCAAGGTGCTGGATGCCGCCACGAAAAAATTCAATCTCAAACTCAACTACACGCATTACGACATTGGCGGCGCACGCTATTTGAAAACAGGCGAAGTGCTGCCGGACAGCGTAATCGCCGAGTTGCGGAAATTTCCCGCCATTCTGCTGGGTGCTATCGGCCACCCGGACGTGAAGCCGGGCATTCTGGAGAAAGGCATCCTGCTCCGGTTGCGTTTTGAACTGGAGCAATACATCAATCTCCGCCCGGTAAAACTTTACGACGAACGTTTCTGTCCGTTGAAGGACAAGAAACCTGAGCACATTGATTTCGTCGTCGTCCGCGAGAACAACGAGGGCCTCTACACCGGCGCGGGCGGTTTTGTCTTCAAAGGCACACCGAACGAAATCGCCGTGCAGGAAAGCGTCAACACCCGCCGCGGCGTTGAACGCTGTCTGCGCTTTGCCTTCGAGTTCTGCCGCAAGCGGGACCGGGACAAAAAGCTCATGCTCTGCGGCAAGACGAACGTCCTGACTTACGCCTTCGACTTGTGGGAACGCGCGTTTCACGAAATCGGCCAAAAGGAGTTTCCCGAAATCAAACGCGATTATGCCCACGTGGACGCCACCTGCATGTGGTTCGTGAAAAACCCGGAATGGTTCGATGTGATTGTCACCGACAACATGTTTGGCGACATCATCACTGATCTCGGGGCGATGATTCAGGGCGGCATGGGCATTGCCGCCGGCGGCAACATCAATCCGCAAGGCACGAGCATGTTCGAGCCGATCGGCGGCAGCGCGCCCAAATACACCGGCCAAGGCGTGATCAATCCGCTGGCGGCAATTTGCGCCGGACAGATGATGCTGGATTTTCTCGGCGAACCCAAAGCCGCGCAGGCCATTGAAACGGCGGTGATCAAGATCGTGCGGGACAGAATCAAATCGCTCGCTGCCGGCAAGATGGGCTACAGCACTTCGCAGGTGGGTGATCTGGTGGCGGCAGCGGTTTGACGATGAGGACAGTGGATGAAAAGTTTGACCGAACATCTTTGGTTTGAAACGCCGCATCGCCGCGATTACATCAACATTACTGACACCATCGAAAAGCTGGTTCACAAAAGTGGCGTGCAGGAGGGTCTTTGCCTCGTCAATGCCATGCACATCACCGCGGGCGTTTACATCAACGATGCCGAGGACGGTTTGCTGCACGATTATGATGTCTGGCTTGAAAAGCTTGCGCCGCACGAGCCGGTTTCGCAATACCAGCACAACCGTACGGGTGAGGACAACGCCGACGCGCACCTGAAACGCCAGATCATGGGACGCGAAGTGGTTGTAGCCATCACGAAGGGCAAACTCGATCTCGGCCCGTGGGAGCAGATTTTCTACGGCGAATTTGATGGCCGTCGCCGCAAGCGCGTGCTGGTAAAAATCATCGGCGAATAATTCGATTGTGATTGAACGGATTCCACGCGCAGTATGACAAAAGCCAATATGATAAAAACCGGTTTAATTTTACTGATGGCGTCCGCGATTTGCCTTTGTGCAGCGGATGCGCCGAAAACCAGTTTGCCGTCCGGCGGCTCCAGCGCGCCGGCCGTTGCAAAAAATGAGGAAACCAACAATCCCGCCGCGACGATCCCTGACGCCACTCATAAACCGGTTTTCACGACGAACACCATTACCATTGCCGGCGAACGAGTGACTTACGTGGCGGAAACCGGAATGCTGCCGCTGCTCAAACCCGACGGCACGTCGCGCGCATCGGTTTTTTACATCGCTTACACGCGGCAGGGCGAAAAAAATGAAGCTGCGCGGCCCGTCACATTTTGTTTCAACGGCGGTCCCGGCTCGTCGTCCGTGTGGTTGCACTTGGGTGCGCTCGGGCCGCGCCGTGTGAAGATGAACGAGGATGGCACCCTACCGCCGCCGCCGTTCAGCCTCGTGGACAACGGGTATTCGATTTTGAACGCGAGCGATTTGGTTTTTGTTGATCCAATCGCCACCGGTTTCAGCCGCCCGGTGAAGGACGAAAAGCCCGATCAGTTTTTCGGTGAGTCCGCTGATCTGGATTCCATCGGCGAATTCATCCGGCTCTGGACGACACGGCACGAACGCTGGCTCTCGCCGAAATTTCTCTGTGGCGAAAGCTATGGCGTCTTTCGCGCGGCGGGGCTGGCCGACTATTTGCGCTCGCGCTATGGGCTTTATCTCAACGGCCTGATTCTTGTTTCCGGTGTATTGGATTTTGCGACCATCGGGAACAATCCGGGCAACGATCTTCCGCATCCGCTTTATTTGCCCGCTTACACGGCGGCGGCGTGGTTCCATAAAAAACTGCCGCCCGATTTGCAGTCCGATTTGCCCAAGGCGCTCGCTGAGTCGCGCGAATTTGCCAAAGGCGAATACACTTCGGCATTGCAACAGGGCGCGACGTTGTCCGCCGACGAACGCGGGAAAATCGTCGCTGGACTCGCGCGGTTTACAGGCCTGAAGCCGCAGGTCATTGAGGACAACCATCTGCGGATTGACAGCGGTGTTTTCCGCAAACAATTATTGCACGACGAAGGCTTGATTCTCGGCGCTTATGATGCGCGCATCACCGGGCGTGATGACGACCCCGCCGCGCCGTATCCCGATTTCGATCCGTCCTGCGCGGCGACACTCGGGCCGTTTTCCGCGGCGATGAATGCTTACGTGCGCGGGGAATTGAAGTTTGAAAACGATTTGCCCTACGAAATTCTCGCCGGCGTGCAGCCGTGGAGTTACGGCGTGAGCAACAGTTACGCTGACGCGAGCGACCGACTCGCATCCGTGATGAATCAAAACCCCTATATGCGCGTACTCGTGCTCGGCGGCCGGTGCGATTTGGTCTGTCCGATTGACACAATGCGTTACGCGCTCGGCCACATGCAACTCGACGCCGCCTATCGCACGAACATCACCTATGCCGAGTTCGACGCCGGCCACATGATGTATATCAATCTGCCGGACTTAAAAAAAATGCAGAGGGACTTGGAGAATTTCTTGGAATAATCCGGGAGGGTCGCCGTGTCGGCGACCCTGATTTTGGGACGGCGACACGCCGTCCCTCCCAATTCATTCATGGACGCGAATCAATGTTTTGATCGTTTGATTGTCTCTAACCATTGATTTGAACAACTCCGGCAACTGTGTCAACGGACACTCGCCGTTCACAAAATCCTTCGCGCGAATGACGCCTGCTTCAATGAACTCCAACGCCCGGCGGATCGTGCGCGGCGTGTGATGAAAACTCGCGAGTAGCGTCAGGTTTGAATAGTGAATGAGAGTGGTATCCAGCGTGATGGTCGTGCCGGACGGACAGCCGCCGAAAAAAATCACCATGCCGCCTTTGCGCACAAGATGAACAGAAGCTTCCCACGTTTCCGGTTTTCCAACAGCCTCAATGACGGTGTCGAAATGTATTTTAGTGGCCTCACAAATTGTTGTGACAAGATTTCCGCCATCGCCAATGTCAATGACCTGACTGGCGCCAAGCCGTCGGGCGGCTTCCAATCGTGCTGCTTGCCGGTCGGCGACGGTGACATCGCAACCGAGGTTTTTAGCAAGCGCGGTAAACATGAGTCCAATCGGCCCGGCGCCGAGGATTAGCACGTGTTGTCCTGCGCGCAGCTTTGCGTCTTCGACACCCTGCACAACACACGCGAGTGGTTCAACGAGCGCCGCGTCGCGGAACTCAGTTTCCGGCTTGAGGCGCAGGAGATTTTTTTGGACGAGCCGCGCGGGAACAACGATGGACTCGGCGTAGGCACCGTTCAGGAAAAGGAGATCTTCACATAGATTTTCCCGCCCGCAGCGGCAATAAAAACATTTGCCGCAGGGTGCGGAGTTGGCTGCGACGACGCGGTCGCCAATTTTCCAATTCCAACTTTGGGCGTCGGACTTCGGACTTCGGACTTCACTAATAACGCCGGCCAGTTCGTGACCGAAGGCGGCGGGCGGCACGATCATTTTTGCGTGATAGCCGCGTTTGAAAACCTTCAAGTCGGTGCCGCAGGTGAGCGCGGCTTCGATGCGGATGCGGACTTCGCCGGGTTTTAGCGGAGGCGGTGCGATATCTTCGATTTGAATTTTCTCCTTGCCGTGAAGAATGGCGGCTTTCACGGGCACAGTGTATGGCCGCGAATGGTCGGAGCGGAAGAAAAGTTTTTGATTATCCGCGGCGGCTGAATTAATAGACGCTCCACCCTGTTGGAACCAAGGTTTTGACCTGCGGTGAAATGGGTGGAAGGTTGCCTTGTCCTAGCGAGAAGTTCACATCAAAACCCCAAGCGCGAGTGGGAACATTATAGTAATTGCCAGGAGTCTTCCAGTAATTTGTGGCATAAAGGCTGTTGAACATGACGACGATGGAACCATTATAGGTCAGAGTTTTTTGGCCACTACCACTCCAGTCCTCCAACAAACGAAGGAAATTTTCCACACCGCCACTATAATATTTTGTGCCACTGATGTTGGTGGATACAACAATGCCTTCAAAGGTTGCAGCATTGATAGTGGTGTTGCCAGCGGGTCGCGAGCCCAGACCCGTGCCGCTGGTGTAAGTGTCTTTCCAGCTTGTGGAAAGAACTGTAAGGGCATCTCCGATAAAGGCGGCCGGTGCGGCATTGGCCACATTGGTGCCGTTATTGAGCGATGAGCCGCTGGCATTATAATTGCCCAGAACGTAAATCGGTTGAGGTGTGGCAACCGTGAGGCCGTTGGTTGACGGCAGAACAGAGCCATTGGCCACCCGCACGGCCGGAAGATGCGAGTTGTCCGAAGGGGCGTTATTATAGACATAGACGGAATCAATGTAATGCCCGGTATCATTATAAGTCAGTGTGTTGTCAGTGCTGCCATTCGTGCCATAAAGCCAGTTGGTCAGTGCGCCTACGTTAAGCTCGACGGCTTGAACCGTTTTCCCCTCACGATAATCATAAAAAGTGGTGTTGGTGACGAACGAATAAAAGTTTGTCGTAGTGACGCTGGAAGTAGTGTTTGTTGTATAGGTTTTGATTGTGTTTGTAGTATAACTGTTTATTTTAGTATGATTGTAGTTCCAATTTGTTGTAATAGTATAAGTTATATTGGTGGTGTAACTATTTATAAAGTTTGTGGTTGATATGCTTACATCATAAGGAAGTGAAGCGAGCCGAGGGGTATTATTGGAATTTTGGTAATAGGCGGTAACGGAGCCACTCGCGGAGTTGGAGACGATGATATCGGCCAGGTTGTAAAGATATTCCTGGCCCACGGCGGAATTCGCGTCCACGCCCGTCGGCGGCAAAGCAAGAATGTCAGACGGGCTCGCCAGATTGGTTCCAAGTGGCATGGTCACTGCGTCCACAGCGAGGGAAGGAGAGTTGGTCGAGCCGTCCGGTTTTAGGTAAATGACTTTAGGATTCGCTGTGACGGACTGGGAATCATCATTGGTGTTGCGACTATAGATAATGTTACTAGCCGTTGTTTCCACCGTGTCATTGAAGGTCAGGCTTACCCCGGGATCCGCCCAAATCTGGCCGTTGACGTGTGTTTTACCGTTGACCACCATGGCGACGCCAGGACAGATTTCCATGTTCATGTTGTAAAAAATGGCAAATTGAAAGATGGGAATGGAACAGAGTTGAAATTGTTGCCGAACTGTGGCTGGCACGCTGTATGGCTGGTTAATGGGAGTTGCGGTGGAAGTGATAGTGCAATTCTGCACAGCGGCCCAAAGATTGGAATACGCTGAATTCACTGCATTTATGCGCGTCCAATTCGTGGTCCAAACAACAGGGATGGTGATCACACCGGTTAGATTCGCATTACCCGCACCGTCACTGAATGAAAATTTGACCGGCCAGTTGGCCTGGTCGGCAGGAGTAGGATAATAGGGAGTGTAGTAAATTGCGGGTTGAAGAGACTGGTTGAAGAAATCGCGTGACATTTGCGCGATGACACGTTCGGTGGCCGCTTCAGCCGCCGCCGTGCTCATGCTGAACAAATTATTCCGCTCCGTTTGTTTGGCGCTGCTGTTGGTCCAGTCCATCATGCTCCCCAGCAGCAACAGCGCGATGCCGATAAATATAATCGTAATCAACAGGGCGTAGCCTCGGTTGCTTTGTTTGGATTGTTTGAACGTCTTTTTCATGGCTGCCTCCGTTGTTTATAGTTTGAAAGCATTTCAATTTTGCATGCGTGGAGTCATCAGGGTTTGTAATGTGTAGTAATCGTAAGCACCAGTTGGGTCCGAGTAGGCCAGTTGCGAAAACTGCAATGTCATTTGGATGGTGTAATGTTCTGTGCCGCTCGACACGATGTTGCTGCCCCGATAATCCTCCATTTGGAACACCACCCGGTTGATGACATTGGAAGCAATTAGCACAGGTCCACCGCCGTAGGGAAGCTGATAAAGGTTATAAAGATGGGCCGTATTTGTGGCTAGATAAAAGCGGATGTAGTTGATCGTTAAGTTCGTTGTGGGATAAATTTGCAGCGCATTGCCATTCGTGCCTGTAGTCGTGAACGAGGTTTTGTCCCCATTTCCGACTTGCACAAGGTTTGCTCCGCGGACTTGATTGCGAAGTTGATCCAGCACTTTGAGGCTGTAGGCGGTGGACCTCAACTTGCTTGAAGTGAGGGAGTTCATCTTAAACCCGAAAATCTGCAGCGAAACCATTGCGAGCACGACCATCAAAAAAATCGCCATGGTGACCATCATTTCCGCGATGGTAAAAGCATGAGTGGCAGCCGCTTTGATGGGCGTCTTCCGCGACAAACTATCAGGTAACAATTTCATTAGCGTTCTCCCCGCCATGTTATCACTGTGTTGGAAAATACCGCTGCATTATTAGTCCAGATCGCCGTGATCGGGAACTGCCACACACAGTCAACGCGAATTTGCCTCACCTGCGGATTGGGGCGAACACTTATGATGTTGACGTAATTTGTAACGATCACCGATTGACCGGTTCCTGGGATGAATATCGAATTTGTTCGAGTGTAGTTGTTGCCTAGTGCTTGAAGTTCGTTGTCTGTTGCCGCCCGGGTTTGTTCAGCCCATTGAGAAGCGAAAGATTGAGCCGCCAGCGACATCGCACTCCATTCCGCCCGTCGATCGGTTTGTATGTAGCTACAAAGCATCCCTCCCATCACCACTGCCAAAATGGCGATGGACATTACCACCTCCACCAGAGTGAATCCTGCACCCGCTTTCTGCTTGTTGTTTTGTCCAAAACGAGCCGTCATACAAATGTCGGTAACGGGGCCATCTTGCCTGTCACTAACCAATGACTACAGCAAGGGATATACCACTATTTGGCGCCATTCAAGAAGGGGAATGGCCAATGGTGGGGCTGACGGCTGGGGGTGTCCTCTAATTTGACAAATCTGTCCGCAACATCGCTGCTCCGTTGTGAGCTCAATGGCGCAATCCACTGTGTTTTAATGCGCGACCGGGTTGACTGGCGGCGCTTTGATGAAATTGGTCGCCCGCAGGTAAATCGGCGCCAACTTGTCACCGGACACAAAATCATTTCGCCCGGCGACGAGTCGTCCCAATGTCCTCGCGTGTGGAAAAATGATGCGGCCCGACGGAAACCATCGGGTTGCCTCCGGGCCGATCAAAATATCGCCGGCGTTTGCGCGCGATTCAATTTCAGCCAAACCCATGATTTGCAGCGGCTCGATTTCCCTGCACGCGCTCTGTGAAATTTCATATATCACCCGGTAAAGTTCATTTCGTTGCGCATCAATCACCACGTTCACGCGGCCGAAAATTTTTTCCAACCGCGCCTGTGCCGCAAGACACTCCGTGCTGCTGGCGCCAAGCAACTTTACGCCGCGCGCGAGTTGCCAGCCTTGTGCAATCGAAAGCGCAACGCGGATGCCCGTGTAAGAACCCGGCCCAAGCCCGATGGCAATGACGTCAATTTGTTCGCGCTCCAACCCCGCTTCGCGCAACACAGCCTCAATCATTCCCAGCGCTCGCGTCCCACCCGCTTGCCGGGACGAAGCCCAGGCGTTTTGGCCGGGGCGAAGGCCAGCGCCGGTTTCGACGACTTCAGCTGCGACTTCGGTGTTGCCTGTGCGCACGACCGCCACGCTTCGTTGCGGCGAGGAAAATTCAAGCGCCAAGATCGTCATAAACAATCCGCCGTTCCGTTTCGGCGACAATTTCAATTTTTACCAGGAGCCAATTTTTACTTTTCACTCGGAATTCGTCATTCAACATTTTCTCCGCCCATTCAATGACTGTCACGCCGTCAGACCGTAAAAATTCCTCGAGTCCTGCCGCTGCGATTTGCTCCGGCGTTTCGAGCCGATACAAATCCAGATGAAACAATCGCAAGCGTCCGCCGCCGTATTCATTCACCAGCGTGAACGTCGGCGAATGCACGCACGCCGCGATGCCGAGCCCGCGTGCAATGCCTTTAACCAATTGCGTCTTGCCCGCGCCGAGTTCGCCGGACAGCGCGATCACGCGTCCGCGCTGTGCCACGCGCCCCCACGATTCGCCGAGCGATTCAGTCTCGGCGGGGCTGTGCGAAATGAACGTAACCATGCGCAGTCAAGGGTAGTATGGCGTCTTTGTCGCAAATGGTGACGCCTTCACCTGCCGTGATTTTCCCGATGCATCTCAGGCGCAGTTTAGGAAACTGTTTTTTCCATGCATCCAGCAATTTAACCGCATCACTGCTCGCAACCGTGAACAACAATTCAAAATCCTCGCCATCGGTGAGCGCGGCGACGAACGGCGGTTTCGTGAAGGGCTTTTTACGCGCTGTTTCCCTTGCCGCGCGGCTGATGGGAACAGCCGATTTCAATAATTCCGCGCCAACACGGCTGGATTTGAGCAAATGGCGCAAATCGCCCGCCAGCCCGTCGCTCAAGTCAATCATTGCGTGAATACGGAAATTTTCTGCAAGCCAACGGGCTTCCTGCAAACGCGGCTCGAACTCCAAATGTTTGCCCGCAAGCGAACCGCCAAGTTCGCCGGTCACAAAAATCGCGTCGCCAACTTTTGCTCCGGAGCGAAGAATTTGTTTTCCACGTTTGATTGTTCCCAACAGCGCAACGGAAATAAAAATACGTTCGGGACTGGCCGTCGTTTCACCGCCGGTAATTGCCACGCCATGTTTTTTGGCCAGCGCGCTCATGCCATCGTAAATTTTTCCAACGGCCTCCGGCTCGAAATTTTCCGGCAATCCAATGGTCACCAATGCGGCGACCGGTGTTCCGGCCATTGCCGCGATGTCGCTGAAGCAACGCGCGAGCGCCTTGTGCCCGATTTTTTCCGGTGGTGAATCTTTCCTGAAATGGATTCCTTCAACGACTGCGTCCGTTTTGAACAAAAACAATTTGTCCGGCACGCCAAAATCAAGCACGGCGCAATCGTCGCCCGCGCCCACCACGACGTTTTGATTCGCCGGCAGCGATTTCGTCAGACGTGCAATGAGTTCGAATTCATTCATTCGTGAATGCGGAAATTTCCCGCGAGTAGCAGCACGAAATTCGCCGCGTTGAACAGCGCGTGCGCGGCAATGGGCGCGAACAGATTATCTGTGTATTCGTAAAGCCATGTCAGCGCCAGCGCCAGCGCAAACAGAGGCACGAATGTCGCCGCGTCCCAATGAATCAGTGCGAACAAAAAGCTGACGCCGAGCCACGCCAGCCGCGGGTAGCCGCTTTGCTTGACGGACGGATACAACATGCCGCGAAAAATGAATTCCTCGGCCACCGGCGCGATCACCACGGTGAACACGCCGAGATAGGCACACAGCCACCACTCTTTTGCGTTGGCCAGCACCATCACGGCGGTTTCATTTTCGGGTTGCCAGCCGATTTTTGTCAGCGCATGCACGGACGCGCTTTGCAACAGCCACGCCACCGGCAGAATCGCGCACACAACCAGCACCGCCAGGAACCAGGCGTGGTTCAATCCCGGCTCGCGAAAACCAAACGCATCACGCCAGTTCACGTGATGTTGCCGCAGAAAAATCGAAATCAACACCCACGCTGCACCTTGAAAAGCCAGTGTGCCGAGCAGCACCGCGCCGGGACCGGCCGGCGGTTGGAATGCGGCGAACCCGGCCTTTTGCAGCAGGCCGACCATTGCCACTCCAAGACAAAGACTGATGAGTTGGGCCGCGCAAAACCAGATTACAACTTCCAGTCGCCACGGTTTGGCGGATAGCATGCTGCCAGCCTAGCGCAGCCGTATGCCAGTGACGACGCAAAACTAGGTCCTGGCTTGATTCACTTTGCACTGGCAAAACGTGTCAGCCGCCGGCGGGTAAAGCTGAAAATGTGAAAGAATTATTGAGGTAACTGTCGGACGAAATCAGTCATCAGACTGCGGCCGTTCTTGCTGTCTGTTGCGCGGCTGCTGAATTTTCCGCAACGCACGCCGCAGCGATTCGATTTCGCGTTCATCGGCGGATTTCTGGCGTTCAGCCAGCTCGACGAGTTCGAGCACTTCTTCCATTTGTTCCAACACCTGTTTGAGTGACTCGACAATTTGCGTCACTTCTTCAACGGCTTGGCTGATGGCGGAAGAAACAGTTGCGTTTTTGGGTTCCGGCAAAGCAGCCGCGCCCGGCAGTGGTGAAGTCTGGGGAATTTGTCCGGTCCGACGCCGGCCGCGTCCGCGTCCACCGCGAGGAATCCGCTGTTGTCCGCCGCCTGAATTCCGCGGCTGCGCTGGAAAATTCGATTCCGTTTGTTGTTTTTCCGGCGAGGGCATTTCCGGGCGTGAGCATGACGCGCCGCCGGAGAAAAGCAATGGCGAATTGGAATCACTTTTTCACAAACAGGGCAAGCGACGCGGTGTGGCGGTGCAGAAAATTTTTTTGGCCGACGGGACCGATTTCGCCGTTGCAGAAAAATCCGGCGAGTCCGAGTGGGCCGAGTTGCTTTTTTACCAACTCGGCGTCGTGGTTTGGGCGCCCGAAAAGATTTTGGCCGCGACCATTGCAGCAGCAGAGGCAACCGCCGTAAATCGTCGAGTCGGCGAGTTGTTTTTTTGCGCGCGACAGCAGTTCGTTCATGTCCTCGGTCGCCGCCACCGCGTCGCGCCGCTGGAATTGCATGGTCTGCCCCGCGCGCGGCATCGCACCGACGGCCAGCACGCCGGAGTTTGGGTCGCCGCCGATGAGATTGCGCACGAGAAAATCGCCGCGATGAAAATCTTCGAGATATTCATTGGCAACAAGGCCAATGAACAAATTACCGCGTGCCTTTTGTTGTTCAGCAAGAGGAAGTTTTTGGAACGTCTCCGCAAGCACGGCATAGGCGGGGCGGTTGGCGATTTGGCGAATCAAATTGTGTTCGACGCGCGTGAGCGTCCACGTCTCGCCGATGGGCGTGCAGCCTTGCGAAATGACACTCGCCAATTTCACGTCGCCGCCAAAGGAAACGGCCACGCCGCCGTCCTCGAACACATCGCCGTTCAAGTAGACTTGGGTCGTCTGGTCTGAAAAAGCGCCACCGGCCAGACCGCCGAGCGCGGGCAACGGTGCGTAGGCTTCATTCCAGGAGCGAAGCCAACTTTCCGCATCGAGATGAAACGGGTCAATGAACACAAGCCAGCCGTTCGAGCGCTTTGGTTCGACGCTGGTTTCCAAATACCAGTAGGCCGTGCCGTCAGCTTCTTCGACTTGTTTTTGGGTGAAACGGAAGCCTTTCAATTCCGCCCCCGGCAATGAATAAAGCGCGAGCACAAATCCCGACGCTCCTTCAATTTCCTGCGAGTCGGCAATCAATCCCGTGCTGGAACAGCCCGCGAGCAGCGGAATCCGGGCATGCACGCGCAAAATTTCCAGCGTCTGCCGCGCGTGCGGAAAAAATTTCGGCGACATGAAAATGAGGCCGAGCGAAACCTGCGCCGCGGGAAGTTGCGCGCGCAAATTCTCCGCCCACTGCCGCAGTTCGGTTTCATTGAAACCGCCCGGCCAGTGCGCGGCGATGGAAAATTCGTTGTTCACGGCACTACTTCAACCATGCCACAATTTTTTCCCCCGACCAAATTTCCTTGACCGGCTGGCGTTCGCGCGCGATGGCGGCGCGTTTGCCGTTCACCAGAATTTCGGCGGCGAGCGGACGCGTGTTGTAGTTCGACGCCATGACAAAACCATACGCGCCCGCGCTCAACAGCGCGAGATAATCGCCCTCGCTGACCACCGGCAACAGTCGATCTTTGCAAAAATAGTCGCCGGATTCGCAAATCGGTCCAACGACGTCGGATTTCACCAACGCGCCACTTTTGCGCGTGAGCGGAATGATTTCGTGATAGGCGTCGTAAAACGCCGGGCGAATCAGGTCGTTCATTGCCGCGTCCACGATGGTGAAATTTTTCCGGCCGGTTTTTTTCACGAACTCAACGCGCGTGACCAAGATGCCCGCGTTGCCGGAAATGAAACGTCCCGGCTCAATCAAAATTCGCAAACCAAGCGGTCGGAGCAGCGGTACAAGCCGCGCGGCATATTTGGCCGGAGTCAAAACATCTTTTGCCCCGCGTCCATCCCACCACGACAATTGGCCGCTGGCGAGCGCGGATTGGTAAATAATGCCCAGCCCGCCGCCGATGCTGAAAAATTCCAATCCATGTCTTGCTTTCAGTTTTTCAACGAGCGGCAACACTTTGCGCACGGCCTTTTCAAACGGCGCGACTTCCGTGATTTGCGAGCCGATGTGCATTTGCAATCCGCGCAGCCGGAGATTTTTCAATTTGGCGGCACGCGCATAAACACCGCCGATTTTCTCGAGCGCAATGCCGAATTTGTTTTCGTAAGTGCCGGTGGTGATTTTCGCGTGCGTTTTGGCCTCCACGTTCGGATTTACCCGAATGGCGACCGGTGCGATTTTTTTCAACCGCGCCGCGATGCGATTGATGCGCTGCAATTCCGGTTCGCTTTCAGCGTTGAGCGAATAAACATTCTGCCGCAGCGCAAATTCAATTTCGTCCCCCGTTTTTCCAACGCCGGCGAAAACGCACTGGCGCGGGTCGCCGCCCGCCGCGATGACGCGCCTCAATTCGCCTCCGCTGACAACGTCGAATCCGCTGCTGAGCCGCGCGAGCGCGCGCAGCACGGACAGATTGGAATTGGATTTGACGGCGAAACAAACGAGGTGTTCCACCGGCGACATCGCAGCATCGAGTTTTTGGAAGTGGCCGGTCAGCGTGCGCTGCGAATAAACATAAAGCGGCGTGCCAAATTTTCTGGCGAGCGCCTCGACGGCGACACCTTCGCAAAACAAATTCCGGCCGATGTAACGAAAGTCATGCATGACGATTGCAGTCTAAAATTCGTGGCGTGTCATGGCAAAGAAAAAGCCCGCCGGCAAAAACCGGCGGGCAAGGGCGTAAATCCATTTTACGGATCAGCCAGAATTTTTGCGCGCTCGGTTTGGTATTGTCCGGCTGTGATGGCATTGGCCTCATATTTCTCCAGCAAGGCGTTGAGTTGGGTTTGTTTGTCGGTGGAAATAGGCAGCGGTGGCGCCACAATTGGTTGCATCTCCGGTTCCTTTACAATGTTAGGCACTGCATTTGTTTGGGGCGCATTGGCTGTTTGGGGCACCTTGGCCTTTTTGTGCGCTTTGGCTTTTTTCGCCGGTTTGGCGGGAGCGGGCTGAACCTCGGACATGGCTGGCCCCGGCGTTTGAACAGGAGCAATGCCGGGTTCGGGGACTGCTTGTGGATTTTCCACCGGCGCTGGTGCAACCGTTTCGGCAGGTGCGTTGGTTTCAGTTGTTGGTGGCTGCGTTTCAGCCGGCGGCGCAGGTGTCGGGGCAACTGTGTTCGTTGTGGTCGTCGTCTCGGGAGTTGCCGGCGCTGGAGTTGCCGGCCGATTTTCTGTCGGCGCTGGCGCAACCGTTTCGGCGGGTGCGTTGATTTCAGTTGTTGTTATTGTTGTTGTTGTTGTTGTTGCCGGTCGATTTTCCGCCGATGCTGGCGCAACCATTTTGGCAGGTGCGTTGGTCTCAGTTGTTGTTGTTGTTGTTGTTATTGTTGCCAGCCGATTTTCCGCCAGTGGCGGAGGAACAATTGGAGCCATGTTGGTTTCGGGAATGGCTGCCGAAGTGACGGTCGGCTGATTTGGTTGTTCGGGCGCAGCGGCTGGGGCGGGATTGTCATCCGCGCGAACAGTGATGAAGCTTACACAAAAAGCGACCGCGCAAACTGCGGAAAACCACTTGAAAATTTGCATGTTTTTCTTCTACACCAATCCTTGCGTGGAAGCAACTGTTTTTCCGGCGGTGGAAAATAACCGCCGCCACGCGCCTGGGAACGGATAGCTGAACGCCGACAGCAGCAAAATCCGACGCACTTCACTGCGGGGAATCTTGATGCCCCGTTGCAATTCAACAACGTTGGCAGCGCGCAGTCGTTCAATCGTCCTGACACCGATCAAAATCGGCCAGGCGCAGGCGAGGCGGACGCGCACCTGCCCGAACGGCAGTGAATTTGTGTAAGCCCAGCCCGCCGCCAGATGCAATTCCGCCTTGTTGAGGCATTCGCGGAACAGCGGCAGGAATTTCGCTTCGTTCGCAGGCGACAACAAGTCGGCGGGTTTCAGGCCGGCCTCAACCAATTTGTCCGCCGGCAAATAGCACCGGCCATTGCGCAAATCCGCCGGCAAATCGCGCAGAATGTTCACGAACTGCAAACCTTTGCCGAACCGAATGCCGTTTGCCAGTAGAAGTTCATCGTCCAGTTTCGCCTTGGGAAACAAATGGGCGCGGCAGATTTTTGTCCAAAATCCACCGACGCAGCCGGCGACACGATAGGTGTAATCTTCCAGTTCAGCCTCGGTTCCCAGCGCGACGATTTTCCCGGCGGACGCGCCGGCGAACCGGCGTAAATCCAATTCCTGTCCACCCGTGATGATCGTCAGGACGTTGCGGACGAGTTTTAAATCGGCGGGCGAAAGCGTTTGCAGCTGCGCGAGGCTGTCCTCGACTTTTTCCAACAGCGCGCGTTCGGCAGGCAGGGCCTGATGTTGGGCAAGCTCACCGAAATTCAGCGGTGCGGCATTTTGACCGAGAATCCGTTCGCGCAGCTTTTGCAGCGCGTCGAGCCGTTGTTCCAGCGGGACCAGTTCGGTATCGGCAATGGTGTCGGTCGTGCGCGCGAGCAGATACGCGAGGCCGATTTGCGGACGCACACGCGCCGGCAGCACGCGCAACGTCAGATAAAGCGAGCGCGACGTCGCCTTGAGCAGATCGTTCAACGATTTTGGCATTGTATCTTATTGTCCCAAAGGGACACCGGATATTAGCCAGCCACGAAGTGGCTGGAAAGCCAACCAAAATCGAATCGTGTCCCGCAAGGGACGCTGGGAAACATTACCACAAATATTTTTCATCGTATTTAACGTGATGTTTTTTAAGGAATGCCACGTATTCCTCCTGAAATGTTTTTGTCTGATGATGTTCGGCTTGATTTGCGATGTATTCCTTGACAGCGTCGCGATTTGAAATGCTCACCGTGAACGCGCCGTAGCCCTGTTGCCATGCGAAATTTTTCACGCCAAGGGTTTCGTGAATCCACCGGGACGAAGTTTGTTTGATGTCTTGCACAAATGACGCCAGCGGATGTGTTGCCCGTAAACCAACAAGCAAATGAACATGATCCGCCGTGCCGCCGATGGCTTCGGGAATGCCGTCTGCCGCACGAATCAGACCGCCGAGATATTCGTGCAAACGCACACGCCATTCATCCACTATGAACGGATGCCGGTCTTTTGTGCTGAACACAATGTGGTAATGCAGGCTTAAATGGGTTGCGGGCATTTGCTTTCCGGCGTCCCTTTCGGGACGTATGGTTTTATCGTCCGATTACCAGCCACTTCGTGGCTGGCTAATTTCCAGTTGTGCCTTCAGCACGAACCGATGCTCACATAAATTTGCGGCGCTTGAATATCGCGATGTCTGCGGCAGAAAGTTCAAACCATTCGCCGTTTTTACGTTTTAATGCAAACCTGTTGTGCCAATAAGCTTCAATTCCACTTGGGTCATCAGTTCGAATAACATGAACCGTTGAAGCTTTTTCGGGAAGCTGTAAAGCAATCTCATACTCTCGACGCCCCACAGAATTGGCTTTTCCAATTTTGTAGAAACGCCCCGACTTGATGAGATAGACATAGCCGATTTGTTCTTCCAAAGCTCCCGGCTTTTCAGGCGCATCGCAATTATGAGCAAGATATTCTTCACAAAAGTTGACAACATTTTTGTATTCGCTTTGGCCTCTGCAATAATCAGCAAGCTCTTTGATAAAATCAGGCTTTGCTCCAATCCGATCAAACACTTTTTCGTTAGGAAATTCTGGGTCACTGCACTTTTTCAAGCGCAAATCACCCGTCGCTGGAATCCGCCCCAGTTCACGAGCAAGATTTGCAAATTTGGCAAGAACATCTGTTTTATCAAATGCCGTTTTGAGTTGATTTGGAGCAAAACCGGCTTCAAGAACTGCGTCGTTCCAACGAGCCCAAATTTTTCCAAACCACTCGGTTTTTTTATTCCTGTCTCATCTTCAAATTTTCGCCAGCCTAACGGGACTCCACCGTTTGCTTCGGTAGTTCGCTTTATTTCTTGAAGAATATGCAGCTTTGTCATGGCGATTATTTTACGAAAGCCGTTCGCGCCATCTTACCAGTTGCTTCACGACTTCCTTAGTTCCGGGCGCGCCAATCAAATTTCGTTTGGCCATCGCACGCTGCAAATTGAAGACGCCGAGCACATCATGGCCAAAGATTTTATCCACGGATTGCAATTCCGTGGACGTGAGTTGGTTGAGCGGTTTGCCGCTTTTTTCCGCCAGCGCCACAATCTTGCCGACGACGTGGTACGCCTGTCGGAATGGCATTCCTTTTTTGACAAGATAATCTGCGAGGTCGGTCGCCAGCAACACCGGGTCGCTCGCGGCAGCGGCGCAGGCACGCGCGTTGACCTTCGTATTTCGCAACATCGCGGCCATGATGCGCACGGTCGCGCGCACGGTGTCGGCGGTGTCGAACAGCCGTTCCTTGTCTTCCTGCAAATCGCGGTTGTAAGCCATCGGCAAACCTTTCAGCAGCGTGAGTAGCGCGACAAGGTTGCCAATGACGCGGCCGGTTTTGCCGCGCGCGAGTTCCGCGATGTCGGGATTTTTCTTTTGCGGCATGAGCGACGAGCCGGTGGTGTAGGCGTCGGCGATGTTGATGAAATCAAATTCCGCGCTGGCCCAGAAAATCAAATCCTCGGCCAGACGTGACAAATGAACGGCGAGCAATGCGGCGGCAGCGCAAAATTCGACGACGAAATCGCGGTCGCTGACGGCGTCCATGGAATTTTGTGTGAGCTGCGGTTTGCCGCTGGCGTCCACGAAGCCGAGCAATTTGGCGACGAGCACACGGTCGAGCGGCAGCGTGGAACCGGCAATCGCGCCGCTGCCGAGCGGGCAGACGTTCGCGCGCGAGTGGCAGTCCCAAAGGCGTTCGCAGTCGCGCTCCAGCATCTCGACGTAGGCGAGCAGATGATGCGCGAGATACACGGGCTGTGCGCGTTGCAAATGCGTGTAACCGGGAATCAGCACGTCGGAATTTTTTTTGCCGAGTGAGACGAGCGCGCGCTGCAAATCGGTGATTTCACCGAGCAACGAAACGATTTCATCGCGCAGCCAGAGGCGCATGTCGAGGGTGACTTGGTCGTTGCGCGAGCGGGCGGTGTGGAGCTTGGCGCCGACGGGAACGCGCTTTGTCAGTTCGGCCTCAATGTTCATGTGGACGTCTTCAAGTTCGGGTTTCCACTTGAATTTGCCCGCGGCGATTTCGCGTCCGATCTTGTCGAGTCCGCGGACGATGGCGATTTCCTCGGACTTGGTGAGCACGCCGATTTTGCGGAGCATGGCGGCATGGGCGAGCGAACCAAGGATGTCGTGCCGCCAGAGCCGGTGGTCGAAGGAGATGGATTCGGTGAATTGCGCGACGTCCGCGCTGACTTCGCGCGCGAATCGTCCGCTGCGGGAGACTGGAGAGATTTTTTTCATGCGCTTTAATTAAACCGCCGATGAACGCGGATGCACACAGGTTTCGAGATGCGGCGGCAAAATTCAATCACAAAGACGCGGAAAAAACCCCTTGAAAAACCCCGTTGCCAGCGGCACGCGGATGTGGAATGCTATTTCAAACAATATGAGCGAGTTTAGTTTTGTCTGTCCGGCTTGCGGTCAGAACATCAAGTGCGAGTCGTGGCGGAGCAACTCGATGATGGAATGCCCATCGTGCTTCCAGAGGGTCATCGTTCCGCAAGCTCCCGCAACCGACGATGTGGAATTAATCATAAAAGGCTCGAAGGCCGCCAAGCGAGTGGTGACAAAACCGGAGACGAATTTGGGAACGCCGCCTGTTCCAACCCCGCCTGCAAAAGATTCTCTGGTGCCAGGAATCGCCTTTGTCGTTTTGCTTTGCGCAGCGCTTGCGATGGCGTTTATATTTAAGGGGAAAATTTTTAAATCCACCGGCAATCAAACCAGCGGGCAAACCAACCAAGTCGTAACGACGCCAAGAAAGCAGCAAACCTCTGCTCCACCACCGACGACGACGACGAATAATGCGAATTGGACGTTGAAGCTCGACGCGGTGACGATTCCAAGTTCGGCGGTAACGGGATATGTTCATGGAAAGGCTTTCATTCCAGAGCAAGTGACTTTGGCGGGGGGCGCGTTTACATTGCGCACGGCGGACAATCCACCGACGGTCGGCGTTTCCATTTATCTTCATGCAAACCGAAGCGAAGACCTTGCGAGACAATCGGTCAATATTGAGCCCGATTCGGCCGGTGTGCCGTGGATCGATTTGCGATGGAAGGATGAAGGGGGCCAGTATTTGGCGCAAACCATCACGAAAGGATACGCATTGCGAATCGAGTTTGGGCAACTCACTGGCAACCGGCTGCCAGGGAAAATTTATCTTTGCACACCGGACGGGACAAAAAGCTGGCTGAAGGGGGCGTTCGATGCTCAAATCCTCAACTCCAGATAGCTGAAACCGGAAAGTGAAGGAGGCTGTTGTTCTCTCATTGACAAAACGGCGGTGGAGCTGATGGAATTCCATTTTCTCCCATTCCACAATTGGAATTCAGGGCACGATTAAGATTGGAACCAGGGAAAAACCCCGTTGCTAGAGTCACACGAATGTGGAATCCTATTTTCAACAGCATGAACGAGTTTAAATTTGTCTGTCCGGTATGTGGACAGCATATCAAGTGCGAGTCGTGGCGGAGCAACTCGACGATGGAATGTCCGACGTGTTTCCAAAAAATCATCGTCCCACAGTCCCCTGCGACCGACGATGTGGCACTGATTATAACAGGCTCGAAGGCTCGTAAACAGCGGGTGCCGACGGCGGTGACGAATTTGGGAACGACAACTCCGCCTAAGAAAAAATTTCCGACGGCGGCAATCGCCTTTGTCATTTTGCTTTGCGCAGCGATTGCGATGGTGTTTGTGTTTAAGGGAAAAATTTTTAAATCCACCGGTAATCAAACCAATGTGCAAACCAACCAAACCGAGTCCGCGCCTGTCGTGACTGCCGCACCCGTTGCAGCGCCTGCGCTGGTTGTTGCACCAACTCCGGCTGCGACTCCCGCGCCCGCGCCGGTGCTGCCGCCGGTTCGCATCAAAGCCGGCTCTTCCGCTCCGTTCACGGATTCAGAGGGTAACGTCTGGCTTCCTGATCAGGGTTTTGTGGGTGGGGAAACGATTGAACGTCCCGACGCACAAATCGCCAACACGAAAGACCCGGCGATTTATCGCAGCGAACGATACGGCATGACTTCGTTTTCGTATCCGGTTCCCAACGGCAAATACACGGTAAAGCTTCATTTTGCCGAAACCTACGAAGGGATTACCAGACCAGGCCAGCGTCTTTTTTCGTTCAATGTCAAAGGACAAGAGTTCAAAGATTTTGATGTCTGGGTTAAAGCCGGCGGCCCGCTGCGTGCCTACATCGAAACCGTCAGTGTGGAAGTCACCGACGGCAAGCTGGATATCTCTTTCACCTCCAAGATGGAAAATCCCCAGATTAATGGGATTGAGATCATTCCAGAAACGGCCAAGCCGGTCGTCGTTGCGCGGCCCGCGAACAATACGAATTGAACGATGGATCTCAACACGATGACAATTCCAGATTCGGCGGCGGTTGGATATGTTCATGGGAAAGCCCTCATTCCCCAGCGGGTGATTTTGGATGTGGGCACCTTGACGTTGCGCGCGGCGGACAATCCACCGGAAACCGACATTTCCGTTTTTCCTCATGCAAACCGGAGCGAAGATTCGCCGGACAATCGATCAATATCAAACCCGATTCCAGCAATGCGCCATGGGTTAATCTGCAATGGAAGGACGCACAAGGCCAGCCTGTGACGCAAACTATCACGAAAGGATACGTGCTGCGAATCGAGTTCGGGCCGCTGGCCGGGAACCGGTTGCTGGTGAAAATTTATCTTTGCACGCCGGACGAAATGAAAAGTTACATACTGGGAGCATTTAATGCCGAAATCCACAAATCCAAACCGTCGCGGTAAAAAAATTGAAAGGGTCGTTGTTTGTTTGTTAGCCAAACGGAAACAAACTCTCGCGCTGGCCGAATCGTGCACCGGCGGTTGCATCGCACACCGGCTCACGAATGTGCCCGGCGCGTCGGCGGTTTTCCTCGGCGGAGTGGTCGCTTACAGCAACGAGGCGAAGAGGAAGTTTCTCGGCGTTCGCACTGAAACACTCGCGGCTCACGGGGCGGTAAGCGAAGCGGTTGCGTGCGAAATGGCCGGGGGTGCGCGCGAACGATTCGGCGCGGATTTTGCAATCGGGGTTACGGGCATTGCCGGTCCGGGAGGCGGAACAAAAGACAAACCTGCGGGGACAGTTTTCATAGCGCTGATTGGAGCGTTTGGAACGATTGTTAAGCGTAAATTTAATTCCCTTGAGCGTGAGAGGTTCAAGGAAGTTACAGCCCAACAAGCATTAGAGATGTTACATTCGCGGCTGGCCGGAGCGTGAAATGCTTTGTGCTTGAGAGTGAAAGCTTTTTGCGTAAAGTTAAAGGGTTCAACGTCTTCACGGAGTTGAACAGAAAGAATTTTGTTTCCAAACATGGCTCTGACGACTGACCCGATGACCGCTGCGCGCGACCGTTTTACCGCCGAGGCGGAAGGCACAACCGCCGCTTTGCCGAAGCGGCGCGGGACGCTGTTGATTGTGGATGACGAGGACGGGCCGCGACAATCACTCCGCGTCATTTTCAAGGATGAATATGATTTGCTGATGGCTGATGACGGGCCGACGGCAATTGCGCTGGCGCAGAAACATCCGGTTGACGTGGCAGTGCTGGACATTCGCATGGCTGGCATGTCGGGCATCGACGTTTTGGAACACCTCAAATGCGTGAACCCGAGAATCGAAGCGATCATGATCACGGCGTTTGAGACGACCGACACGATTCGGCGGGCGCTGCGGTTGCGCGCGTGCGATTACATCAACAAGCCGTTCGACCTCGCGACAATCCGCGCAGCTGTCGGCCAGGCAATGCAGCGCCGCATAATCGAAAGTGAAATCAACAGCAGCGCGGAAAAGGTGCGGGAATTGCTTGCCGAGTTGCAAAACCAGCGCATCGAGGAGCAACTCGCCAAGACGCGCGGCGACATTTACGCCAGCATCATTCACGACATCAACGGTCCGTTGACGGTCATTTCCGGTTTCGTGCAAGTGCTCAACCAGCGCCTGAGCCGCCATTCACGGCTGGAGACGGAGGACTTGGAATTCATCAAGAACCGTCTGCGCATCATCGCGCGGCAGACGAGCAATTGCATCGAAATTTCCAGGCGCTACCTCAGTTTTCTTCAACGCCAGTCGGGCGAAAACGTCTCGTGCGTCAGTGTCAATCAATTACTCAAGGACTTGGATCAGCTCGTGCGTGTGCATCCCAGTGCGCATGAAAATGAGTTTGGCATTACGCCGCTGTCCAAGGACATCAGCGTCAAAATCAATGGCACCGACCTCATCCAGATTTTGCTCAACCTGGTGGTGAACGCCTTTCAGTGCATGCCCCTCAAACACCGCGTCGAAATCAGCGGTGAAGTGCTCCGCGCGCCGCTCAATCTCAAAAAATTCAAAGACGGCCCGAATGATCGGCTGCTCAACGTTGAAAGTGCGGACAATACCCCACCGCTGGTCAAACTTTGGGTGCGCGACAATGGCCCTGGCATCCCACCGGAAGTGTTGGCTAAAATATTTCAGTCCTACTTTACCACCAAAGGGCCGCAACAGGGAACCGGCCTCGGCCTCAACATCGTCCAGCGGCTCATCAAGGAAGGTGGCGGCGCGCTGCACATTCATACGCACGTGGGCGAAGGGACAACGTTCACGATTTATCTGCCCGGTGCGAATTTGAAGGGATAATTTTGTCGCGCGAAGAGCGCAAAGTGTCGCGCAGGAAACTTTTTTGAAACGGGTGGTAACCCGCAAAATTCCCATTCTAATCCGCCAGATACTCGCGCGGGTCCACGATTTTTCCGGCAATCGCGCTGGCCGCCACGGTCATTGGTGAGGCAAGGAATACCTGTGATTCCTTGTCACCCATGCGACCCGGGAAATTGCGGTTCGTCGCGCTGATGCACTTGATACCCGCCTTGTTGATGCGGCCAAACGTGTCCACCGGACCACCGAGACAGGCCGCGCAACCGGCGTTTTCGGTCATCTGCACACCGGCGCTCACGAGGATGTCCCAAACGGTTTGGTTGCCCCAATATGTCGTCTGCAAATCGCGCACGATTTCCGGCGTCGCCGGCACGCCGAATGTGTCAATGCTCACGTGTTTGCCACGCAACACGCGCGCAAACTCCACGAAATCGCTCGTCTTGCCGCCAGTGCATGAGCCGACATAGGCGCGATCGAGTTTGATGTGGCCCAGTTCCTTTGCTTTTTTGCGCTGACCGGGATTGGGATGGCACGCGACGGTCGGTTCAAGCTTGTCGAGGTTCACGACGAGTTCGTAAACGAACTTCTGGTTTTTGTCCGCTTCGACCGGTTCGTAAGTCTGTTTGGTTCCGTTGAGCCTGGTGCGGGCGTCCACGTATTCCGCCGTGCGCGCGTCGAACGGGAAAATGCCGTTCTTGCCGCCGGCTTCGATTACCATGTTCGCAATCGTCATGCGGTCATCCATCGAAAGCGATGCAACGCCCGGGCCGTCGAATTGCATGGCGCGATACGTCGCGCCGTCGGAACCGATTTCGCCGATGCAATGCAGAATCACGTCCTTGGCCATCACGCCCGGCTGCAATTTGCCTTCGAGTCGGAAGCGCATCGTTTCAGGGACTTTAGCGAGCAACTTGCCCGTGCCCATGACGAAGCCTGCATCGGTGTTGCCGATGCCGGTGGCGAATTGATTGAACGCGCCGGCCATGCACGTGTGCGAGTCCGTGCCGAACAACACCTCGCCGGGACGCGTATGGCCCTTCGCTGGCAGCGCCGTGTGGCAGACGCCGGCGTAACGCGAACCGAATTGGCGCTTGAGATTGCCCTTTTTGGGGTCGAAAACC
>Ga0116119_1000301_pt1 | contig 37276 bp, 28 predicted proteins | sample June2015DPH_11_1_2_FD_89791 | JGI IMG/M metagenome (GOLD analysis project Ga0116119, IMG submission 89791) | Peatland microbial communities from SPRUCE experiment site at the Marcell Experimental Forest, Minnesota, USA - June2015DPH_11_100 | ecosystem: Environmental > Terrestrial > Soil >...
AATTCATGGCAGGCGAAAAGAAAGGCGCGAAGAGCGCCGCAACGGTAAAGATCAAGTGGGTGCGCAGCTTCATCAGTTGCACCGACGATATGCGCGCGACGATTCGCGGATTGGGCTTGCGCCGGATGCATCAGGTGGTCGAACGGGAGAATTCGCCGGCCATCCGGGGCATGATTCACAAGGTGCGGCACCTCGTGGAAGTGGTGGAGTAATTCATGGCAGACAAGGGCAAGAAGGAACACAACACGGTTTCATTGTCGAACCTCGGGCCGCCCAAAGGCTCGCGCAAGAAGAAAGTGCGCGTGGGCCGCGGCATCGGTTCGAAGCTCGGGCGGACCTCCGGAAAGGGCAACAAGGGCCAGAAGTCGCGGCGCGGCTATTCGCGGCGGCGCGGCTTTGAAGGCGGGCAGATGCCGTTGCACCGGCGCATCCCGAAGCGCGGGTTCCACAATCCGTTCGGCGTGCAATATTCCATTGTCAACCTCGAGGAACTCAACGTGTTTCCCGCGGGCGAGACGGTGACGCCGGAACTCCTGCGCGCGCACGGTTTTGTGCGCCGCGCCAAGGATCCCATCAAGGTTTTGGGCGATGGCGAGCTGAAGACCAAGCTCACCATTCACGCCCAAGCATTCAGCGCGTCGGCGAAGGAAAAGATCGCCAAGGCCGGCGGCACATTCGAGGTGGTAGCGTAATCGGGTTTCCCGAGGAACCGGTATGAATCGTTTCTTGAACGCATTCGCGAATCTCTTCCGCATCGAGGATCTGCGGAACCGGCTGTTCTTCACGCTGGGGCTGCTGGCGGTGTACCGCCTCGGCGCGCACATCCCGACGCCTGGGATCAACACCAGCGTGCTGGAAGATCTCTTCAAGCAGTCGGCCGGGTCGGTGCTGGGAATCTTCGATCTCTTCAGCGGCGGCAACTTCCGCCGGCTGACGATTTTCGCGCTGGGCATCATGCCGTACATCACCTCGTCCATCATCCTGCAGTTGATGACCGTGGTGTTTCCGTACCTGGAGCGGTTGCAGAAGGAAGGCGAGCTGGGCCGGCGTAAGATCACGCAGTACACGCGGTATTTGACGATCGCGTTGAGCATCATTCAGTCGTCCACGATCGCCACCACGCTGCAATCGCAAGCGCTTGGCGGCCAGTCGCTGGTGTACCACCCGGGTTGGGGCTTCACGCTGATGACGATTCTGACGCTGACCACGGGTTCGGCGTTCATCATGTGGTTGGGCGAGCAAATCAGCGAACGCGGGATCGGCAATGGAATGTCGCTGATCATTTTCGTGGGCATCGTGGTGGGCTTGCCGCGCGCCATCGGCGATTTGTGGGACAAGGTAAGGACGCAGGCGTGGGGCGCGTTCACGCCGATAGCGATTCTGGGGCTCCTGGCGTTGATGGTCGCCGTGGTGGCGTTCATCGTTTTCGTGGAAGGGGCGCAGCGCCGCATTCCGGTGCAATATGCCAAGCGCGTGGTGGGCCGCCGCATGATGGGCGGGCAATCCACCTACCTGCCGCTGCGCGTGAATTCCGGCGGCGTGATTCCGCCGATTTTCGCGAGTTCGCTGCTGGCGTTTCCGGCCACCGCCGCGATGATGCTGGGCACGCGCTGGCCGTTCGTGAAGTCGATTGCGAACACCCTGCGCTGGGGAGAACCGCTGTACACCGCGGTGTACGTGACGCTGATCGTCGTTTTCGCGTTTTTCTACGTGGGCATCGTTTTCAATCCGACGGAGCTTGCGGACAACATGCGCAAGAACGGCGGGTTCATTCCGGGGATACGCCCGGGGCGCACCACTTCGGAATATGTAAGCCTGATCCTGAAGCGGCTGACGTTTATCGGCGCGGTTTATCTCGCCATCGTCTGCCTCTTACCGGAATGGATGATTGCGGGTATCCACCTGAATCACCTGCCGTGGTGGATGGGCGGTAACTGGTTTGACCATTGGCCGCAATGGATTTTGAACGGGCTTGGTGTGCAGTTTTATTTTGGCGGTACTTCGCTCCTAATTGTGGTGGGCGTGGCGATGGATACGGTGCAGCAGTTGGAGGCACAACTCGTCATGCGGAACTACGAGGGTTTCGCGCGGAAGGGACGTCTGCGCGGCCGTCGTTAAGGGAGACGAACCGTGGCGCTGGAAGAGCGTCCCGATGCAAAACTCGACCGCGGGGTCATTTTTTTAGGGCCTCCGGGATCGGGAAAAGGTACTCAGGCGAAAGAGCTGGCCAAGGCGTATGGCATACCGCATCTTTCGACGGGCGACATGTTACGGGAGCATGTCGGTAAAGCTACCACGCTCGGCTTGCAGGCGAAGCCGATCATGGAGCGTGGCGAACTGGTGCCGGACTCGCTGGTGCTGAAGATGATCGCCGAGCGGATCGAGCGGCCCGATTGCAGCCACGGGTTTGTGCTGGACGGTTTTCCGCGAACGGTGACCCAGGCCAGATACTTGGGTGAGTTGCTCAAGCAGCATGGGTACAAGGCCCCGTTCGTGATTCACCTGGTGCTGGGCAGTTCCGTGCTGTTGCGGCGCCTCACCGGGCGAAGGACCTGCAAGGTGTGCGGCGAGATTTACAATATTTACGACCGCCCGCCCAAGGTGGAAGGGATTTGCGATAAGGACGGCGGCGAGTTGTTTCACCGGCCGGACGATCGCGAAGACGTTATCGCGGAGCGACTGCAGGCGTACGACAAGCAGACCTCGCCCCTGGTGGAGTATTACCGGCGGCTGGGTGCGCTTCACGATATTGATGGAGCAAAGAGTGTCCCGGAAGTGAAGGCGCAGATGTTTCAGGTTGCCGCGGAAATGAGGGAGGCGCGCTAGGAATGGCGATTCAGTTGCGCAGCGCCGCGGAACTCGAAAAGATGTACCGCGCGGGCCAGGTGGTTCACGAAGTCTTGAACGCGCTGCGGGCGCAGTTGCAGCCGGGGATGACGACGATGGACCTCGAGAAGAGCGCCGAGGAGATCATCGCCAAAGGGCCGGGGCGGCCGGCGTTCAAAGGGTATCGCGGGTACCCCTGCGTGCTGTGCACGTCGGTGAACAGCGAGATCGTTCACGGGATACCGTCGCCCAAGCGGAAACTGCGCGAAGGCGACATCGTGTCGCTCGACTTCGGCATGGAAGTGGACGGGTATTACGGCGATTCGGCGGTGACCGTGCCGGTGGGGAAGATCAGCCCGGAGCTGCAGAAGCTCCTGGAGGTGACCCGCGAATCGCTGGACCGCGCAATTGACAAGATGCGGCCGGGCAACCGGCTGGGCGACGTCGGGCACGCGGTGCAGAGTTGGGTGGAGCAGCACGGGTATTCGGTGGTGCGGGAGTTCGTGGGGCACGGCATCGGCACGAAGATGCATGACGAGCCGAACCTGCCGAACTACGGCGAGCCGGGACGCGGCGCGCGTTTGCAGGAAGGCATGGTGATCGCCGTCGAACCGATGGTGAACGCCGGCCGTCCGGAAGTGGCGATGCGCGGCGAGTGGGTGGCGGAAACGGCCGATGGCAGTCCTTCGGCGCATTTCGAGCACACCGTGGCGGTCACCGTGAACGGCCCGTGGATTCTGACGCGGCCGAAAGAGATGACCGGGCCGGCGTGGGGGAATGAAGTATTAAGTACTAAGTTTAAGTAATAAGTAAATCGGTCTTATTTAATACTTAGAACTTATTACTAAGAACTTGGAACATAGGAAACCATGGCGAAGCAGCCGTACGTGAAAAAAGAGAAGGGCGACTCCGGAAATCCGAAGGAGGATGCCATTGAAGTAATGGCGACGGTGATTGAGCCGTTGCCGAACGCGATGTTCCGCGTGGAACTGGAGAACAAGCACCGGGTGCTGGCGCATGTCTCCGGGAAGATGCGCAAGAATTTCATCCGGATTCTGGCGGGCGACAAGGTGGCGGTGGAGCTTTCGCCGTACGATTTGACGCGCGGCCGGATCGTGTACCGGTACAAGTAAGGCGCGGGATTTGGGAGCATAGGATTGCAGAAGTTTACAATTATAAGTTTTAAGCGGTAAGTAAGGATTTAAGAAGTACTTAAAACTTAGAACTTAGTACCTAGAACTCAAAACGCGCAGCTTCGCAACGAGGAGTCTGTAATATGAAAGTACGGGCAAGCGTGAAAAAGATTTGTGACAAGTGCAAGGTGATCCATCGCCGCGGGGTGGTTCGGGTGATTTGCGTGAACCCGAAGCACAAGCAGCGGCAGGGATAGGCAGTAATCAGTTTTCAGTTTTAAGTAATAAGTAAGTCGTTGGCTGAGCTTTGGAACTGAGAACTTAGAACCTTTTTTGAATGGACTGGAGCAATCATGGCACGTATCGCTGGTGTTGATCTTCCGCCGCAGAAGCGCTTGTGGGTCGGGCTGACCTCGATCTACGGCATCGGACAGGTGCGCGCGAAGGATATTTCCGAAAAGGCGAATGTGGATTTCACGAAGAAGATCCGCGACCTGACGGAAGACGAAGTCAACCGCATCCGCACGGTCATCGAGCAGGAAGGGCGCGTGGAAGGCGATCTCCGCAAGGAGATCCAGATGAACATTCGCCGGCTGATCGAAGTGCAGGCGTACCGTGGGATTCGTCACCGGCGCAATTTGCCGGTGCGCGGGCAGCGTACGCACACGAACGCGCGCACGCGGAAGGGTCCTCGGCGCGGCGCGGTGGCCGGCAAGAAGCAGATCAAGGGCAAGAAGGGCTGAGAAAACCAGTAGTCATTAGTTTTAAGTAGTAAGTAAGACGACTGCACTACTTGAAACTTAGGATTTGAGACTTAGAACTTAAAACTTAGAACTTATTACTTAGCACTGCGAAGCAAAACGGAGTGAAACGTGGCAAAAGAGCAGAAGAACGCGGTACCGGACGCATCAGCAGCACCGGCGAAACCGGCAGCCGCAAGCAAGCGCAAGAAAGAGTTCAAGAAGAAGCGGGAAAAGCGCATCGTGCCGCACGGCATTGTGCACGTGGCCGCTTCCTTCAACAACACGCAGATCACCATTGCGGATCCCGACGGGCGCGTGTTGTGCGCGTCATCGGCCGGGGCGATCGGGTTCAAGGGCTCGCGCAAGGGCACGCCGTACGCGGCGCAGCAGGCTGGGCTGTCTGCCGCGGGTACGGCGCGCGACCAGTACGGGATGAAGAGCGTGGAAGTGAAGGTCAAGGGACCCGGGTCCGGGCGCGAATCCGCGATACGCGCGCTGGCGGCGGCGGGATTGCACATCGTGGCCATCCGCGACGTCACGCCGGTCCCGCACAACGGCTGCCGCCCGCCAAAACGCCGGCGCGTTTGATGCTCACGATTTGTAGCTCAGGCCTTTGAGGCCTGAGGGTTTTCAAAGAAGATTTTTTGAGAGAGTTTCGCGAAGGGAGAACAGAAGTTGGCAAGACACCGAGATGCAGTCTGCCGCCTATGCCGTAGGGAAGGGCAGAAACTATTTCTAAAAGGATTGCGGTGCTTCACGGACAAGTGCGCGATCGAGAAGCGCAACTTCGTGCCGGGACAGCACGGGCAATCGCGGCGCGCGAAGATTGCGGGCTACGGCCTGCAGCTTCGCGAAAAACAGAAGGTCAAGCGCACGTACGGTCTGCTGGAACGGCAGTTCCGCAACTACTTCGAGAAGGCGGAGCGCGCCAAGGGGCCGACGGGCGAAAACCTCATCATCATGCTGGAACGCCGCCTGGACAACACGGTCTGGCGCGCGGGCCTGGCCTCTTCGCGTTCGCAGGCGCGGCAACTGGTGCTGCACGGACACGTGCGGATCAACGGGAAGAAGGTAAACATCCCGTCGTACCAGGTGAGCGTCGGCGAAGAGATCGCCATCAAGGAAAAGATGCACCAGAACGCCATGGTGCTGGAGGCGCGCAACGTGGCGCAGAGCCAGAGCCTGGTGCCGTGGCTGGAGCAGGAGCGCGAGCATTTCAAGGCCAAGGTGGTGGCCCTGCCGAAGCGCGACGACGTGCAGACGCCGCCGATCAACGAGCAACTGATCGTCGAACTGTACTCGAAGTAAGTTATAAGTTTTAAGTTGTCAGTTCTCAGTTTTCAGTTGAGGGACCGCTTGCTGATGACTTAGGACTTATGTTTTGAGGTTTACGACTTGAACCTGATGACATAGAACTGGTGACTTGAAACTCAATTTGGGTCTTAGGAGTCAAAACGGACGACTTGAAACTGACGACTTAGAACTGATTACTGGGGACTTTGCAGGGTTAGCGGTAAACGCGGTCGAGGGAAGGGTAACGGTCTGAGTGGCCGGCGACGCCGGTCACGGAAGGAAGGAACACGATGTGGAAGGGATTTCAGAAACCGAAGCGTCTTGCGTCTGAGCTGGAATCGCTGACGGAGCGGTACGGCCGGTTTTCGGCGCAGCCGTTTGAACGGGGCTGGGGTACCACGGTAGGAAACGGGTTGCGGCGCGCGCTGCTCAGCTCGATCGAAGGCGCGGCCATCACCGCGGTGAAGATCGAAGGCGTGCTACACGAATTTTCTTCGATTCCCGGTGTGGTGGAAGACGCCACGGACATCATCCTGAACCTGAAGCAGGTACCCATCAAGCTGAATACCGACCTGCCGAAGACCATCTACATAAACGTGGAACAGCCGGGCGTGGTGACGAGCGCGCAGATCGAGGAAGACGCGGACTTCGCGGTGCTCGACAAGAGCGTGTACATCGCCACGGTGAGCGAAGGCGGCAAGCTGCCGATCGAAATGCGCGTGAAGAACGGGCGCGGCTACGTGGCGGCGGACCGCAACTACGACGAAGACCTGCCCATCGGGTACATTCCGGTGGACAGCGTGCACTCACCGGTGCGCAAGGTGAACTACTCCGTGGAAGCGGCGCGCCTTGGGCAGATGACCGACTACGAGAAGCTGATGATGGAAGTGTGGACCAACGGCGCCATCACGCCGCAGGACGCCATCGGGCTCGCGGCCAAGCTGGTGAAGGACCACATGAGCATCTTCATCAACTTCGAAGAGCCGGTGGAGAACGTGGAAATGCCGCAGGACATCGTGCACGATCCGCGGCTGGAACACCTGGACCGCTCCGTGGAAGAGCTGGAGCTTTCGGTGCGCAGCTACAACTGCCTGAAGAACGCGAACATCCAGACCATCCGCGAACTGGTGCAGAAGAGCGAAAACGAAATGCTGAAGACCAAGAACTTCGGCCGGAAGTCGCTGAACGAGATCAAGGACATTCTGGTGAAGATGGGTCTTGGCTTGGGCATGAAGTTCGACGAGCACGGCCGGATCATCTGGCCGCCGCTGCCGAGCCAGACAGCGATGCCGCCGACGAATTCGGAAGATACGGTGGGGCTGTAGAGGCAGTTTTCAGTTATCAGTGCACGGTTGACAGTGAACCGCATTCCCTCAGGGGCTAAAGCCCGGTTCTAGCAGGGGCGAAATGTCGGAGCTAAAGCTCCGACCCCCTAATGAGGAGGCCGGAGGTAAAACTCCGGTTCCACTAAGAAGGAAGAGACGATGAGACACCTGAAGTCAGGATCAAAACTGGGGCGCAATCCGTGGCACCGCCGCGCGACACTGCGCAACCTGGTCACCAACCTGTTTGAGCACGGGCGCATCAAGACGACGCTGACGCGCGCGAAGGCCACGCGGCCGGTGGCGGAGAAGATCATCACGCTCGGCAAAAAAGACACGCTGGCGGCGCGGCGGCAGGCGGCGGCGTACCTGATGACGCCGGCGATGACGCAGAAGCTGTTCAGCGAGATCGCGCCGAAGTTCGCGGACCGCGCGGGCGGCTATACGCGCATCATCCAAGCGGGCAATCGCGTGGGGGATGGCGCGAAGGTGGCGATCCTGGAACTGGTGAGCTACGAGTTCAAGAAAAAGGAAAAGAAAGAAAAGGGCAAGGTGGCAGAAGCCGTCGAGGCGAAGAGCTAAGACGGATTGGCCAGGTCCGCGTCGAGGCGGACCCTGGATGAGATGTGACGCCCGCTCCGGGAAACCGGGGCGGGCGTTTTGTTTTTGGAGAGGCGACCGGTGACCAGCGACCGGGGGTCAAAAAGAGGCGGCTGAGACGTGAGAAGGTCGGCGCGCCGACGGAGTGATGATTTTTTCGCAAGTGTTGCAGGGGAAAGGGTTAGGGGAAACGAGTTTTGCAAGTGTGGGGAATGCGGGGGTTATAGGTGGTTTGGAATGAGAGAGATGCGTAAGTGTTGATAACGGAGGAGTTAGAGCGGTTCATTGCGTAAGTATTGGAGAGAAACCATTTGGCACAATTTTGTGTACTGGGTTTTCTTTTCTGGTTTACGCGGCGGTGATCAGGATTGAGCCGGGGCGCCTGGAGCTGCGCTTGGGACGGATGATGATTTGGACATCGCGGTCGAGGGCGTTGAGGAAGCGCAGGAGGCGCTCGACGGAGAAGCCTTCGACGCGGTAATTGGCCAGGGCGGAGATCTTCGGCTGATTCAGATTGAGGAGTTTTGCCGCCGCCGCTTGCTGCAGCCTTTTTTGTTCAAGAATCTTGTTGATCGCTACTGCCAGGCGTACCTTTGTCAGCTTTTCATCTGCATCAGGGAGACGGAGGTCGGCAAAGACATTGCCTGAACTTCGGGTCACTCCTTCAATCTTCGTTTTCTTTGCCATGTTTGGCCTCGTAATCTTCGCGCGCGACCCATTATCTCATTTCTGGGATGTTGTGGCAGCGCGCCTTGGATGACTGGACACGCTACGGAAAAACCGAAAAGGCCTTTCTTCAGTGGCTAAAGCCCGTTGGTCATAGGAGCGTTACGCCGGGACTGAAGCCCCGGCCTCCTAAAGAGAGGAATGTTCCCGAAAACCGCATGGTCGTGGCCAACCGAGAAGCATGCATGGAATTGCTACGAAGCAGAGATAGCCTTGGCTCGGCATCCTGCGGTTTGATCTTGGCCAGCCGGTGTTGTCAACGATGAGGATGTCGGCGGGCCGACAGGCGACGTTTTTTTCGCAAGTATTGCAGGGGAAAGGGTTAGGGGAAACGAGGTTTGTAAGTGTGGGAAGTGCAGGGGTTATAGGTGGCTTGGAATGAGAGAGATGCGTATGTGTTGAGGGCACGAGGGTTAGCTTGGCTCGTTGCGCAAGTGTTGGAGAGAAATGGTTTGCGAGAGCAGGGTGAGGACGCCGAATGCCATAGAGCCAGTAGGGTTGGACTTGAGAGGCTGCGGAAAAACACATAACGACATTTCCTCAGGGGCGCTTCGCGCCCTGGGCTGAAGCCCAGGGTCTACCGGGCCCAATGATAGTCAGGCACTTAATGTCGGAGCTGAAGCTCCGACCCACAAAGCTCAGGATAAACAAGCTTCCGTACTGCAAGGTTGATCGGTGGAGCGATCCAGGGTGGACTCGAATTTTCTTATAAATGGATATGGCAGGAAGTGAGGAGATTCCTCAGGGGCTAAAGCCCATTGGTAGTAGGAGCGTTACGCCGGGGCTGAAGCCCCGGCCTCCTAAGGAAGAAGCGCAGCCTCCTAAAGAGAAGGATCGGAGTTGAGTGGGGCATGTCGGAGGGGCGGGTGAGGGTCAGGTTGTTTCGGGATCGTCGGAGGATGGGTTCTGGGGAGGGGCGGGAGGAGCAGCGTCGGGATCGGGGAGGTTATAGATTTGGCGGACTACGTCGTCCCAGCAGGCGGGATTGCGTGTGGTGAGGAGGAGTTCGCGCTGGGCGTTGGGGATGGTCTTCAGGAGAACCTTGGCAAGATTGGTGAGGGTGTTGGCGGTCTTGGAGGAGATGCGGCCTTCGGCAACGGCGGCGAAAAGGCGTGCGACGGCGAAGTTGAGGGAAGAGGGTGCGATGACTTCGCCGATGAGAGGCAAGGCGATATTGTGGGCGGTGTCATCGTGCTCGCGGAGGTTACGGAGCTTGCGCTGGTGATGGTGGCAGTATTCGGAGTCGGGGAAAGGACGAGGAAGGCGGCAGCGACGGCCATCCGCGAAGGTAAAGGCGCACAAAGACGCGCGGTCTTCGGATGTATTGGAAGACATGGTTTACTCCCGAAATTGGAAATGAGGGGAAGAGCCTCGCCGAGGAAAAAGAGCGAGGCGTACTTCTCTACAGGGCAGACTATGGCACGTTAGTTATATAGTTGTCAAGAGAAAAATGAATATATCATTATGGGGGCGGTCAGGCGGAAAGTCGGGAATGGGGCGGAGAGGAGGGGAGTGCCGCACCTACGGCGCTATGGGTTCTGTCTGCCCGTGATCCCCGCCCTCACGGACGGGGCTAGCTTGTGGCGCGCCTCCGGCGCTGGGAAAGGAGGGCGGTTAACACATCGAGCGGGTCGGGGCAGGCGCCGGTCACAGAGAGAAGAAGACAGAGAGAATAGAGAAAGAAAAAGCTAACGCAGAGACGCAGAGAACGCGGAGGTTCGCAAAGAAGATAAAGGCGGCGGAGAGATCCCTCGGCTACGCGGCCCGATGCGCCGAAATGCGGCGCAAAAGAGAAAGTCGGGCCGCTTCGCTCGGGATGACAGATTAGGGAAGGAGGAATGCCGGGCGATTAGGAAGCGGGGAGGGGAGAAAATCGGATATGGCGCAGAGAAGGGGGAAGCGCCGGCGCGCGGGCGACAGGTTGAGGTTAGGAAGGACATTGCGCCGCCGACTTCTGGAGGACGAGGTTCGGCTTATCTCTTTCCGTGCAAGGTTCATAACGGAATTGAGACCACGCCATTGCGGGCGGCCATTTGCGAGCCTTCGGAATCGCGCACAACTTGGCGGACCATGTACTTGCCGGGCTTCAGTTCAAAGCTGGATCGGACGGTCAGGCCGGTGCGGCCAAGGCGGGTCAAGGTGGCGTCGAGAAGGCGCATGTCGACGTTTTTAACGCCGCCGGTGACGAGGCCGCCGTTTTCATCGAAGATGGCGGTGGCGATGGTGACGCTGTTGAGGTTTCTGTCGTCGGCCTTGCGGAAGCGCAGGCTCTTGAGCCCCAGGCGGGAGACGACGCTGAGGCGCACGGCGGAATCGCCGGCCTTGAAATACTGGGTTTGCAGCTCGAGGGGGAAATCCTGGATTTCGCCCTGGGAATAGATAGCGTCCTCAATTTCGGCCCTGGCTTGCTCCTTGGGATCATCCACTTTACTCGGGGCGAAATAGCCACGGCGAGCCTGCACGTCGTATTTGAGATTGCCCGCAAGTTTCACCTTGAGGAGATGAAACTGGCCGTTCGTTTTCTGATTTTGCGGCGAGAAACCGAGGAGGTAAGAGACTTCGGGAGTCGAACCGAGGCGCGTTAGCCCGCCGGCGAGGTCATTGGAATTCTGGAAGAAGGTGCCGCCGGTGCCAGCGGCAAAATCCTGCAGGACAATAGGGCTTTCAAACTCCGCGCTGCTGCTGTCGTTGACTGTCTGACCGGAGACGACGGAGTCGGTAGGCGAAATAGAGGGAGAGAGATAACCGGGGGCGTAAAGGCCGCGGGTGTCGAGAGTGTTGATAACGATGCCGGAGCGGTTGGCGTTGCCTATGATGCCGGAAGCATCAGACATGGCGGAAGCGAAGCCGGTGGCGTCAGACATGTTGGAACCGAAGCCGGGAGAGACGAGGAGCAGGACTCGCTGGCCAGGCATGGCCGCGAGGCGACGAAGGATTTCCGCGAGGTGAGCGTAGACCATGGTATTTACCATGTCAGCGGCAGCTCCGCTATTCGTGTTGACGGCAATCGGGGGCCCATAAGCAGCCTGAGGCGCGTGCCCGGTAGTCGGGGGCTCCAAAAGGGGGTGCGGGAGGATTGCGAGGACAGCCTTGTTGAGCAAGTTCGTATCGCTGGTGAATTCCTGGGGAGTGCACTGGCCGGAGGTGCAATAAACGGCGCCGCGGTCGCTGGGAAGCAGGCCTTGCAGGAATTTGGAAGCGGCGATGCGAACCCTTGCGGCGTCATCGCTGGAGAGGTGGACATCGTCGAAGACCAGAGCTACGAAGCGCTCGGGAATGGAAACCTTGGCAGCATCGGGCGACGGCGCGGCGGACGCCTGGGTTTTCAAGGCGGCAGCGGCCCGCTCGCGGCGGGACTCTGGGGTATCCACATCGAAACTGGTGATGGCCTGGAGTTTGCCCTGATCGTAAATCTCAAAATCCTCGCGGTGGAGATTATCGACCGGCTTGCCGGAGTGATCGCGAACGACGACGCGAACCTGCACGAGATTGACGTGAAGCTGGAAGGTGGACTCGGAATCGTGCATAGAGATTTCGGACTTGGAGTCGGAAGCGGGGGCGGCGGGGGCTTGCGGGGCGGCGGGGGCTTGCGGGGCGGGGACGGCAAGGGAAAGTGCGAAGAAAAGGGTTGCGAGAGCGAAAAAGCGCAAAGTGGAAGAAAAGAATTGGTCCCGGGGCCCTGGCGAACGCCGAGTTGGCAGATGGCAGGTCATGATAAGGTTGCTCCTTTTCGTAGGACGGGGCAGAGCGGGAATCGGTTACATAATAGGGTAATAGCAATGAGATGCAAGGTTGGCACGGAGCGGATATCAGCGATCAGATATCAGCGATCAGGAAGCGCAGAGGAAGAGTAAGGCTAATGCGGGGGCTCGGTGAAGATAAAAGCGGCGGAGGGATCCCTCGACTACGTGGCCCGACGCGCCAGACTGCGGCGCGAAAGAAAAAGTCGGGCCGCTCCGCTCGGGATGACAGTTAACGGGAGGCTGTGCCACGATCCCGCGACCCCGGCGAGGCGCACGGGGTGCACAAATCGCGCTGCGCGGGCGGATGCGCCAGAACGTGGCGCGCCGACATCATAAAGTGGGGCGGTTCGCCAGCGCTTTTGCAATTGAGGCAGCGCCGCCAAATCGAGCATTTGGGAGAAAGGGTTTGGATTGTAAAAGCGGGAGCAAGCTCCCGCACTCCAAGTTCAATGGGCGGAGCGATCAGGAAGTGGGGCGGCGGCGGAGGCGGTGGATTAGGAAGAGGACGAGGAGGGCGACGAAGGCGCCGGCGGAGTCGAGGAGGGAGTCCCGAGCGGAAGCGGTGCGGGAGGCGACGAAGGATTGATGAATTTCATCGAGGGCGGCGTAGGCAGCGGCGATGAACCATGCGGCGAAGGCCCAGGACCAGTGCCAGCCGATGCGCGCGCCGCGAATGCCGCGGTAGAGCAACAAATAGAAAATGAAGTATTCAGCGAGATGCGCGGACTTGCGGATGAAGAAGTGGATGGTTTCAAAAGCCGTTTCGCTGAGGGATGGCGCGAACCAATGCAGGATGGCGGCGAATACGCCGGCGGTGTGCCCGGAGGAAAAAGTGTCCGTGGAAGCGGCGAAAATAACGCCGCTCCAGAGCATAGCGGGCCACCAGGCGCGGAGCCAGGCGGGAATGATGGATTTGGGAGGGACGCGGTAACGGACCTCGTCGAGGGTGGGGGCGGGCCGGGGATTGCGCCAGGGGTCGGAAGGGGTCATTAGGAGTTTGGTTTCCTATTCCATTGTAAACGAAGCGTGAAGGGAATGCAGTTTGGGGAAGAGGAAAATAGAAGATGGAAAATGGAAAAGCGAAAAGCGAAAAGCGAAAAGCGAAAAGCGAAAAGCGAAAAGCGAAAAGCGAAAAGCGAAAAGCGAAAAGCGAAAAGCGAAAAGCGAGGAGACATACCTGGGTAAGTTTGGATTTGAGGTCCTTCGGCCCCGGAAGGCTGGGGCCTCAGGATGACAGATTGGTGAGTGGGGCGCGGGCGGAAAAGCGGCGCCAAGGCGCCGCACTCCACGAAAGGCGACCCCAAGAGAAAAGCGACCCCAAGCGAAAAGCGAACCCAAGACCCACCCTCACAAAACGAGGGTGGGGCACCCGCAAACCCGTGAGAAACCCAAGGGCACAGTCAGGAGTGACTGTGCAACAAAAGCGAACCCAAGAGAAAAGCGCCCGCTTCGGAAAGCGGCCTCTACAGGGAGAAGGAAAAAGCCAGAACGGACCGCCTCAGAAGGCGGCCCCTACACGAGAAAGAGAAACCCAAGAACCGACCTGAAGGTCGGCGATTACAAAGGCAAACCCAAGAGAATGGCGCCCGCTTCGGCCCTTCGCTTTGCTCAGGGTAAAAAAGCGGTCGCTACGAGGGCAAAAGAGTTACTCCATGCGGTAGTTGGGGGCTTCCTTGGTGATGACCACGTCGTGGACGTGGCTTTCGCGCAGGCCCGCGGCGGTGATGCGCATGAAGCGGCTCTTTTCCATGAGTTCGGGGAGCGTGCGGGCGCCAACGTAACCCATGCCGCTCTTGAGGCCGCCGACGAGTTGATCGGTGAGGCCGCTGAGCGGACCTTTGTAGGCGACGCGCCCCTCGACGCCTTCGGGGACGGACTTGCCACGCTCGGCGCCTTCCTGGGAATAGCGGTCGGCGGAGCCCGCTTCCATGGCGCCGGTCGAACCCATGCCGCGATAAGACTTGAAGGTGCGGCCCTGATAGAGAATGGTTTCGCCGGGAGCTTCCTCTGTGCCGGCGAAGAGGCTGCCGATCATGACGCAGGACGCGCCGGCAGCGATGGCCTTAGTGATGTCGCCGGAATATTTGATGCCGCCATCGGCGATGATGGGGACGCCCGTGCCTTGCGCGGCTCTGGCGGCTTCCATCACGGCAGTGAGCTGGGGGACGCCGGCGCCGGTGACAACGCGCGTGGTGCAAATGGAGCCGGGGCCGATGCCGACTTTGAGGCCGTCAATGCCGAGGGAGATGAGTTCCTTGGCGCCTTCATAGGTGGCCACGTTTCCGGCGATGAGCTGCATTTCGGGAAGGCGCTGGCGAATGGCCTTGATGGCTTCGATGACGCGTTCGGTGTGGCCGTGGGCGGTGTCAATGGCGAGCACGTCGGCCTTGCACTTGGACATTTCGACGGCGCGTTCGAGGAAGTCGCCGGTGGCGCCAACAGCGGCGCCGACGTAGAGGCGGCCTTGGTCGTCTTTGGCGGCGTGGGGATATTCGAGTTTTTTCTGGATGTCCTTGACGGTGATGAGTCCCTTGAGATTGAAATCCTTATCAACGACCAGGAGTTTTTCGATGCGGTGCTTCTGAAGAATTTTTTCGGCTTCTTCGAGGGTGGTGCCGACGGCGACAGTAACGAGATTCTCCTTGGTCATGACCTGGCCGACGAGTTGGCTGTGATTTTTCTCGAAGCGAAGGTCGCGGTTGGTGAGGATGCCGGTGAGGCGGGTACCGCGGGTGACGGGAAGGCCGGAGATGCGGTACTTGTTCATGATTTCGAGGGCCTGGCGGATGGTGATGTCCGGGGAGATGGTGACAGGATCCACGATCATGCCGGATTCGGAACGCTTGACGCGGTCAATTTCCTCGGCTTGGCGATCGATGGACATGTTGCGATGGACGATGCCGATGCCGCCCTGGCGCGCAATGCCGATGGCCAGGCGCGATTCCGTGACGGTGTCCATGGCAGCGGAAGAGAGCGGAATATTGAGGGAGAGGTTGCGGGTGAATTGCGTGGTGGTGTCCACGTCGGTGGGCAGGATGGAGGATTTGCCCGGGAGGAGCAGGACGTCGTCGAATGTGAGACCTTCGGTGATGGGACTGTCAATCATGAGAACCTCGCGAGAGAGTGAGTGGCGCGGGAGCGGATGCGCCCAAAAACAGCGCAGCCCAGCGGGTGGCCGCTGGGCCGCGAGAAGAGTTCAATAGAATGAAACAAAGCATCACGGTGTAATCAGTGATTTTAGGGGTGAGAGGGGGGAGGGGTCAAGTTGGAGGCGTGGGAAAACCGAGGCGGAGCCCGCCCGGTAAGTCCGGGTGAGGGAAGGAATGGGACCTGATAAAGTGAAGATATGACCGAGAAACCGAGGGAATTTGAGGCGCACCGGCTGCTGTGGAGCGGGCATCTGCAGACGATTGCGGGGGCGTTTTTGAAGAGGGAGTTTTTGCTGCCGCGGCCGGAAGAACGGCTGTTTCGCGTAGACACGGAGACGCAAGTGAAGGGGATGTGCAGTTGGCAGCCGGGCAAACGGAAGGATGCGCCGGTGATCGTGACGGTGCACGGGCTGGAGGGTTCGAGCGAATCGAACTACGCGATTGGCATTGCGGACAAGGCGTACGCGCGGGGATTTCATGCGGTGCGCATGAACCAGCGGAATTGCGGCGGGACGGAGCGGTTGACGCCGACGCTGTACAACAGCGGGTTGAGCGGGGATTACCGCGCGGTGCTGCTGGAGTTGATTGCCGAGGGATTCCAGCAGGTTTTTTTCGCGGGCTACTCGATGGGTGGAAACCTGGTGACGAAGATGGCGGGGGAATTCGGCGAAGCGGCGCCGAAGGAGTTGCGTGGAGTGGCGGCGGTTTGTCCGGCGATGGACCTGGCGGCTTGCGCTGATGCGCTGGAGAAGATGGAGAATTATTTGTACGAGCGGCATTTTGTGGAGGAACTGATGGCGCGCTACCGGCGGAAGGCGGAGTTGTATCCGGAGCGGTATTCGCGGAATGGCATTGGGCGGGTGCGGACGGTGCGGGAATTTGACGATGCGATCACGGCGCCGGCGTTTGGGTATAAGGATGCGCAGGAATATTACGAAGCGGCGGGCGCGAAGAAGGTGATTGGGGAGGTGCGCGTACCGCTGCTGCTGATCGCGGCGCAGGATGATCCGTTCGTGCCGTATGAGTCGTTTTTTCGGGCGAGGGTGGGGGAGAATCCGAAGGTGCGGTTTGTGGCGCCGGAGCATGGAGGACATTGCGGGTTTATTTCGAGGTGGGCGGGTGCGGAGAGGTTTTGGGCGGAGGAAAGAGTGGTGGAGTTTTGCGGGGAGATTCGCGGAGAAGATGAAGAAGGACGGTAACACAGAGATCACAGAGGGAAGAGAGATTCCTCGACTGCGCGGCCCGACGCGCCAAACTGCGGCGCGGAAGAGAAAATCGGGCCGCTCCGCTCGGAATGACAAACAAGGGAAGGTGCGGAGAGGTTTTGGGCGGAGGAAAGAGTGGTGGAGTTTTGCGGGGAGGAAGAGGCAAGAGAAAGATAACGAAGAGGCGCAGAGGGCGCTGAGGTTCGCAGAGAGGAAGAAAAGAGGAAGAAAAGAGGAAGAAAAGAGGAAGACAAGAGGAAGACAAGAGGGACGGTAACTCAGAGATCGCAGAGGGAAGAACACAGAGTTCACAGAGAAGAGCGGAGAAGAGCGGAGAAGAGAAACCCAAGAGCACAGTCAGGAGTGACTGTGCCACAGGAGTTAGTGTGCGCGCGCGTGCGATGGGGGAGATTACTGCGGTTGCGGCGGAGTATCGCTGGCTGGAGGCTGATCGGTGGTTGGAGGCGGATTGGTGTTGGCTGGAGGCTGATCGGTGACGGCGGGAGGCGCCGCTGTGGATGTGGCGTGTGAAGATTTTTGGCTGGGGATGAAGGTGACGTCGAGGGGATCGCGCAAGGTGAAGTCCAGGTGCGTTTCGGGGCGAATGCGGACTTGCTGGCCTTTGGTGGTGGCCTGCACGGCAGCGCCGCCGCCCGCGCCAAGACCAGCGCCGATGGCCGCACCCCGGCCGCCTCCGGCGAGGCCGCCGATGATGGCGCCAAGAGCTGCGCCACCACCGATCACAGCGCCTGAGCGTTTGCCGCGCGATTCGCCTTTTTCCTGAACACTGCTGGAGGAGAGGTGATACGTCTTGCCCTGGTAAGTGAAGCTATCGAGAGAAACGGTGAGTTCGCTGGCGCCATTGAATTTGCCCCCGGAGCTGGCGGCGACGAGTTTCAAGTTAACGTTGAGACCTTTGGGTACGACGACGCGCCCATCGATGAGGATAGGGGCGTCCAGTGAGCCGCGAAAAGTCTGGCCGGTCTGGCTGGTGGTGGAATCGATGTTATCGATGGTGCGAACGGTGACGACGGTGCCTCCCGGAATCGTGGAGGTGATGGGTTGCAGCGGAGGCGGTGGTGGAGGAGGCGGAGCAGGAGCGGCGGCAGGAGTTGGAGCAGAAGCGTCTGCGAGAATGGGAGCCGGAGCAGCCTGGGTTTCTACGGGGTGATTTACTGGCAGTGAGGGTTCTGGGGAAACTGACAGCGAAGTAGATGGAGCAGGCGCGGCTTGCGGCCGAGAGGTGCGAGGAAGACGCGAGGCTGGAGGAGCCGGCGTGGGAGCGGGAGGCTGCACACTATCGGCAAAGACGGGGGCAGGGATGGGTACGGTGGTTTGATCGATGACTTTGGAGACGCCATTGGTGCTGGCGGCGAGGCGTTCGGCGGCGAGGCGAGCGGCGTCGTCGGAGAGCTGACCGGAAAGCGTGACCGTGCCGCCCTTGACGGAGACGTTTACGGTGGAGGTCTTCAGAAGCGGCTCCGAAAACATTTTGGCCTTGATGTCGGTGGTGATGGAATCGTCGCTGGATTTGTTGCAGGCGACGGTGAAAAGCAAGGCGAGGGAAAGAAGGGAAAACAGCAATCGTGAGCGATGCATGGGGCCTCCGTAGTCGTAAGACGCGGACGCGGGGTGAAATGGTTGCGCTGAGTAGGCCGCGGGGAATGGCCGGGCGGGTGGCATCCGGGGGCAGCGAGCCAGTCTCCGGAAGAATTTAACGCGGGGTGGAGAGAAAACAAATTGCGGAAGAGACGGTGAGGCGGCGATTCGGTGCCAGCCTTTTTCTTTTGCGGGGGAGATGGGTGGCGTGATAAATCGGATTGCGGTGGGGAAGACGGAGAGGGGCAAGAACAAACCCAAGAGCACAGTCAGGAGTGACTGTGCCACCAAATCCCTGGAGCGGACCGATCTGTTGTTGGGAAATTGAAGGGGCGTAGAGCGGGAGAGAGTGACAGAGGGAAAGAGGGAAAGAGGGAAAGAGGGAAAGAGGGAAAGAGGGATTTCTCACTGCGCAGACTTCGTTCGAAATGACGCGGGAAAACGGGGGGCTCTGCGCTAGAACGCGGCTGTGGCTGGGACGACAGGCGGTGGAGGAAGTACAGTTTGGTGGGGCGGATGCAACTGTAAAAGCGGCGGCGAGCCGCCACACTCCAAAAGTCGGGCCGCTCCGGTCGGAATGGCAAGTCGATTTGGCGGAAAGCAGAGGAGAGAGGGAGCGAGGGGGAGTTATTCGGAGCGGATGGCGAGGATTTGTTTGCCCTGGATTTGGAGTTCGACGCCAAAGGGCGGGCGAATGTCGCTGCCCTGGACGATGGCGCCGCGAATCCAGATGTTGCCCAGAAGGCTGGCAGTTTTCAGGGGATCGTAGAGCGTGTGGCTGCAAGGATTGCCGACGAGGGGATGATTGGGAGCGCGAAAGCCGTATTCTGTTTTCAACTTTTCAAGGTCGGTGATGTATTCGAGTTGGCAGGGGCCGTAAGGGGCTTTGCGAGAAAAAGCCCAGTAGCCGTAAGGCGAAGTGGCAGAACCTCCCGGAAGACGAACGATGGTGGCAGGGATGTTTTCGCCGGAGAGGCGGTTGCGAATGAAGAAATCCGCGGAAGACCAGGGCTTGGCGAGATCGGAAATTTCGGCGATGGCGGGATTGGCCTCCGTGGCATGAGGGAGAGATGCGGAGGGATCGGGAGCGGGCGCGGGAACTTCGATCTGGGGCGGAGGCTCGACACGGGCGAGTTCGGAAGGCTTATTATGGCTGAGCCAACGGCTGCCAAGGAGAAGGAGTACGCCTAGGACGAGAAAGCCAATCACAAGAGGCAAAAGGGGATTGCGGCGCGGAAGCTTGGAGGACGGCCCGTTGACGCCGGGGATAATCGGCATGTCCGGCCGAAAGCGGGTGGGTGGAGTATTGTCGGCCATCGCAACAGGATGATTGTACTGGCAAGATGGCAGCGCGAGCAACTCAAGTTCCGTGTTTTCAAGGGGGGAAGGAAGAGTGTGCGAAAAGGGCAGTTGTGTTAGTGAGAAGGTGACAAGGACTTGCGCGGCGCTTGTTTCCGTGCGTATTGCGTCCTAGTGTAGTAAGAAGGTAAGGCAGAGGGAAATCCGCAGAGAATGGCGAGCGACACACGATCTTCGGCGCGGGCGTTTGTTCGCAGTTTGAACATTCTGCTGAAATTCGCGCGTTTGTACGAGTTCGGACACGTGCGCACTGCCGCACAATTTGAAACGACGTGGAAAGAACTGCACGCGGCGCTGCTGGAGAGCGGCGATACCGGCGTGTTGCTGGGAGCTTCAGGAACGCAGATCCTGCTGGACGGCGTGCCGCTGGGATCCGCCGCGGGCGAGCGGAGTTTTGCGCAACTGCTGACATCATCCGGAATCGCCAGCATTCACTTCGCAAAAAATCTGACGCAACCACAATTTTCGCGTTTTGTGCGCGCGTTTCCAAGCGGCAACGCAAAACCCAGCCAACTGGCGGAACAACTGAAGTCGGCGATGGCGGGAGACACGAGCATCAGGATCAACGAGATTCGGTTTGTTGCGGAAGACAGCTCGATGGCCGGAATCAAGGTGGCGGCGCAATTGACGGCCAAGGTGCTGGGCGCTGGCGGCGACAAACTGCGCGATATTTTTGAAGATCCGAATAAATTGTTGCAACTGATCCTGGCGGCGGAAAGTTCGCGCGGCGGCGGCGGAGGTGGTGGAGGCTCCGGACCGGGATTCGGCGGTGGCGGGCCAGGCGGAGGCACGGGAGGATCGGGAGGTGGAGCGGGCTCGAGTTGGAGCGGCGGCACGGGTGCGGGCGGAAGTTTATGGGAAGCGGGGAAGGCCGCGGGTGGAGGCGGAGGCGGAGGAACAGGCTCGGGCGGAGGAGGAGTGGGAGGCCCGGGCGGCGGTGGAGGGGGAACAGGCACCGGTGGCGGTGGAGGATTTGGCAGTGGATCTGGAGCGGGCGGGCCAGGCAGTGGCGGTGGAGGATTTGGCGGTGGATCCGGACCGGGTGGACCGGGCGGCGGTGGACCGGGCGGTGGTGGACCGGGCGGCGGTGGACCAGGCGGTGGAGGGCCAGGTGGCGGTGGACCGGGTGGAGGCGGCCCCGGTGGTGGAGGGAGCGGAGGACCGGGCGGAGGATTTGGCGGAGGTGCAGGTGGGGGTGGCGGAGGCGGTGGGGGAGCGGGGCAAAGTGGAGAACCAGGCAAGTGGAAGACGGCGTCAGCACTGTTGCGCGACGGCGTGCTGGGAGGAGTCCCGGGAGCGCCAGGAGTGGGACCCGCAGGGATGGGTGGCGCTGGAGGAGGCGGAGCCTACGCGGTAGCCGAAGAAGAAGTGCGGTCGATGATCGGGTTGTTCGCGCAAATGGGAAAATCGCGGAAAGATCCCGAGAGCCGCATGGACACGGCGACGTTTCAGTCGCGCTTGACGGCGATGCCGGTGCGCGCGCAATACACGCTGCAACAAGCGCTGGCGGGGCTGGCGGCGCAGGCGCCGTCGGAGGCGCCGGACAAACCGATGCTGCTGAAGCTGGCGGAACACGTAGCGATCCGGTTCGCGCTGGACAGTTACGAGCGCGGGGAATTGCGCGTGAACGCGGTGAAGCAGTTGCTGGACCGGATGAACTCGGAGATCGAAGCGCTGCGGAAAATCCTGGGAGCGCAGGAAGAAGCGATGGCCAGCGCGGGGGTGTCTGTGCAGTCGTACACGGAATTGCTGGACCAGGAATTCTGGCAGCAGGTGCCGGAAGAGAACAAGAAAGAAGTGCTGACATCGGATGAGGCGTGGTGCGTGCCGCCGCGAAATGTGCGCGGCTTTTTGGAAGAGATGCTTCGGCGCGGGGAATTGAAGACGGTCAACGAGATTTTGACGAAGTATGCCGCGTGCATCGCGCTGGAAGCACCAGAAGCGCGGCGAACGACAGCGATCGGGTTATCGGACCTGGCGGAATTCTATGGCAGCGGCGACGGAAGCGCGCTGATTGACGTGATCCAACGGCTGGGCAAACAGTTGGCGGTGGAAAGCGTAGGAGACTTGCAGACCCTGATAGGAGCGGCATTTGTGCGCATGAGCCAGGAAGCCGGGGCGAAGAAATTTTATCCGGCGATGCAGCAGGCGCTGGCGTCACTGGACAGCGTGGAAGCGGTGCGGCCGGGAACGACGACCGCGATCCGGCAGAGGATCGCGACGGAAGAACGGCTGCCGGAATTCATCGAGGATACGCTGCGCACGGGGCAGATCCCCGATGGCTTGCTGGACATCCTGGCATTGGTGCCGAAGGCGACGCTGCAGTATGTGACCAACCGGTTTTCGAATTGCGGGTTCCGGGAAGATTGCGAATTGCTGGGGCAGGTGGTGCATGGACTGGGTGAAGAGGCGGTGCAGCGGTTGATTGAAACGCTGCAAAGCGCGCCGGCCAACGAAGCCACAGAAGTGATCGGGCTGTTGAGCCAATTGTCGCCGGAGGCGGTGGAAAGAATACTGCCGGCGCGGCTGGCGCAGTGGCCGCGTACTTCGCATGACCGAGCGGTGCGGCAGCTCTCTGCGACGCCGGCGGAGCAGCGGGGGGGGTTGTTGGCGATGCTGTACGACTCGCTGGACCCGCTGATTCGGCCGCTGGCGCTGGACGAAATGGGGATGAGCCTGCGAACGGAGTGCATCGATAAGGTTGTGGAATTGACGCAAGACGAAACGACGCCAGGATTCACGCGGATCAAGGCGATCGAGGCCGTGGGAAGACTGCGCGCGAGCGCGGCCAGCGCGGCGTTGCAGCACATCCTGGACGCCAAGCAGGTGTGGCGGTGGTCGTATCCGTCGGAGCTGCGGATTGCGGCGGCGCAGGCGTTACAGAAAATCGAGCCAGCGCTGGCGATGGAAAAGATATCGGCGAGCGGGCTGGACCGGAAGGAACTGGTGATGGAGCCGATGGATCCGGAGCCCAATGCTCCGGTAACGCGGCAGCGGCGGTATGCACGGTTGAAACTGTCGCGGCCCGTTGTTGCCGTAACGACCAACTTGCGCGACAACATCCGCCTGACGATCCCGGAATTGAACATGAGCGGCGGAATTGGGGCGGCGGGCCGGCATCTGGCGCCGGGCTCGTTGCTGACGCTGAAGATTTCCCATGGCGTACGCAACATCCGCGCGCAAGCCATCGTGCGGGGCGCGCGTCCGCAGGCGATGGCGTTCGAGTTTGTGGATATGGATCTGGATGAACGATCGCGGCTGAGAAAACTTCTGTTGGAACTCGGAGGACTGCCGCTGCCCTCCAATGTGGGAAATCGCAGCCGCCGGCAGAGCCGCGTGGCGATGATGAAGTAAGACCAATCAGGAAACAAGTTATCAGCGATCAGTTTTCAGTTGTAAGCGCCCCGAGATGCGGGGAGTTCGCGGCTTGTGTGGATAATGGAGATTGTGCGGCGAGCCCTCTCCCGCTTTGCAGAATCGGGATGACAATGTTGTTGACGTGTTGCCGAGATGGGGTCCAAGGGTGCTGGAACCTACGAAGAAAAGAAGGAACAAACCCAAGAAACCGATCTGAAGAGTGGCCACATCCTCCAGAGAAAGACACTCTCGCGGAGCTGCTTACGGCGTAAAAGCGGCGGCAAGCCGCCGCACTCCAAAATGTTCGGCTGCGTCCACCATACGATCACACCTGTCCTGTGAGCGAAGGAAGCCGTCCGAGAGGGCTGGTACGCGAACTGTCCTGATGGCGCGATGACGGACTGCTCACATGGGACGACCGTACCATTGTGAGGCTCAGGCAAGAGCCCTACGGTACTAGAGAGGATGTCCTAGGCGACTGACCTTCAGGACTATCGACACGATGGGGACGTGATGGGGATGAAGACGGACCCAAAGACGACAGCGGGCCGGGCATTTATTCGCAGCCTCAACATACTGCTGAAGTTTGCGCGGTTATACGGGTTCGACCACGTGCGCACGGCGGAGCAGTTGGAAGTGGCGTGGAAAGAGCTGCGCATGGCGATTCCGGAGGGGAGCGATACCGGGCTATTGCTGGGGGCGACGGGCGCGCAACTGCTGCTGGATGGAGTGCCGCTGGAAGGCTCACAGACGGAGAAGCAGTTCGCGCAATTGCTTTCCGCGGCAGGTTTGGCGAGCGTGCAGTTCACGCCGGAAGTGACGGAAGACGAACTGGCCAAGTTGATGCACGCATTTCCTGCCGGCAAGGCAAAACCCTCGGAATTAGCGCAACAGTTGAAAAAGGCGATTGCGGGTGCGCGCGGCATCCGGGTGAACGAGATTTGCTTCGTGGCGACGGATTCGCGGCTGAAGGACGCGAGCATAGCGGCACAGATAGCGGCCGCATCGCTTGGCGACGAGCAGGCGCAGTTTACGAGGATGCTGAACGACCCGCAGAAGTTGCTGGAATTGATCGCAGCGGCGGAGGGGTCGGAGACGGGCGCGGGGCCAGGGGCGGGACCCGGCGCGGGCCCTGGTGCAGGGCCGGGAAGCGGCTCGGGGAGCGGCTCGGGCAACGGCGGAATGGGAACAGGTGGCGGCGCGGGAATAGGGAATGGAACAGGGACAGGAACGGGCACGGGGAGAGGAGTTGGCGGAGGAACCGGCGTGGCGGCGGGCGGCGGCGTTGGCGGGGGAATAGGAGCCGGTGGGGGCTTTGGAACGGGCAAGGGGCCGGGCAAGGGCTGGGGCGCAGGCTACGGAACGGGGATTCCGGATGATGAGGAGATGTACCGGATCCTGCAAGCACTGACGACGTTTGGAAAGCTGGGGACCGGCGAGAATCCGGCGGGAGCGGCGGTCGAATTTCAAACGCAAGTGGCGCAATTGCCGGTGCGGGCGCAGGACACGCTGCGGCAGGCACTGGCGGGCATTGCGGAGCAGGGAAAAGGCAAAAAGTTTGACCAGAGTGTGCTGCTGCAGTTGGCGGAGCACCTGTCAATCCGCTTTGCCATGGAGCGCTTCGAGCGCGGTGAAGTGAAAGTGAACGCCGTGCGGCAGATGCTGGACCGCATGAACCAGGAAATCGAAGGGCTGCGGAAGATCCTGGGGCAACACGAAGACAAGATGGCGGAAGCGGGAATCCTGGCGGAGTCGCACCGGGAGATACTGGACCGGGTGTTCTGGTCAAGCGTGCCGGAAACGGCGAAGAGGGAAGTGCTGCTGTCGGATGAGGCGTGGTGCATCCCGCCGAAGAACGTGCAATCGTACGTCGCAGCGCTGATCGAGCATGGGGAGGTGGCGGAAGCGATCAGCATTCTGCAGAATTACGCGAAGTGCGCGGACAGCGAGGAGCCGGATGCGCGGAAACGCGCGGCGACGGGGCTTTCGGAGATGGCGGGATTGTACGCGCAGGCGGATCCGAAGCTGCTGGCGGATGCGCTGCGGCACGTGGGGCTGCGGCTGAGCGTGGAGCAGGACCAGGATTTGCAGGCGCTGGTGAGCGCGGCGTTCGTGCGGCTGAGCCAGGAGGCGGCGGCGCAACGGTGCTTTCCGGCGATGCAGCAGGCCTTGGATTTGCTGAATGGAGTGGAAGGGCAGCGGCCGGGAATGGCGAAAACGCTGCGCGCGAAGATGGGAATTGAAGAGCGCGTGCCGGAGTTCGTGGAAGAAGCGCTGCGGGCGAGGGAGATTTCGGCGGGGCTGACGGGGGTATTGAGGCAACTGCCGCAGACGGCGATGGAACAGATTTCGTCGCGATTCAACCGGTGCCAGTTGCGGGATGATCTGGAAAACGTGGCCAACCTGGCGAACGACCTGGGCGAGGAGGCGCTGCAGTACGTGCGCAGCACGGTGCGAGGCGGGGCGATCGCGGAAGCGGTGGAAATGGTGGGCTTGCTGGCGAAGCTCGATCCACAAGCCGCGGAAGTGTTTCTGCCGGGGCGCATTGACAATTTTCCGCGGGCGGCGCAAGACCGCGCGGTGCGGCAGATTTCGGCAAGCGGGGCGGCGGGACGCTGCCGGATATTGCTGGCGGTGCTGGATCATGTGGACCCGCTGGTGATGCCGCTGGTGGTGGACGAAATCGGGATGACCGGGGACCGCGAGGCGCTGGGGCGGCTGTTGACGATCGCGGATGGCGACTTGCCGCTGCATGCCGCGGCATATCTGCGGGTAAAGGCGATCGAGGCGCTGGGGCGGTTGCACGCGCAGGAGGCGGTCAGCACGCTGAAGCGGATTGCGGAATCGCGCAAGGTGTTCGGATGGCAGCACCCGCAGGAACTGCGCATCACGGCGCTGCAGGTGCTGGAGAAACTGGAACCGGAATGGGCGCGCGAATTCATGCCCGGCAGCGGCATTGAACGGGCGGAACTGACGCTGGCGCCCCTGGATTCGCCGGCAAATTCGAAATTTGTACGGCAGCGGCGTCACACGCGGGTGCGGCTGCAGAAGGTGCTGCCGGCGGTGAGTACGAATCTGAAGCAGAATTGCAGGCTGGAAATCAAAATGGCCAGCCTGACCGGGGGCTTGGCGACCACGAACATGCATCTGGCACCAGGGACGCAGGTGCAAATGAAGATGCAGGTGGGGATGCGAAACGTCCAGGCCACGGCGCTGATGCGGGATTACCGGGCGCAGGACATGTCGTTTGAGATAGTGGACATGAACCTGGACGAGCGGGGCAAGTTTCGGAAGTTGCTCATGGAGAACATGAGCAAGTAAGCGCGGAGTAGCGAAGGGCAAGTCCTCGCGCGGGCCGAAAAGAGAGTTGCGCACAGCGAGAATTGGCGTGCGCGGCGCGGGAAATCGCAAGCTGCTATCCAAATCGTTACTATTCGCAAGTACTACACGGCGGTACTTTTGTGGGATTTACCTGTCGCGTTTGTATCCCCTAACCTACACGGAACACGAAGCAAAGGGCCCTTCGAGTAGTCTGCCCCGGCTAAGAGCCTTCGTGCAAGTGAGTGCCATTTTGCCTGAGGGAATCCATTCTCGGCTGATTGCGCTGGTCTGCGCAGCCGCTGCCCTATTGCCTGGGGCCTGGGCGCAAGAGCGCGGCATATCGTTTCCTGCCAATCCGCGTTACACCGTACAACGACTGGAAGAGCAGTTTGGGCTGGGTGCCGTGACCGTGACGGCGATGGGCCAGGACGCCCAGGGATTTTTGTGGATTGGAACGCAGACCGGACTCTACCGGTATGACGGTGCACGCGCGAAAAAGATGACGGAAGTCGAGGGCTTAACCGGGCATTACATTCTCGACCTGCTGATCGCGCCCGATGGCACAGCATGGTTTGCGGGAAGCCGGGGAATTGCACACTACAAGGATGGGCAGTTCGAAAAGCTGGCGATTCCGGAATCGGCCATGGCGCTGGGGATCGGGAGCCAGATCTTCACGGTGGACAGCAAGGGGACGGTGTATGTGGTGCTGTTCAAGCAGGGGATTTTGCGCATCGATCCGAGGAATCCGTCGGAAACGATGGTCCTCGGAGCCGGGGAACCCAAGGTGGAAAACGCGGCGGGGATCGCGCGGGACGCTGACGATTCCATCTGGTTCACCTATGGCACGCATCTGGCTCATGTTGCCAGAGGATCGACGACGATCGAGGTGGATCCGCGAATCCAGGTGCCGAAGGAGCGGGTGGTGGCGCTGGTGTTCGACGGCGACTGGACGATGTGGCTGCGGACGGTGGCGCGGTTGGGACGAGTCGATCCGCGGCTGCACAAGATCAGCTTCGAATCGGCGGGGATTGCAACGGCACACGAAGAAGAAGGCAAGCCAAGCCTGGACCGGCAGGGGCGGCTGCTGGTGCCGTCCTCGGCGGGATTGTTCTGGCAGGAGGGCAAGCGCTGGAGGGTATTGACGGCCCAACAGGGAATTGCCAGCAATAACGTGCAAAGCGCTTTGGAAGACCGGGAAGGGACGCTGTGGGTGGCGGGATCGGGCACGGGGCTGGACCGGCTGCCGGGCGTGCATGAATGGTCGGCATGGACAACGGCAGAGGGCTTGCCGGACAACGCGACGTGGTCGACGCTGCGAGATCATCAGGGTCGGCTGTGGGTCAGCACGGGACGTGGCATCGGAATATGGAATGGGCAGACGCGGCGGTGGGAGAGGGTGCCCACATCGCAGGGGCAGGCCAAGGGCGAAATCCGGCAGATGCAACTGGGGGGAGACGGATCGGTGTGGGCGCTGACGGGCACGGGAGCGCTGCAACGCATTGACGCCAGGAATTTCGGCACGACGACGACACTCTCCTACCATGGGCGGTCGTTTGTTTCGATTCTAGCCGCGCCGGATGGCAGCGTCTGGGCGACCGCGCGGGCGCATCTGCTGCGGTTCGATCCGCACAAAGCCACGCTTACTCCCGTGGAGATTCCTTTGCCGGGGCAGGTTACGGGCGACGTCGAGTTTCTTTCCTTCGCGCCGAGCGGAGTGTTGTGGGCCTCAGGTCCCGGGGCGGTGTACCGATATGACGGGAAGAACTGGAAGACAATCCGCACGGAGGATGGCCTGCGGGGGCAGACGATCACGAGCGTGGTGGCGGTGAACGACAATGAAGTGTGGATCGCCTACAACGACGTGGTGAGCGTGACACATATTCTTCTGGACGCGAAGGGCACGCCGCGCTTTGAGAGCCACTATTGGGATTGGTCGATCTTGGCGCGCGATTCAAAGAACCGCATCTGGTTCAACGGGACGGACGGAATCGCCGTGCTTTCGCCCGATGGACATGTGCAGCGAATGAGCCACGCGGATGGATTGATCTGGGACGACATCAGCCCGTGGACAGGGGTGCGCGAAGAAGCGGACGGGAGTTTTGTGATCGCGACATCGCGAGGACTGGCGCGCTACCAGCCGTCGGAGCGCGCGCCAGTAGAGAGCCGGGCGAGCGTGGTGCTGACGTCGATCACGTTGGGGGGAGAAGAGCGGCGGATGACGGAAGTGCCGGAAGTGGCGTCGTCGGAAGGAACGCTGGCGGTGGAGTTTTCTCCGCTGGTGCTGGATACGCCGGAGAGGGTTTCCTGCCAGTACGAATTGAACGGGCTGGAGCAGCAAGCGACGCAGACGCAACTGCGCGAAGTGCGGTATGGGGGGCTACCGCCGGGGAAATACGAGTTCTGGGTGAAGTGCCAGAAACCGAATGCAGCGGTGGGGACGGCGCAGGCGAGATTCCGGTTCCGGGTGCTGCCGAGTTTCTGGCAGACGTGGTGGGCGAGGGCGGCGGGCGGAGTGCTGCTGCTGGCGGGCTTATGGGTGTTCGTGTCGCTGCGCGTGCGAGCGCTGAACCGGCGCCGAATGGAATTGGAACGGGCCGTGGCGCAGCGGAACGCCGAGTTGCTGCAGAAGAACAAGGAACTGGAAGAGATTTCGCTGACCGATCCGCTGACGGGGACGCGAAACCGGCGGTATTTTTACGAGACGATTTCGACGGACGAGGCACAGGCTTTGCGTTCGCATCTGCGCTCGCCGGACTCGGATGCGCCACCAGGGCCGAAGCAGGAATTGATCTTTGTGTTGGCGGACATTGACCGGTTCAAGCGCGTGAATGATGAGATGGGGCATGCGGCCGGGGATCGCCTGCTGCAAGAGGTGGCGAAGCGCATCGCCTCCGTGATGCGGCGCTCGGACGACTTGGTGCGGTGGGGCGGGGAAGAGTTTTTGCTGGTGTGCCGGACGACGGACCGGGAGAACGCGGGGTTGCTGTGCAACCGCGTGCTGGAAGCGATTCGGGAGTTGCCGTTCGATGTGGGGAACGGGGTGCAAATCCACAAGACGTGCTCGATCGGATGGGCGCCGTTCCCGTGGCTGCGGGATGATGTGGGGCTGCTGTCCATTGACAACGTGATCGAATTGGCGGACAAGGCGCTGTACCTGGCGAAACGCGAGGGGCGCAACCGGAGCTTTGGAATGGTGCCGGCGGCGCAGATCGAGAAGGCGGAGCAGGGCGTGTCGATGGAGAGATTGCGGGATTGCCCGCCGGAGTTGGTGCAGATCGTGTAGTTGGTGAGTAGTGACTCGTGACTAGCGCAGGAGCGAGGGCTTTCTAGGTAAACCGACGCCACGGTGGGTGAGTGTCGTGGTCAGGCGGGAAGTCGGCGTCAAGGAGCTCGCCGGCGTCCTTTGCTGGAGTGAGGACATCGCGCGCGTCGGTGACGTCTTCCTCGCGCACCAGGATTTTGTATCCCGCGCCAGACCATGCAAGGTGTTCACGCATTCCTCCCGCGGTGTCACCCTGGATCATTGCCTGAATGCCGGTACCTTCGAGCGTGCACTTGGCCAAGTCCGCCTCAGAGCGGCTCCCGTACGACTGGACGACAACAAGCTTGGTGTGGTCCATGGCCGCAGTATATGCCCGAATGGGTTGGAGCGGCGTGGATTGCGGGGACGCGGTTGGGTGCTACGAGGACGGATACTTTGGAGGGGATAGAATAGCCGTAAAAGCGGCGGCAAGCCGCCGCACTCCAAGGGTGATTCTTGGCGCGGGCGCATCCAACCAGTTACAATAAAGTGTTTGCACAAGGCCGAATGGAATGGCCTGTGCGAGCGACGGCACGTTGCCGTATGACAGCGGAACGGCTTTCTTCAGGGGCTAAAGCCCATTTATTGTTGAGGCTTTACGCCGGGGCTGAAGCCCCGGCCTCCTAAAGAGAAAAAGTTGTTCGGCGCTGTGGTAGACAGACTGCCGGCGTCAGAGCACGGCAGAACAAGAACAGGAAACGAATAACCGTCCATGGACGTAGCCCAAGTACTCGACCGCGTCGTAGCGCGATTTATCGGCACGAAGCACGAACGCGACCTCAAGAAACTCCAGCCGCTGGTTGACGCCATCAATGCCAAGGAAGCGGAGACGCAGGCGCTGAGCGACGAGCAGTTGAAGGAGCGGTTCGCGGCGCTGAAGACCCAGGTGCAGGAACAGTTGAAGGACAGCGATCCGGCGGAAGCTGCATACAAAGAGGAGCTGCGGCGGACGCTGGAGCCGATGATTGTGCCGGCGTTCGCACTGGTGCGGGAGGCGGGGCGGCGCTTCCTGAGGATGCGGCATTTCGACGTGCAACTGATCGGCGGGATGGTGCTGCACGCGGGCAAGATTTCGGAAATGAAAACGGGAGAAGGGAAGACGCTGGTGGCGACGCTGCCGGCGGCGTTGAATGCGCTGGCTGGCAGGGGCGTGCACCTGGTCACCGTAAATGATTACCTGGCGCGGCGCGACGCGGAGTGGATGAGCCCGCTGTACAAGGCAATGGGATTGACGGTGGGCGTGATCGTGCACGATTTGGATGACGAGCAGAGGCGGGCGGCGTACGGCGCGGATTTGACGTACGGCACGAACAACGAATTCGGATTCGATTACCTGCGCGACAACATGAAATACGACCTGGCGAGCTGCGTGCAGCGCGGGCACCAATACGCCATCGTGGACGAAGTGGATTCGATCCTGATTGACGAAGCGCGAACACCGCTGATCATTTCGGGGCCTTCGGAAGAGTCCACGGACAAGTATTTCAAGATCGACAAGATCGTTCCCAAGCTGATTCAGGACATCGATTACACGCTGGACGAAAAGCACCGCACGGCGACGCTGACGGAGGAAGGCTTCAGCAAGTGCGAACGGCTGCTGGGGCTGGGGAATTTGTCGGACATCAACAACGTGGAGATCATGCACCACGTGTACCAGGCGCTACGAGCGCACACGCTTTATAAGAACGATGTGGATTACGTGGTGAAAGACGGCGAAGTGATCATCGTGGACGAGTTCACGGGGCGCCAGATGCCGGGGCGGCGGTGGTCGGACGGATTGCACCAGGCGGTGGAAGCGAAGGAAGGCGTGAAGATCGAGCGGGAGAACCAGACGCTGGCGACGATCACCTTCCAAAACTATTTCCGCATGTACAAGAAGCTGTCCGGAATGACGGGAACCGCGGAAACGGAAGCGGCGGAATTCGGCAAGATTTACGACTTGGATGTGGTGGTGATCCCCACGAATCGGTTTCTGATCCGGAAAGAACATCGGGACGTCGTGTACCGCACGGAGAAGGAAAAATTCGAGGCGGTGGTGAACGGGGTGTTGCAGGAAGACAACACGCTGGCGAACGGGATCCGGCACTATCACCAGCGCGGGCAACCGGTGCTGGTGGGGACAATTTCGATCGAGAAATCGGAAACGATCGCGGATTTGCTGAAGAAGTCCGGGGTACCGCACCAGGTGTTGAACGCCAAGCAGCACGAACGGGAATCGCGGGTCGTGGCGCAGGCGGGGCGCAAGGGCGCGGTGACCGTGGCGACAAACATGGCCGGGCGCGGCACGGACATCCTGCTGGGCGGCAATCCGGAGTTTTTGACGCGCGAACACTTTTTGAAGAACAAGCTGGCGATGCCGTACGCGGCGGCGCCGGCGGTGATTGGCGGAGAGAACGGGACGGAAAACGCGGCGCAGCCCGCGGTGCAGATGGTGCTGTTCCAGCACGAAGGGAAGATTTTTCAGGTGCCGCAGGACGCGTGGAGGCCGGTGTACGACACGTTCGCGGAGCAGTGCAAAGCGGAACACGACGAGGTGGTGGCGGTCGGCGGGCTGCACATCCTGGGCACGGAACGCCACGAGGCGCGGCGCATTGACAATCAGTTGCGCGGGCGCGCGGGGCGCCAGGGCGATCCGGGGTCTTCGAGGTTCTTTTTGTCGCTGGAAGACGATTTGATGCGCATCTTCGGCGGGGAACGCGTAAAGCAACTGATGTTCCGGCTGGGAATGACGGAAGGCGTGCCGATCGAATCGCGGCTGATCTCCAGCCGGATTGAGAACGCGCAGAAATCGGTGGAAGCGCAAAACTTTGACGCGCGCAAACACCTGCTGGAATATGACGATGTAATGAACAAGCAGCGCGAGACGATCTATGGGATCCGGCGGTCGGCGCTGGAAGGGAAGGATCAGCGCGATTACGTGCTGGGAATCGCGGAGGATGTGGCGCTGGAAGCGGTGGACACGTATTGCCCGAAGGAGCAGCATCCGGGGCAGTGGAATGTGGCGCAGTTTCTGGCGGAAGTGCACAGCCAGTTTGGAATTGACGCGAAGGCCGCGGGCGCGGACCCCGTTACGCTGAATCACGTCCAGTTGGCGGACGCGATGGTGGAAGCGGTGAAGAACCGCTACACGGAAAAGGAAAAGCAATTCAGCCCGGACCTGCTGCGTTGGCTGGAGCGGCGCATCATCCTGGATGTGGTGGACACGCAATGGAAAGACCACTTGCTCTCGCTGGATCATTTGAAGGAAGGAATCGGGCTGCGTGGGTATGGGCAGAAAGATCCGCTGGTGGAATTCAAGAAGGAAGCGTTCATTTTGTTCGAAGACATGATGACGCGGATTGACAACGAGACGGTGCGGTACCTGTTCCACGTGCAGATCCAGCAGAACGAGCCGCCACCGCAGGCGAGAGAACCCAGGCCGGGGCCGGTGCGAGCGCTGGCGGGTGGGGCTGCCGCAGCGGCTGCGAGCGCTGCTGCACGGGCGAATGAGCCGCCAGCGCAGCGTTTGCCGGATTTTGCGCGGGCGCTGGAACGCCGGCAAGAACGGCAACAGAAGGATCTTCAGTATCAGACGGGCGCTGGCCAGGCCGAAGCGCCGAAACCGGTGCGCGCGGGCGCGAAGGTGGGGCGCAACGAACCGTGTCCGTGCGGGTCGGGGAAGAAGTATAAGAAGTGCCACGGCGCGAATAACTAGGAACGAAGCAGAAAAGTAATGGCGTGATGAGAGAATGAAAAGGCAAGAAGAGGATTCCTCAGGGGCTAAAGCCCAGTGGACCTTGAGAAGTTGATGGCGGACCTGAAGGTCCGACCCCCTAAAGAAACGATGGGAATTACTGGTTCGAACTGAATCGAATTGAGTTGATCCGTAGGCGAAGGGGAAACATGCCACCAGGGACAATGCCGGGACAAATGCCGGAACGCCAGCCGATTCCGGGAGTGAAAAATCTGATAGCGGTTGCCAGCGGAAAAGGCGGCGTGGGGAAGACCACGGTGGCCGTGAATATGGCGCTGGCGCTCGGCAAGCTCGGCTATACGGTGGGATTGCTGGACGCGGACGTGTATGGGCCGAACGTGCCGATCATGCTGGGGTCCACGAGCGAGCCGATGGCGACGCCGCAGCAGCGGATTATGCCGGTTGATGCGCAGGGCGTGAGGATGATTTCGATGGGGCTGCTGAATCCCGGGGACAAGCCGGTGATCTGGCGCGGGCCGATGCTGCACAGCGTGATCACGCAATTTTTGCGCAGCGTGGACTGGGGAGAGCTGGATTACCTGGTGATCGATTTGCCGCCGGGGACGGGTGATGTGCAACTGACGCTGATTCAGACGGTGGCGGTAACAGGAGCGGTGGTGGTGACGACGCCGTCCACGGTGGCGCTGGCGGACGTGCGCAAAGCGATTGAGATGTTCCGGCAGGTGAATGTGGAAGTGCTCGGGGTGGTGGAAAACATGAGCACGTTCCACTGCCCGCATTGCGGGAAGGCCGTGGATATTTTCGGGCACGGCGAGGGCGCGAAGACGGCGGCGGAATATGGCGTGCCGGTGCTGGGCGAAGTGGAGATTGATCCGCGGATACGGCTCGGCGGGGATACGGGGAAGCCGGTGGCGGCGCAGGGCGAATCGGCTCCGGCGGCGCAGAGCTTGTATCGCGTGACGAAAGCGGTGGTGGCGCGGCTGGCGGAATTGGCAGGAACGTCGGGTGGGCCGACAGTGCAGATCGATTGAGGCTGATTCCTCAGGTCAATCAGGGGTTGGGGGCAATGGGAAACAATTTGCGTCGATTTGGTGTCTAACAATGGTGAGTGGTGCTGCTGTTTTGCTTTCGTGTGAGATGCTACCCCATCGAAACAACCTAAAGTTTGTGACACGCCTCGTTATTGGCTTATGTTTCGCGACTCTTTGCGATTTGCAGGTCTTCGCTGCGGAAGAACCAGGTTTCGTTACATTGAAGATTCACGGAGACGGCGGCGAGGTCGCGCAATTCCGCGCTTATCCGGAAAGCGCAGTGAAGTTGCTGTTTCCCAGCGGTGAGGCAATCCTTGAGCCGGATGCAAGTCCAGAAAAATGGCAGCCTCCATCGGTGGATATCCTGAAGAAAATTCACATTGCCAAGGTGTACGACTTAAAGCGGCGGTTCAATGTAATGGGTGTCTCTTTCGGCGACCAACTATTCATATTCGACGAGTTGTTTGGGAATGAAAATTCTGTGGCCATGAGCCAGCTCATGCGCGTGACTGGCGCTGCTCCAAAAAATCGTGCAGCAGCATTGAATCTCGTCAAGCTCTATTTGGCGCTGTCCAACTACCGGCTTGAGGATCCTGCTCGATTCATGGCGTACAAGAGCAGTGAGTCTGAAAGGAAACATGCCACGGAAAATACGAGCAGCTTTGCGGACATGATCGGTCTTTCCCATTCGCCCGAGGCCGTTCGGGTGGGAGCTACATACCGTGTGGACTTCTTCACATACGATACACCGGGCGTTTCGGCGAAGATCAGTCATTGGAAGATAGATGTTGGCGCTGAGAATCTCAAAGAGCGTCTGTCCGAGCACCACGTTGGGTTTCACGAAACCTACTCGAAAGCAACCAGCGAGACAAAAGAGGCCAAGAACGCGATTCACTTCTCCGTTGCAATCATGGCCAATGGGATTACGGAAGACGGAGCGAGCACGGATTTACAGTTCTGGGAGTCCTCCGATGGGCCAGGAGTGCACCGAGTCCATTACTATTACCAGTCTCATGAAAAGGCCGAAAAGCTGATGCAAGATTTTCTGGAGAAAGCGGTCGCCATTATTGAGAAGCGTCCTTGGCTGGACTCCGACGGAAAAGCGGTGGGGACGCAAGCGCTCGTGATCATGACAAACGAGGAGAAGAAGATTCTTTACGCGTCACAACTGTTCGAGGGTGAAACCAGTGTCCTTGAGCTCTCATGTGCCAGCTTAAGCAATCTTATGGCGGCACAGAATCGTCACCTTCCACATTAGCAGCAATGATCTCAATCAACTTCGGCTGACAGTAATAGTGCAAGTTAAAGGCGCCCGCCTCAGAAGGCGGCCGCTACAGGAGATTTGCCGGATTCCTTGTCAGCGGGGGGAAGCGGATGCTATCGTGGGGTATTCGCGGAAGGTGCGCGGGTAGCGCAGGGGTTGGCTATCGTGTGGCCCTGCAATCACTTACGGGGAATCTTGGGCGTCCTTGAAGCGCGTTCCTGACATTCGGGCGTATCGCGGGAAGTGGCCGGAGATTGCCGCATCCGCGTACATTGACGCGTCGGCGGTGATCATCGGTGAAGTGACGAGTGGTTGGTGACTAGAGGACATGGCGGAAAAAAGGAAATTTCAGGCGATTAAAGGGACGCGGGATCTGCTGCCGCCGGAGACGGAGTTGTGGAACCGGGTGGAGCAGACGGCGCGCGAGGTGTTTGGTGGATTTGGATTTGGGGAGATACGGTTGCCGATTTTTGAGCCGACGGAATTGTTTGCGCGGTCTGTAGGTGTGGACACCGACATTGTGTCGAAAGAGATGTACAGCCTCATCGACAAGCCAGGCTGGTTGCCGGACATCCGCGATTTCAGCGTGACCCCCGATAATTATGTCAAAGCGGTTGAAGACGCATTACGCACCGGAGAGTTCCAGGCGACGGCCTCTAATGAGGTCGCTCTGGCCAAGCTGAGAGGGGAGCTGAATCTTTACAGGGCGAGGCTCGACCAGAATACAGTCGAACGAGCCGAAATGTTATTCCGGCTCAGAGCGAGTGCGATTCAGGTCGGAGAATCGATCAGCTTGCGGCCGGAGGCGACGGCTTCGGTGTGCCGGGCTTACATTGAGCATGGGATGCAGGCGCTTACGCAGCCGGTGAAGCTGTACTACATGGGGCCGATGTTTCGGCGCGAACGGCCGCAGAAGGGGAGATACCGGCAGTTTTATCAGATTGGGGCGGAGGTGCTGGAGACCGTACCGCCGAACACGGACGCGACGAAAACAATTGGGAAAGACGCGGCGGTGGACGCGGAAGTGATCGAGATGGTGATGGCGTATTTCGCGCGGTTGGGACTGGAAGGCGTGCAACTGGATATCAATTCGATTGGGCACAGCGCGCCGGAGTGCCGCCGTGGGTACGTTGAAAAACTGAAAGCCGAACTTGAAAAAGTGAAAGACAAGCTGGGGGCGGACAGCCAGCGGCGGATTGAGACGAATCCGCTGCGCGTGCTGGATTCGAAGCTGGAGAGCGAGCAGGCGATTATCGAGAAGCTGCCGCGCATCGGCGATCACCTTTGCGCGGATTGCGCGAAGCACTACGCGGAAGTGAAACGGCAACTGGAATTGCGCGGCGTGGCGTATCAGGAGAATTGGCGGCTGGTGCGCGGGCTGGACTACTACATGCGGACGACGTTTGAGATTACCGCGCGGGGCTTGGGTTCGCAGAATGCGGTGTGCGGCGGCGGGCGATATGATGGCCTGGTGGAATTGCTGGGCGGGCCGCCGACGAAGGGCATCGGATTTGCGATTGGCGAGGACCGCGTGATCCTTTCGCTGCAGGAAGCAGGGAAGGGCAGCGTGGCGCAGGGGCGCGACGTGTACATCGCGTGGATGGGCGAGA
>Ga0116119_1000343_pt1 | contig 33615 bp, 44 predicted proteins | sample June2015DPH_11_1_2_FD_89791 | JGI IMG/M metagenome (GOLD analysis project Ga0116119, IMG submission 89791) | Peatland microbial communities from SPRUCE experiment site at the Marcell Experimental Forest, Minnesota, USA - June2015DPH_11_100 | ecosystem: Environmental > Terrestrial > Soil >...
TGAGGTTCGCGCCATTCGCGTCTGCAAGTGAAGCAATGGTACAAGAACCCCAGCGTAGGGGAACCTTGAAAGTCGATGCAGACGAGTTAACCAAATCGGCGAGTTAACGTGAGCCGACAAGTTGACAGAACCCAAGTTTGCGTTCGAACAGACAGGAATTTTCATGCTTAGAAATCTTAAGGAGTTCATCAAAGTCTTAGCGCTGAGGCTCACGGTTCTCTCGACCACCCAGACGAAAGAGGAGGAGCCCCACAATTCCACTTCCAAGCCAACTCTCAAGGTGCACCTTTTTTACTCGGCAACGACGCGCATGCTTTGACCATGAAAGACCGAAGCTCAATTGCAGTCGCGTTACTGCTGTTAGTTGCATTCACTTCTGGAACGGTAGTTGTGCACGCGTCTAATGAGGCGGTCACGAATGGGGGTTTCGAAACCGGTAACTTGTCCGGATGGACTCAGGTCGGCAGTGCAGTGGTGGTCCACTATATTTCGCATTCAGGCAAATTCTCGCTCCAGCTAGGGTCAAGATTTGACGCGGGGCAGATCTCACAAGATCTCACACTGCCAGCTGGAAGCTCGGGTACACTATCTTTCTGGTATATGGGAGAACCAGGCGACCTTGGCACAGCCACCCTCGCTGCAACACTGCTAGGGCCTGATGCCACAATCCTAGCTCAATGGAACGGAAAGATCGATTTCAAGTGGCACCAAATCACCTTCGACATCGACAGCCAGCATTCCAATCAACCGCTCACGCTGAGGTTCTACGGCCACTCCGATGTTATCTATGATAGTTTTGAGGTTTGCCGCGACGACTCCATGCGATGCTTCATCAAGATCTTTACCTCTCCAGCGAACGTTTTCGTGGATGATGTCAGTATCACGTACTCTTAGAAAGGCGCCGTTCAATCTCCTGAACGACCCGCCTCGCACGTGCCTTACAGTCTTGTAATAGGTCATCTTGGTCAATCGTTTGACTCAGGAAAGCCTGTAGTTCCCTGCTCATAGTTGCGAGCTTTTGCTTTTCCTCTTCCGCGTTCATTGCCTTGTGGCCCTGCAATTTCTCCGGTCCCTCTCGGCCGCCTTCGGCGAAATACCAATCCTTGAATGCAACCCCACAGCCGGCCACGAACAGCAAGTACCCCAAAGGAGTAACTACGGGTGGATATCCGCGGTCAAGGCCGAGTTTCGTATCTCGGTGGACCTTCGCTTCTTTGGAGAAAAGCGAGTATGCAACCATAAGGGAACCGCCAATCGGCACGAGTTGGCCCAGAAGCCCGAAGAGCTCCAAGTCTGTGCCGGTCTCGGTCAGTGAAAAACTGGAACCGTACGGGAAATGTGTGAGGTCGAAATAATCACCGTCCACCCAACCCGCAATGTGCTGGCTCCTTCGTCCTGCACTGAAAAGGCCTGAAAAGACGGGGTTGGTGGACCAAGAATCAGGACCCTTGCCCAAGTAGACTGAAAAGTACGCTTGCTCGGAAAAACGCGAAGGAACTGCCTCCGCCCTGACGGAAATTCCATGAGAGAACATTTTCCCCCCAAAATGGTTGGCGATGTGCTGCGAAGAATCCCTTACTCCATTGTCGGACCTCTCGTCCAATCGCTTCACATCTAAGAGACTGGATGGAATTCGCGGCCTAGACTCCGGGCGTAACTGAAAGCTTCTTGGATTTCATCCTTTTCGAATAGCGTATTTTGTTAAGCATTCAGGGCAGACACAGTCTTTTGCGCTGTTTCGCAGTTCGCTCAAGCCGCTTTGCACTAGAACCATATTCAAACACCAGCAGTCTGGGCTACCCATAGCACACTCAAAATTGGTACCGCAGATTTCACAGCGTAGTTCCCGTGTCAAAGCACTCACCTTCAAATCGACGAATGCTGTATATTTATTGCATTACGAAATATCATAGGGGGTAACGTCCATGCGAATCGTATCCCTACTGCCGAGTGCAACCGAGATAGTCTACGCACTCGGCCTAGGTGACGCATTGGTTGGTGTTTCTCATGAATGTGACTTTCCTCCAGAAGCCAAAAACAAGCCGAAGATAATCGAACCCACCCTCGACACGGGACAAATATCTAGTCCGGAAATCGACCGCATAGTCAGCGAGCATTTGAAGCGCGGCGAGCGATTGTACAGGATAAAGATGAATGAACTTGAAGTTCTAATGTGTGGCGACGAAAATTAAGGCAGTAACGTAATCTCTACGGTAAGCCTTCCCCGGGTCGCCTTTCCAAGGGTTGAGGTTCTCGGTCTATGGGTCTCCACGACGCGGCAACGCGTGAACAGGCAGTGATCATTAATTTCAAATTCTCTCTAATGACAGCTAAGGAGCTTTCAGACCGATATTGACTAGTGAACCTGTAGGCCAGTCACAGGTCAGTTCGCCAGAGGTGCTTGCGGCCCCTGCTGAACCATTTCCTCTGCAACTTTGCTAATGTGCTCGAAGAGTTGGTATGCCGCCGAAATCTGCCGCGACTCATCAAGCTTTGCGAACGCATCAGCCGTTATCGCTATTTTGCCACCGCCAATGCGTGCTTGGAGCTGCATTTGTCCATCCTCGCTAATCCAACTCATTGATAGCTGGGTTCCGTCGTGTGAGTATCCCAACCAACGGAAATTGCTGAACCACCGCCCCCGCAGCTTCTGGAACAGGATTGTGACGTCGATCTGGGCAGGGAGGTATGCGTCGATTACTGGTTTGGCGTAGTGTTGGTTGGTTCGCACAGTGAAAGAATACGCATTACCATGATTCTTCGCCTTGTAACCCTCGTTAGTTCTTTCAATCGCTTGCGCTTCTTCAAGGCGTCTGAGAGTTCGAGTCAAGGTTTCCTGATGAAAGCCCAGTCTCCGCCTTAGGCCTTGGAAGGAAAAGTATCCGTTCTGTTCACTGGATAGGAAACGCAAAACCTCTCGTTCTCGCTCATCAAGGTCGGACTCGTCGAAGTCCGGATTGAAATCGATGTTTGATGCTAACATTGTTGAACGCCGCATTCTTCTTCGCGCGCCTAATATTGACTAGGTCCAACGGTTGGGGAAATCGATTATGTTTTAAGCATAAACCGCAGATACGTTGAGAATTAAGGCTAGCTAGCTCCAAACGCTTTGAGGTGACACGCAGAGTGCCAAAAGCCCACAAAAAGAAGAAAGTGAAGAAATAAGTGCCTAAAAGTAGCCGATAGACGTTTTTCTACGTTTTTTCCCGATTATTTTCTTTTTTGAATCAGTCCGCTTCCCTTCCTCAACCGGCAAGAAGGCAACCGTGGCCAAACAGTCGGCTGCGCCCAAACAAGCAATCCTCACGCCAGAAGACGCCCTTCCTTGAATTGGGATCGAACTCACCCTCAAACGAAAAGCAAGACTCTTCCAAGAAACGACCAACAAATCTCCTACCTCCACAAGCCTCCGCCCGCTCATGTCCCCAAACTTTTGACCCCATCATGGGTGAGCCCACCTTAGGGTCCGCCGCCCTGACTAGCAAGGGGTGGAACACACCCAAGAGAGGATGACGGTTACCCTTGACTAAGAATTTCCGATATCGATAATTCATTTCCTGACCGCGAAAATTTCCTTCAAGAACTCCCACACCACATGACGAATTCTGCTAGAGGATAGGCTGTGATTACACGTGTAGCCGACCGGATGTCAACTTCCGTAAGAAAAGTGGGATCGAACGGGTACGGGCTTTAGAGTGGCCTTCGCACGCCAGTGGGGTTGTGCCGCAGTGTTGAATGAAGTGCCATTGGTGTTCGTGGCAGTTGGAGCACTCGACTTGGTTTTTGTCGATGGGTTTGATGTATCTGGAGCCGCAGGTTTTGCAGGCGACGCGTTCTGCGATTATTCCTGGCCTCATGGCCGATTCCTGGACGGGGCTGTTGCTTGCTAGTGAGCGGAGTAAGTTGATGGTGACCATTGGGGAGGGTTTACCGTTTTTTCGTTTCACGTAGAGCCCTGAGTTGTTTCGGGCGTCGACGAACTCGTATTTTACGAGGAATTTGATGACGCGGCTGAGGCTTTCCTTATCTAAACCTGAACTTTCCCTTAGTGCCTCACATGAAACCCATTCGTGGGTTGGAAGAGCCGCCCACACATCTTCAAGGGACATCAGCGCCGAGCCTCCAATGGGTAGTGTTCTTTCGGTTTGGCACGTAAGCCGAGTGTTACACCTGTAGGCTGGGATTGGTGACTTAGAACCTATCTTGCCGATGTGAGATCCAGTGGGCAAGAGCCGGCCGACATGACGGCTGCCCAAAACGTTATTTGCTGAGGCGTAGCTACGATCTTTTGACCCGGTTTGGCACCGCCATTGTGTGAAGTTTGCCGCAAAGCCCCTCCACGGAGAGATGATATACTATGCGGCGACTGCAGCCATGCCTATTCCATCGTGTCGGAATTATTGGATTTTCATCCGGAGCTTGCCGTTACGGACTTCGACCGCCTCAAAGAAATATTCGACTGGAAGAGCAAGCAGATCAAGACAATCCCAGCGTAAGCAACCGGGCATTACGCGAGGAATTGTGAAACCGGGGCATCTTCCGACTTTTCTGTTTCAGTTCAAGCAGTGAAGCAGCACTAATTTACTGGACCTTAGAGTGGGGGGGTAATTTTGTTCTGTGAATGCTTGAGCATTCAACGCCTGGATGCTTGGATGTACAAATGTGCAGACGCACCACGAGTTCGTTAGGTGAATCATGCCATCTGAGAAGATGCGGCCTACGGGTCTCTGACGCAGATTACCTTGCTTTTCCCCAGTGTGTAGAGGTCGACTTGGTCCAAGATATTCCTACCCAGTAGGATTTGGAAAGGCAGCGCCTTGGGGATCTCGGATGAAGCCACAATTGCATCGTAGCGACCTACCGGGAGTTCTATTGAGGCATTGAAAGTACTCATTTTGACCACACCCGCAGCAGTCGCGACTGTTTCCTCGGCGGCTGGTTGCAGGCCTGCTTCATCGACGATCTGTGAGCTCACCAGGGTCAGACTGGCTGCGGTGTCTGGAGACGACGCAGTGGCCAGCTTCTTCTTGCCAATTATGGTGGCGGGGATGACTGGATAGGATTGCTGGTCGACTGTCACGTATTTCCAGCACTTCATCGCCGTCTGGGCCAGAAAAGCGTAGTGAACTGGTTTGATGGACTTACCCTGACGGGCGACATGAATCGCCTCATCGGGGAATTTGCCTAACGCAGCAGAGACAACATCTGCAACCGAGTCTCCGACCGCTGCAACTGCCCCGCGAACGAGTGCAACATATTTCCCTTCAGGAACCCAGCTCGGGACCTTCGTGCTGGACTCGGCACGCGCAACTTGATGAACTGTGAGTTTCTCCGCTACTGCGCTCTTCACCATCTCGGTTTGGCTTGCGCCCTTTGCCTTTGCGAAGTCCGCGAGTTTTCGTTTCATTTCTTCGGGGACTCTAAGGTTGATTATTGCCACAGCTTCTCTTACCTACGCGGATTCAGGTGCATTTTAGCTATATGTTTTGTGTATACAAAACGTGTATCAATTGCTGGTGTGGGAATGCACCGCCGCTCGGGTTTTAGTGGCGGACTCGGGAAGATTCGGGCCCCATATTGGGTCGAAATGTCCGAAATCGGTACAGGACTTTTAGAACTACAGCAGAATCGTTCTGTCGATTATGAAGGTGGTGTCAGCCAGCAAGTCTACTTCAGTCCTTCAAGGGTTTTGAGGATTCGTTGTGAGCTTTGCTTCCTGATGTACTTGACACGTTTCTCGACACCGGTGGCCTCTGTCTTGGACAAGATTCCTGCAAGTTCCAAAACCGCGCTCCTACGAGTAACCCGCTCAATAACATTCGTGAAGCTTTCCCCAGACTTCTTGAGCGCCTTCAACATCTGGTACGCATCGTCTGAAATAGTTATGTTCTTCCTGCCCATGCCTTACCCCTGTACGTTTGTGTCCAAATTTACATCTTGCTGTAACCTCAAGATCAGGGCGACCCCTCCAACTTTCTCAACATGCAGTATACTCTCACCTTCGCGGATCTCAAAGAGCCTTCACCATTCCTTGACCTGTTCCTCCAGTTGCTTGAATCCGAGACGATCCAGCTTGTACGACCCGACGAAAGACTACTCAAGCGCGCCTATGCTCTTTCTGTCAAGCACCGGTCCCCCCTCTACGACATAGTCTTCATCTCGCTAGCGCTCGATCTGGGCCTGAAGCTGAAAACCTTCGACGACAACCAGAAAAGAATCCTCTCGAAAGAGAAAGGCGATTCTACGCCTGCTCGAGAAGATTGAGAGCGCACATCCCGCTTCAAACAGCCAGGTCTTGTAGGCGAGGATTCGGTCGATTGCTGCCTTAAGGATTCTGACCTGGCCGAGTATCGAGATGAGGAGCTGGATTTCGCAGGGATACCGGATTCGGGGTCGTAGGGGACCGGTCACTCTGCGGCTTCTATTACGATCTTTTTCTTGTCCGCCAGATACACTGCGACTTCTTGCCCTATTCTCAGGTTTGCTTGTTTTACTATCTCCGGTGGCAGATAGATTGATGGTTTTCCAGCCGCTCGCGTAATCTTGCGTATGAGCTTGAGCCTTGGGCTAAGCGATGCAATTCTCAGCCGAATTGCTTCTGCTTGTTCCATCGTGAAGAGTTCTTCGCCATCGACTGGGCACCGTAGTGCCTTCACGTCTTTTAGTATCACTCCAAACTGCTCATAGTTTGTCATCACTGCCTGATAGTTGACACCGTGTTCAGGACATTTCATGATTACCTTCTCCCTACGGTGATCGTAATTACCTTGATGAACTCAGGATATTCCGCGAAGATTACGACTATAGTTCCTCGCTTTGTTCTTTTGCTCGCAGACCATTTTGTCTTGCTCAGGCGTGTCCTCTTGCCATGGCGGATGATCTCCGAAATGATGTCTGGGATCACATTTAGTGATACGTAACGCCGCGTGGCATGCTTCGTTAGCAGGATCGGTCTTTCTGACAATACCGTTCATGCCTACGACGTTCGCAAGCCGCGAAAATAAGGATTACGTATAAAATACGTACGGTGCGCGGAAGTTGCCAAATTTGAACTGCCAACTCTCACTCTTGCTTTCTCTGCGAGACTATTTTGTCGGTCGCTTCGCGGGTTCGGGTCACGTATCGGCTATGCTCCAGTTTGGTGAGTAGCCTGCTCATGGCATACGGTTCCACGCCCAACTGCTCAGCGAGATCGCTCTGTATCTGTGGCCGATTCTTCCAGATGCATGAGTAATCGTACAGTATCGAGGCGGAGATCTCCATGCTTCGGGAAGACCCCTAGCAGCTCAAGCTCCATGTCGTCAAGACCTCGCGAAAGGCTATTAGGTGGGCGTGTCCCACTAGTGGGTCGTGCATTACCCTGACTATTGTAGAACTCGACCGGAAAGGTAGAGCACTTCTTCCTGCCTCTCTTCGACGAAAAATCGGAACAAGAAGGTTCGAGGTACGACTCGTAGATGGACGAATAGAGCTAGTGCCGCTGCAGACCTTGAAGTCATTGAAGGGCAAGTACAGAAATCGTTTGAAGACCCCTTGGCTCGAGTTGGAAGAGAAGGCTGACCAGCTTGTCAGAACAGGGAAGCGTTGAGGAACCGCCCTCACGCATTCTCGTGGATGCGGACGTCTTCTTCTCATATCTTGTCTCAGACGAACTGTCCATGCATTCTGAACGAGTTCTGGACAGAGCGGAGAAGGGTCTGTTGGAGCTCCATGCGGCGTCCGAGATTTATGATGATTTGGTAACGGCGTTGAGAAGCAATAACACGCCTATGAAAGTTGTAATTGAATTCCTACGTGATCTTCGGGTGATCCGACACACGGTCCTACCAACGACTTTGGATGTCGCAGCAGAAGCTTTGAGGTTATACGATCGCTATGGTGGCTCGCGGAAGTTGCATTATTTTGATTCATTCCATGTCTCGACGGCGAAGGCTTACGACCTTCCGCTAATCACAAGCGACCGGTTTGTCCTCCAGAATTCTCAGGCTTTGGGAGTCTCCGCCCTAGATTTGCGCGAAATTTAGCAACCTAGAATTCCAACTATCATAGACCATTCCGGAAAGAGACAGCAAAGTCGGCCATGTTCCACTTGCCTAACTTTCCCTCAAACGTACGTACTTGTCTAGGCCGTCGCGGGTACGAACGATGTACGTGGCTCATGAATGCGAGGAGATTAGTGCAGCACTGGAAACCATTCCCTGCTTCGCAAAATATGTATTGAAAGAGGGATTGATTAAAAATCAGGAAGATCGATTTTCCGATTCTCGGCTCTTTAAAAGCGGACTGGTGAGCCAAATTGATTGACCTTTGGCAAAATCCTCGAGTGACCGCGTCGAAATCGCTGAAGAGGGCGCCCGGATCGGAATCAGGATGCCGTACAACGAAGAGTTCATCAAGAAAATCAAAGCAATCCAGGGGCGAAGATGGGACGCTGAACGACGAGCGTGGACAGTCCCTACGACATCAGAGTATCGTGCGCGTAAGATAGTAAAGGAATGCTTTCCAGCTCAAGCTCCTGAAGCATGGAAGGAGACGGCCGCCGACGAGATCAGAGGGCATGTCCTACTTTACATGCCCGACGGTTCATCATTAAGTTCCAGGGTGATTGAAGAGGAGGATGGTTCAACGGTAGTAAGCCTAAGCCGCCCCGATGCCCCTGAACTTGAAGAAGCGAATATCATTATCGAAGATGATTTCGGACTCAGGGAAGCGATCAATGGAGATGAAGCAGAAGAGATAGCGAAAAAGTTGCAGGAGAGAAAATCTTGTTGGATCGGCTGGGAGTAATGGTCGGCAAAGAAATCTTACACGCGCTCCTGGACGACTTGCGAAAGCAGCTGGAAGCCTTGCGCAGAGAACGCCAGCATCAACTCTACGCTGCAGAGAACGCCCCTAAGGGCGCGGAGGATCGGGCGAAGTGGCTACAGCACCGAGCAACGCAGGAGAACCGAGCTGTCTACCCAACGCCTCAGATTGAGGATACTCGACGAAAGGGCAAGGAACTCAACCGCGAACACATAGAGAAGGCACAGGCAGTGATGGAAGAGAGGGGTAGACTCGAAAGGCGAAATAACCCAAGCTTATCCGAGCTACTCGGCATAATTACATGATTTCTTATCCCCTCAACCTATGAAGTAGAACGAAGAGCTCTAAACGTCCTCTTCACGATGGGAGATTGTGTGCAATCGTAGTATTCTCCGTTGTATTCTAAGGTGGCGAGCAGTAGCTGCTGATAGACATCTTGAAGTGGCCTAAAGCAGCGGGCTCCGTCTCAGGTATCCATTGACGCTAGTGAGGCGCTTGCTGAGTATTCGAGGATCGCCGCTTCGTTTAGTTCGATGCATGACACCAACGATATCATGCAATAGTAACGCATCACCTATTTTCTCCATTAAGTAATACTTTCATGCTGTCAAGGAAGGTTACCGGCAGCCCGAGGCAGCAATATGGGGACTGTGCCATGGGAGCACCGTCTGACGGTGGCAAATTATGCCGGAGTGTGACCATCCCAGACGCCGATGAACGGTCCTCGGTGGAACAAGTCCTCTTCACCGCGGACGTAAGAAATTCTAAACGATTCAGAAATGCGAAGGGAGGTCGATTCGAATGCGACCGAAAATGCGCGCGTCACAGAAGCTTCAGCGCTCAATCATCCAACTATTTGGAAGTCTTTCAATATTCATGGCTTCGCCAAGCGAGAAGGATTTGCTAGCATTAGTACAGTAGAACTGTAGTGCTGACAGAAAGAAATGGCGCCGCATACAGAACTAGTCAACTCTGAACAAAAGAACCGGTGCTGCTGGCGTTTTTTTGCTAGCAGCCCAACACTACTGAATTGACCTTGCTTGGAGCAATTTGGGAGAAAGCGATGAATATCCGCTTTGTAAATCCGTGGCCATAATGGACCCATGACGATAGTTATTGGGTTGTTATGATAACTATTACGCGCATGTCACGTGAACTTTCAGATTCCACGCGCATGTCACGTAAAACAGGTCTAGATTAGGTTGATTCTATGAAATTCTGCGCGCATGTCACGTGAAACCTCGGCAAAAACGACCTTATGGTGAGAAGATGGACGCGTATGTCGCGTGAATTCTCGAACTCTACGCGCATGTCGCGTGAAGTATTGTTCGTCTCGCATCATCTTGAACCAACACGTAGCTGGCAAAAGATCGGAGGCTTCATTGCAATTTACCATTGCAAAGGGGGGTTCCATCGCGGAGCAGTGTTTACCTACAGAGCGTTTACCACCTGTGGAATGGTTGTTTGCTGGTGAGGGCGCTATGTTTGATCTCCACTAGGCATCTGGCCGGAGTTGATACACCTCAGCCTCTATAGTTGCTAGACCTAATCTCCGGGCGACGCTTACTCGACGATGTCCATCGCCTTCCACAAAATACTCGCCACGATATCTAAGAAGAGTGATAGGTGATGCTCTGCTTTCTTCCGGATCGAAACCGTGATTCTTGATGGATTTGAGAACTTCCAAGTCGCGTTGCTCTTCAACAAAGGGCGTCCAGTCAGGATCGTAGTTGCGCCCATTTCCCACGCTGCCTAGTATCTTCATAACTGGAATTTCCTTACGACCTGTCACCTTCACCATTCTGAATTGCTTCCACCATTCCGGCAGTTCTTCATCTAAATCGCGAAGGTGTTCTTTCCCACCGCAGAGTTGGCAGACGGTTCCGTACTCAGCCAAATCCTTCACTTTCGAAGTTTTCGCCCGCTCTTCTCATCCAACTGCAAGAGACCAGGATTTTTGCTGCTTGTCTCTGGCATTTTTGTTCACTCGCCCTTGGTCACAATGTCCTCCACGACGTTGGTACCGTTCTCGGGAATAGGGGGAGCATCTGGGGGGTACAGGAGCTTTCTCCGTCTGTCGCTGGGATCGGGCTGCTCGACCACCAACCCGCAATCAATCAACGCCGGCACAATCTCACGACGAAGCGTCTCATCCGCCAAGTGGCGCCCATAATGCTCGAAATACCTGCTCAGAACTCTCCTCCTGTCAACAACAGGCTCATTATCCAGCAGCGGTTTGATGATGGTTTCGTAGACCTCGTAGATCTGAGGAGAAAGACCCAGCTCGTTGGGTTTGGCTATTTGGTTGTACAGTTCGAAGCCAGCGTTTACATCTTCCTGATTTGCGACAATTGTTCCGTCACCGCGTCGGTCTCGCCACCAAAGGTTCAGTAGAGCATGAGCCTTGATGAGGCTGAGGATTCTGGGCAAGTCCCTTTGATGTCGAGGTGCCAGACGCTTATGTGCATTGACGAACCGCTGGTAGACTTGTTCCTGATCCTCGATTATGACTTGTTTAACGTTCGCGGTCTGGATGGCTTCGATTCTGTCTCGGAGCCATTTCCTAAGTGGATGAGAGTTGATCCATTCCCTGAATGCCTGTCTGTCGCCAACCCTCTTGACGGCAAGCTGCAGACTTTCCTGAAGTTTTTCGACACTGGTTTCAGGTGAGAGGATGAAAACTCGTGTTTTCTCTTGTTCATCGAGAGATAACTTGGCAGCGCAGAGTATCACTGTTGGATAGCCTTCCAAGATGACGTTCTTCGTTCTCATAGGCCCCTTCGTCGACTTGTCGGTGATCTTGTAGAGCAATTCCTTTTGGTCGTGGCTCATGAGAGGGCGAAGTCTCTCCAGCAGCGAGTAGTGTGGTTGGTCGAGGAAAACGAGAATCTTCTGCCTCAGGTCAATTCTTAGGACCTGCGCCTCTTTGTCCCATTTACCGTGATCGTGAAAGAAGGCGGTCGGCGAGGCAGTTGCGATTCTTAAGACCAAGTCTTTGGGCAAGTCTCTGAAATATGCGACGACTTCGAGTGCGTTGTACGTCTTTCCGCCACTTGATTCTCCTGCCATCAGAATGTTGACTTGGTCCTCATCAGTGAATGTTAGAAGACAGCCGCAGAAGAGTATGAGCTTCGTTGAAACATCATGACGGATCGTGGAACCGAGTGCCTCATTGATTTCACTAAACGTTATCGGTCGCTCGACTGTGCGCCAATAGGCATCAGACACGTGCTCTGGTTCCAGATTTAACTTGGTCCCAACGGTCTCTTCGAATTTCGGATCGTAATGGTCCTGAAGGGTGAAGGGTCCGAGTTCTGTTTCGCCTTGCCGATAGTAGTATCCGGCAGCGGTTATTCTGCATGAAACCTTGGGTGGATTAGATGTGTCAGGTTGGGGATTGGATGGACCCCCAGATGTTTCCCCTATATTCTGCATCATAGGAACCCTGCGCGAAAGCGCATTAAAAGGGAGAATTGGAGATTTTCTCTTTCCATTTTCTGCGGTCGCGACGTAAATCCCGTTGTGCCTGACCTTTTTGACCATCAAACTCGCCTCCTACTGGGTTTGGCTGCTGAGGCGCAGCGTTGTCTGAACATTTCGCAGTACTTCGGATTCAGTTCGATTCCGATCGCTCTTTGCCCCAGCCGTTGCGCGATCACATGCGTCTTATCCAAAGGCAGGCTTACGCGGTAAGGACTGTGCATGGGTGATATGACTTCAAAAGTGTCTGATTGTCTTTCGCGCCAATGCTGGAAGGCTGCCTTCTGCCTGATGACCACCTCCAGTTCGGGCAGGATTTCGATCCCTATACTATTCCTTCCAAGCTGTCTTGCGACTTTCATTGATGTGCCTGAGCCGCAGAATGGGTCGAGGATTGTTTCGCCGACGAAGCTGTACAAGCGAATTAGACGTTTTGGAATCTCTTCTGGGTATGCTGCGATGCCTTCCTCTAATCTGCCCTTTACTGGTGGAACGTTTGGTATGAACCACACATTCAGGTTCCATGATTCTTTGTCGAACTTGTTGAGGTCGATTCTGGAGGCTTTGACAACCGCCGGGCTGAGTGCCTTGACGTAGGTGCCATTGTTCAGTTTTCCTTTCTGGAAGATGAGTATGCTCTCCTTGACGTTGTCGGGGAAGTAGTAGGTTGGGAGACCTTGCTTTTTCATGTGTCCGCTTCTGTGGCTGAACCGTGAGTATCCTTCTGCTTTCAACCACGTGATGTTTTCGCAATACCTGAAGCCCTTGTCGCACATTATTCTGATTGTGTCGGCGACGATTGGGTAGAGTTCCCCATTGACGCGAACGTCATCGACCACCCAGGCGCATTTTCGGCCCGGCACTAGCACACGCTTCAACTCGTCCCCGACTATGGATAGGAGATGTTTGAAGGCGGTGTAGTTCTCGAACATGTTCGGGGAATCGAAAGGCGCATTGTAGTAGGGTGGAGAGAAGCACGCAAAATGAATACTGGTATCGGGAATTTCACACATCCTAATGCAGCAGTCTCCAATCATGAGCACGTGGTGTGTCCCCTGCTGCAGGGTCGCCGCGGCGGGAGCCGTGGTCATCGGTTCTGTGCTCCTGCCGGTAGTGGCGCTGGGGGTTTGGGTGGTGGCGGGAGCTTGTTACCGTTCCATCCGTTCTTTTTCAGGTGAAAGACTACTTTGATTTGATGAGGCTCTGTTTTTTCGGTTTTCTTGTCAGAGAGGCAGTAGGTGCAACTGTAGCCGCAGAACTTTTCATCTGATCTGCCGCTGAGGGGGGCGATTCCTTCTGGACAGAGGAATTCGCCTTTCTGCTGTTCCTTCGGGTCTCGTATAACTCGGGAGTAGTTGTCCTTATTGACATCAATGAGGTGGTCAAAGCGCCCTCCGAACGATTTTATCACGGTGAAGTTGGGCAGGTTGATTAGTGACGTGAGGTCGAAGTGTAGCGACTTCGTGTACAAATAGAAGCTGGCTTGAGGGGAGCGGCGTGCTATTTCTGCTATCTTTTGGATGTATGTTTGGTTGTAGAGGTCGCCGCTGACGTGGAAGCGTACCCACCGGACACCGCTCTCTTGAATTTTTGCGACCATTTCGTCGACGAAGTTGTTTGTGAGGCTTGCCCAGAAGTTCCGCCATCGAGCCTGTGGGACACCGTTCCATTTACCGATCTGCGGCTTGAAGGATGTGCAGTACTTTGCGCATACGCCCTTTCCGGGGCATGTCCACCATGCGGGCAGGTCGAAGATTGCTACATTGCTGCTTATCTTGTCATTTCCGAGAGACAGAGGTATCTTGCTGGCAAGCGGTAGCGTTGCGAATATCCTACTGCCTGCTGGTCCAACAACGTTCTGTTTTCCATTGTTCGACATTTTTCATCGAGCGAACCTCTGTCGGGCGCGGCAACTCCGGTTTGGGATATTTTGTGAACAAAATGCACAAGTAGCCTAGAGATAGCAGTAGTTTTGGTTGGGTTGGCTTACAGTTGGCGGAAAAGGTGCAAAAGAAGGATGTTGTGATTCAAGTTGACACGAGCAATGCGATCTTTGCTACTGTTGTGCAGCAAGGCGGAGCGCTTGATATTCGGCTCCATCAAGGCATGAAGAGGAAGGCTGACTTTCCAGTTTTGGAGGGAGACTTCGTCATTGTTCCAGCAGAGTCGGGGGGCGGTTTTGTTCTAGTTCCAGTTGGTAACGTCGTGACGCCCAAGACGATTCAGCAGGCTCTGGACAAGATGAACGTTCGCTACCTCGTTTCCGACCCTGTAGGAGTTATGCGTATGATAGTCCGGTCTAGGAGGCAGTTCAAGTTCCGACGATTGGCTGTAAAAAAAAGAGACGAGCCAGAGGACGCTCGCTATTCTGGAAAGTAATAACCAATCTTCTTCGGTCAGGCCTGAGGTGAGTGAAAAGATCAAGGGGTATGCGGAGCGGCTGGCGAAGCTCCTCGCCGACGGTTCCAGTTTGAAAGAAGCGTTAGCATTGATTGAGCCAGAAAAGCCTGTTCGGCAGGCGCCGCCAATCTTGGTCCGCAGCAAACGCCGCCGAGATGAAAATTAAGCATCTGCAAATACAACTGGCAAGGAAACGTAAAGGTTCGAAGCGACGACGGGCATTGGCATTACAGCTGGCGAGGCTTCACATGCATGTTGCTCGTCAACGTGAGGACTGGCAGAACAAACTGGTTAACGCTATTTTCAAAGAAGCCGACGTGTTGGTCTTGGAGAAGTTGAATGTTGCAGGCATGCTCAGAAACCATCAACTAGCGAAAGCAATCATGGACTCGTCGTGGAGCAGATTCGCGTTGAAGTGCATGCGCAAAGCGGACATGCTCGGCAAACATGTATTGTTCATTGACCCATATGGCACCAGTCAATTCTGCCACCAATGCCTAACCTGGGTTCCGAAAAGCCTAACTGAACGAGAACATCGGTGCCCAAACTGTGAAACCCACCTACCCAGAGATTTGAATTCAGCATTGCTGATCAGAAAGCTTGGCATCTTAAGTTGCTCGCCCTCGGACGGAGGGTTGTCACCCGCAGAGCCAAAACCTCTACCCATGCGGACGCTAAGGCATAGGCAAGCAGCGGCATTGAAGCGAGAAGCCCACAGCCTTTAGGCGTGGGAGGACGTCACGGAGCAACCTACAAGTTCGACATAAGGCACAAACGCGGCCACCCGGTCACAATCAACTACGAACTACACCGGCCGCACGGCAGCCCCTAACAAAACACAGATCAGCCTCACTGGCAAAGTTCTTCCATTTCTCGTACGATTTCAAGGTTTAGAGCAGGGGGTGGGACTGAGAGCACCGGGAGAGAGCACTTAACTGAAAGTTCAGCGCTGTGCCCTTTTGTACCGATCGATTCAGCAGAGCCACCAGTTAGCCGTCTCGGGAGTCTGTCACACATAACTCTAGTCCATGAAGTTACTATTAGTATGGAGTGATGTCCTTGCGGGACGCGGAGACAGCGCCCGCGGTTATCCTGTAATTGCGAAACAATTTTGCTAGTGGATAGCGTATTCCACGAGTCTCCCTCTGCGCCTGTTTAGATATGCTACCCTTTTTCAGGATAGTCCTGGCGATCACCAGAAACCTCTCATCATCGTCGTCAAGTTCGGTAAGTAATGAATACTCACGCACAACAAATGCGGCGGCGTCCTCCAGAGAAAACGATATACTAGGTCGGATAAATCCTGTAACGTCATCTCTGTACTTACCATGCTCGAGTCTTTCTTGTAGATTCTTGAAGTGTGTCTTAGGATTGTAAATCTTCCTCGAGCGGAAGAAATAGTACAAGAACATCTTTTTGATAATGTTCTTGTCCGGACTTAGCTTGGCGGTGAAGTAGATATCGTAGATATCCCTACCGCTGAACCTCTCAAATAGAGCTCGCAGCTTCGTAGCAAGGAGTTCTTCAAGCGAATACGTTAATACCTTAAAGCTCTTCGTTGGGCTGCTTGCGTCACGAGCCACCAAATCGAAAATCGGAATTCTTTCGACATGAGATATCTCAAGTTTCAATTGTTGATTCGCGCCAGTTAAACTGGAATATTCCGCTCTGATGGTAGTTTGATTCCAATTTCGTTTGAAGGATAGTTTGTAATTGCTGTCCAGCACCCTGAGAGTTCTGGTTAGAGCTTCCCTTAGCGTGGATCGCCCTGAAAGAACCTTGTCTCTATCGCCTACGTGGTTGAAATCGACATCGACAGAAAGACGGGAGGTTCCCCCGAGGTACAGCTTGTTTATCGCAGTGCCGCCTTTCATAGCAAGTCCTGTCAGATGTCCATTGCTTGAGTAAATTGATTCAAGCGTCGATAGCAATCTGTAATCAAGTTCAGCGAGCGTAAGGTCTGCAAGTTCGATTTTGTCCGCCCATTCTCGAATCTCTTTTTCCGCGAATTGCATGCCCTAGCCTCTCAAGCCGACGTTGTCAAGAATCTGCCACTTTTCCGAGAGTCTGCCTTTCTTACCTAGATGCGGATCAAGTGGGTATGTGAAATCACTCTTGATTTTCCCCAACAGTGGCAATGACTTTGCGATCCTTCTCTTTCGTGTTCTTTGGAGAATAAACCCGAGCCTTTGAACAACGGCTTTGTTCCCAAACATCCTTGCCTGCTTTGCGAGCATTATCTGATCGAACTTGGGGTGGTCTACAGCAGCAGAGATTACTTGAACGACTTCGACGATCCCGCCACATAGGTCAGGTCTCTCCAGACAATCAAGAATTGTACGGTGCAAGCCAGAGATACTGATTGACACATTCCCGTACTTCATCTGTTCAACACCCCATAAGAAGCGATCTCTCTTTACGGTAACGAATTGAAGCTTCCCGCTTCCAATATCGACAGGCCTCTTGCGGTTTGGAATCGCAATTGTTGTGACGAAAGGTGCCTGCCGCGCAAGCCCTTGAAGGTAAGCCGCACTTCGATAAGCAACATAATAGTCGCTGGAAAAGAGCTCGCTGACAATCGTGATTGGGTCTGCGACGTAGCTTTTCCTACCATACAAAACCTCTGGCGCTATGAGAACATACTTGCCTCTTCCTATCCTGTAAATGACCTGCTTTTTGTTTAGAGAGTCCAAGATGTTTTTGGCATAGGAGACCGGGATGGATAGTAGAGAAGACAGCATAGAAGTAGTCACAATTCCTCTTGCGTCGCGAACTAAGGCAAAGTACGCACGCTCTTCGGTAGGACTCAACGCTTTGGATTTTCTGCGTTCTTGCGGAGTCTGATGACTTGGAAAACTAAGGCCGAGCTCGCTAAGGTTCACTATCCGAATACCTGCTCTTTCGAGCACTTCTCGGACCTCTTTGGCAATGCTATTGCACACAAGGATTAGATCCGCTCGAGGTGAGATTTTCGAAATCAGTGCCTTGTATTCGACTGCTTGACCAATGTCTATCCTACTGAAACCCTTGGACTTGATCTCGATGTAATATTCGTGGTCATTCTCATCTTTTGCGTAGAGATCGACTTCTCTCTTCCCGCCTAGGTTCAATCTCTGGGAGACCACTTTAGGCCTGAGTTCGGGCAGTATCTTCCGCAGGTTCTGCGCTACGAACTGATCGAGCTCTCCCATTGGTTACACCAGAAAACTATATTGTACACAATGCATCAGTGCTCTAGTGCATTACGTACATAAGAACTTCACCATTCCCAAATCAGCTACAGCCATCGGGAGCATCTTTGCAGAATCCTCATCCAACCTCGAGAGGTATGGGAACTGAAGGAGTAGCCTTCAGCCATCTTCCGCAGGAATGGAATTCTCATCTGAGCTCGACGACATACCGGTATACTTCGTCAAGTGGAGACATATCAGGCTCTGACCCAAACCACTTCTCGGTTCTCCCATTGTTTCTAATCCGTACCTGCACTTTTGTGTCACGGTGCTTCATTGCTTCCAGCAGTGTCCTGGGCCATGCTTTCTCGGACCTCTCGCGTCGCTTCTCCTCATCCAATACTAGCTTGCCGTAGAGGGCTACGTCGTCACGGGGATAGTACCATATCTTGTATATCGTTCCGTCCAGAGCGAAAATTCTGACTTCCAGTCGCCCCTCCAGTTCCTCGACCTTGTCTTTTATTCGCTCAAGTTGCCAGATTTCCAACCATAGATCCCAATGAATCAGAGTCTAACTGAGCTTGTAACGGTAGCGATATTCTACGAACAGTACCGCCCCGCCTGGCGCCGCACCCAGAAGCTTGGAACAGGACAACAATACTACGCAGACTACGGTAGCTTCTCAAGGGTAGTCCGTGCTCGTCCTTCCGGGGTTCTCTTCGGGTTTCATTCTTGACCAAAATATCGAACACTTCACTGAAGCGAATAGATGCTATCTAGGCACATGCGAGTTCTTCCAAGGTCACGCTTTCGCCAGCTCTCATTTCCGCGATAGACTTCTTAATCTCCGCTATTTCTCTGGCGCTAGCCTTCGCCTTCGGCAACCGTCTCAAGATTACTTCCTCAACCAAAAAAAATCCGACTTTGCCTAGGACTTTAACGACTTCACGCCATGAGAGCAGAGGGAGCTTCGACAATGACCTCGACTCTTTCTCCTTTCGTCTGCTCTCTCAACCTCTCCGCTTTGACCTCGAGGTAGCCTTCAATTGCCTCCTTTAGGTTTGCGAGAGCCTCCTCTTTGGTCTCACCTTCCGTGGCAACAGGGAGCTCTACGCACTTTACCACAAACCCGCCCTCTTCAGCAGGTTCCAACACCGCCGTATATCTCACCGAGGCCATCTGCATCCTCCCGTGATGATCATGACCTTTGCCTATAAACGGCTCACTTTTCCGGCCCGATGGTGGCTTGGACGGGGCCATCCTGTCCGGCGAGAAGGCGGTGGCGCGATCGCTGTCGATCGTCAACACGTTCGCTGTCCTTTAACAACCCAGGCATGAATTCGCATGCCACCCATCAGGTCGCGCAGCGCAATGGCAAAAACGAATGCCCTCACATCATAAGCGTAATCTGAAGTAATTCCATTAGACTGTACTCAGGTAGTGTTTGGGGGTAATGTCACTCGTGCGGGCGATTAGAACGGATTTGAGCAAGAAACCCCACGTGCTTTTAGCGGTTGGATGAATTGCGTGCGCGGCAGCGCCAAATCCGCGTTGTCGAGACGAGGCACGCCAGTTCTCCGCTGCCTCTCCCCTTCAGTTTCTCTTGGATGAGCCACCGAATCTTTCGATTGTTGAGTTTCACCCTTAGAAGCTTAACTTCATATACGAAATTATTTCCGGATACGAGAGGATGAAAGCGAGCCTGCAACAGATAAATGCGTGAACCATTTTGCAATCGGACATGCTCTCGGCCTATAAGTACCGAATCTACCCGAATTCAGGGCAGGAGATGCGGCTTAAACGCAGCCTACGCGCCCTATGTGAACTGTACAACACGCTGAGAGCTGAGAAAATTCAGCATTATCAACAGCACCGTAAGTCATTAAGCAGAACAGAACTCAGAAGCCTAGCGCTACAGATCAGACGAAACAATCCGAAGCTACGGCATTGAAGCGAGAAGCCCACAGCCTTTAAACGTAGGAGGACATCACTACTATTCCCACTCTTAGGGTGGGTCAGAGATTGTGGGAAATTTGACTCAGGTGGTTGTGGATGAGAAGCACAGAGTCACGCTTCCAAGAAGGCTCAGAAGGAGCCTAGGGATAAAGTCGGGTTCTACGCTCGAGGTCGAACAAGTAGGGGCGAAGTTAGTGATCAGCCCTTCTGTAGCTATCAAGAAACCGACCGAGGCAATCTGGGGGCTCGCGCGGAAGGTTGAAGGTGGAAACCCCAAGAGACAGGTACGGGAGGCTATTGCCAAGAGGAAGAGACTAGGGATGCCAGCAGCTTGAGGTTCGTTGAGACAAACATCTTTCTCTACGTGATAACCGCTAACCCTGAGTTCGGACCTGCGGCCAGAAGAATCCTTGAAAGAATTGGGTCCGGCGAGGAGGCGGTTGCATCAAGCTTGGTGATAGCCGAGGTTTGCGCATGGCTCGAATATCGCAAGAAGAAAACTTACGTGGCCACGTTCCTGAGCGCCCTCGACTCATACCTAACCTTGCAGAAGTCCGAAACCATATACTCCGACGAGAAACGGGCCGGGGAACTCGAGCTCTCGTACCCGCGCTTGGAGTTCTTTGATAGAGTGTACCTTGCACAGATGGAACGCCTGAAACTTACAGAGATCTACTCAAACGACAGGGCCTTCGACAAAGTGAAAGGCATCAAGAGGATCTTCGAATAGTACGAACGCCAAGATAACTCGTAGGCGCGAGGGAAACGACAAGATCGTCAGCCTCTCGCCGTATGGTCCTCTCAGCTCGAGCGGTGACCCAAAGCTGGGATGATGGTCTCTCAATTATGCCCGACGCAATAGACCGGGTCGGTACATTTGCGGGATATCCCAGATTCAAAGCTCGGAACAGGTACGACTCCTTCGCCTACCAGTCAGACCGGTAGGAGAAGGAGAGAGGTTCTCATCTAACTGTCAAATATCACGAAAACGTCGCACTCGCGTCGTTCAGGAATTTCGCTTCTAAATAGGAATTACCTTATAGAGTAGGATAACGTCATATCATGCCGGGACCAGCGTTGGGAGTAGTGGTGAAGGTCACGAGAAGGGGTCAAACAACCCTTCCCATAGAACACCGAATGAGACTTGGCATCAAAGAGGGTGACGACCTGCTGATTGAGGAAGCTGAACACGGACTACTGGTTCGCCGAGTGCCTGACCTCATGGATCTCGCAGGCGTGGACGCAAAGTATGGCACGGTAGAAGCGGCCAGAAAGATGATCGAAAGAATGCGGGAGGAATACTAGAAGATCTTGGAGGTCATCGATTCAAGATTCCTACTCGAGTACTTTCTCTCCGACAACCAGGAGACAAAATCGAAGGCTTCCAAGCGGCTCAGAACCCTAGTGGAGAAGAGAACCGGCATCCTACCCACGATAGTTATCACCGAAATCGTGCGCTACGTCTCCGACAAACGCGGGAGAGAAGAAGCAACCATCAGATACCTATCTCTCAAAAGAAGCGGCCTCACAATCGCCGACCTTACAGCCGAAATAGCAAAAGAAGCAGGCCTCCTGAAGAGCATGCACCCGAACATACCAACCGGCGACTGCATAATCGCCTCCACCGCCCTGGCGAAGAAAGCCAAGATCCTCTCAGATGATCATCACTATGACGAGATCAAAGGCATATCAAGAACCTGGTTCTAGACAGCCACTCCCGGATCCTAATGGAAAGTAAGGCGAACGCAAACCCCCAAACTTCAGTCTGAGATGAGGCCTGCATGAGTGAATCCGCTACCCACGACAATTTACAACTGAAGTCGTCCGGCCACCGGAACCTTACGGTTTCTGACAGTCAGCAAACGCCCTCACATGGGGCTATGATTTAGTGCACTTATGGGTGTAATTGCTTTCTAGCGGTAGACCTTCCCTCGGTGTTCGAACCTTAACAAATGTGTGTCGCCTTAATCTAACTATAAACGATTATAAGTACCTCATAGTCACTTATAGTGGACCTTAGATGACTACGACCATTCCGTTGGAGAAGGAAACAAGAGAACGGTTGCGGTCCCTTGGAAGAAAGGGCGAAACCTACGATCAGCTCTTAAAGCGACTCATCTCGCTGGTCGAATATGAAGAATTCATGGCGATGCAATACGAACGCTTGAAGGACAAGAATGCCTTCGTTTCCTTGGACGAGATCTGATGCCTTACGCGGTTAAGCTTCACCGGGAGGTTGCCAAGACTCCTGCGGGAATGCCGCCCAAGCTTCGCTCCAGCATCATCAGAGCGCTACGGACTCTCCAAATGGACCCGTTTCAACATCGTTCTGGCACAGACATTATTCGGCTAAAGGGAACACGAGGAAGACAAGACCTTTTTCGCCTGAGAATCGGTGACTACCGGGCGGTCTACGCGGTCGAGGGCAATGTGGTCTACGTGACAGACATGTTTCACAGAGGGAAAGGCTACTGAAACCGTACAGCCCCTCCCGTGTATCGAGATGACCAGCGTTGGCTACTAAGCCGATGGATGGTGAAATCGCTCTTAGAGTGGTCTACAGGCAAACCAACGATAATATGGTCGTCGTAACCTTCTACCCTGTGAAGAGGACGAGGTACAATGTCTAGGCTCAAATACGACGCAGAGTCAGACGTCCTGATGTTCATCGTCTCCGAATCTGGCCAACTCTCGCATGCTGAGGAAATGGGTGACATTGTCATCCACCTGGCCAAGACGGGCGAACCTCTTTTCCTCGAAGTGCTGAATGCCAGCAAAAACGTTCCATTAATGGTTCAAGCACTAGCTAAGAAAGAAGTCGCAGCATAGTAGTCAGTGTCAAATTGTCGATTCGTTCTCCAATTTCCCTAGTCGAATTGTCGAAATAATCCTTGTAACGTCGTGCACAGTTCGAAGTCCTGGTTGTGTTCCTGGACAATGAAACTTGGAAGTTGGGAGATTGACATAGGCTTCCTTTACCACAGGCTGCCTGAAGATTGGGATAACCTAGACCTGGCGTTCAACCAATCAAGACCGGTCTGGAACAATGTCGGTATACACCTCTGGCACGAATCGACTGACGAAGCATACATGTTAGAAATCAGGCTCAGCCGGAGCTACGGTGCCCGGGCATCCTACTCTCATATGCCCCCTTACTGGATAACTACGATATGCGGCTGTGTTGATTGCAAACAGAAAAGAAGAAAACTGGGACTTGAACGGAAAAGCATCAACCGACCACGGTCAAGCGCGCGGCGACGACGATGGTGACGATTACTACGTCCTACGCACGAAACGAAACACTGCTACTGAGGTATCTCGGAGCAGCCCCCATCCTCCGAATAGTTGACTTCTTCCTAGACAATCCCCTATCAGACTACTCGAAGAATGAGATCGCGAAGAGCTTGGCAATGAGCCGCGTTACCTTCTTCAAGTATTGGAAGGAACTTGAGAAGTCGGGTGCGTTGACGGTTAGCAGGAAGATTGGAAGAGCTACGTTGTACGAGCTGGATAGAAAGAACGATGTTGTGAAACAACTTATCAAGCTCGACATGGCCCTGGCCAGAAAATCAATGGAGCAAGCACTCGAAGAAAATCAGAAACCCGTTGCTTCGAAGACTCGCCACCCCGAGTTAAGACAAACTTTAGGCTAGACCCAGGGCATCATGAAGGTTTCGTTTCGTGTAGCCTATCAGAGTGCTTGAACCAGTTCTCTTGAATTAGTCCGATATCCAGGAAGTTCGTATCAACATAACCGTCCCCATGGATTTCAAACCTAGTTCATTCACCCGCCAGAATAGTCACAACCCTGATATCAGTTTCTTTCTGGATCGCTTCGCTTTTTGACAAGATATCCTTGTCGAGTGTTGTGAAGGTGTTAAGGTCGGGGACAAGTTCCCTTATTGAGTGTGCGTAAGCCACATGGAGTGCGTCCAGCGTCTTCAAGCCAACCACTGGCGAAGACCTGATGGCTTCGAAAAGTTCATGCGCAATTTCAAAGGTCTGCTTCGAAAGCGGCAGCCGAACGAATGTTCTTTCTGGCACCATTACCTTTACTCTCCATGTTCGGACTGCATGCTCAACGGCCACTCGCACCTTCTCATCGATCGTTAGCTGACCGAAGCCTCTTACGCCATCGAGGGCGCTGAGGGACGCCCCATTGATAAGGCGTGAGAACACGCAATACAACTCCAAGATCGATATTTCTGAAATGTACCTGGGCTCAGACATCCTCTTGAAGAAATTCTCGACGCTGTGAAAGCTCGGATCTGAAGGTATGTAGCGCGCTAAGATAACACTCGTATCGAGATAGGTTGCCGTCACTGCCTACCTTCGGCTACAATCTCTGCCGCAGTCTTCCTTGTGATTATGCGAAGGGGGTTGCTTCCGTCACGCTTCTCGTATTCTAGGAGCTCATTCAAAGCATCCCGAACGGTTTCGTTCATGAGGTATTTGGCTACCCGCTCATCGGCTCCTACTTGGATCATGGCCCTTATCGCCTCCGTCCGACTCCGGTAAATTCCCATCTTAACTAGTCGGTCCAGCTTCCTTGCATCCTGACGGCTCAGTCTGATTGGAACGACAGTCAAGCACGATCAAGGTTCTGTTATACGCAACGTATAACATAAACCTGCTGACACATCATAAGGTCCCACAGAGCCTTCGAAGCGATTTGCGTGTCCGCAAGCGCGACAACATCCGATCCCCAGATCACCTGTCAACGCGAACCTAAGAGATCTGGGAGGCCAAAAATTCAGTCACCCAGCCTGAACTCATTACGATCAATTGTGGAGCCTTGCATTAGCCACCTACGCATCCCAACAACAGCAGACCCGACCAAACTTCAAACCAATCACACGTTCTTTCTAACATCACCCCAAAATAATCCGGGTGGAGAATCATAGGCATTAGGAGAAAGGCGTTTACTGGTTAGATCGCCGCTAGTCTGATCTTCCCATGTACATCTGAGTTGCCTGCATCATGGACCATTGGTGGACTAGGTATTTGTGTAAGGAATCCTTACTTTAGCCAGGGGAAGGTCGGCGGCTGTCAGCCAAGTCGTGAAAATAACCTCAAAGGGACAATTCACGCTGGCTGGGGTCAACTACTTTTCACATCTTACAAAGCGGAAGAAGCTGGTAAGAGCGTGGAGGCAGTGGACCCGTATGGAACTACGAGAGATTGCTCAAGGTGCGGATTCCATGTTCCAAAGAACCTCTCCGAAAGAATCCATGAATGTCCGAAGTGTGGACTTACTATTGACAGGGATTTGAACGCCGCACGAAACATATTGAAGAAAGTAGGTTGGGGCACAGCCGAATCTACGCGTGCGGAGATCAAGCCTCTACTCCAACAACCCGTAGTTGTGAAGCAAGCAGGATCAAGGAACCAGGAAGCCCACGAGCTTTAGCCGTGGGAGGATGTCACATGAGAGTAATAAGACTCCGCAATCTCAGTAATGCGCACGCCCACTTACCACACCACGCTAAGCGCCCCGATAAGATGAGTTGAAAGTCATGTCGTCCGATGAGTTGACCACGATCGCCCAGAAAGCCGGTCAGTATCGAACCTTACTCGTTGAGCAAGCTACTCATCAAACTTGAGCATAGCCGATACGTAGTCCAAACCCGCGAAGCGACCGACAAGATAGTCTCGTTGAGGAAACAATCGTGACTGGCCAAGCGATTTTCTCTCTGACCCGTTCGGCATAAGTCGTCCCCGCTTTAGGTGCCGATGCGACGTCCAAGGACAAGTGATGAAGCCCTGTGAACGAACGAGATAGGCATATATGGCCGAAGTAAGACATATCTTACTAAGTGAATCGTATGGCTCTTGAACTAACCAGGCTTTCACAAAAGGGGCAGGTTGTGATCCCGACCCAAGTCAGAAGAAAGATGGGGTTGAAGGAAGGGACCAAGTTTCTCGTCGTCGGGTTTGAAGACATCATAGTCCTGAGAAAGCTCCAACTCTCCGAGGAGAAGTTGAAACTCAAGAAGCTTCTCGCTGAGGCTAGGTCTTCCGTCAAAACGCACGGCCTCTCAGAGAAGGAAATCGAGAGGCTCGTCCACGCTGTTAGAAAGTCGCGTGAATGAGAGTAATACTCGACACAAACGTATTGGTCTCCGCCTTCATTTCAAGGACAGGGAATTCGGCAAGAGTGTTGGACGTCGCCCTGACCCTTGAAGACATGCAACTTGTTCTCTCTGAACAAATAATCCGAGAATTTACGCGAGTGATGGCAAGGGATGAGCTGCTCGTCAGGTTTGACTACACTCTCGCCAGCGTTGAAGAGTTGGCGAGGCTCCTCAGGAAAACGTCGCAGATGATTGAGGTTAGATCTGAATTCAAGGCCGTGAAAGAAGATCCCGCAGACAACACGATTCTGAACGCGGCCTACGATGGAAAATGCGAATTCGTGGTCAGCGGAGACCATCACCTGCTGGACCTCAAGAAATTCAAAGGAATTAGGATCCTTTCTCCTAGGCAGATGCTCGATTTGCTGTCCAGAAGATACGGAAGCTTCGTCTCAAGCAAAGCAATCAGTGAGTCGCCTTCGGATTGAGGAGGCTAAGTCTCTGGGTTTGGAACCGTATGCCATAAGCTGCAGCGACTTACCACACCACGCTAAGCGCCCCGATAAGACGAGTTGAAAGTCATGTCCTCCGATGAGTTGACCACGATCGCCCAGAAAGCCGCTCGAGGCGGACTATTCCTGTTCATCGGAAACGCTTCCTCAACCGTAATCTTAGCAGTGGGCGCGATCGTTGTTGCGCGTCTTCTTGGGCCATTCAGTTATGGCCTTTACACGTTGACTGTCACGGTTCCTGTGCTCCTTGTGGCTCTCGCGGATGTGGGCATGAACTATGCGCTGATTAGATTACCAGCAAGGCTCAGAGCCGAAGGCGACCACGCGCGAGCAAACAGGCTGATCAAGTTAGGATTTCTCCTCAAACTCGCAATCAGCACAATAGCCTCCGTAGTCTGTTACGCCGGCTCAGCGACGATCGCAACCATTGTACTGAATAGGCCGGAGTTAGCTCCATTCATTCAACTCGCCTCGCTGATGATCGTCTTCCAAGCTATCTACGACGCGACGACCAACATATTCATCGGACAAGATCTGATGCAGTACAGTGCAAGCGTCCAGATCATGCAGGCAACCCTCAAGGGCACGCTTGCGCCTGTGCTTGTCTTTGTTGGCTTGGGGATTACTGGCGCGATCTGGGGATACGTGCTGGCTTATGCCGCGGCTGGGCTGACAGGCGCGATGCTTCTCTTCACGAAACATGCGCGCTCTTCAGGTCGCCCAACTAATCTGGCATCGATGGAGTTGCGTACACTACTTGGCTATGGTTTGCCTCTCTATGCCGCCGCAATCTTATCCGTGTTTCTCACTCAATACCAGAACATCGTGCTCGCTCATTTCGCAAGTAACGTGCAGATCGGGAACTTCAGTGCAACCTGGGCATTCACCGCATTCATGACGATTCTCACCTACCCTATCACGACAGCGATGTTTCCAATGTTCTCGAAGATGGATCCCAAGAACCAACGCGGCGACCTTGTGAGGGCGTTTGTGTTAGCGGTAAAGTACTCGTCGCTGCTCATGATCCCTGCATCCATCGTGGTCATGATCTTCTCGCGAGATCTCATCTACCTAACCTTTGGCAGCAGCTACGCGTTCGCTCCCCAGTACCTCGTACTGTTGTCTTCGCTCTACCTCTTGACAGGTGTCGGTTACTTGATTCTCGGAAGTTTTCTGAACGGAGTCGCCCTGACTCGAACCGTCCTGAAAATAGGCATCTTGACGCTCGCGATTTACGTGCCGTTGTGTCCGGCCCTCACATGGCTTTGGGGGCCACTAGGGCTACTGATCGCGTACATCCTTGCGAGTGCGATTTCAACAGTGTACGGACTGAACCGGGCTTCCGTCTTGCTTGGCGCTCGTCCTGATCTAAAAGCCAGCGGAAGAATTCTACTTGTTTCTTTAGGTGCTGCTGTCCCAACAATCGCACTGATCCGACTAGATACTATGGGAATTGGAATAAGCAATTTGATCGTCGGCGGTTTCCTCTTCCTGGCCATCTATCTGACCTTGGCCCCGATTGCAGGAGCTGTCGATAATGGGGACGTTTCGAATCTGAGATCTCTACTATGTCGGCCCCGCATAGTTGCTTGGTTGGCAAACCCGATATTCGACTACGAAACGAAACTCCTTTCCATGATGAGAGGAGACTAACGCTCAAGGGACGGTTGACTTGGTCCAGAAAGCCGCGAAAAACGTTCCCCGGCAACGAGGTGGGAAAGTATCTTCGGGGCGAGACGACAAGCAAAGGCATGTCGCAGATCACGAGAAACTACTATTTCTACAAGCCATTGACCGACTTTAACCCGGTCTCACGAAAGCAGAGAGGCCAGGTTATTTGATATTGCAGTACCATCTGACCAGTACCTGGTTTCGGCCCAGTGTTCCTCCCAGTCTAATTCACATGTCGCGCAGAAATCGTTGTCAGTAAGAGTGTCGCCATAAGGTGACCGTGCCAGCTTACAGGGATGCGTAACGCAACGCTCCCCGACCGTGTTTTCTGCCGTTGTGCCCACCAGCACCAAGCGGTTGCTTCGCGGGTGTCTTAAACAGATTTTCAGCTTTTGCCGAGGAATTTTGAAATGTCGAAACCATGATTCTTCACAGAATGAGGTCAAACATTCAACTCCCAAACCATCATGGTTGATATCGGGACTGAATCCTACAGACAACATTTGACGGAGTAGTCTAAGAGGCAATGTAACGAACGATAGAGCAATCAACACCAGCGAAGAACCGTCTGATGAACGCTAAGGTGTTCTTTTCAAATTTGCCTCAAACTCAGAGGTCAATGCCCACGCAATCGCGCACGAGAAGGAGATGATGAACCCGGCTTCCCCGAAATAGTCAATGCGAACCCAAGGTAACCACCAAGCTAACTCCCAATACACTGCCTCCGGATTGACGAGTTGCATGGCAACAGAATAAGCCCAGCACAAGAGGCTAAAGAAGGAGACGACCAGAAGACAGAGTCTAAACTTCGCTCTCACTCATCAAACCCCGTAGCCCATTTGTCATCCACAATTTGGGACTCCCAGCTGTGCATTCGGGACGGGTAGTAAAGTGTTGGGATAATGCCTTTTTCAAACACGCAACTGAAAAGTCGCTGGCAGAAACGCTCATTAAGTCCGCAAACGTCGCAAACCAGCAACCTGAGAAATGTTCGGTAGATAGGTGTTGAAAGTTATGACGCGTAAGATCCCACTCGCGAACCCCGTGTTCGACGAGGAAATGAAAGAAGCCGCAGTAGCGGCTATGCAGAATGAACGCTTCGTCCTAGGAGAGAGCGTATACAAGTTCGAGGAAGAGTTCGCAAAGTACTGTGGGACGAGATTCGCAGTTGCCACAGCTTCAGGCACAAGCGCACTCATACTTTCAATGATCGCCTCAAACCTTCGCGGAAGCGACATCATAACATGCCCAATGTCATTCGTGGCCTCTGCAAATTCCATCATCCACGCCGGAGGCACGCCCCAATTCGCTGATGTATCGCTCAAGAATTACACAATCGATCCCGCGAAAGTGAGCGCATCTCTCACCAACAAGACCAAGGCATTGCTGCCCGTGCACCTGTACGGATTCCCAGCGCAAATGAAGGAGCTATCTGAGATAGCAAAGGAACGCGGATTACTCGTGATCGAGGACGCTTGCCAAGCCCATGGCGCCTCCTACGGAGGACGGAAGACAGGTTCTCTGGGTGACGTGGGATGTTTCTCATTCTATTCAGCAAAGAACATGACCGTGGGCGGCGACGGAGGAATGGTAGTTACGGGCAACGAAACGATTGCGGATACTGTGAGAAGCCTAAGGGATTGTGGCAGAGTCAAGGGAAAGAAGTACCTCCACAGTTCAGTGGGCTTCACGGAGAGACTGAACACGATTCAAGCAGCGATTGGCCGCGTGCAACTGAAACGATTGGATGGATGGAACGAGGCAAGAAGGCGAGTCGCAGCTAGGTACGACAAATCCCTCTCAGAAGTGAAACAAGTCACCATACCGCCTGCACCAGATTCTACAGTCAATCCGGTCTACCACATGTATGTGGTCAGGTGTCAGAGGCGAGGAGAGCTACGCGATTGGCTACAAAGTGTTGGGGTGGAGACTGGAATTCATTATGAAGAACCAATACATATGCAACCGATCTACCGCGAAATGTTCGGTTACAAGGGCGGAGAATTCCCCCTCTCAGAAAACCTCTGCCGGGAAGTGCTCAGCCTCCCAATGTACCCAACCATGAATGAGGAAGAAGTGGATTTTGTCAGCGAGAAAGTGCGTGAATTCTACCAGAATAATCTGCAAATGTGAGTAGATTACTATAGAGAAGTAAGGATGAGTTAAGCCTAAGGAAGACCAAAGTTTTCCCTAAATCAAACCGCTTATCAATATGGACCCGTATACTGTGCAATAACAATCTTCCCCGTTCAGATGGAAAGCAAATGACAGATCGCGTAGGAGTAGCTGTGATAGGGGCCGGTTATTGGGGGAAGAAGCTAGTATCTGAATACCTACCAGCAGAGAAGAACGGGAAAATCAAACTCGTCAAAGTGTGTGACCCTTCTCTTGCCGCGCTGGGCGGCCTCCTCATAAGCAAGCAGACCTCATCTATCGACCAGAGTCGCTTAACGCAGAAGATTTCTGATGTAATGCAAGATCCGGAAATAGCGGCCGTGCACATCGCATCGCCAAATCCAACTCATTACTCAACGGCAAAGATGGCGCTGGACGCGGGAAAGAACGTGCTCGTCGAAAAACCCATGACGCTTAATTCACATCAAGCCTACGAGTTGGTTGAGCTTGCGAGATCGCGAGGGCTCGTAATTCATGTTGGTCATGTCTTCAGATTCAACACCGCCTTACATGCAGCACGAGACGTAATGAACAAAGGCGAGCTTGGCAAGCTATTCTACGTTAGAATCCAGTGGACTGATCGGGCCTTCTTCCCTGACAGAGACATAGTGTTCGACTTAGGTCCTCATCCCGTAGACATCTTGAACCAACTCTTCGGCATGTGGCCCCAAGAAGTGAATGGAATCACGAGAGGTTTTCGCGGAGAGCGCGGTGAAGTTGCCTACGTGATTGCAGAATTCCCGAATGACACCTTCGCACATATAGAACTAAGTTGGCTTCATCCGAATAAAGTCAGAGAGGTCACGATTGTCGGCTCTAACGCGACATTGTTGGTGGATTGTATCAAACAAACCGTGCGCAAGAGTAATCACGACTCATACCATGAAATTCCCGTCTTACCCAGCAACACAATCGCTTCGGAAATTTCGAATTTCGTTGACAGCATCGTACGGCATGACACATCATCCGAATCGGGACTTATAGGAGCGCACACAGTTGAAACCTTAGAACACATACGTTCTTCCATATGGGACAGACCGCTTCCGATAATGAAGCCAGCGCAGACTTCAACCGACAGCACGTTTGATGCTCTGGAGTTGATGAGCGCAAGGAAAGTTACGAGTAAGGAAATTGAAGGTAATTCGCAACTTCAACGTTCTATCGGAACGTTGCTGAAATCGGGCCTCGTGACGCGCACCATAGGCGAGGGCATGTATTATGAACTGACCGCGGCTGGATCAAGCTTCCTGGAGCGCTACCATGAGATTACGCTCAGCCCCAGCGAGGAGATGCCCCCAGTCGAAGTTAGAGAACCTGGGCCAAGAAGAGAGAAGCAGCCCAGCTCTCTTGATGAGAGTGGTTAGTACCGTTTCATGGGTCGGCTCAATCGAAGACCATCTCGAATTTCTCAATTCTCACGATAAGAGCAGCTCGGAGCATGCGTTCGCACTGCTCGACAACGAAGGCGTAAGCCCTCACTGACACTATCTCACACCTGGACATGGCCCAACTCCCTGCTAGCCGGGAATGTGTGCGCTACCGAATACATCACATGAAACCGAACCGCACCACCGATTGACCCGGAACTACCGCCAGAGATTCAGGACTCAGGAGTGAAAAAAGAACAGGATTACCAAGGTCAGGCACTAACCGCGGTCTCCACCCCACCAGGGCTAAGGCGCATTCCACAACGCGGGCAATAGTTGTCCGTTGGCCGAATGTCTTTGTCATAGCCACAGGACCCACAACGAATTCCGGTGCCAGTACGTCTTTGCTTGCCCCGCAACAAAGCGGCCATCGCGAACCCCCCAGCTAACACCAAGACAACGGCAACGGCCACGTAGAATGGAATTGGCGGAAACAAGCCAAGTACCATTGCTTCAGTTGGCGTTCCTATTGATGATGTTTTAGAAGAATACGTTGCAGTCGAAATGGCAACTGTTACCGGCGCGGACGTGGACACCGCAGTTGTGCTAGACGCGGTCGTTGTGGTCGTGGTTGTTGTTTCGGTTGAGTTCATGGGAACCAGTGCGGCTGCTTGCACATCATCCCAGAGCATAATCTGGTACGTGGGGATATATCCGAAACCCATCAACTCCAATCCTAAGGTGATTGTTGTTTTGTTCTGCTCAAAGATCTGTAACCCTTGCGGGCCGAACAGGGAATGGAGGTCCTCCCCCACATCGCGATTCAAGTGCAACCATTCACTTGAACCTAAGCCGGCCTGGTAAACGAAAATGGACTTTGACTGGACTGTGTCGTACTGGCGAAGGTGCTGCTCACTGTCATAGGCGACGTAGTAGTTCACTGTAAACTCTCCCACCTGAACCCGCATCCGAGCGGCAATTTGCGACACAGTGCCAAGCATCATGAACCACGCCTCCACATGGAGGCCCCGTAGCTCGCGAACATCAACCGCCTGAAACACCCCTGTCAACTCCAATGGTTGTCCTGTACCCCCACCGAAATTTGAAGACAAGAAATTCAAAGCCAAAGCCGCGGATCCCGAATGAACCAAGTAAGCCGAGATTGAAGGGTAACCGTTCCCCCCGCCAACAAAATGATTAGCGATTGTCCATCCTTGGAGGCCATTTTCGAAGTCCCCGTTCTGAAGAACCCCCAGTTCGGTGAAGTTCTCGGGCCGAGTTGTTCTCGGCTCCTGAAATATGCCGGGAGCCGTAGTTTCCGGAACATGCGCATAAGCACTGCCAAATGCCATGGCTAAGTTCCATGGAGTTCCAACTATCGTAACGACCAAGAGAAGCAGCGCAAGATAGGTTCTACACAATTTGAGTGGCTCGCCAGTTCTTGTTCCCTTTTCCTCGCAGGTATGGAGGTTGCGGTAGCCTATTCTAGAACACTAATCCTAAGCCTTCAGCAAAACGTTCTCTCCAGAGAACTATACCCCACCCCATCCACATAGGCTCAACTAAGCAGAGACGCAACCCTTCTTCTCTTAAATGGCATCCTAGCATTGAGGGTTTTATATACGCGCCTCGAAAGTGGTATGGATAAGAGCTGAATTTTGGGGAAATCAAAGATTGCATAAGAAATTAGTTGCCGTGCTTACAATCGCAATCTTTGTTTTGAGTTCCGTAGCGATCATAGCTCCTGCAAGTGCCCACTTTACGTTGGGCGATTTGACGCCGAACTACAGATTCCACGCGAACGACTATGACCCGCACGTAGCAGGGCCACTCATGTACGTTTCGCCAGGCGCAGGTGCTGGAGCGTTCAGTGGACCGTACACAGGCGGGCCTGTAGGCCTGTTTCCTCCGGGTTATCAATCGCCTAACCCAGGCGGTAATCCACCCGGTCAGCAGGCTAGTGTCTATCAGCTTGATGGCAATACCTACGCACCCTTCGGTGCAA
>Ga0116119_1000399_pt1 | contig 30223 bp, 22 predicted proteins | sample June2015DPH_11_1_2_FD_89791 | JGI IMG/M metagenome (GOLD analysis project Ga0116119, IMG submission 89791) | Peatland microbial communities from SPRUCE experiment site at the Marcell Experimental Forest, Minnesota, USA - June2015DPH_11_100 | ecosystem: Environmental > Terrestrial > Soil >...
CCTTGACCATGTGGATGCCTTTGAAATGGCCTTCGTGCTCCTCATACCAGCGAAGAATCTGTTTGCCAAAGTCATCATCGCCGATTTTGCCGATCAACTCCGTTTTCACGCCGAGCCGCCGAATGGACACGCCAGCATTGGTAACCGGCCCGCCACCGACCACGACGCAATCACCCATGTTGATCATTTTCCCAGGGACGAGGACATCGGTCATCTTGTCCACTTTTCCCTTGATGGTGAAGGCGGGTATTAAATCAAGGCATGTGTGCCCTGCTGCAACGATTTCAATTTCTTTATTGTTCTGCATTTTAGGTTCCGTATGAAATTAATTCGGCGGAGCATGCCTTACGATGTTCCAGTGTCAAGCCAAAACCAAAAAGGAATGGGAATGTCATCTTACAACCCTCGCTGTAAAACATCCTTGGGGCACTTTAAGGCGTTGCCAAGGATCTTACTTCAATGTTACCGGCGTCATGTGTATCAACAAGTCTTTGGTCCGCCGTGTGGCGGGCTGCGATTCGCATGGAGAAATTCTTCGTATGCGGAAGTTTTTCTTCCTAGAAATGTCCGGGCCCTCCGGCTTTGAGTGCCTATGACGATTTAGATTGCTTGCAAGACTTGTCACTCATTCAAATGAACCGGCGGGACGATATTGTTGTGATAACTTTCGGGCGGTCCCAGGTAGCTTGGTTTTACGCCGCCAAGATTCACGACGAGTTTCTGCAACACAACGCCGGGATCCACCATCCAGAACTTCAGCGTGTGATAGCCGGGATTCGCCAATGTGAAAGTGGTTTTGACTTTGCGGACGCTGTCTTTGACTGTTGTTTCCCAATCCCGGTTCCCGTCCTTGGCAATGAAGCCCGGGGGGACGGCGGTGATGATCTGAGGCGGTTGATCGTCAAACGACACAGCGTAGTGCAGGCCGCGACCGGCGACGAAATTCAACGTCGGGTCAATGATCGCTTCGACTTCAACCTGCCCCGGATGGAATAAATGCATTTGGTATTCAAGGCACGGGGAATTTTTCGGCGGTGTCACACTCGATGCCGTGACAGGGAAAACCGTCATTGCTGACAATGTCCGGCCCAAGTCGGGAATCTTTTCCCATCGAACTGGCCCTGTGTCAATTTTCTTCGTGAAATGCTCCGCCTCGATGGAAACATAGCCATCAGCTTCCACGAAACCTTTCAAAGAATCTCTTGCTGGCTCCGTTGGATTAAAGGCGTCCACTTTTACGACGACGTTATTACTGGCCCCAGTGAGCGTAACCGTACCACTGGCTTTGTCTTTGGGGGCCTTGCTCCAATCCACGCTAACCCAGAGCCGTTTGTCCTTTTCGACTGCGCCCTTCGCGTCGCTAAGCATAATCCAAGGATCACTGGCGGTGGCGGTGAATTCAAAAGGCGCCTTTCCCTTATTGAACACGTCAATGTAATGGCGCAGCCGGTTGAACACGTCGAACTCCGGCAAAACCGGCTGAACCGTCTCATGGGTTGTGTCTGGCCAGGCGGAAGCCGAGCCTTCAACGGCAACGCCCATTTCAGCATTGGCGGGGATTTGGATTTCATCAACTTCGGGCATGACGTTCGTTGGCGGATCCTGCCAGGACGTGTAACCGATGTGCGTCTGGTCCATCATGTGGTCCCACCTGCCATTCGCCAAAGTATGATTGTAATAGGCTGACAAATCCGCGTCGGCTTTGAACAGTTCGCGCGCCTGCGCCGCGAAATCGTTCGCGCTGGCGCGGCCTTGGGTGGCGGATAACCGGTTTTTCGCCACAGTGATGTAAAGGTTGTTGACCTGTTCGCAGGCTTTGGTCGGGTAAAGCACAAGCTCAAAGAAGGCGTCGCGTTTGTTCTTCGGCAGTTTTTGGTAAATTCCCTCCGCCTCGGCGGTAATTGATTTCCAATCTGCGAGCACCTTGTCGGCTTCCTGATAATTCACGATGCTGAAAGTGTCAGGATCAAGCAGTTCGGGTTTGCGCCGGCCGTTATACTTTGTGTATTTGGAAAGAATATCGGCTGTTTGCGCGGCGTATTCGGGGCCAAACTCGCGTTCCGCCCACAGTCGGGTGAATTCGGGAATTTTTTCCTTCGGCCATTGTTGTGGTTCCCAAGCCAGATTCAGGAAAAACTCGATGGGAAGTTCGTAGCCTTTGAAGTGACCCACATTCACGATCCAAATCCGGTTGGCACCGTAATGGCTGGCCAGATTCATCTGCTCCCAAATTTTGGCGGTCGGATTCGTGTTGAGCCATTTGTAGTTGCGTGGCCCGCCGACGAAATCGAAATGATAATAAACTCCTGCGCCGCCGCTGCGCTTGCGCTCTTCAGCGGTCGGCAGACGGCGAACGTCGCCCCAGTTATCCTCGGCCCACAAGAGCGTCACATCGTCGGGAACGCGCATGCCTTTCTCATAATATCCCTGCACTTCCTTGTAGAGGCACCACAGTTGCGGCACTTTGGCCACGTCGGGATTCATTTCCTCGGCAATTATTTTCCGCTGAACGTCCACAATTTTTTCCAGCATGGCTATGTTGGCGGTTTCGGACATCGGCGTGTCATTGGCTCCGCGCAGACCGATGGTGATGATGCTTTCGTAGTTCTTGTTCCGCTTGATGCCTTCCCGCCAAAAGTTTTCAAGCACGTCGGGGTTTTTGGCGTAATCCCAATGCCCCAACGTCTTTTGATACCTTCGGTCCCACTCTTTTTGCGCCCGCAGCATCGGTTCCTGGTGCGAGGTGCCCATCACGACGCCGTACTCATCCGCAAGCCGGGGGTTTTCCGGGTCATCCTCATTGAAATCATTGTTCCACATGGCCGGCCAGAGGTAGTTGCCTTTCAGCCGCAGAATCACTTCAAACAAATTTGTGTAGAATTGCCGGCCGTAATTCGCCGCAACAACACCCGGTACCTTGCCGTATTTCTCCTGCACCCATCCGCTCAAGTCCGGCGCTTCGTCGTTGAGGAAGATTCCACGATATTTGACAGCGGGCGGCCCTTGCACATATTTGCCCGGCTTCACAAAGAGAGCGTCTTTATGCCGGATCGGCACGTCGGCCCACCAATACCACGGTGACACTCCCATCTCTTCGGACAAATCGTAGATGCCGTAAATGGTTCCCCGCTTGTCGCTGCCGACGATCACCAAGCCGCTCGTCACGCCAGGCAAAGGTTCCGGCACGACCTGGATGAGAAAGGATTCCCGCTTGCCGTTGATTTGCGAGACGTCAATTTTCCCCTCACGAATCAACCGGTCAATGAGCTGGCTCCTGCCAATCGTGCCGACAATGATGGCATTGGCTTTCAGATCTTTTTCTTCGTGCGTGATTGTCGGCTTGCAGCCAGCGACCCGATTGACATCCGCCTGCAGATCACCGGCGGCGCGAACGACCCCAGCCCAATCGTTTGTGTCCACATAAATAGTAGCTGCAACATTACTCTGAACGACGGGGAAACTGCCTTCACTGCGGGTGTTCTCCACGTATTGAGCCTGACCAAGGGCAAAACCCTGGCGGATAAAAACGAGAAGGCAGAGGGAAACGAGCAGAAAAGTTTTGCCAAACGGCGCGGCGCGAAAAAGATGTCTATGCCCGGAAGCTGGGGAATGTGACCGGCAAACGACAGATGAAGAGCATATCATAGTTCGACGATTTATAATTTGCTACTGTTCATTTCTCTGTTGCGCGATATTCAAACCAATCGAAATCCGCAGGTCTTGTGCATTTTTTGCCGTTGCCTGTTGCATACATGCCAAAATACACGCCGGTAAAGCACATCCCGTAGTCGAAACCTATCGCTTCAACGGACAAATCTTTCGTCGGGGCTGTGCCGAGGCTTACGGGTTTGCCGCTTTTCGATTGGCAGAAAAATTCATAAGACAATGGCGCCGCCTTTACTGTCAAAACAACCGGTCCATTCTGGATTTCAGTGTATTTAACAGGCTCAACTAAATTGCCCTTGAAAACTTTCCTGAATGAGACCTGCCGTTTGCCATCCTTTAGCGTAACTGCGATGTCATAATGATGTCTGTCATTGCCGCGGACGACAAGCCCTGCTTCCTCATTCTCGCTATTGGGGTTAAACTCAACCCGCGTCGAAGCAACACAATCGAAATCCGTCTGCCTTCGTCCAACAAAAGCAGGCGAATCCTGGTCGCTCATATTTACATCCGAACCATAAAGACGTAAAAAGCCGTGGCGTTCGGTCAGGGAATATTCGCTCTCAACAGGATTCCTTAGATAATTCCACTCCAAGGCAAGAGTTTTGCTTTTGAAATCATCTTTTGTTGGCAGTTTCGGCCATTTGTACTCCGGCAATTTCGGTGCGGGCATGGTTAGTTCTATCGGCTTGTTTTCATTGACCACCGGCCAGCCTTCCTTATTGAAGGCAACCGGCGCAAGGAATGTTTCCCTCCCGATATGATGATATCTGCCGCCCTGCGGCCGAACTCCCAGACAAACCAGCCACCAACTGTGGGGCGTTTCAACCGAAACCCACCGGTTCCCCTTGCCAGGGGAGATACAAATCAGTCGCCAGTCGTGTGGCGTTTCAACCAGATCAGCGTGGCCGGTAACCTGAATTGGATGATTATACAGAAAGCGGTGAGTCAGGATGGGATTGTTCGTGTCGGATTCGAACGGTCCCCATGGAGAATCGCTGCGGGCAACGGTTACCCTGTGGTCATAGCTGGTCCCGCCTTCTGAAACCATCAGAAAATATTTACCATTGATTTTATACAAATGCGGCCCTTCCACCCACACACCGCCTGCGCCGCCCCATATTTTCTTCACCGGCTCTGTGAGTTTGCCTGTTTTAATATCAATCTCTGCTTGGGCGATGTATCCGTCGCCCTGACCTTCGTGCCGGGTGTAATACACTTTGCCATCGTCATCGAATAAAAGCGAAGGATCCATGCCACTGCGATCCACCCACACCGGTTCTGACCAGGGACCAGCTGGGTTTGTGGCCGTCACGAAAAAATTGCCCCCCGCATCCACGAGGGTCGTTATCATGTAAAATGTGCCGTTGTGATAACGCAGTGTCGGCGCATAAATCCCACCGGAAGCCCTCGCATGTTCCAAGTTCAACTGACTCTTGCTGGTCAGACAGTATCCGATCTGCCCCCAGTGTACTAAATCCTTGCTGTGAAAAATTGGGACCCCGGGGAAATACTCAAACGAACTGTGAACCGTGTAATAGTCATCGCCCACGCGGCAAATGCTGGGATCCGGATAAAAACCGGAGATAATTGGATTTTGAAACGTTTTCACCTCGTCCGCCAAACACCCAATTCTTAAAAATCCAAACAAGGCAAACAACACAACAAATATTTTGTTTTGCATCTGTGACATCCGTTTCCCGGCTGCTTCATCACTCGGTTTAACAGCTTGAAGATTATTCACAAAATTTACAGGGATTTTATTAATCTGCTCATTTTTTCCCGCGCCACCCAAAAGGCAAGCAAAATGGGACTTTTGCATGGGCACACTGGATGGGACGACATTTACGATGCTGTGGACACTTGCAGCCGGCAGGGGAAATTGGCTTACACCTTGGGCTGCCTGCGCGCCGCAAAGGCGGAAGGACTGGCGCACTCAAAACGCTTTGCGTATTTCAGAAATCATCGTATCACGCGCAGCGTCTTGGACTGCGGCGGCCCTCCACCGCTTTTCCCAGAGGCATATCAAACTGTGCCAATGTTAACTGGAACTATTAAAGGCCGCTCGCAGCAAGGAAATTTACGGAATGAACTTCACTCTGACTGTTCCAGGTCTTCTGGCGGCGGATTTTTCCATTCAGGATAAACTTCCGGCTTGAGTTCGCCGCGACGGATCAGTTCCTGCAGGTCTCGAATGATTGTGCGGCGGGCTACTTTGAATTCGCGGGCAAGAGCCGAAACGTTTGGGCGTTCCTTCGATTTCTTCAATAGTTCGCGGATGCGGTTCTGGCGGCTAAGGCGGTCGGTCGAGCGGCTGAACAACTCCTGCGCGTCAACCCGGCGCGAACGTTCCAAGGCTTCAAATTGGCGCACAGTTTCCTTTTCCCCGCACTCTTTCAAGGCGGTTTGCACGGTGCGCACGAGCTCATGTATGTCCACCGGTTTGGTCAGGCAATAATGAGCGCGGCGCGGCCCCTGGAGCGCTTTAAATTGTTGATGCACTTCCAATGCGCCCGAAACAATGATAATCGGAACAAACGTTAGCAATTCCTTGAACTCGGGAAGGAAATCGAGACCGAGTTCGCCTTCAGACAGAACATGGTCGAGGATGAGGAGGTCCGGCCGAACTCTGGGAATTTGAGCCAGAGCCTCGCTGCCATTTTTTGCGCGGATCAATCTGTATGCGGCGAGCGTCTCTTCGTAAATCTCGTATTGGAGATCGTCGTCTTCAATAATCAGGATGGTGTGCTGTTTCATTGTTCTCGAGGCGTGGAACGCATCCCGCCGATTTTGGTTTTTGGAGGAGGCGGTAAATCGCGCACCGGCAGGACGAGCGTGAAAGTGCTGCCCTGGCCCACGACAGATTCGACGGCCAGTCCGGCCTCCATTTTTCTGGCAAGTTCATACACCATGGAGAGACCCAGACCCGTGCCGCGCCGCGCGGAGAGCGATTTCGTGGTAAAGAATGGTTCAAAAATACGCGGCATATTCTCGGGCGGAATACCGCATCCGAAATCACGGACGGAAATGGAAACGTATGCAGCGGCAGACGCCGGCATCAGCACAATTCCAGCCGGCAGTTTGGTGATGCGCTGCGTGGCAACGATCACCTGCTTGCGTTTGGCCATGGACTCCGCAGCATTGAAAATAAAATTCAACAGAATTTGCTGGACGAAATCTTTCGACGCCGGAACCCCTGGCAGATCCGGTGCGCGTTGAAATCTGACTTCCACTTCGCGCAGAAACCGGTCGCCCAGCAGCTTGATGGTGTCGTCCACAACATCGTTTGGGTCGTACCAGAGGGATTGTCCATCGGAATCGCGGCTGAAGCCAAGCATGGCCTTCACAATCCCGCTCCCCTGCTCCACGACTATTTTGATACGATCCACGCGCGTTCGTATTTTCGCCGGATTCTCCAAATTGTCCTCAATAATTTGCGCGGAACCTTTGATGATGGAAAGAATGTTGTTGAAATCATGGGCGATGCCTGCGGCGAGCGTGCCCAAGGCGTTCATTTTCTGGCTGTGCAGCAGTTCATGGTTGGCGATCTCCAATTCGCGCGTGCGCTCGGCGACTTTTTTCTCGATGGCGGCATAGCTCCGCAGCAGTTGCCGGTGGCGATTGACGGCCAGGGCGGCGAAAAAAAGAGCGGCGACCAGGCCGGCGAAAGAGATCAATATCAGGCGCGTTTCCTCGTACCAGGGCAATGCCACGGCAAAGTCAAGTTGCGCGGGCGTGGGTTCCACGTTGCCGTTGCGATCCATGGAGCGCACTTGGAAATAGTGTCTGCCCGCCGATAGGTTGGGAAACGAAACTGTATCCGACTCCTGAAACGGAGACCACCAGTCACGTTGGTCCAACCGATAGGAATAGAGCAACCGGTCGCTACGTGTGTATTTCCATTTATCCCGCCCGCTAAAAAACAGACCCAGTGTGTCGCCTTCAAACAGTTGGCTCTTCTCGCCGGCAAGCCTGCGAATGGAAGTTTTCGGCGGATCCGGGTCTGCTTCGGGGAAATAGCGGCTTAACCCGCGCGTGGTAGCGGCCCAAATATAGCCGTGCTGGTCTTCGTATATCTCACGCACGGATGAACTCGGCAACCCTTCCTCCATCCCGTTCTTAATCCAGGCGCCTCGCCAGAAATGGTACAACCCGCCGTCCGACGCCACCCAGATGCCGCCGGCACGAGCGCGGAACAACGCGTTGATGTGATCAAATCCCGACTGCGCCACCGACCAGATTTGCCCGTTAAACTCCCAGATTCCATCTTCCACGGCATACCAGATCTTTCCGTCGGCCAATTCTGCGAAACCACTCGCGCCTTCAGGAGTGGTTTTGTCCGTGAAAGTAAACGTTCGCCATTCCTTGTCGTGGCAACAAGCGACACCGCGCTCGCCACTCAGCCAGACATCGCCATTTTGCGCTTCGAACACAGCGTAAAACTCTCCACCCATGGTCGGGTCGGGAAACGGAATCGGATTGAGGCGGACTCCATCAAATGTTTCGAGGCGGCAGTCCTGAGTTGATGCGCCAGGAGTGAAACTCTGAACACAGACACTCCCATCTTTCAACTGTCCGAGAGACTTGAGCCGTCTGCCCTTCTCCCCCGCCTGAAGCGCTTTGAACGCACCATCAAGAGGCCGGAACTGAAAGCATTGTTCTCCCGCGTCCAACAGGAGCGTTCCATTTTTCAACGGGAAAAGAGCGCGGGCGGTTTGCAGACTCTGTGTGTTTGCACCCGGCAGTGAATATTCCTGAAGGAGGCCATTGTGGAGTGCTTGCAGTCTGCTGTCCGACATGAACCAGAGCCGGCCATTTGAATCCTCCGCCAGACAATGAACCAGGGAATTGATTTTCTGCAACGAGCCGGGGATTTTCCAAACCGGCGGCGCATAGCGGAACAGCCCGTCGGACGTCGCCAGCCAGAAGGCGCCGTCCGGCTCGACGGCAAGATCAAAATACTGGCGAACGGAAGTTTCTTCATTGTTGACCTTCTCCGGCCGGCCCTCCGGAAATTGAAATAAGGATCCCATCGTGGCGGCCCATAAAGTCTTGTCGGGACCACGCCAGGCGAAGCGGATTTTTTCCGCGCCGACCGACTGGGTTTCCCAGCCCAGTCCATTGAAATATATGACCATCATTTGTTGGTTGCCCGTGGACTCGCCTACGGCGGTAATACCTCCTTGATTGTCTTCCTGCGGTTCCTGCAAATTCTGGATTCCGAGCGACGCCGGTGGAATGTATTCGCGCCACTCGCCGTCAGGTTTCAGATTCCCGGCCGGCCCCGGCATCCTGGCCAGACCGCGTGCGCCACTGATCCACAGACCGCCATCCCGCGCGACGACCATCCCGTGGAATTCTCCGAGCTGCGTCTGGCCGGCGGCGCGCAATATCGTTGTATGCGGATGATCCGGATCTTCCGCGTTGAATTCCATCAAGCGGTCCGGAAGCAGAAAAACAACATGCCCCTGCTTAACCGGGCAAAAAGGAATGTGCGGAGCTGAGCGCGAGTCGCCGGTCCGGAATTCGGCGGCAATCTCCGCCACGGGATAAAGCGCCCATGCGCCGTTCTTCCATTCCTGCAGACCTTGCCTGGTCATTGCCCAAAGCTGACCGTCCGGGCTTGCACCAATGCGACCAATAACGCCGGCTGGCCCGGGAAAAGTGCTTACCGTGTAACCATCCAGTTCGGCAATCACTGTTGAGTCGAGGTTCCGCGCCAGAACCTTCCCTTGAGGAGTGACGGACACTGAAACGCAGGTGTATTTCGGCAAACCATCGGCGACCCCATAAATGCGCCAACATGAGACCATTTGACCCCAGCCCGTTTGCGCTAGCGCGACAAACGCTGCTCCGAGAAGGATGAACCATCTTTTGGGCGCCATCGGTTTGATCCCATGCCGTTTGAGCTGCTACGGTATTATTCCTCGCTTCAACCGGCTGTGCAACCAAAAGCACAGGGTGTGCAGTCAAACGCACAGTTCCCAACCAACCGGAAAGGAAGTAAATATGGAGCGATGAATTTAGAGCATCAACATGAGCCCGGCTGGAAACATATGAGAACATCGTTTCATAAGATTCAGAAGATTGACAGCCTTCGTTTCGCGATCGTCCCCGTCGGCGACAGTATTTCTCCGTTCACCGGGTCAAACAAAGGTTTTTCGCTCATGTGCGACCGGAAAAATTCAAGCAAAATTAGAGTTGACACCTCGCCGCGTTGCAGTATTTTCGGGCCGTATTTTAATCAAACCCGAACCATTTTAAGTTATGAATAAGCTGCCTCCCAAACTGAAAAACGGAAAGTCCATAAAAAATTCCTTCACACTGACTGAACTGCCGGTGATCATTGCAACGGTTGCCATAATGGCCGCCGCCTTTCTTCTCACAGGCTGCGGGAAAAAGCCGGCAACTCCCCCGCCTACTGTAACGCAGCCTGCGGCTCAAGCTCCAGCAACGCAGCCAACGCAGCATGCGGCTCAAGCTCCGGCAACGCAGCATGCGGGTCAAGCCCCGGCAACGCCGCCTGTGAATCGAGCTCCGCCGTCCTCACTCAACCTCCCAATACCGGCGGCAGCAGCGAATCTCTATACGGCCCCGCCTGGGACTCCGGTGAATTACCAACAGATAAATTCCAGAGTACGCGGTTGGTGTTTTCAATACGGCCGCCCGCCGACGAACTTTGAAGAATTTGCCGCCACTGCCGGCATTTCAATTCCGCCGCCGCCGCCTGGAATGAAATATCAGTTTGACGACCGGCTGCACTGCAGACTGGTAAAAGCCAAATAACCATTAAAACAAAATCATCATATGAAACACTTGAGAATCCATCCGCAGAAAACCCAATCCCGATGCGCCGAGGCGGTGAGCAACGCTCTGGCGTTCACTTTGATTGAACTTCTGGTGGTCATTGCGATTATTGCCATATTGGCCGCCCTGTTGCTTCCAGCGCTGGCCAACGCGAAAGCCAGGGCTTGGCGAATACAATGCGCGGCCCAAATGAGACAGATTGGGCAGGCCGAGGCCCTTTTCCAAGCCGACCATAACGATATGTTTACGCCCGCTGCATGTTCGGCTTCTGCAGGAAATGGTAGTTCTCAAGCCGCAATGTCTTGGGACGGTTATCTTCACAAGTATCTCGGAGATGTTATAAGTGCTAACGATGTATATGGCGGCACCGCCGCCTCCGTCGGCTGGGGCTGGGTAGATGTTGATTTAGCCCCCAAATGTTTACAGTGCCCTGCCGACACAGGGGCAAAGGGGGAATGGGTAACTACTACTGTTTCACCCTATCCTCAAGTGAATGGCATTAGATCGTATGCCATAAACGGTGTTAGCGGGGAGGATTATAACGTTGGCAGTCCCTTCAAGCCGGACGCCTCTTGGACATTGCCGTGGATGACTACATATGGGGGACAGCATGGTGTGGGAGTGTCATGGGGTAGCGTGAGTGATCCCATCGCAATTGCGAACGCGAGGGGTTACCCTGGTTCGGTTGTGAAAGATCCAACCGGAACGATACTGTTTGTGGAACAACCCGATGGTCAGGACGGCGTCGACAATCAATGGCCTTGCTTTTCCAACGGGACGTGCACTCCATGGGGCCCCGGGCAACAATATCAAATACTAGCCGTCAACCCGCAGCCGGTGCAAGCCGTTGGCTCCAGCAGCGGTGTCAGTCAAGGGCTGATGGTTTATAAGGCTCAAAAAATGCGATTCAATTATAACTTTCACGATGGACACGTGGAAGCGTTGGACTACACGAAAACAGTGGGAACTGGAACAGCGGATAGCCCAGGCGATGGAAACGGAGTGCAGGGAATGTGGACACTAACACCAAACGATTGAAACGTCCGGCCTCCATGATTCACACAATTCACACAAACGAAAAAACTTGGAACATATGAAAAAAATTCTGAAAGGCAAAAAAGCTTTTACGCTGATCGAGTTGCTGGTTGTAATCGCCATTATAGCCATTCTCGTAGCCATCTTGTTGCCGGCGCTTGCCGCCGCCAAACGCAAGGCGCAAAGCGCCCAATGCGGCAACAACCTCAGGCAACAGGGCGTTGCCCTGCGGCTTTGGGCGGATGACCACAACGGCAATTATCCCCTGACCGTCCCTAACAGCCAGGACGGCGCTGAGCAAAATGTCGAAAGCACTGTTGCTGTCGCAGCAGCTATTCCTGCACCAACTGGCAAAACGTACAGTCTGGGGGTGGTGTATGCCTGTGCCTCGAATCAATTAAGCTCCCCGAAGTTGGTCGTTTGCCCGGCGGATGCTCTGCGCACCGTAGCCACGAATTGGAGCCAGCTTGCTTTTACTACCCCTTTTACGCTTGTTGCCCCGGGTTGGACGAACGAGCTGAGCTATTTTATCGGCGGCGATGCCACCAGTGATAATCCCCAATTTATGCTGGCTGGAGATCGTAACATCGGTGGCGCGAATGTAGATGTTGGTGTTGGCACACCACCTCATTCACAACTATTTTTGGGGTTTGGTAATGCTAATGGTACATCGGGGCTTGGCGGTGCGTACCCAATTGGCAACATCTGGAATTGGAGTACGGCTGATCAACACATGAGCGCCGGCAACCTATTGATGGGCGATGGCAGTCTCATGTGGACGACAACTGGCGACAAATCTGAATTCAATCGCCATGAGTTGCAAGATGTCTGGAATGCCTCCACCGAAGCGGGGAGCTCACTCGCTAACGGTGGTTTTCTTTACTATAATTTCGGGACCATGTGGTAAACGCTGTCTGCATTTAAATTACATCACGAGGCATCCATTTGAGGATGCCTCGTTTTTTTGTTTTTGAGCCCCGGCAAAAAGGGCGCTGTGGCGCGTCCACGCTTTTTCCCTTCCCGGTTTCCCAACCTTCTTTTTCAGCAACCATCAAAAAATGGAGCCAATGGCCGGGATTGCCCGATCTATCCCGCGATTGCGGAGCTAATATGCCTGATTTTATTGGGAAATCAAGCCAAATCGTTTCAACCAATTTATACTCTTTTTGACTCGTTTGGTGTCCGTTTCTACCGAACTTATTGCCTTTTGATCAACTTGCCGAATTACCGTTTCGTTTGAGTGATTGCATCAATCGGGAAAACTGGTCTCCAAGAATCTGTTTCATGCGTGGCGTGTTAAGAAGTTTGACAAGCAGTTCATTGGAACAAACTTGGTGTTGGGAAAAGCCCCGGATTACACGTGCGATCCATGCGCAGTCCAAGTGATACAATGCACGCCGAAACCCGTTCAGGCCGTATTTGTTCTCTGGCTGCCAGCGTCCTCCCTTGCCGGTAAAGGACAGAATGGCATCAAATGCCTTGTGCAAATCAAAATCGGAACGGTATCCGAATAACGGATTCATCTTCCACTCAAAATGGTAGATAAGCCGCTCCATCGGCGGGTATTCACTTTTCCCGCCCATTGGGGCAGCCCCAAGGATTAACAGTTTCTCAATGATTGGCCATTCGCATGCACTGCACGCTTCTTCCAACAATCGGTTCAAGTCATCCTTTGCAGGGTCAATGCCGATTTTTTCGACGATTTCCAGCCGACCAAACCGCACTGCTTCTTCAAGCGCAGTGGACTCGTTTTCGGGATCAGATTCTTCTTCCAAATCTGACAATCGCACATGAGCATTGCCACCAGCCCACAGAAGCAAGCACACCCACTTTAGGCCTCCCTCGTGTGCATGATAGCGCAATGCAAGATCAACTTGGTGTTTCAATTCGGGTATTTTGTCGCGGTATTGCATGTAGATTCCCAATTGCGGTCGCCGTGGATGGCAAAGCGCCTTGGCAAACGGCCATCCCGTTACGGCGTCAATCCCCCTATCGAGGAAGAAGCGCATTATCTCCGGGTTTCCTGTATAGCACACGTCCTCAAAATCAACTGAATGCAAGTCCGCACCATAATCCACAAACAGCGTAATAAGGCCGAGATTCGGGGCTGAGACTGCACGATTGAGCATACAATCCTTCTCTTCCTGATCAACCCCTGCCTTCAGCAACACTTCGACCATGCTGTGGAAACCAGATTCGACCGCCACACGAAGGGGAGAAAACCAATATGGTTTGGGCGGCACTGTTCGCTTGCCTTCTTCAATCCATTTTTGAACTTCAAAAAGCCTGCCAGCCCGAACCAAGGCCATCAGTTGCTTAATATCATCAGGAAGTTGCGGGCGAGCTTTCATAGCAGGCTAAGACAACTGCGACATGTTCGTTTTGAGGAAGCATGACAAGCTTGCGATTTACCCTTTGCAATTCTAAGATTGATCTTTTCCCAAGGCGAATAACTTTTCAATTGGGAATTAATACTAAGATGTGTTTGGTGTCCGTTTTGGTGTCCGCAACAATTTTTGTTCTACTGCTACATTCAGAAATCAATTTTTGCGTTTAACACGAAGTTTGTGTCTGGGGTTCGCCGGGGTCGTGTCCTAGCCGAAACATCGCTTCACGAATCTTTTTCAATTTTTCAGGGGCAACTCCGCTTTGACACAATTCGCGCCAAACATTTGTCGTTTGCTCACTGTGAAAAAAATACTTCAATGGAGATTGTAAGTAGAGCAATACAAAGTCAGCAGTTGCATCGGGGAAATTATGAACAAGCTGTTTTTTTTCATCGAGGTGTAAGAAAATAGGTGTATGCTCAAAAGTAAGAATTTGTTTCATTGAAATAGCGAGCTTCACCGCGTCTGGAAAATAGCGGCCAACGCTCAAAGCCCAACAAGCCATTTCATTTGCTTCTCCGGGCAGCAACCGTTTGGGTGTGTTTAATAGTCTCGTTTTCCAGTATTCCGCCAGCCATATTTCCCAAATCTTTTCAGTGACAGGCGCTTCTGCATCACCAAGATAGCGGTTAATTGTCCAAGTAAATCGTATCAAATCCTTATCTTGAAGCTTTTGAACAACATTTGAAAGCCAGCCGTTCGCTAACGGATTTTCAATGCGAAACAACGTAACGCCCGCGATCTGATAAATTAAAGCTTCGCGCACTCGGTCGGAAAATTGCGCATTCCGCGAAACGGTTTCGGTAAAATGAGGAATGAGTTGATCTGTGAATCCAGCAAGCCAGCGTCCCCAAAAAAGAAAACCATGCCAGCATTGTTCTGCTCGCAATTCGTCAGTTTGCCAATTGAACAATGGAAACAATTCTGTCATGGCAAATTGAGCGTCCAGCGAAAAGAAATAATGCAACTGACTAGCAAGAACGATTCTTGCGTGGGCTGCCGCACCAGATGTTCCATGCAGTATATTTGCGAGGTGGTCTTTAATGTCTTGAGGAATACCGCCCCAATTGTCACCGGCTTCTTTGCGAGCAAAAGAAACTCGTTGAAGCCAAAATTCGGCCAATTTACCGCCCGGACTGTTAATTGCAGTGCCAAGCCAATCATCAGATGAATTCTTCTCAATTGGAGCGGTTTTAAGGGCTAAATTCCAAATCCGAACAGCTACTTTTACTGCCTGATCCATTAAACTGTTCGGTAAAGTATAAGACTCTTTGCGCGAACCGTTCTCCAAGACTTCTGCGAATGCAGAAAAAAATTCAGTTGGAGCGTTAATATTCTCTACAACGTCCAAGACAAGTTTCCATTGTTCTGACGAAAGATTTGCGTTTCGCCAACCTTGACAGACGCAATACCATAGGTCTGCGTCCATCAATTTTTTAGAAGTCAACATCTCTGTCCATCTGATTCCCCATTCTGGCTGCTTGCCAACAGCAGCGGATATTGCGCTGCAATAATTTGATCTATTTCTCTCAAATGGAGTGCGTGGCTGACATTTGAGTAGGTCATCCAAAACATCTTCAGGTTTTTTTTGCAGAATTTCTTCGATTTTTAGTCCTGCTGTCATGTCAATGGATTGAACACCACCTGACCAATGATCGAATTGAGGAAAATCTCTTTCACCAAAATCAGGATTTTTCTTTTTTAGCGTCTCTAAAATTTTATTCGTAAAACTGCAATCAGGAGCGATGCGGTGAAGCCAAACAATTTGATTGAAAATCTCATACTGCTTTGTTCGTTCGTCAACGTTCTCATATCCTTCCCATTTTGACCCAAGCAACGCTTTGTCAATTATTCGCCGCCGCGCTTCGTCAGACGCCTTTGGGTAACTTTGCTCAAGCAACCAAAAAACATCCGTCTTAAATGTGTAAAGAAGGTTATTTTGTTCAATCCAAGAGAGTTTTTCATCGGGCGAAATGTCGGTTCTTTTCCCGAATCCGTAAATTGCCAGCCTTCGTAATAATGGCACACCAGATTCAAAATATCTTTCGATCCGTCCTGCCGCATATTGTGGCTTCGTTTCAATTAAATAGTCCAAGATGTCTCTGGCTGCATCTATCAATATATCAAGAGCGTTTGGAAATTGGTCTTGCCCATTCGGGGAAATTGATTGGCGCTGAAATCCAAAAACATCGAAATTTTGGCTTTTGGGATATGACAAAGTTCTTAACGTATTTGCCGCAATAAGATTTGAAATTACAATTGGCTCAAGATCGTTTGCATAAGCTGCTAAATTAGGGCGAAAAGTTTTTTGCCATGCTTCTCTTATTGAGTATTCCTCAAGGTGTCCGTGTTCAAATTGTATGTCAAAATCAACCTTGTCACCTTCTTCTGCATTTTCGTCGAATATGCGCCATGTCTTCTTCAAAACAAGACGTGGTTTTGTTATCCGTGCAAATAAAAGAATAGAAACGGCTTTGTCCTCTGGAAATTGGCAGACCCCAACAAGTTCTGACCAATCTTCAGGTGGAAGTATGTTGTATGGCTGTTCCAACAAAACAGCAATCCATTGAGAAAAAATTACAGAGGGAACCGCACTTTTAGCATCTTTGTTTCTGACAAATAGACGGCGCCAAATACACCAACACAGTTGCGGATTCAATTCGCAACGAAATCGTTCAACGGCAAGCATCAATTGTTGTGAATGTTCAACAAGAAAGTTTTCAACTAACCAAAGTGCCAATTCCCTTTGAAACTGCCCAAGCTCGTTTTGGCGATTGAAAAGTGGCTGAATAAATTGATGCTTTTCAAGCCATGAAATCCACTCCGGCAATCTCGCATATTTGAGGAAAATCCGAGCCGTATCCAATTCAGAAAGCGAATGCTTTATGTAGTCGGCATCTTCACCCTCTAGCGGGGGTTGCGCTTCTGCTATCGTTCGTATCCTCTCTACTTTTTCGAGCAATCCACACTGAATTTCTTTCACCCATTCACTGACAGAATCCGTTATTGCTTGATGCGGATTTTCACCTTCGCATTTTTCGTATAAAACAGGTTTAACTCCAAGATATTCCCAATTTGAATTTCTATCAGTTGTAGTGAAAGCAAAACGGCGAGGTTTTTGCGCTGGCGGTAAGCCACGCGCTAGATAACTCATCACAATGTCATCGTGACTGTAACCAACGAAGAGAACTACATATTGAGAATACATTGATGCGAGAAACCGACTCGCCCAAGCCTGTGTAAGATAGGCACGGCCAAAATCTTCATCGGTTAATACACAATGTTTCGGCTGTTTGCCCGCGCATCCGTGCAAATAAACAATTCCCGTAAAATCATCGCCTAATGGCAACGCTGGCGCATAAAAAATGTCCGGGCTGCTTCCAAAAACATCTTTGCTGGCGGTTGAAAAATGGGTGTCAAAATTCGTTGTTACAACCCGAACCTTTTCAAAGGATGGGAAAAGTTTTAAGAGTTGGCGATGAAGGTCGTGCGGCTTTGTAATATCATTGACAAGTATCCGTGCAGCCCTTTCGTGAACGCTTATTCCTTTTTGTTTTAACCGTCCTAAATAATGGTCTGCTGGCTCTCTTTCATCCTTGTTGACCCCAGAATTTTCCCCGATCTGTATGGCCAAACCGTCAAAAAGTGGGAGATTGGATGGTCGCGGACAAGAAACGCCAGCACCGGCAAACACAACAAGTTCACCTGTTTCTTGGGCGCGAAGCAGAATTTCTGGTAAATCTATACCTTTTACTAGCATTGTGTCTTTTGCGTATCCGCTTTTACCCCACATTCTAGCTGGATATTTTCAAACAAAGAAGCACAAAGCCGAAAACCACTATACCCGCCGCTCCCGCCCTGATTTACCGCTTAATTCCGGGTTGAATTTACTTGGAAAAACCGTCGTGAACGCCGAAAGATCGCCGGTGCTCCGCCGAAAAGATTGCCGGTGCTCCACTGAAAAACCGTCCGGTGAACTCCGAAAAAACCGACGTTCATCGCAATTTTTGTCCGTGGAAATCCGCACCGATTTTCGTCCTGAAACCGTCCCCACATTCGCTCGACCTGTTGCTATTTTTACTCCAGCCGTTTTCACATTGGCTCTAACAAGACCTACGTTCGCTCCAACTGATTACATTTTTACTCTAGCCATTCTCAAATTTTCTCCACCTGTTTGTGTTTTTACTCTAATCGCGCCAATACTTGTTTCAATCGCTTCCGTTTTCGCTTCACCTTTGAAAACGTTCGCTCCATCAGGGAACACTTTAGCTCCAGTCTTGTGTGAATTGACTTTAACCTTGCCCATTTTACATTTTCCGCCGTCCGCCGCCGAAAAACCGCGCTGTTTCGCAGAGGAACCGCCGCCGCGCCGCCGGGAAGACGGCGGTTTATGACGCACTTTCACTGGACGGACTCAGTTTTCCGCCAGAATGTGGCGGAATGCAACGGTTTTACAGCGGTGCAAGGCGAACGGGCGCGCGTTCCCGGCGAATTGCCGCATTATCATGCTCGACCAGATTTTCGGAGAAAATAATTTTCAATTGTCCAGTTTTCTGTCATCTTAACCATTGAAATGGTCAGCACCCTTTTCAACGAACGAATTCATGTTGCGGAAACGTTTTCCGACGACGAACGGCTCGTTTTGATCTGCGACGATGCTTTGGAATGTGCAAAAACTCTTCCGACAAATTTCTTTTCCCTCATCATCACTTCACCGCCCTATAATTTGGGAAAGGAATATGAGCAACGCTCTTCGCTGCGAAATTATCTCGTTCAACAAAAGCCGCTGATTCACGAATTAAAACGTGCTCTCAAGCACGATGGTAGCCTTTGCTGGCAAGTAGGCAATTACGTCGAAGATGGCGAGATCTTTCCACTGGACGTTTATTACTACGATCTGTTCAAGAGCGAGGGATTGAAGCTTCGCAACCGAATCATCTGGCATTTTGAACACGGACTGCATTGCAGTCTCCGCTTTTCCGGGCGTTACGAAACGCTATTGTGGTTTACCAAGTCGAATGATTACTTTTTCCACCTCGACCCGGTGCGCGTCCCGGCAAAATATCCCGGCAAGCTCCATTTCAAAGGCGAGAAGCGCGGTCAACCATCCGGCAATCCGCTCGGCAAAAATCCGTCCGATGTGTGGTCAATCGTCGCTCAGGATTGGGAACGTGAGATTTGGGAAATCCCGAATGTGAAGGCGAATCACCCGGAAAAAACGGAGCACCCCTGCCAGTTTCCAGTTGAGCTTGTCGAACGGTGCGTGCTGGCTCTTACGAACGAAAATGATTGGGTTTATGACCCTTATTGCGGCGTTGGCTCTGCGCTTATCGCCGCCGCTAAACATGGCCGGTGTGCCATTGGCTGTGACCGCGACCAAACTTATTTGGCCATTGCGCGGGAACGTCTGCAAAAACTGGCCGAGGGAACACTTAAGTTGCGTCCGCTGGGCAAGCCAATTCATGTTCCGACCGGCTACGAAAAGGTCGCCCAAAGACCGGCAGCTTGGGACAGGGAAAATGTTTTACTATGAAAATTGCCGGAGAATTCTCTTTCAACAAGGGCGCAACTTACCACGCCAAAAAACATCAAAACTTGCTTGACGAAGTTTATGGCGTCATTTCCCGCGTGGATGCCGCGCCCTGCCTGTCCAAGACCAGCAAGGAAAAAACCATGCCAGGCATGATGCTTTACAGCCCGTTTGCCCTAAATCGCGCTTTCAAAGCCGAATTCAAACCCCTTGGTTGGAAAAATTGTAAAGTGCCCTGCAAATACCCGACTGAATTTTACAAACCCGGTTACAAGGCTAAGCCGCTTTCCAAAGGCGCATTTCGTGACATGGATTTTGTGAAGGAGAAACTCGGCGTCGAAGTGCAGTTCGGCAAATACGCCTTCATGGTCTATAACGTCTGCGCCAAGATGACGATCTTCCACAAACTCGGCCACATTAAAGCTGGTATTGAGATCGTGCCCATCAAACGTTTTGCCGATCAAATGTCCACTGGCGTTTCCTACTTCGAGCAGTTCGTTTGGGACTTGCAGCATCGCGGGGTGTCTGACATTGACATCCCTGTTTTAATCATCGGGATTGACGCATGAGCGATTAGTTTATCTTTGGACAGGCAGACAGTTTCCACCTATTTCTCGTGGCAATTTCGCGGATGGAAAGCGTTCACAACTTGAAATTGAGTAGTTCGTTTTGTTCAAAAAGGTTTCGGAATTGGGGAGCAAGAGCGGTCAACCGTTTCGTCCACCGTTGCGAACATCGTCAAACTCGGCCAAAATCCATCGCATGAAAAAGAAATCACTCACCCTGAAAGAACTGGAAGAAGGTTTATGGTGGTGGAAGTGCAAGGAAAACCGCGCCGAAATGGAGCGCCTTAAAATTTACGGCTTTGAATTAGCCGCCCGCAATTATGAACTCATGCGCCGTTGTCCTAATGTTAGTGAATTCGAGCGAACCTACTTGAAATTAGATCGGGAGAATAAAACAACTACCATTGTAGCTTGGGCAAATCCCGACGAGTTTCCCTATAGGCAGATTTTTGATTTGCAAAAGCAGGAAGAAATCGGATGGACAAGCGTGCGGCAGCATTTCCAATGGAATTTACGATTGAGTGACCGGGTTTTGAAAAAAGTGTTTTTGGAATACATAAACCTGCATCGCAACGTTCAAAAAATTTCTCACAATTCCTCATTGAAGGGGAAAAAGAATCGTCCCCCATCATGGCTTTACGTTGAATGTTTAGATAGGAAGCGAAACAAGATCGGTGGCTACGATACAGGCATCGCCAGCAAAGCCGAGAAAATGGCGATCCAATTTCTTGCTGAATTCAAACGCGCACAGGTTAAGAGGGATGAAATCGCAAAAAAGTGGGGACTCGTTTTTGACGATTTATTTGACGATTCAGAGGAGCTTTCATAAGTGTCTGGTTTTGAGGACAATTCATTAAGCGAAGCGCTTATTGAAGCGTTTTTCTAGGGGGAAAAAGGAATAAACTGGTAGGCGCATTGGAAAATGCGTCTATGAAACAAACAGAAAACACAGATGAAACGTCCGGCCTTCCACGGCTGGCTTTCACAATGCAGGAGACCGCCGACATTCTTGGCGTTTCTTACGTGACCGTTCACCGCTGGCTCAAATGCGGGCTGCTTCGTAGTTCATCGGCCTTGCGCCATAAACTCATTCCACTTTCCGAAATCGAAAGGTTTCTAAAAGATACGCTGGAATAAAAACAATTAGATGAACCCAGAGCGCAAAGAATTTTTGACCGTGATGCGGATGCCGCCCGCTCGCGTGCTTGCGGAAGAAGCAGCATGGTATCTCGGTTTCATGCCGCATGACATTCCCGTTCTTGTCAGTGCCGGACTGCTTAAACCTTTGGGACACCCGCCAGCCAGCGGCACGAAGTTCTTTGCCACGGCCACGCTCTTAAAGTTGCGTGACGATGTTAGTTGGCTGGCACGCGCTTCCGATGCCATTGTCCGACACTGGCAGGTGAAAAACTCGCGGAAATCCAAAACCCGTAATGAGTCGCCGCGCGCTAATTTCGCATCGCCGCCAGCACGAACGGTTGAATTGTCCGCTTCTCGTATTCCTCCAAAGGGGGCAGAGTGACTTGCGCTTTCCTTGCATACGCCCGATGCACTGCTTTTGAACTGTGTCCTAATGCTTCTTGCGCGAACCGCTCTGGATAGCCCGCAACCTTCGCCCTTTCAGCCCATGCGTAACGGTAACTGTGCAATGAGACACCGGAAACGCCCGCCAAACGACAGCGCCGGATAAACGCCTTTGCCCGATCTGATTCTTTCCAGCGGACAATTTGAGGAAAGAGATACCCCGTTGCTGGCCGTGAACGAAGAATTTTAGCAACCGAGTCGCCGAAACGAATCATCGCCTGAGTGCCCGTTTTCATGCGCGCGTAGGAAATGGTTTGATATGACCAATCAATATCTTCTGTGCGTAGCGAAGCAACGTCGGTTTGCGAGCCGCCCAAGTGCCAGAGCATTTCGTAATAGTCGTGCAATTCGGGATTGAATTCGCACGCGAGAATTTTTTGATGTTCGTCAAAAGTGACGCCGCGCCGTTCCTTGAATTCGATTTTCGGCCATTGCCGTTTTGGAATGATTGATTTGAGCAGCCAATCCATGTCCAAACAAAAATTGTGCAGGCGGCGCAGATAAATGTTTGTCGAAACCGTGCCCTTCCGCAGCACCTTCAAAAGTGCTTCGCCCTGTGTCTCGATGACGACTTGATGCCGAATGAGATCGTATGCCTTGTCTTTGACCGCAGTTTGCCAGCGCATTTGATTGCCGCCCCGCTTGGAAGCAATCAAGGCTTCAAAGGCTTGCTGCCAAGTGCGCGTTGCAATGCCGTTATCGGTTCCGGCGAGATAGGCTTTGGCGATTTGGAGATTAAGCACCGGCTGACGCTCGGCTTGGTTTTTTGCGTCAATGACTTGGCGGGCTTCATCTTCATCGCCGGTGCGTAAGCTGGCGCGTTTGCCGGTTTTGGTATCCACGCAATAAAAAGCCCCGTTGCGGATGCCGCGCCGGATCAAGCGGTAACGTGATTTCATACAATCTTTCACGCAACCGCGAAGATAAACCAAGTTAAACCCGAACTACTAACGGGTAACGGGGACTTCATCGCCCGTTACACTTGTTTCGTTTCGGACACCGAAATTGGTGTCCGTTTTGGTGTCCGTTGCGGACGCCATTTCTCCTAAACTATTGCTGCACCCACAGTTAAGAATGGAGCCAATGGCCGGGATTGAACCGGCGACCGACGGTTTACGAAACCGTTGCTCTACCGCTGAGCTACATTGGCTTTTGATCTCAAGCCCGACCCGAAGAATAAAAATTTTTCTCCGCGAAATCAATCCCGTTTCCATTCCCACCATTCCTTTTCCTTTAGCGACCATCCTGTTGACTCCAACCTGAAATGGATTGCAGCGCCGCATCGACACCGGCAACGAGCGCGCTGAGGCGCGTGGCAAGTGGAAAATCCGACGGCGCTTCGAGTGTGTAACCGAGCCGCGCCTTGTTCATGATCAAATAAAACGCCTCGGCCCATTGCGGGCGGGTCTGTGGGTCGAGATTCGGGCGGATGATGCCGCCTTGCGCCTCACGGCCTTCGATGTTTCCGGATGGGGCAATCGGGCAGACTTCCGCGACGCGCTCAATGATTTTTCCCGCGAGCGACGGCTTTTTGTCCGGGTTTTGTTCGTAAAGATAAAAGCCGCGCGCTTCCCAATCTTCGTGCAGGCAGAGGCAAAGGTCAAACTGCGGCCGGCGCTCCAGCCACGCGATGTGCGCGCGGACCTCGGCGGTTTCCAAGTGCCGGTAGTCGCGGTTCAAATCCTTGCCGGCGGCGTTTTCACGGCGGTTTAAAACAAAACTGACGGGATTCAGGCACGGGCAAAACCACAACTCGGCGTTCGCCGGCCATTTGTTTTCTTGAAGCAGGCGCAATGCCGCGAGCGGCCCGGCGGGTTCGTCGCCGTGAATGCCAGTGCTCAAGTAAATGCGGATTGCGGATTGCGGATTGCGGATCGAAGACGGCCGGCGGTGCAGCGCGAGCAATTTGAATTCGCCCTGGTGACCGAATGTCTCGGCCGCCCAGCCGTGCGTTTGGGCGGCAATTTCGACCTCATGCAACACGGACCGGATGTCAATCGTTTCGCCGCGATAGCCGCCATGGTTTTTACCCAGCCACTCCATGATGGGAATTTCACGCAAAGACGCAAAGACGCAAAGAAAATTTGTCGACTTGGTGGATCGTGTGAGGAATCAAACGGTCACCACTTCCGTTTCACAGCTCTCTTTTTTGCAACCACGGCCATTTTCTTCCTGATCGCTGAACACGTGTTTGTCCCAGCTCGGATCAAGGCCGAGGTCTTTGAGCATCTGCAGGTCTTTCTCGACGGGTTGGTTGAGCGTGGTGAGATAATTGCCGACCATGAGCGCGCTGGCACCGGCCAGGAAAATCATGCTTTGCGCGTCACGCAGATTCACCGTGCGCCCGCCGGCAATCATGATTTCCTGCCGTGGCAAAATGAACCGGAAGCAGGCGATGGTCTTCAAAATCTCGAGGACGGGTAGCGGCAGATTGTTTTCAAATGGCGTGCCTTCGATGGGATTAAGGACGTTGATGGGCACGACGTTTGTGCCGACTTCCTTCAGCGAAAACGCCAGGTCGCAGCGGTCTTCGCGCGTCTCGCCCATGCCGATGATGCCGCCGGAACAAACTTTGATGCCGGCCTTTTTCAAATAACCGATGGTTTCGAGGCGGTCGCCGTAGGTGTGCGTGGTGCAGGTCTTCGGGAAAAAGCGGCGCGAGCTTTCCAGATTATGCCCATAGCATTCAACGCCGGCGTCCTTGAGCCGATCGGCGACGCGCTGGCTTTTGATGATGCCGAGCGAGACATCGGGCCGTGTCTTGCCGCTGGCCTTCAATTCGCGCACACGGTCGCAAACTTCGTCGAGCATTGGGCCTTCATTCAAACCTTTCCACGCGGCGACAAGGCCGACGGCGGTCACGCTGTTCCGGTTTGCTTCGTCGGCGGCTTCCTGAACCGATCCGGAATCCACAAAGCCGTGGCGTGGCGAGCCGGTTTGATAAAAGGACGATTGCGCGCAGAAACTGCAGTTTTCCGGGCACGCGCCAGCCTTGGCGTTGACGATGGAACAGAGATGAATCTTGTTGCCTTTGAACTTTTCGCGAATCCGGTTTGCCCACGACAGTAAATCAAAAATGTCGGCGGAGTTTTCGAGATTGAAGAGCCACAACGCCTCGTCACGGGAAATTTGTCCGCCGCTCAAAACGCGTTGCCCCAACCCAGCAATGCGCGTGTGGCCGTCTGCGTCAAGCATTCGTGCGGTCATGGTTGACAGCATAGTCCATGACTGAAATTTGGCAAGCGCGCCGTCACTGCGGCGCCGGAGGGACATGCGATGGAATCGCCACGCCGAGATAAGAGACCAGTGAGGAGATTTGCATGTCCGGGAGCGGGCCGCCGTCGGCCATGGAAAACGCCGGCATGAGCGAACCGGGTTTGCCGTGCGTAATCCATGTGCGCCAGAATTCATAATTGGTCGGTGTTTTAATGGCGTGCAGATCGGGCACCATTGGCGCGCGGTTCTTGCTTTCGTGGCATATGGCGCAATCGGCGTCGTAAAGCGCCTTGCCGTATTTACCCGTGCCACGCTTGACGTGGCATATGGCGCATTCACCCTGAAAAACGGCCTGCCGATTGGTCATGGCCACGGTTTGGGCGCGCAAGCGGTCGGCCTCGGACATCACCGGCGTCACAGGGGGAAGAATCGTGATTTTGAGCATCAGTATTTTGGAGCCTCTATCGGTTGAGACAGTCACCGTTTTAATAAGTGTGCCGCTCCTTCCACCAAGATTGACCGTTACGTCAAATTGGGCATTGGTGCCAACTGGAATCGTCCACGGCAAAGGCGGCAGTTTTGCCGTCGTGCAACCGCAGGACGTGCGCACGCTCAAAAAGACGACGGGATTGGTTGAAACATTTGTGAAGCCGAAAACAAAATGTGCCTCCGCGGTTTCCGCGGTGACATTTGTCTCCTTTGTGGTGCCATCCCAGACCAGAATCCCATCAGGCAACGGTCCAGAGGCATGCGACATATCCGGCACATAAACCGGCGGCGTGGTCACGATGGCGTTAGTGCTTGCAGCAAAAACTCCGGCGGCAACAAAAATGACGCCTGCAAACGCACCAAGGAAAACGCTTCTCGATTTCATAACGATTTTCAGATATTAAAAATCATCCGGGCCGTTTTGACGAGCAGGAAAAACCGGTCTGGCTCAAAAAACATCGTCACGACCGGTTCAATGCGCTCAAAACCGCGCGCACGGACGCGAGTTCGATGTTCGTGTCCACGCCTGCGCCCCAATGCGTGCGACCATTGGCGAGTTTGATTTGAATGTAGGCGATGGCCGCAGCCTCTTCACCGGAACCCAGGGCGTGTTCACTGTAATTGGTGATTTCAAAATGGACGCCGATAGTTCCGAAGCCGTGAACAAGTGCGGCAAGCGGTCCATTGCCTGTGCCGCTAAATCGGCGAAGTGCGGTTTTCTCATACAATTCCACTATGCAAGTTACGATTCCATTTTGACTGCTGCTTGCGAAAGACTTGAACGTCCACGTTGTCCAAGGCGCGTGACGCTCGACGTATTCCTTCCAGAACATTTCTTTCAATTCCGCAGCACTGACTTCACGTCCCTTCGCATCCACAATGTCATTCGCAATCGGGCCGAACTCGCGCTGCATATCTTTTGGCAAAACGATACCGAATTCGCTTTCGAGAAGATACGCCACGCCACCCTTGCCGGACTGCGAGTTGACGCGGATGACCTCGCGGTATTCGCGCCCGATGTCCTTCGGATCAATCGTGAGATACGGCACGTCCCAATGCTCACGACCTTTGTTCGACCGCTCGGCAAAACCCTTTTTGATCGCGTCCTGATGCGAACCGCTGAACGCGGTGAAAACCAATTCGCCCGCGTAAGGCTGCCGCGGCGGAACAGTCATGCCCGTGCAATGCTCATAGATTTCGATAATCGAATTTAAATTCGAGAAATCCAACTTCGGATCAATGCCGTGCTGGTAGAGGTTCAACGCAACGGTGACGATGTCTAAATTGCCGGTGCGTTCGCCGTTGCCGAAAAGCGTGCCTTCGACGCGATCCGCGCCGGCGAGCAAACCGAGCTCCGTCGCGGCGACGCCGGTGCAACGGTCATTGTGCGTGTGCACGCTGATGATGAGCGAATCGCGATTCCTGATATTCCGGCAAATCCATTCGATTTGGTCGGCATACACATTCGGCATGGCAACCTCGACCGTGTCCGGCAAATTTAAAATCATCTTCCGTTTCGGCGTTGGCTGCCACACGTCCATGACCGCCTCGGAAACTTCTTTCGCATATTCCACTTCCGTTGCCGAAAAACTTTCCGGCGAATACTGGAGCATGACTTCCGTCCCTTTGAGCCGGTGCAATCGTTCCCGGATCAACCTCGCGCCGTTCACCGCGATGGCCTTGATCTCGTCCTTTGATTTGCCGAACACCACACGGCGTTGGGCGGGTGATGTTGAGTTATACATGTGGATGATCGCCTTTTTCGCGCCGACAAGCGACTCGACGGTGCGCTCAATCAAATCCTCACGCGCTTGCACGAGCACCTGCAACCACACGTCGTCCGGCGCGCGGTTTTCCTCGATGAGCCGGCGGTTGAATGCGAACTCGGTATTCGACGCCGATGGGAAACCGACTTCAATTTCCTTGAAGCCGATTTTAACGAGTGTTTGAAAAAGTTCGAGTTTCTGGCTGACGTTCATCGGCACGGCGAGCGCCTGGTTGCCATCGCGCAAATCCACGCTGCACCAGCGCGGCGCGCGGGTGAGAACGCGGTTTGGCCACTGCCGGTCGGGCAAGGCGACCGGTGGGAACGGACGGTATTTTTTAGACGGATCTTTATGCATAAATTCAAATGGCTACAGAATTGAACCACGAATGGACACTAATCCACACGAATAATTTTTGACACGGATTGAATTTGTGTCAATTCGCGCAATTCGCGTCTCCACTTTCGATTCGTGTCTGTTCGTGTTCATTCGCGGTTGAAAAACAAAAACCCCGCTGCCGGTTTGGCAGCAGGGTTCTCAAAATTCCTTGAACGCAATCAGAACCCGACCGCCGCGCGGCACAACAGCAGCGCATTCAGCAGCAGATTCAGATTCAAATTGCGATTCACAAGAACAAGGTTAATGGTGTTCAGCCTGATCGTCAAATCCTTTTTGTCAGCCAATGAACGCCGCGTGAACGGCTTTCATTGCCTGTTCACCTTTGGCCAAATCAATCACGACGGAGATTTTGATTTCGCTGGTGGAAATCATGTCAATGTTCACGCCTTCCTTCGCAAGTGTTTCAAAAAGTTTTGCGGCCACGCCCGTGTGACTCTTCATGCCAACGCCGACGATGGACAGCTTGCCGATTTTTTCCGTGGCAATCACATCGCGGAAGCCAAGTTCCTTTTTCAGGCCGTCAATGACCTTTTGCGCCTTGAGCAAATCCGGCTTGTCCATGGTGAATGAAAGGTCTGTCGTCCCGACTTTGTCGGGAGTGCCGTGGCTGATGTTTTGGACGATCATGTCCACGTTCACCGCCGCGTCGTCGAGCGCCTTGAAAATGCGCGCGGCCACGCCCGGTTTGTCGGGTACGCCGACGAGCGTGACCTTGGCTTGATTCTTGTCGAACGCGACGCCGCGCACGACGACGCTTTCCATGCTTTTGGTTTCTTCTTTCACAATCGTTCCTGGATTTTCATTGAGGCTGGAGCGGACTTCAAAAGCAACTCCAAAATTTTTTGCAAATTCGACCGAGCGGCTCTGCATCACCTTCGCGCCGAGGCTGGCGAGTTCGAGCATTTCGTCGTAGGAAATTTCATCGAGTTTCTTCGCGCCGGGCACAATGCGCGGGTCGGCGGTGTAAACACCGTCCACGTCCGTGTAAATCTGGCAAAGATCGGCTTTGAGCGCTGTCGCGAGCGCAATAGCCGTCAAATCCGAACCGCCGCGGCCGAGCGTCGTAATCTGGCCCTCGGGCGTTTCGCCTTGAAAACCGGCGACAATGACAACGTTGCCTTTGTCGAGCAACTCGTGAACTTTTTTGGGCGTGATATTGCTGATTTTGGCCTTGGTGTGAACACCATCGGTGACGATACCCGCCTGCGCGCCGGTGAGCGACACAGCCGAAATGCCAAGTCCATGCAACGCGATGGCGGTTAGCGCAATGGTTTGCTGTTCGCCAGTGGCCAGCAACACGTCCATTTCGCGTTCGCTGGGCAGCGGCATGAGTTCCTTGGCGAGCTTGATCAAATGATCCGTGACACCACTCATCGCAGAGACGACAACGACAATTTTATCACCGTTGGCATGGTGCTTTGCCACCCGCGCCGCCACGTTTTTGATGCGCTCGGTGTTGCCGACCGACGTGCCGCCGTATTTTTGGACGATCAATGCCATGTTTTATCCCATAAGTTGTCAGAAGCATGCCAGAAGTGTGCCGGCAATCAAGCGGCTGTATGATGCCGGACAAGATAGGCGCGAAACTTATCGTAATCCGCGCTCATGTGGTCGTAATTTTCCGGCAGTTTTTCAACCGTGGCGATTGATGACGGAACTTCGGGTGAAAAACCGAGCGTCTTTTCGATTTCTTCAGGGAATTTCGCCGGATGCGCGGTTTCCAGCACGACGGCGGGCGCCCCGCCCAGCGGTTCGACGGCAAGCCAATCAAGAAATCCACGCCACGCCACCGCGCCGTGCGGTTCAAGCAGCAGTTTGTGTTGCTTCCAAGCCTCCTGAATTGTTGCGCGCGTCCGTTCGTCGGAAACGGAACTGGAAAAAATGTCGCGGCGCATCGCGGCGAGATCGGGTGCGCGATGAATTTTGCCGGTTTCATCCATCTGTCCGCCATAAACCGCCACAAGCCGCGCAAGGTTGCTCGGATGTCCGACATTCATTGCGTTGGACAGCGAGTTGCGCGACGGCACAATTTTTTGGTAGTTGCCGGTTTCCAGAAAGCGTGGAAAAGCGTCGTTGTCATTGACCGGCGTGATGAGTTTTTTCATGGGCAAACCCATTTGCCGCGCGACAACCGCGCCCATCATGTCGCCGAAATTGCCGCTGGGCACGGAAAATACAACCGGTTCGCCGGGCTTCGCGATTCGCGAAGCGGCATAAAAATAATAAATGCCCTGCGGCAGCAGCCGGCCGATGTTGATGGAGTTGGCCGATGAAAGCGGAATATGTTTCAACTCCGGATCGGCAAACGCGCGCTTCACCATGGCCTGGCAATCATCGAATTTGCCGTCGATGGCAATGGTGCGGACGTTTTCGGCAAGCGTGGTCATCAGCTTGCGCTGGAGCACACTCACTTCGCCAAACGGGAACAACACAAAAACACGGACGCCGGGAACGTTGTGAAAGGCGTGCGCAACTGCGGAACCGGTATCGCCGCTTGTCGCAGTGAGAATCGTGGCGTGCTGGCCGGTTTCGCGCAAAAAACTTCCGAACAACCGCGCCATCAGTTGTGCCGCGAAATCCTTGAACGATGCCGTCTGTCCGCGATCCAGCCGCAGGACGTGAACACGATCATAAACTTTTTCCAGCGGCACATCGAAGTTGTAGGCGTCGCGGCAAATCGTGGCGAGCGTGCCGGGGTCAACAACGCCTTCGGTATAACGCGACAAGACGCGGAAAGCGATTTCGTGGTAGGGCAGGCAGGCAAACGCGGCAATTTCGTCG
>Ga0116119_1000425_pt1 | contig 28654 bp, 36 predicted proteins | sample June2015DPH_11_1_2_FD_89791 | JGI IMG/M metagenome (GOLD analysis project Ga0116119, IMG submission 89791) | Peatland microbial communities from SPRUCE experiment site at the Marcell Experimental Forest, Minnesota, USA - June2015DPH_11_100 | ecosystem: Environmental > Terrestrial > Soil >...
TCCTCCGACGGCACGGACCTTGATATGAACTGCGTTGATGCCCTTACCCTTTGCCACATCGGAAGCAGCCGAAGCACTCCGCATCGCGGCGTAGGGTGATGATTCGAACCTATCGGCCTTAACGTGCCTACCTCCTGACGAGAACGAAATAGTCTCGGCCCCAGTCAGGTCAGTGATATGGACGATTGTGTTATTGTAGCTCGAATAGATATGCACAACACCCCAGCGGTCTCTCGCAATCTCTTCCTCAGACGCCAACCGCTCTCACTCCCCTGGCACCGGTGGCTGGGCTGCTGCCTTCTCCCTGGCCTCAACGTTGCCCTCCGCAGCAGGAGCGCTCTCTCCCGCAGCCTCCGGGGGAGGGGTAGCTCCTTCCGCCGCCCCGCTGAGTGCGACAGTAGGCTCCTCGTCATGCCCGACTTCATACCCTGGAATCGTAATCACCCTTCCACCAATTGTGATATGACCGTGCACGACCAGCTGTCTCGCGTGAAGTGGTGACACTGCCATTCCCTTCTTGAAGACCATCGTCTGAAGTCTCCTCGATAGCAGGTCCTCCACTGTGAGACTCAAAATGTCGTCGAGCGTAGCGGCCTCTGTGACCAGCCCTCTACTCCTCAAACTGTCCAGCAGCTTCTTCTCTTCTCTCAACCTGACCTGTTCCGTGGCTGCGAGGAGAGTCCTCGCTTGTTTCCTTATCGAACTCAGATGGGTCTGTGATTTCCATAGCTCTCTCTTGTTCCTCAACCCGAATGTGCCAAGCAAGTAGAGCTCCTGCGCCAACTGGTCAGCCCTCCAGGGGCTCCGCGGCCGGCTGTACTGCTTCCTAGGCTTCCTCGGGTCTCCCAATTCCTACTTCTCTTCCTTCTTTTCCCCGGCTTCTTTCGCTGCAGCGATGAGGGCTGCCTTCCTCACACCCACGGTTCTTCCTTTTCTGCCGGTCGTCCTCGTGCGCTGACCTCTGACCTTCAACCCGAGGCTGTGTCTTACGCCCTTCCAACTCTGTATATTCTTCTCGTCATCTATGTCTCCCTTGATCACGAAATCTAGGTCTGAGCCCAGTAGCTGCTTCGTCTCCCCAGTGTCCGGGTCGTTCCTCCTGTTGTAGTACCATGCAGGTAGCGATGACTTCGCCGCGCTCTGAATAGCCTTCTCAACCTCGCGGACTTGGTCTTCGCTGAGCGTCCCGAGCCTTGCCCTGGGATCGAGGCCTATCCTGGAGGTCACGACGCGCGCGAAGTTATAGCCGACTCCACGCAGGTCAGAAATTGCAACGATGAGTTTCTTGCTCCCGTCGAGGTCCCTTCCGGCAATCCTGACGAGATGTCTGAACTCCGTGGCTACCGACATATTCCTGACCTGCCCATCGCTCTAAGGTTATAAATCTTGAAGGCTCTCATCTTGACAATGAGGACAGTAGGCGTCCTGTCACCTTGGACGTCCTGAGACTCCGCTAAAACTTTTTAACCACAACTCGTTCTCGACCGACGAAACACGGCGTTTCATGAAAATGTATCGCAATCCAGCAGGTGTGGTCGTTGCTTAAGGTGAAGGTCTTAGAGGAATCTGGGAACTCTATCACCATTCAGCTTGATGGGATCGATCGGTCTTATGCCAACGCCGTGAGGCGCTTCTGCATCGCAGAGGTGCCCGCGATGGCGATCGACGACGTGGTTATACTAGAGAACTCGTCCGTGCTCTACGATGAAATCCTCGCCCACAGGTTGGGGATGATACCAATCAGGACAGACCTGGAAAGGTACAACTTGCCTGAGGACTGCGACTGTGGCAACCCTCTAGGTTGCCACAAGTGCAGGGTCCTCTTCGTCCTCGACGCAAAGGGCAAGGACAAGGTGTCGACCGTCTATTCTGGAGACCTCGTCTCGGAAGACAGGGAGGTCAGACCCGTCAGCGAATCAATCCCTCTCGTGAAACTCGCCCAGGGTCAGGCCGTGAAGCTTGAAGCGTACGCCCGGCTTGGGAAGGGCAAGGAGCATGCGAAGTGGCAGCCCTGCACGGTCGCAGCACTCACAGAGGGGAAGGGCGAGGGAGTCTACAAGCTGATGGTCGAGACTGCGGGCGGCCTGCCGGCAAGGCAGATCGTCACAAAGGCAGTAGTACTACTCGAGAAGAAGCTCAAGGAGATACAGGTCTCCGTAGGAGGGGTTGCCCCATGACTTCTTCCAACCCTCTCCACAGACAGATGTCAGTGATGCTGGAAAGAGCGGGCAAGGAGTACAAGGTAGCAATCTGGACGGTTGCCGCAAAGCTCCTCTCTAGGCCCGAAGGCACAAAAGTGGAGGTCAATCTCGGCAAGATGTCAAGGATGGCCGAGGAGGGGCAGGCATTCTTCGTCCCGGGAAAGGTTCTCGGTTGGGGTCTTGTCGACAAGAAGCTCGTGGTCGGCGCGTTCTCATTCTCAGCAAGCGCTCGGTCCAAGCTGGAGGCGGCTGGGGGTTCCGCCCTCTCCGTAGACCAGTTCCTAAAGAAGTACCCGAACGGGAGTGGCGTCAGGCTTGTCCAGTGAAGGCACGGTCTACGTGGACGCGACCAACCAGATTGCTGGAAGGCTCTCGTCAAAGGTTGCCAAGCTCCTGATTTCAGGAAAGAAGGTCGTCTTGGTCAATGCAGAGAAGTCTCTGATATCAGGTTCAAGAACCTCCGTGGTGAGGCAATGGCAGGAGAGGCTCGAGATCGCGAGCCACGTCAACCCTATCTACGGTCCAATCCACCCCCGCAGGCCCGACAACATCCTGAAGAGGATGATCAGGGGGATGGTCCCCAGGAAGAAGACGAAGGGGGTCCTGGCCATGAAGAGGCTGAGGGTTTACGTAGGCCTTCCAGAAGGCGTCGACGTGGCGAAGCTGATCCAGTTCAAGGACACCACTGCCCCTAGGCCAGTTCCTGTCTATGTCACAATGAAGGAGCTCTCGAAGACGCTCGGGTGGAACGAGTAGATTTGGTCAATCCGACGGCCAAGGCACAGGTGAAGAAGGCCCCGAAGTTGTACTCAGGCGCGCGAAAGACCGCGAGGGCAACGGCCGCGATCCAGCAGGGCGCCGGAAGGATCAGAATCAACGGCATTCCTGTCGAACTCTGGGAACCAGAGCCGGCCAGACTCCATCTGCTAGGTCCGGTCATGATTGCCAAGGATCTCAGGGACAAGTACGACATAGACGTCAGCGTCTCCGGTGGCGGGTTCATGGGGCAAGCAGACGCAGCTGCGATGGCTATTACGCGGGCTTTCGTCGACCAGGTCAGAGGGAACGAGATGAGAGAAAGAATGAATGCATACAATAAATATCTGCTTTCTGGTGATCCGAGACAGGCGGAACCGAAGAAATTTGGAGGCCCCGGAGCGAGGCGGAAGAGGCAGAAGTCGTACAGGTAATCAGACATGATGATACCAATCCGTTGCTTTACATGCGGGAATCTGATCGGGGACAAATTCGCCTCCTTTCAGTCGAGGGTCAGAGAAGGGGAGGAGCCGGCGAAGGTGCTGGACGACCTCGGACTGAGGAGATACTGCTGCAGGAGCATGCTAATTTCATCAGTCGACGTCATCGACCAGGTCCTTCCGTTCTACAGCAGGAAGGCAGACCAACAGTAGTTACGAGGTTGACCTGGCATTGTCCCTAACAGAAGACGATGAAGCGGGTTCGGCCGACAAGATGGTCGCGCATCAGCTTAGCGAGAAGGCTCTTCTTGCGACTGGTATCCGCATCGGGACACCTGTCAGGACGAAGACGATGGAGCCATTCACGACGAGGCCGAGGCCCGACGGTCTTCATATGATCGATTACTCAAAGACCCTTCACAGGATTGACGTGGCTGGAAAGTTCATCGCGTCGACGGGTACTCAGAACACGGTCGTCTACACCAGCAGAGAGCACGGTACCATGGCGGTCGAGAAGTTCTGCGAGCTGACGGGAGCCATGCCCCGGATTGGGAGGTTCATGCCCGGAACCTTCACCAACCCTCTGTACCCTGGCCATCTCGACGCAGAGTTAGTAGTTGTCGCCGACCCGATGTCCGACACGCAGGCCATAGTGGAGGCGGGGAGCCTCGGCGTACCAGTCATTGCGGTCTGCGACACGGACAACGTCACTGACGACATCGACCTAGTGATTCCAGGTAACAACAGGGGTCGCAAAGCCATCGCAGCCATCTTCTGGCTCCTCGCCAGGGCGACGTTGACGCACGCAGGAGTGCTCGAAGCGGACCAACCCATGAAGTACTCGATAGAGGATTTCGAGACCAAGATCGAAGAAGAGCCGAAACCCGAGCTGCTAGAATAGCGTATATTGGACCTGCGTACGCGTTCGGATTCATGATGCTCAGGAGAGCTGCTGTTGCCGGTTCGTTCTATCCCTCCACCAAGTCTGAGCTCTCGTCCATGGTGAACAACTGCTACCTTCATCCCCTCGGACCGGGCCGTCTCCCCCCAGCCCCACCGGGCATTGCGAACATCGTTGCGGTCGTATCGCCTCATGCAGGGTACGAGTACTCAGGGCCCGTGGCCGCCTACAGCTACTTGCACGTCTCGTCCCTCCGAGCTCCGGATTTGATAGTCATCGTCGCTCCGAACCACTACGGGATCGGAAGCGGGGTTGCGACGTTCAAGAGTGGAGAGTGGGAGACTCCTCTTGGGAGGATGCGAGTCGACGAAGATGCTGCTTCGAAACTAGTGCGGAATTCTGGAATCGTTTCGTTCGACCCCGAAGCCCATAGGATGGAACACTCCCTAGAGGTCCAACTTCCGTTCCTTCAGCATATCTACGGAGATTCGATCCCAATCCTTCCCATCTCTCTTCTCTTTCAGGATATCGAGACTGCCAGGACTGTGGCTGAGTCTCTGGTCGAAGTGGTCCAAGGCAAGAGGGCTGTGCTCGTTGCCTCATCTGATCTGACGCATTATGAACCGGTAGCGGAAGCGAGGGAGAAGGACGCAGCCCTCATCGACCAAGCGAAAAGGATGGACGTGGGTTCGTTCTACTCGACTCTCGACAGGCTACAGGTCACCGCGTGCGGCTTCGGGGCAATCGCGACCGTAATGATGGCCTCCCGGGCTCTCGGCCTTGAGAAGGGAGAGCTTCTCAAGTACGCGACCAGCGGCGACACCACAGGGGATAATAACCAAGTCGTGGGCTATGCGGCCCTTAGATTCGTGTAGCCGATGAAAGCGATTGCAGAAGCGCCGTCCAAGGCAATCATCACTGGCGAGCATTTCGTAGTCCATGGCGCCTGGGCGCTAGTGGCGGCGCTCCCGCGTAAGGTCCGGGTCGAGGTCAGCGAATCCACCAGTTTCAAAGTGATCTCAGACAAGCTCTCGAGTGCAGGCGCGTCGGGCCTTCGCCCTATCGCAGGGGTTGTGAAGGCGATGGCGAAGGAATTCTCATTCAATCCACGCCTAGCGCTCTCGATAAGGTCGGAGGTACCCGAGGGGGCTGGCTTGGGTTCTTCAGCCTCCACGATGGTCGCCGTAGCATCAGCTGTCGCACGGTTCCGCTCCCTCGACCTTCAAGCGTCGGACATCATCCGCTTCTCGATGGTAGGCGAGAAGGAAGTCCACGGCCGCCCTTCGGGAATCGATGTCGCTGCTTGCACTGTCGGAGGAGTGCTACTCTTCAGACCTGGAATCAACCCAAAGAAGGTGTCCTTCAAGGGACAAAGGTCTCTGATTGTCGCTTTCTCGGGGAAGAAGAGGAGCACGAAGTACCAGATCCGTAGGGTGGCTAGTGTGAAGGAAACCTTCCCGAGCCTCTTCGGAGCCCTCACAGAGGCGGCCAGCGAGGTCAGCCTGATGGCAGCAAAAAGGCTCGCCGAGAGCGATATGGAGGACGTCGGGAGGCTGTTGAGTTTCAATCACGCTGTCCTCTCTACGCTCGGCGTCTCCAACCGACCCCTTGACAGGCTCGTAGACCTCGCCCTTTCCCTGGGGGCGTATGGCGCCAAGCTTACCGGCGCAGGGGGCGGTGGGAGCGTCATTGCGGTCGCTCCAGGGGGAAAGGAGAAAAGCATCATCTTGGGGCTCAGAGGGCGGGGCTTCAAGGCATTCCGAGCTGAAATCCCTGTCGATGGAGTGAAAAGTTGGCTAGAACGGTGATAGTAAAGCTGGGAGGGTCGGTCATAACTGACAAGTCAAAACCGTTCTCCTACAGATCTGATGTCGTCTCCGCTCTTGCAGAAGAGATTGCCTCGTCTGACGAGAAGACGCTGGTGGTTCACGGGGGTGGCTCATTCGGTCATGCCGTCGCAAAGCTGGAGGGGATATCTTCTGTCGAGGCCGCGGCGAGTGCGGCTGCTGTCTCCAAGACAAGGGAGGCGATGTACGACTTGAACCGCCTTCTCTGCAGGACCATGGCGGAAAACAAGCTCTTTCCCTACTCCTTCTCTCCCTTCGATGTCATTGTGAAGGCGGGAAAGGCGCCGATCTCGCGGTGGCTGCATGGCCTCCAGAAGTTTGGCCTCACACCCGTCACCTTCGGGGACGTGATGTTAACGCCTGCCGGTTTCAAGGTCCTCTCTGGAGACCTGATAGTCCTCGAGCTGGCCAAGATTCTTGAACCCGAGAGATGCGTCTTCGCCTTGGATGCTGATGGGGTCTACGAGGAGGGGACACGAATAATCATCCCGGAGCTGACGCCGTCAAGGGTCAAGAAGATGCAGGTCTCCAAGGGCGATGACGTGACAGGGGGGATGAGGCTCAAACTTGAGGTCGCGGCCAAGGTGGCTGCCCTCGGCACAAAAGTCTGTTTTGTATCTGGCTACAGGCGCAACGAATTCTCGAAGGCCCTGAAAGGCCTCGAGTTCTACGGGACCGTCGTAAGGTCCTGAGGGAACGACCCTGGCGAAGAGTCTTGGCAGACCTTCAGGTCGAAATGAAGCGCGTGAAGACTGCGGTCGACAGCCTCATTCTCGAGAAACTGCTGCCGAAGTCCAGCCCGATCCCCGAGGTCGACCTCCTCTACAGGATGATGCGGGATTATCCTTCCCGACCTGCAAAGGGCATGAGGCCCTTCCTCTGCGTGACTGCTTGCAGGGCCGCGGGAGGAGACGGTGAGGACGCACTTCTTACGGCAGCATGCATAGAACTCTTCCAGCATTGGATCTTGATACACGATGACATAGAGGACGGTTCTAAGCTGCGCAGGGGCGGACCCGCTCTTCACCTCAAGTACGGTGAACCCCTCGCCCTAAACGCTGGGGATGCGCTCCACGCTCGCATGTGGGGCGTTCTCTCTCTAAACGAAAAAACACTCGGGCCTGAGAAGGCGGTCAGGATAATGGAAGAGTTCTCCAGAATGGTCAACGAGACGACCGAAGGCCAGCACATGGAGCTGGGGTGGGTCGCGCACAGGAGGTGGGATCTGAAGGGGTCGGACTACTACGAGATGTGCACCAAGAAGACTTCTTGGTACACAGTGGCTGGCCCTTGCAGACTCGGTGCGGTCGTGGCCGGAGCATCGAAGGAGGTTCTCGAGAAGCTGAAGGAATTCGGTCTGAGGCTAGGGGTCGCTTTCCAGATTCAGGACGACACCCTGAACCTCGTCGGCGACCAGAAGAATTACGGAAAGGAAAAGTCCGACGACATCTTGGAGGGAAAGAGGACCCTGATTCTGCTTCACCTTCTGAGTAGCGTAGGACCTGATGAGAGGAACAAGCTTGTCTCAATCATGAACAAGGACCGGGCAGCCAAGACCCCCGCAGATGTCTCGTACGTACTCTCCCTGGTAGAGAAGCATGACACAATCGGGTACGCGAGGAAGAGGGCGACCGAGCTGATGAAGGAGGCGGTCGATGTTCTGGAGAGTATCTCCTGGAATGGCGACGCGGAGGCTGCGGCCCTCCTTGGTCTCTTCGCAAGGTTCGCAGTCGAGCGGAAATGGTAGAGGATAAGACGGCAATTTCGGACGAGGCGCTCGCCTCGATCGAAGCCGGAACCCTGCTCAACGCCATTCGGCACGGTGGCAAGGCGGAGGTCGGGGCCGTCGTAGGGAGGGTCCTGGCTGAGTATCCGGAACTCAGGCACTCTGCTGGTGAGGTCGCCAAAGCCGTCCGGTCCGCGGTCGGGCGAGTCAACCAACTGGGCCTTTCGGAGCAGGAGACTCTCCTGAAGGTGAAGTATCCGGATGTCGAGAAGCCGGCTGAAAAGGAAGGTCGGGTCGGCCTTCCCCCTCTTCCCAACGCTGTAAAGGGCAAGACCGCCTTCAGGATTCCCCCCGAGCCGTCGGGCTTCATGCACATAGGACACGCCATGGCCTTCACGATAAACTACATCTACGCGGAGACCTACGACGGCGAGCTCTGGCTCCGGTTCGAGGACACAAACCCGAAGAAGGTCGCCCGGAGATACTACGACAGCTTCAGGCAAGGGATCAAGTGGCTTGGGATAGAATGTGATCACGAAAAGAACGTCTCCGACGACATGGAACTGATCTACGGATATGGAAAGAAGCTCATTCAGGAAGGCAAGGCATACTCCTGCTCCTGCGACCAGGAGAAAGTCAAGCGGCTCAGGTTCGAAGGGAAGGCCTGCGTGCACAGGGACGCACCCATCGAAAAAAGCCTGGCTGTGTGGGAGAGGATGCTGGCGAAGAAGGTCAAGGAAGGGGAGTCCGTCATCAGGTTCAAGGGTGACATGCAGAATCTAAACTATTCCCTACGCGACTCGAACCTCTTCAGGGTGATACAGAAGGCCCATCCTATCACCGGAGAGCGGTACTCTCTCTGGCCGACTTACGATCTCGCTAACACCATCGAGGACGAGATCTGCGGCATCACGCACGTCCTGCGGAGTTCGGAGTTCAGGACTGAACTTCAGAGGAAGATTCGTGAAGCTCTTGGCTTTCGGGCGTTAGACGTGATTCAGTTCTCAAGGTACAACTTCAAGGGAACGCCAGTCCACAAGAGACTTCTCCGACCCTTGGTCGAGGAGAAGCTCGTTTCGGGATGGGACGACCCAAGGATGCCGACCATTGAGGGGCTGCAGAGGAGGGGTGTAATACCTGAGGCAATCCGGGAATTCACACTCCATGTCGGGTATACCAAGTCGGAGCACGAGTACGACTGGAGCATGCTTCTCTCGATCAATAGGAAGCTCCTCGATCCTCGCTCGAAGCGCATCTTCTTTGTTCCAGATCCCGTCGAGCTAAACGTTGAGGGGGCACCCAAGAGAAAGGTGACCATCCCATTCCACCCAGAAATGGAGCTTGGCGAAAGGAAGATTGCAACGTCAGGTAGGTTCTTTGTGCCAAAGTCTGACCTCATGACCATGAAGAAAGGGGCGACATTCCGACTCATGGAGCTCTACGACGTAGAACTCACGACGGCTGGGGCAGAACCTGAGGCCAAGTATGCGGGCGAGGAGCTCGTCAAGGAGATGAAGAAACTTCAATGGGTCACCCCTGAGGGCGTTGCAGTGAAAGTGCTTGAGCCTGGCCCCCTATTCAACGAGGCGGGCACCTTCAACAAAGACAGCCTCGGCGTAGCGAACGGACTCGCTGAGACGGCGTTCGCATCGCTGAAACCTGGGGAGATAGTCCAGTTCCCACGTTTCGGCTTCTGCAGAGTGGACTCATTCCGGACCTGCATCCTGACTTAGCGATAGCACGTTCGTGGCATCCTCTCCCTTGCGGGGGCTGGAGACGCAGCACGGCCGAAGCCCTTACGGATCAGAAGGCAATTCGGCTCGAATCTCTATCTAACCATTTATAACGGAGCTTCGGAAGGCGCCTCTGGGAGATATGCGTAGATGACCCCAAAACCCTACTACGTGAAGGTAGAGATTCCCAAGGAGGTATCCGAGGCTGCGTACGAGGTTCTTAGGCAGGCCTCAAGAACTGGCAAGGTGAGAAAAGGCACAAATGAGACGACGAAGGCGATAGAGAGAGGCATCGCGAAACTTGTCGTCATTGCCGAGGACGTGAACCCTCCCGAGGTCGTGGCCCACCTTCCCATCCTCTGTGAGGAGAGGAAGATCCCCTACGTCTTCGTTCCCTCGAAGGACCAGATCGGGCCCGCGATCGGGATTGACGTGCCTACGGCTTCCGCGGCTGTGCTCGACGCAGGTGAGGGAAGTCAGATACTGGAGCAGGTCACCCAGGAGCTGGCGAGGCTGAAGAAGGCCGCATGAGAATTTTCCGCCGTTCAAAGTAATTCTCCAAACTCTCTCCCGACCCGCTGTCGACCTCGATCAAGGACAGAGTCCGCTCAGCCCTAGAGGAGCCCAGTCGCTTATCCCCAGAATCCAGGCAAGACACATGATCACAACAACACAACAAAGGCGAAAACAGGCGACAGCAAGAGCGCTAGTAGGAAACCACCTGGAACACTTTCAGCGACGCTCGGAGCCGCTTCACACGGAGGAACTTGCGTCGTCATCCAGGATGACGTAAGTCTCACAACGTTTCGCAGAGCTTGTCAACGAAGGCATCCAGCGCATCACCGCGAAAATACCAGATTCAATCGAGTCAGTCAACGACACAAATCGCGTGCCTTATTACCTAGACTTGTATGGTGTCTATGCTTGTTATGAGCAAACGAGAAGTCGAGACTCTCACTCCTGCCGAAGTCGTCCAGATTGTCGGGAGGACAGGAGTAGCAGGAGAGATCACCCAAGTAAGAGTCAAGATACTTGAAGGCAAGGAGAAGGGCCGGATCCTCACAAGGAATGTGAAGGGCCCGATTAGGCTCGCCGACGTGCTTGTCCTGCGAGAGACTGAGCGCGAAGCGAGGAAACTCAAGTAGATTTTCGCTAGGCGTTCAGGAGCAATTGAAAGGGGCTGCAGTCCGCCTATTGCTTTTATAGGATGGTTCCGCAGGGCTTCAGAACTGAATAGGAGATAGGGTGTCGGCTTGAGATGTACGTTCCAAAGAGATGCGCTTTCTGCGGCAACGAGGTCCGTCTAGGTTCCGGGGTCCTCTTTGCAAAGAACGACGGCTCCACTAGATCCTACTGTTCTTTGAAGTGCAGGGTCAACGACATGAAGCTCGGGCGCGACTCGAGAAAACTGAAGTGGGCCAGAAAAGGCAAGGAACAATGAGCGCTCCTGAAGAGACCCTGATTGTGGTGAAACCGGACGCAGTCAGGCGCGGCTTGATTGGCGAGATTCTGAAGAGGTTCGAAGCAAAAGGCTTCGCCATAAGAAAACTCCACATGCTCACTATGTCCAGAGCTCAGGCTGAGGACTTCTATTCCGTCCACAGAGACAAGCCCTTTTTCGGGGAACTCGTTTCGTTCATCAGTTCGGGCCCCGTCGTCGGCGTAGTCCTCTCGGGAAGAGACGCCGTTGCCACCGTGAGGCGGATGGTTGGGACAACTAAGAGCTGGGAAGCAGCGGCTGGAACGATCAGGGGGGACCTCGGTCTAGGGCTGACCGACAACGCGATTCATGCTTCTGACTCCCTGGAGAGCTTCCAGAAGGAACACGCAGCGTTCTTTGGCAAATCGGCCGGGTGAAGGGGAAATAAGAGAGGAGCTGGGTGACAATGCCGGAAGCGAACGCACGGCTGCGCCAGCCGGTCGTGGTTGTCCTCGGGCACGTCGACAGCGGCAAGACGTCCCTTCTCGACGCCCTTAGGGGGACCGCGGTCCAGGCTAGAGAAGTCGGCGGAATCACCCAGGAGATCGGGGCAAGCTTCTTCCCTCTCGAAACACTCGAGCAGATCTGCGGCCCACTCCTAGACCGGGCGGGGGGCGAGCTTCGAATTCCGGGCCTTCTGATGATCGACACTCCCGGCCATGCGGTCTTCTCCAACCTTAGGCTCAGGGGAGGCTCTGCAGCTGACATTGCGATAGTGGTCGTCGACGTGCTGAAAGGCTTGGAGAACCAAACCTTGGAGAGCATCGACATTCTGAAGCAGCGGAAAGTCCCGTTCCTGGTGGCGCTGAACAAGGTCGACATGATCAAGGGATGGCGGAAAGGGAGCAAGGGTCCGCTGCAGTCAGTCCTCGCTGACCAGCCCCCTGAGTGGAATGACGAGCTCGAGGAGAGGCTCTACAACGTCGTCGGTGGCCTCTCAAGGCTCGGGTTCCAATCGGATGCCTACTACAGGGTCAAGGAATTCCGCCAGCAGGTGACCATCGTTCCTGTCTCAGCCCGAGCAAAGACAGGCGTCCCTGAACTCCTTGCTGTTCTCATTGGTCTATCGCAGCACTTCCTGAAGGGGAAGCTCAGGGTGATCGATGAAGGCCGAGGAGGCAAGGGAATAATCCTCGAGATGCAGGAGGAGACGGGCATCGGAGAGACGGCGAACATCATACTGACCGAGGGAAGGCTACGCGTTGGCGACTCCATCGGCCTCGTAAGGCGAGAGGGAGCGTTCAAGTCAAAGGTGAAGGCTTTGTTCATGCCCAAGCCCCTTGACGAGATGAGGGACCCGCGCGACAAGTTCACCCCGGTCGATTCGGTTATTGCCGCAGCTGGAGTCAAGCTCGTTTCCGCTGACCTGGCGGGGGTTGTGGCTGGGACCTCTGTGGCCTCATTCGAGACTGAAGCACAGTTCGTTGCCCTCAAGGCAGAGATGGAGAAGGAGCTCACGAACATCCTTGTGAAGACAGAGAATATGGGGGTGATTGTGAAGGCTGCGAGCGTGGGAGGGCTGGAGGCCCTGCTAAGGATGCTTGAGGAGAGAGGAATCCCTGTGAGGCGGGCGGACATCGGGGACATCACGAAGAATGATATCGTCGAGGCCGAGGTCGTCGGGGAACACGACCCTTACCTCGCTGCGATCCTAGGCTTCGATTCGCGGGTCCTACCTGAAGCGGAGGAGTTCGTCGGGTCCACGCAGATCTTTGTTTCGGAGGTTATCTACGAAGTCATCGACAGCTACGTGAACTGGGCAGCGGCCAAGAGGGAGTCGGACCAGAAGAGCGCCCTCTCCAGCATGACCCGCCCGTGAAAGCTGAAGGTCCTCCGTGGCTCCTTCTTCCGGAGGAACGATCCAGCGGTCTTCGGGGTAGAGGTACTTGCAGGCCTAATGAAGCCCAAGGTCAGGCTGATGTCAAGCGACGGGAGAGAGCTCGGGACGGTCGAACAGATTCAGGACAACGGCAAGGCCGTCGCTGAAGCGAAGCAGGGAGACAGCATCGCGATATCCATCCACGGTCCCACTCTAGGCAGACAGGTCAAGGAGGAGGACATACTCTACACACTACCGAGGAGCCACGAAGCTCGGATGCTGCGGACCAAGTTCCTCGGTTCCCTCACGGAGGACGAGGTGAAGGCACTGGAAGAGATAATCAGGATCAAGACTCCTTCCGACCCTCTCTTCGGCTTCTGATTGTTTATATTCACGCCACTATCGGAGCCCCCAAATGGCGCAGTTCAAGCTGGTTCTCTCCGACCCGAAGACCGGAAAGTCAGAGGTCCATGAACTCAAAGACAGCAACGCGCAGCTTCTGGTGGGTAGGAAGATCGGCGAGGTCGTTGACGGGACCTCGATTGGTCTCAGCGGGAAGATAGTTGTCACAGGAGGGAGTGATAAGGCTGGCTTCCCGATGCGGGGAGACGTCCAAGGCGGCGGCAAGAAGTACGTCTTGCTAACTCAGGGCGTGGGACTGAAGACCGACATTGAAGGCGGCAAGAAGAGGAAGCTTGTGAGAGGAAACACGATAAGCGAGGAAATCTACCAGGTCAACGCAAGGATGGCTGTGGACGCGCCTGAGATTGCTTAGAATCTCTGGATTGCATCCCATTCGTTAGTATTCGTTCAGAAATTTCGTGCTTATCTAGGAAAACCCGTAGAAAGTTGAAATATCTCCTTCGCACCGACGATTAACGGAGTATTCGACGTTGGCCAGGCTCGACGAAACTGACATGAAGATTCTGTCTGCTCTTTATTCAGATGCCTCAATCTCGGTGCCTGAACTCAGCCGGCGGCTCGGCGTCAACCTTTCGGTCGCCTACAGTAGGATAAAGCGGCTTCAGAAGAAAGGCATCATAGAGAGGTTCACGATTCAAGTCAACGAGGAGAGTCTCGGGATGAGGGCCGGAGCCCTCGCTGGTTTGAACATCGACCCGAAACAGAGAGAGGCAGTCCTGACGGAGGTCGAGAAGGTCGACGGTGTCCGGCTAGTCCGCGAGGTGACGGGGCGCTTCGACGTTATCATCAATCTCAAGGGTCAATCCCTCGACGAGCTGCACCAGGCCGTCAGCGATGTAATCGGGAAGATTCCAGGCGTCTTACACGTGGAGATCTTCATGGAGGTCTCGCGCCGCATTCCTTCCGTACACTTCAGACTCGTAGAATGACTAAGACTCTTAAGCACGAAGGGACGGCCGCGAACTCGTGGACCCGCTGATTCTCCTCGATCAGGCAGTGGCGCAGGAGAAGATCCCGCAAACGCTTGCCAAGAAGATCAGGCTGCGGATGGGCATCGTCAAGCAATCCATCGAGCGTGTTGAGAAGGCGAGCGGCCTCCGCTATCCTCAGTACTACATCGAGCCGATTCTCCCGGTTTCAAGGGGAGGTGGCGAGTACGGTCAGATGGGGGTCTTCTTCGCCAGGGTAATCCCCACGACCTCGACGGGGAGTCTGACGATCCTCATTCAGTTCACTGCGGCTCTCGTCGCCTACGGGACGAAGGGAACACTGGACGCCGTCGCCGCGCATGAGTTCACTCATTACGTCGAGCTCGTCAGAAAGCTAGCGAGGTCGAACATCGTCAGCGACGAGGTCGCCACGTCCCTCTTCGAGGCGTCTTTCGCGGATAGTGGGAGGACCGTTCCGGGCAAGCTTCTCTTCTCTGACAAGGCTCTCGTCGGCCTGATAACCCGGAAGTTCAAACCTGAACTGTCGGACACCTCTCTGAACAGAAAGGTCAGCGAGTCCTGGATCGCGCGTGACCTTCCCATACGCTGGGTAGACCCGGAAGCAAACCGTGTCAACCTCGAAATGCGCGTCATCGCCGGGGCCAAATTCGACCCCGCGGTCGTCCGAAAGGCTTCAGAAATCGAAGAGAAGATGAAGACTTGAGGCTTACAACAGAGGAGCGCTCCACCCTCAGAGGGATTGCTTCTTTGATGGTAGGGCCGTCTTCGATAGCAGGAGTGGCTGCATATGGTTCAAAGGTCGCTGGTTATGCTCGACCAGACTCCGACTACGATTTGATCGTGGTCTCGAAGAGGTTCCGCGAAGGAGTCAGGTACAGGTACGTCGAGAAGCCTGTGGCCGCCTCGGCGTTGATCGTCGACGAGCAGCTTCTCGCGCAGGACGCGCAGTCCTCCTACCTCGGCGAGTTCGTGGTTGGGCGACTACTCAACGTCTACGAGGCGATCGTGAACCCGAAGCTCTTCATGAATGCCGAGCTCGACTACAAGAGGAGGGTCTTGATTGAGGCTCTTCTCGAACTATCTGAAGACTACGGTGATTTCTGCAGGCATCTGGTCGTCCCCTATGACTACTTCCTCTTCCAGAAGCTTGCAAAGAGGGCCGCGATATACCCGCCTGTGCTCTACAGCTATGTCCAGACTTACACCTGCTCCCTTGGAGGCGAGAACCGAGGAATCTCAATGGGAGGCTTCGTTTCCGCGGCCGAATCTCTCTCCTCCCGAGGCTTTCTGTCTGCGTCTCCCGCGGGAGTGATGATGGTCCCCGAGAAGATGAAAGGAGATGCATTCACCAAGGTCCAGTCAATCTTCTCGCTCACGACCCGTGGCCTGACACAATACGCCGTCCATGGTTACGCCGGGCGAGTCGGCCTCTCGGTGTACAGGAGGGAGGCGCAGTCGAAGGTGAAGCGAATGAGGGAAACTCCGCGGCCTTTCCCTGAACTGGAGAGGCCTAGGTCTCTGTTGAGACTGGAAGAAGGTGTGATGATTCCTGACGCGTCTCTCCTGGAGAAGGAGTTGGCCGGCCTCCTGGGGTTCACCACTCATTCGACGAGGGAACGCGAAATCGGTGATCCTTATTCGACGACGCGCGTTCTCACCTTCATCGATGGGGCCCGCGAGAGCTCTGTAGTGGTCAAGCGCTATTCTGACGTCCGCTCGCTCAAATGGGCTCTGTTGGGCATCTGGGCAGCCGCAGCTAACAAGTTCAGCATGACTCCAATGGCCAGGCTCGACAGAGAATACGCGATGACGAGGAACTTCAGGAAGAACGGGGTCCTGGTCCCTACAATCATAGCGGTGGCTCCAGGAGAGAGAGTACTGGTCAAAGAGTTCATCAGCGGACCGGTTCTCTCGTCTATCGTAGATGGGCTCCTGAAGGGCGGGTCAGAAGGCATGGGGCACGTTTCGGAATACGCAGATCTCATGGCCAAGGTGCACGGCGCGGGTTTGGCTCTGGGGGACGCGAAAGCCAGCAATGTTGTCGTGTCGCCGCGCGGCCTCTACCTCACTGACCTCGAACAGTCGGTGCCAGGAGGCGACATGGCATGGGACCTGGCAGAATTCCTCTACTATGCCGCGAAGCTCTCAACGCGAGAGGAGGCCATGAGCAGTGTGGCGAGGGCTTTTCTCGGGTCCTACGTATCTGCCGGCAACAGGGAGACAGTGGCCAAAGCGAGAAGCCCAAGGTACTACCGCCCCTTCCAGCCTTTCATCACTCCTGGCATGGCCCGCATGCTGAGGGAGTTGATGGAGGAGTTCTGCTAGCTCTTGCTTGTAAATGTCGTATACCCGCAGTTGCCGCACGTAAGACGTCCCTCGTGCTGTGCCATGAAGTAACCTTTCCCGCACCTCGGGCACTCCTTCCGCAGCCGTGTCAATGATCCTTCTTCGACCTTGTACAACTTGTGGACCTGTATCCTGCGCTTGGGGGCCTTCGGTTTTTCCTTCTTTTCAGGCTTCTTTTCCTCCACCGGGGCTCCCTCTGCCGGACTTGGAGCTGGCGTCGGGGTCGGGGCCGCCGGCTGTTGCTTCGACATGCTTACTTCTTGGCCTCCGGTGCCGGGGTCGGCGTTGCCGCCTTCTTCCGTTCCTGTTTCAGCTTCTCCCTCTCTTCCTTTGTCAGAACCCTCTCTTCGAGGTACCTGGAGTGGATCCTCTTCTTCGCATTTGCTGAGCCGTAGACGTAGAACCTGCCGATCACATCCGTGGTGCCCGCCCGACCGTCTAGCCTCACCAATCCGACATTCTCAGGGGCCACCCCCAGCTCCTGAGCCACTGCGGCTATGGCCTCCTTTCTAGTGAGCTTCCCTGCCCTGCCGTCGAGTCGCAGCTCGACGTATGACCTTTCGAGGACCTTCGAGTCCGATCGCTTCACGACCTGCAATCTGAACAACCCAGCTCCGTGGGGGATATAAATCACTCCGCCTCAGCATATCTGAGAGATTCCGATCTCAGCGAGAATGGCCCTGTTTCTCGATTTCGATTCGGCGTCGGCCCTTACCGCAACTATCCCTTCGCCCGGTTGTCCGTAGAAGATGACCGCGGACACAGGAGCGAGGGCGATTACCGGTAGCGCCAGGAGGTCTTCCTCGCCTTTGACAGCCACGCGGGCAGGTTTCTGTCCCCGGAGGGCTTCCCTGATCCCTTCTATCGCGCCTTCGGTGATGGTCCCCGCGGGGTTTCCGACCTCTATCCTCCTCACGAACGCCACCTCGGGAGGGGCCCTCTGCTGCCTGTTTTCTCGGGAGTCGACTACCTGGACGTCGGGCACTCGGCCCTGAGCTCCAAGCGTCTCGGTCACTCTGTCCCCCACGGTGATGACCATCGAGGCCTCCCTGACCAATTCCGCAAAGGATTGACCCTTCACCTCCTCCGCCGAGAAGAGCCTGCCCCAGGGCCTCGCCAGCCTAATCCTGAGGCCTTCCGGAAGCTTGTAGACCTTCGACAACCGCCTAGCTTACCTTCAGGGCATATCTCCCTGGCTTCTCGATACCCAGGGTCTTTGCTACCTGAGATCGCTCGGCGTTGATTATGATTATGAGGCCAGACCACTCGTTGCTTAGCTCAGTGGATCCATCGTTAGGGCACGCCTTTTCGGTCGTTAGGGTCTTGCACTTCCTGCACGCTAGCTCCTTCAAGCCTATCCTACCTACTTCTCTGCCCTTTCTTCCACCTTTCGCTGCTTCTGGGCCTTGCCTACTTCTTCGTCTATCCATTCGAGTGCCCCCAGGAAAGGCTGTCTGCAGGTCACTCCGATCTTTCCCATCGATATCCCATGCCCGAGGCTTACTGCCGTTATCCTGACCCTAACCCTGCTGCCGACCTTTAGCGACCTCTTGCTCTGGGAGGCCGTGATGATCCCAGACTTCACGTCGCTGGTCAAGTAGTCATCCGTTATCTGGCTGAGGTGTAGCAGTGCGTCTGCAGGTCCGATTCTCACGAACGCCCCGAAATCTGTCACTTCGACTATCTCGCCTTCGACGAGTTCCTGCTTGAGTGGGAAGAATGAGAGAACTTCGAAAGTGACCCTGTGGTACGTCGCGCCATCCCCGGGTATGATTTTGCCCACCTTGTCAACCTCCACACGGGTGACTAGGATCAAGTATCCATGCTCAGGGTTGATAGTACTCTCGTACTTCATCTTCAAGAGGTCCAGGGCGACCTTCTCTAGAGGCGATCCGAATTTGTCAGGGGGGACGCGGACTACATCCTCAAGATTGACTAGCTCAAACATGAATCCTCAGGAACCGCCCTCTCGCTTTGGGTAGCCGATATTAATCTTTGGTTCGCGCGAAAAGGATCTATCCGCTCGGCGGACGAAGCGAGGACGGGAGGGCCCTCTTGTGGGCTGATTTCCTGTTCATCTCCAATACCCGATGGACGACCATGGGGCTTACTCCCGCTTCGGCGGCAGCGCGAGACACCGAACCTCCTGCATCGAAAAGGCAGTGCATGACGACATCAAGCTTCTCGTAACCTGCAGGCAGCTCCTCCTCTGCAGTGTGTCCTGGCCAAAGCTGCGGGGAAGCCGGCTTGCTGACGATGCTGGGAGGGATGTCCAGATGCTTGCCCATCAGACGGACTTGAGTCTTGTATAGGTGAGCGATAGGCAGGAAGTCAGCCCCGCCGTCTCCGAACTTTGTGAAGAATCCGAGAATCTCTTCCGATCTGTCCCCTGTCCCTACGACCAGCAGGCTCCGCGAGTTCGCCAGGTAGTACAGGATTGTCATCCTGATTCTCGCCTGTACGTTCGCACGCGCGAGCTTCACAGCACCGGAACCGGCTGCAGAAACCAAAGCATCGACGAGTGGAGAGATGGCTACGCAGACCCTCCTGACGCCCAACTCGTCAGCCAGTCGCGCCGCGTCTTCCGCGTCTCTCAGTGGAGTGTGCTTCGAAGGTAGCATCGCTGCAAGAACTCTATCTCTCCCGAGGGCTCTGACGCAAAGCGTGAAGACCACGGCACTGTCCACTCCTCCGCTGAGGCCAACGACCACCCCGCTCGCTCCTGACCTCGCGACGACCCGCCTGATGAAGGCCGTAATCCTCCCTTCTTCCCGCTCGACGTCGATTGCTGGAAGACGCTTTGCCATCTCCCCCGGTCGAGGAGGACAGGGGCTTAACTCCTTTTGCCGTCGCTCAAAGGAGAGCCACCCTGCCTGAACGAAGCCTTACGACTCGAACCTTGCGGGATCCGAGGGACCGCGCCAAGTCTCGGTCAGCCGTCGCCACTGTCGCGTTCATTGTGAGGGCTGCCGACATTATCTCTTCGTCAGTTCTCGCTCCACCGCAGGGCACACGTGAGAACTCTTCGGCAAGCTCAAGCGCGACCCTGGCTGCTCGGCTTTTCCTCCCATTGCCCAGGGCCAGCCGTCTAAGCTCGGCCAGAACGCATTGGAGAGCCACTGGTTCAAACCCTCCAATCACCTCAGTGATGTCCTCAAGCCAGGTCGTCGGACGCTCGGCCACTGCCATGAGGAAACTGCTGTCGAAGATGACTTTGGTCAAGGCCTACTTGAGGATGCCAGAGCCTATGAGGCGCCATCTTTCAGCTATCCTCCGGCTCAGCGCCGCCCGCATGCCGGTCTCGACAGCCACTGGCTTCTTGAGGTTGACCTCAATGACGTCTCCTCTCGCGGAAGTGACGACAGCCTGCGTCGACGCTGTGCCCAAGTTGAGCCTCAGGTTCTCGCCCGGTCTCACCTTCTCCACGCTGACCAGCTCAGCTAGTCCGACGGCAGTTTCGAGCAGGTCCACGTCGAGCGTTATGTGCTCTAGGTTCGGAGGAAGGGTCCCAGGCTTTCCAATCACACTGCCGACCATCTGGTCTCCCTTGATGTAGGTAGGGTCGAGATAAGTCCCGACCGCAACCAGACCACCCGGGCCGACCCTGTCAGTCGGCCCCGCACTCGTCTGCAACCCTGAGATTTTGGTCACAACCGGGACGTACTTGCCGCTCCTTTCCTCTGCCATGCCCGGCTTGAGTTCAATCTCCTCTCCGACCTTCAGCTCTCCCCTGGTGAGGCTACCGCCCAGAACTCCGCCGGAAAGGCCCGCTATCTCTGTCCCTGGCCTGTTGACGTCAAAGCTGCGGACGACATACATCAGCGGGTCTGCCTTCGCATCTCGTGCAGGGGTATGGATGACCTCCTCGATGGCCTCGATAAGGGCGTCTATGTTCGTCCTTTGCTGCGCCGAGATGGGGACTATCGGGGCGTCTGCGGCAACGGTCTTTTCCACGAACTTCTCGATGCCTTCGTAGTTCTTCTTCGCCTCTTGGTCGGTGACTAAGTCTATCTTGTTCTGCGCAATCACGATTTTCTTCATACCCAGCATCTGCAGTGCCTGCAGGTGTTCCCTCGTCTGGGGCTTGGGGACCGGCTCGTTCGCAGCTATGACCAAGAGGGCCCCGTCCATCAAGAAGGCCCCTGCGAGCATGTTGGTCATCAGGCTCTCGTGACCTGGACAGTCGACGAAGCTTACCGCTCTTAGGAGGCGCGTCTCCCTGCCGCAGACGGGGCACCTCGGGCTCGTGGAAAAGGCCTCAGGTGCAGGTGTTTGCGGGCACTTGTAGAACGCCGCGTCCGCGTATCCTACCTTGATTGTGATTCCCCTCTTGAGCTCTTCGCTGTGCGCGCTGGCCCAGACACCTGTGATCGCCTGAGTGACCGTGGTCTTGCCGTGGTCCACATGGCCACTCGTCCCGATGTTCACCTCCGGTTGCTTCGGAAGGAGGTTGGGAGCCGGCGTCTGCTGAGCAAGCTGCCCTGACAAGAGGAACCCGCTCGACGTCTCCCCCTTTTTAAGATAAAGTACTGCCGTAGGCCAGCCAGAGCATCGTTCCGATTAGGAACAACAGACTGAATGCCAGGCTTATCTCTTGGGCGCTCTTGAGTTTCCAGACGCGCAGAATCTGGGGAACCAGTCCGAGCGCCAAGAACAATCCTGCCACCGGTCCAAGTATCTCGATTTGCGGCATTTTCTTGTCGAAGAAGAGAGTCCTTCAAAAAACCTTGGGGTCGCTGCTTGACCCACTCTACAGGGGACCGGCCCTCATCAAGAAGTTCGAAACGTGTCTCTGCCCCTGGAGCGATAGCAGTTGTCCTGCAGAAACTCACCCTTGACGCTTGTCGTCGGCTCAACTGCGCAGTTGCCTCGTACGCTACCGCGTGAGGTTCCCTCTCTCAGTTGACACTCCGTTCCCCGACTCAGCCCTGACTGTGCGCGCAGAGTAGAGAATCACTGCAGCCACCACGAACGGAACTACTGAAACCAAGAACGGGGCAACGGGAGAGACTCCCGAATATAGGTAGCCCGCAGCCACCTGAGACGGTAGGGAGACCAGCGCGGGGAGGAGGCTGAAGATCGAAAGAACTCTTCCTCTGTCCGTGGGCGGAATAGTCTCTGCTTGCATGGAGGCCAGCGAGGGTGTCTGGAGCGCCGTCGCGATGGACCCAGTGACTCCCCACTCCATCAGTCCGCTGGTTGTCTTCGCTTGCGAGAAGATCACGTTGCTGACGGGGGCGGCCGCCGACGCCACGAGCACGCTTCTTCTTGCTCCCAGTCGTTGAATCAGGAGCACTACAGCGAGCATCAGCACCACGGTAGCCAATCCCGTGAGGTCCACTACGATGCTGTAGTCGACTGGGCTTACTCGCAAATAATCGACGGCATAAATCGAGACGAAAGGAGAGGTAAGTCCCGTGCCTATCCCGGCTAGGGTCACATAGAGCAGCAGCTTCTTCACCATCGGATTCGACCTTCTCGCCGCCCTGATTCCCGATGTGAGGGACTCACGAGAATATGCCAGCAGCGAGTGTTTCTCCGCTGGCGCGACCACATATGTCTCTTCCAGCATCTTCATTCTTAGCGAGACCCCGATGACACCGAACAGCGCGCTCAACAGGAAGGCAATCCTGAGGCCGTCGAGCATTCCTAGTTGACCCATCAGCAGGCCTCCGATGGTCGGCGCGAAGACGGAAGGGGCCGTGTTCACCGCGCTGAAGACCGAGAACCCACGGATCCTGTCACTGGGCTTGATCTCATCCATCATCAGCGAGTTGAACGCAGGAACGTAGATGTTGGCCACAGAACCTAGGGTCAGAGGCACGAGAAGGAGATAGTATGAATTGACAAGAGCGTACATCAGGGCGCTCGCCACGGAGACCCAGCTGAAGACGACGATGACTCTTCTCCTTCCCCAAGTATCTGCAACATAGCCTCCCACCAATAGTGAGAGAATCGTGATACCGGTGCCGTATGCTATCAGAAGCCCCACAGTAAAAGGCTGGGCTCCGAGAGCCGAGAAGTACAGGGTCTGGTATGGGTTGGCTGTCGCGGCCCCGATTGACCAGACCGCGGACGTCGAGGTGAGAACCCACGCGTTCCGTGGCAGATAGAAGAACCGTTTGATGCTGGATTGGTGATCCACTTTCGCTGCCTTCGATGCCCGCTCAGATGGCTTGCATTACTATCGACCGGTTAATAGATTTGCACTCCACGACGATGCAGGTCGTTCTCCACGACCTCGAGCTCGCGGTATATGGTCCTGGGGGCCAGACCTTATCACAGCGGACCCCCTCAAATGGGAGTCTGCGACTTGAGTTCCTTGAGCTCCAAGACGCTCAAGACCTCGAATCTGCCCGAGGAGGTGGTCAGTTTCTGGCGTGCGGGGTCGAGCTTCTTTGTCACCACCGTCACTCCACTGCGATGGAGGACGCACCTGCATCTGAGCTCTCCGCGTCCGCCCGAGGCTGGACCCTCTTCCCGCGGAGGAGGGACGGGATGAATGCTGACAGGTTGATAACAAAAAGAATCAGGTAGACGAAATTGAGAGCGCCGGCGAAGGCGGCCTTCTGCGATGGGGTGACGTTCGTGGGGTTTATCGAAGATATCATGTTGGAGATGAGCGAGTAGGGCACCTTCAAGGTCATCAACAGGATGACAGCGTTGACGCTGAGCGTGTATCCGACGTTGAAGAAAGTGGCTCTCAGGGCCGACGCCACCGCGCGTCTTTTGGCCGGGACCGAGCCCATGATGGAGCTCATGTTGGGCGAGGCGAAGAGGCCCGTCCCCAAGCCGCCCAGAACCAGGAGCATGGCGATGTTGAGGTACGGGGTGTTGACGGCGACCTCCGAGAAGAGGAAGAGGGACGTGCTGATGACAATTAGGCCAGCCGTGGTGAACGGCAGGGGGCCATACTTGTCAGAGAAGTGGCCGCTCAGCGGACCTGCCACGAGGAACCCAAAGTCGAACGGCAGCATTGCCACCCCCGCCTGGAGCGGTGAGAGCCCTTGGACGAGCTGCAGGTAGAGACTGATCACGAGGAGGAACGCGCCCCAGGCGACCGAGTTGATCATCTGAGCTAGACACCCGCCGGTGAACTCCCTTATGCGGAGAAGGCTCAGGTCGAGGAGCGGATGCTCGGTGCGGTTCTCGATATGCACGAAGGCGACCAGGGAGGCGGTCGCCAGGACGCCTAGTCCTATGACCACAGAGAAGTCAACGGCCCCATATGCCGCGAAGGTCAGTGAGAGCAGCAGCGAGGTGATAAAGACTGTGAAGCTGATGAATCCCGGCCAGTCCATAGGCACCGTTCGCTCCCTCTTGCCCACCTCGTGGAGGCGCCAGTAGGCCCAGAGCGTTCCGAAGATGCCCACCGGGATGTTGATGTAAAAGAGAAACCTCCAGTCGAGGACCGCCAGTATCAGGCCGCTCAAGGTGAGGCCGCCGACCCCACCTGCCCTGAAGGCAATCTGGTTGATCCCGAGCGCCGTGCCGAGCTGGTTGGACGGGAAGGCATCGGCGATGATGGCCGCGCTGTTGGCGAAGAGGGCGGCCGACCCGAGGCCCTGGAAGATCCTGGCCGCGATGAAGGTGTTCGGGTCCCCGGACGAGGCCGTGAGGAAGGAACCGATGGTGAATATCGTGAACCCAATGGAATAGACCTTGACGCGACCAAACATGTCGCTTACCCTCCCGATGAAGAGTAGCGCGACCGTGCTCCCTATCACGTAGGCCTGTGTGAACCAGATGGCTTGTTCAGCGTCGGCGTGGAGGGCCGCGGCCACGGTCGGGAGGCCGACTATCACTATCCTCCCGTCGATTCCGCTCATCAGGACACCGACGGTGGTGACGGTGAGCACGGTCCACTTGTACTGCATCGGGGTCCGCCTAGAGCTCGGCGGGTTCCTTCACCCGCTTTCTGACCTTGTCGAGGGAGGCGAGCGTTGTTGCCAGCTCGTTCGGAGAGAGCGACGACCCCAACCCCCTGGCGTACTGTCTGAACCGTGAGGAGATGTTCTTGTAGACCCTGGCTCCGTCCTCGGTAAGCTCGATGACCCAGAGGCGCCTGTCGCTCGGATTTCTGCGGCGGCGGACGTACCCCTTCGCCTCGATTCTGTCGATGAGGCCTGTGACGTTGGCCGGCGCCACCAACATGTGCTCTCCCAGTGAACTCATCTGCAATGGACCATTGCGGCCTAGGGTCAAGAGTACGTTGTACTGAGGGAATGTAATCTTCTCGGCCGCGAGACGAGCGTTGAGCCTCTTCAGGGCGGTCCTGTAGATGTCCCTTATCTCAGACCAGAGCTCGAATTCGGGGTCGTACTTCGACAAGCTATGACCGCGTCCGTCGCCGTGGGGTCTTCAAATAGTTAATGTTCAACATGTTTAGCATCTCGGAACGTTCAATCGGAGCGCTCCGTGGGGAACTGCCCGATAACTATGGTTGGACTTTGCCGAGGTACAGTTTGAGGCCTGTTCTCTTGAAGTAGTAGAAGATGAGGTTCCCGATTCCCACCAGCAGGATCAAAGGAGAGAGAGCGAAGACGCCAAGTGCCACGTAGGCCACTCCAGCCCACAGTCCCAGGAGCCATGCCCATGCCTTCGCCTTCCACAGTCCGTAACCCACCACGACCGATAGTACGCCAAGGATGATGACGGTTGCGCCGAGCCCAAGCTGGAGCGAAAGGCTGACCTTAGGGGTAGACACACTCATGATTAGACCCCCATAAAGCGTCACAAGGACTCCTACAATAAAGTCGATCAGCATGAGGGCTCTTATGCCCCGTGGTCCGGACATGTCAGGCCTAAATGGCGAAGAGGGGGTTTGAACAGCTTGTCCTGGTTGTTGGATGGCCAGAGGGGTCGCGCAGTTTGGACAGAACTTCGCCCCATCAGGCACCTCTTTCCCGCAGTTGGAACAGTACGTCAACCGACACGATTCGCGAATCAGCTTAGTTAAGCATATCCGGCTTCCTGGGATTGGCATTCGTCAAGGGAAGTCCCGTTGCCAGTCCCTGCGCCTTCGAACACTGCCGAGGCGCTTCTATTTGGCTCGCACTTCCTAGAGGTGCATCGCTCGGATTTATTACCGCAAAGAACTACGCACATAGGCAGAAGTGTGGCTTGCGGGCAGGAGATGGCAAGTCATTCTGGCTAATCTCCTCTCAAACGAAGCAGAATGGGTAATCAGATAGGAGGACACTTGGTCCGACATGCGACCACCTCTATCTCGCAAGGGTCCTCCGAGCGCTGACGCGCAAGACCTTGCTTCTGCGCGCCAGGCGAGTTCTCCCGCTTCCTTGTGGCGATGAGCTGAGGGAGAGGCAAGTCAGAGGTGGAATTCCAGGTTGGCCCGTGAAATTAGTCAGATATGGGCTCAGGAATCACTTTCGATAGAGATTTGAAACTCGTGGAATAATCGGCGCTGTGGAAGGATTCAGAATATGGAATCCAGGTCCATTTTTCGCACCGTAGGATACTCAAAAGGCTCTCTCTTCCTCTGAATTGGACGGAGAGTTCGCTTCGGGCCTCGATTTGGTAGATTGTGGACAATTTGTCCACAGGAGTTAAATACAGATTCAGGAGACCTTTGTACGAAAATAAAAATGTATACGCAATCTAATGCGTATGTAAGAAAACTAAGCTCAGGAACGATTCTAACTCTTCTATTACTCTCAGCCATTCTCGTACTCATCCCCGCCGCTACTCACGCTACCATAACGGGAGCGACGCCGACCTTGGGAGCAGTGAACCAAGTCACGTCCCCACAGACCTACACATCCGCTCCTTTGAACATCAGCGTAGTCGCTGGTAGTGCTACAGTGACGGCCATCAACAATGTCGCCCACACGGGGCTATTCGCGATCAACTTCACCTTGACGTCATTCTCTGGAGCGCAGTTCTGGCTGTACATGTCGCCGAACGGGGGTAACAACCTCAACACGACGGGTGGCGACATTAAGTACGCCGGTCCCTTCAGCAAGTCTGACTTCGCCGCATACGTAGGAACCTTGCACAATGTGACTTTCAGTGGAATTCACTATTACATCGGTACCACTAGCGGCGGGATCGCCGCGATTGTAGGGCCGATCCCCATTACCATTTCGTCCAACTACAACTACATCAAGGTGTACGACGGTTCATGCGGTTCCAACCCAACCTTCTGCGGTGGTGCGGGTATGGCCGTAGCAGCCCAGTTGGTTGCGGTTCAGCCGGGTATCACCGTGACTCCTACTTCAGGGCCGGCGGGGACGACCGTGACCGTGTCCGGAGGTGGATTCCCGGTTAGTACCCTCATCGACTTGAACTACTCGTTCACGGTTGTGTCATTCAGCAGCTCATATGTGACAACTCCAGTGAAAGGAAACTTGACCACTGTCAACACAGGTCAAGGCTACTTTACAAAGTCGGTTGCAATGGTGGACGCCAAACAGGTGATTAATCCCCCACCGATTGCACCACTCCTATACGTCATGGTAGCAATCAGTGCTACTCACTACGCTGGCATCTCAACAGTGGTGTATGCCAACACGACATTCACTGAAAACAACCGATTCATTAGCCAAGTCAAGTCACTCGACAGCAGCGGTCACGTAGTGACGCCTACAGAGAACCCATTCATATCGGGCGTAATGTACGGTAACGAAAATGGGTCCTCTACCAGTCCAGTGTATAACCTCGCGACACAAAACGCCGTATCTCTTGGATCTCTGATCATCGCCGGCAATGATTCGCTGGTGAACTCAGTGGTCACCTTCTGGGTCGGTAGTACCGCTACGGGCGGCACGCTCACACAGGTAGGCAGCACAACTTCCAATGGGATTGGCAATTTCAATGGCACGGCCTCAATTCCACCTCTTTCAAACGGTCTCCACCTAGTCGTAGTGGAGAACAACGGTGTTCGGTATTGGTTCCAGGTCTTCATCCTTCCGTCGCTGGTGCTCACTCCTACGAGTGGCCCAGTTCACACCACGGTCTCAGTCAAGGGATACGGATTCCCGGCTGGTGCCAACGTCTACCTGTACTGGTACGAAATAACAACCGACGACTACACCTACTTCAACCTCAACAGTACATCAGGTTCGCTAGTTAATGTCACAGTCCCAGCCAACGGCTTCTTCAGTGGGGTTCAATTCTACACACCCCATTCATATGGTGGATATCACGATGTCAGTGCATCGACCAGCTACGTGAAGAATCCAGACTACGTACCAGCTACTGACATTGCAGATTCCTCATTCAGCATTACGCCTACAGTGGTGATCTCACCAGCCACGATCCCTGTAAACACGAAGGGATTCCTCAACGTGACAGGAACAGGATTCAACCCTGAGGCAGCCTATTACGTTAGCGTCGACAACTCTTTGTTCGGCGCAGGCTATCCTGGTTTCGTTGCAACATATAACGGAGACCTCTTCCTTAACTTCACCTCGACAGGATTGCAACCAGGTTTGCACCAGGTTGAAATGTACCCCAACTGTGATTGGGAATACTACTCGTGTGGCACGACCGGCAGCTACGCCCCAATTGCTTACACCTACTTCAATATCACTGGGATTGGAGGAACCGACGGAGGTTCGTTCAACTCCACAACGCTCAATAACATCAACACCAACGTGAACACCATTCTCAGCAAGGTGAACACCATCCTAGGATGGCAAGCCTACATCGTCAACACGAACGCCACGGTGGGCAGAATCTACGCGTGGGGACCAACGATCACCAGCATGAACAGTCACATCACTAGCATCTTCGGATGGCAATCCACGATCGTCAACATCAACTCCACCGTGAATGGAATTAAGGCCACCCTCATCACAATGACGGGCACTCTGACAACCATAATCGGCGACATTACCTCGGCGACAAACGCAGCAACCGCGGCGAAGACTTCAGCAGACGCGGCAAGCGCAGCAGCAACCAACGCCAAGACTTCCGTCTCGGACACAACAACCTACGTGCTTGTTGTCGCGGTACTCGCGGCAATAACACTAGTTCTAGAGCTAGCAATATTAGTAAGAAAGCTGGACTAA